>Ga0213821_1000490_pt1 | contig 24089 bp, 19 predicted proteins | sample MC6MC0909MG_FD_179894 | JGI IMG/M metagenome (GOLD analysis project Ga0213821, IMG submission 179894) | Enriched soil aggregate microbial communities from Iowa State University, Ames, United States - MC6-MC0909-MG | ecosystem: Environmental > Terrestrial > Soil > Unclassified | place: USA: Iowa...
ACACGGGTAGCCGAGGAAAGTTTTCGTAAGTATCCCACTAACTCATAATTCATTTTTCATGAGCTTCTAACGCGGATGGGATTGTGGTTCAGAACATGTTGGTGCGAGTGCTGGGTGGCTTCGGTATTGCGCTGGCCGGCGCGTTGCTCGCAGTGTGGGCCCACCTGCCGCTGCCGTGGATGTTGGGCGCGCTGCTGCTGACCGCGAGCACCCGGATCGCCGGCGTGCGGACCGCGTGCCCGCGGCCGGCACGCAATGCGGGCCAATGGGTCATCGGCGCATCGTTGGGGCTGTATTTCACGCCGCAAGTCATTGGGCACATTGGCAGCAACGCCGGACCCATTGTCGTGGGAATGCTATTCGCGCTGGCGCTCGCGTTTCTGGGGACCGCCATTTTGCGGCGTTTCACGGACGTGGATTTCAAGACCGCGTGGTTTTCGTCGGCCATTGGCGGTGCGAGCGAAATGGCCAATCTGGCCGAACGCCATGGCGCGCGGATCGATCGCGTGGCGACCGCGCACAGCGTGCGGGTGTTGCTGGTGGTGGTGACGGTCCCGTTCATATTCCAGTGGTGGGGCGTGGCGGGTCTGGATCCCACGGTCCCGGGACCGCGCGAGGTGCACGTACTTGGCCTGGCAGCGCTGGTGGCCCTGACCATTCTGGGCGGCGCCGCGTTTACGAAGTTGCGGCTACCCAATCCATGGGTGCTTGGGCCGATGCTTGTCGCGATGGTGTTGACCGCGTCGAGCATCGAACTTTCCGCATTGCCGGATTATGTTCCCAAGGCGGGACAGCTCCTTATCGGCTGGTCGCTTGGTGACCGATACCGGCCCGATTTTTTCCGCGCCGCGCCGCGTTTCATGGCGGCGGTGGCGGGCTTCACAGTGTTGGCATTAGCGCTGGCCTTCGGCGTGGGCGCGTTGCTGTCGTTGTGGTCTGCGGCGCCCATTCCCACTTTGATTCTAGGTACGACCCCAGGCGGCATTGCCGAGATGGCGATCACCGCGAAAGTGCTGCAGCTGGGCGTTCCGGTGGTGACGGCGTTTCACGTCACGCGTATGGTTTTCGTCGTGATCGTGACGGGTCCCCTTTATGCAATTCTGGCGCGCCGGCGCGGTAATTCCGCCTAGCGGTATTGCCGTTCCAGTGAAAAAAAAGCGACATTGGGGTAAACAACTATATGACTCGGTAATGCCGGATGAGTATGCTGATTCCGCAGTTGATTCAAGCGCGCGCAGACTCGTTTCTGCCGCTCTGGCGACAAGCGGGAACACTGGTTTTGCACCGATCGTTCAGTTCGCACGGCGTCCTTGATTCAATGCATTTCGATTTAATTACAGGACGCTAGAAAAAATGGCTCAGAAGGGCAAAGTCAAGTGGTTCAACGCTGACAAGGGTTTCGGTTTCATCACGCCGGACGTGGGCGGCACCGATGTGTTCGCACACTTTTCCGCCATCCAGGGTCGCGGCTATCGCAGCCTGAACGAAGGCCAGGAAGTCGAATACGAAGTTAAAGATGGTCCGAAAGGACCTCAAGCGGCCGAAATTCGCCCGCTCTAAATCGGGAAATCCCAATTTCCCGTCAGCCAGGCTCGGCCTGGCTACAACGCCCCAAGACCCTCCGGTCTGGGGCGTTGTTTCATTTGGCGGCTCCCTTTGAGCTGGGCCGGGGTTTCCGTGCAGCGCGGTACAGGTTTGCCGCAGCCGCTGTAGCCCTCCGACATTCCCTTCGGCCAAGCGTATTTTCCAGTTTGTTAGTGTTCACTAACATATTCTCGAGCACTGGATAACTCTGTGGATAATTATTTCCGGACATGAGCATGTAGCTGCTCAGTAATGAAGCAATCGGGCTTCATTGAACCGGGTTTTGCACAGATTTCTGCATTAATGCAGGCAGCGTCTTTCTGTTTCCCGTGAATAGGTGACCATGCGCCAGCTCGGAGGCGTAGAGACAGTTTAATTGGCGTTTTCATAGGGAAACGCGTGGGTTTCTCCGGTATTTAAGAGCGCAGATTTAACGTATTTCCACGGCGTCCGAACTCGATTTCGGTCTATCAGGGGGGCCGGATAGCCAAACTGACGACTGTTGTTCACAAAGATATCCCCATGCCGGTTATGCACAGATTTAGGCCCCTCGTTATCCAAATTGATGGTCCGCGCCTGTGGATAGAAATGGGGATATCGCCGAAAGGGTGAGTGCCTGGGAACGGGAATTGCGGGGTGAGGACGACGGCCTTCGTCAGCCGGCCGAGCGGGTTGTGTGGTTCGGTTGCCGGGTAGGTTCATCGGCGAATTCTCATTCCCGACTTTTCCACAGCGTTTCACATGAAGCTGTGGACGCCTCGGCCATATGGATGATGGCGGGGCAGTGGAAGTGCGAGGAAGATTATTGTCGGGTCGGTGAACTGTGCACGAGGGGCGCATACCGTCCAGCGGGAGTTTGGGGTGGGGATAATTTTGTGAATAAGCCTCCCACTTTCCAGATTGCGCGGTTTGACCGTGAGCTTGGGAAAGAGTTCAGCAGGTCGATCGATGCCGTTTTCCGCTTTCACAGTGGCATATCCGTTTCGGGCTTCATCCTTGATTTTTAAAGCAGATTCGAGCTTTCTGTTTGAACGTGCACACCAGGGTTGGTAGTCGGGATCAGCTGGGCAGCACATCGGCTTCTTGATTTCGACGCACCTCAGTTTCTGTGGATAAATCATCTCTCACTGGCTAGGGCACGAGTTTCAAGCGTTCAGATCTGCGAGTCGTTACGTCGATGCGGCCGGTTTGTATTACCTGCGCCGCGGCACCGATTTTGATTTCGACATTCCAGGCCGCTGTGTTTTGGCTGTTGATAAGAATGTGCGTAACCCGGACTTTGCGCGAGACAACTGGATTCTTTTCATAGAGAGTTGCCGCAGGCTGGAGTCTGTGGATAAACCGGATGTCTGACTTGGTGCCGTACGCCAGGTCGGGTCGTCTGGCAGATCTTGTCCGCATTGCGGGATGCGCTATCGGCAACCTGTATGGGCAGCGCCATCTAGCTGGTGGGCAAGGTTGGGGACAACGCGTTTGTTGATTCACGTGCCGACATGCAAGTCTCAGGCGCGATCTGTTGGCGGTTAACTGCGAGAGGCAGTGCTTCGGTTAACTATCTTTAGTCGCGCTGTGAATGAAAAAAATGATTTTTTCGGGCAAGGGGTAGGTAAGGGTCGAATAAATCGTTATTTTTCATCTTTCTTACCTTTTCGGATCTCGGCTCACTTAAGGCGACCCGCGAGCGCGGACTGAAGGTGGAATCGCCTCGATTGCGAGTATCCGTTGGTGGATGACGGTGGCGGCACGTGCGACCTTTGCGCCAGGCTTCGAGAACGGTGCGGCTCATGTCCATGTTTCACGTGGAACATGGTCGGTGGCTTGGTCGAATTCCTCGGACGGCCTGTTTCACGTGGAACATCTCCATTAAAGGGGTGTGGGCGCCTACCTTAGCCGCCGGGAAGCTGCCAGCAAGCGTGGGACATCGCAGACCGTCCTCTCATTTCGAACGCCGCGCTACGTCTCGCCTTGACCATCTCTCCCTTTGTGCCGTCGCTCCGGGCCATGATTGTTTACCCCGATGGGACTTCGGCTTCGCTTTCGGGCTGCGGAGTATTTGCGCAGGGCTTTTAGGCCGTCGAGCGAGCGAAAGTCAGGCGTTGTTCCACGTGAAACCTTCTGTGCTTCTCCCATCGTTGCCGTCCGCAGATCTTATGAAGTGCAGTTCGGCCGGGTGACGCAGGGCGATTAGGGGGATATATCGCGTAGGGAATCAACACTTGGCGGTTTCACAGGCGCGAGGTTGCCCGGCGCTCGCACGGCCCTTTGCTCGGTCTGCATGAAGGGTGGTGGGCCCTGAAACGCGTTAGGTACGCATGTTCCACGTGAAACAGTCTTTGACTCCTGTCGGTGAGGCCGTATCGAAACGGCGCTCTCGAGGTTGGCGCACCCGATGCACAGCGGGTCGGACTCGACAAGGCCCATTCCGCATGGTGACCAGGCTGCGTCTCTACCTGGCGGGGCTATTCGCATAGCCCCAGGGGAGAGGCCGACGTCTAGGGGGGTAGAACTGGGCAGCGCTCAGCACGGGGTGCGTCTGCGTAGCCATCTCAGTGGTGACAACATCCGGATCGGAGCTGCACGAATGCTTGCGGGCGCAGGAGTTCGCCTCCGTCGCGGCCAGAGAACGTGGATCCTGGATTGGGCCGCACTGGTCATAACTCTAGAAGCCTCAGATAGCCCATGTTCCACGTGAAACATTGAGGGGGTTCGGACTCCTGAGCATTACGCAGAGTGATGATTAATGATCCGTCGTTGGCTTCGACGAGCGCCGACGTCGCGTCGGGTGTCGCAGTAGTGCGCAGTGGAGTCCACCTCAAAGCTCCGGGTAATGCTTATTCGAACTCTTGTTGGGGAGCGCGGCGTGACATATCAGGGGCCGCCGCAGAATCTCGAGATGTTTCACGTGAAACGTACTATGCCTCCATCGCTTGAGTTTTAAGCCGCACCTACGATCGACCAAGTTCAAAGTTAGTTTGGCGCGGCCGATCCGCACGTACTCGGAAAGAAGGGAAGGATGCGGACTTTGTCCGGGTGGCAAGCACCTCAGGGCTAGAAAACTGCCAGGGCTACCAATGTTCCACGTGAAACATTGGCTCCATAACTCCGTCTCGTACTCAGTCGACAAACGACGCCGATGTTTCACGTGGAACATTCTGATAATCGCAGGCAGATGCCGATATCCCTGACGGCCCCTTAACGATCCCGCACGCTGCCTAGACCCCACCTCATCACCACATAAAACAACCTGCCTGCATGTTTCACGTGAAACATGCAACCCCTGCCTCTATAATGAGCGCCGATCGCTCTCTTCTTTACCTCCCCCCATCATGGACTATCCCCGCGAATTCGATGTCATCGTCGTCGGTGGCGGCCACGCCGGCACCGAGGCGGCACTGGCTGCTGCCCGTACCGGTGCGCAGACGCTGCTGCTCACGCACAACATCGAGACCCTTGGCCAAATGTCTTGCAATCCGTCCATCGGCGGAATCGGCAAGGGCCACCTCGTAAAAGAGGTGGACGCGCTCGGCGGGGCCATGGCTTTGGCAACCGACGAGGCCGGCATCCAGTTCCGCATCCTGAACGGGTCGAAGGGTCCGGCAGTGCGCGCAACGCGCGCGCAGGCCGATCGTGTTCTGTACCGCAAGGCGATCCGCGGACGCCTCGAGAATCAGCCGAACTTGTGGTTGTTCCAGCAGGCCGTCGAAGATCTGATGGTGGAGGGGGATCGTGTCGTCGGCGCCGTCACGCAGGTCGGCTTGAAGTTCCGTGCCAAGACGGTCGTGCTGACCGCCGGTACTTTCCTGAATGGCCTGATCCACGTGGGCCTGCAGAACTACTCGGGCGGCCGAGCCGGTGATCCGCCCGCGATCTCCCTGGGTCAGCGCTTGAAGGAACTGCAGCTCCCCCAAGGCCGCCTCAAGACCGGCACGCCGCCGCGCATTGATGGCCGCACCATCAACTACGCCATCCTGGAAGAACAGCCCGGCGACCTGGACCCGATCCCCGTGTTCTCCTACATGGGCAACGTGGCCATGCACCCGCGGCAGTTGCCGTGCTGGATCACCCATACCAACGCGCGCACCCACGACATCATCCGTGGCGGCCTCGATCGGTCGCCGATGTACAGCGGCGTCATCGAAGGCGTGGGTCCGCGCTATTGCCCGTCCATCGAAGACAAGATCCATCGGTTTGCCGACAAGCAGTCGCACCAGGTCTTCCTGGAACCGGAAGGGCTGGACACGCACGAGGTCTATCCCAACGGCGTCTCGACCAGTCTGCCGTTCGATGTGCAGCTGGATCTGATCCATTCGCTGCCCGGTCTTGAGAACGCCCACATCATGCGACCTGGCTACGCCATCGAATACGACTACTTCGATCCACGTGGACTCAAGAGCACGCTCGAAACCAAGGCAATAGAAGGGCTTTACTTCGCCGGACAGATCAACGGCACCACCGGCTACGAAGAAGCTGCGGCCCAAGGCCTGCTGGCTGGCGTGAACGCCGCACTGAAGTCGCTGGACCGCGAGCAGTGGACGCCGCGCCGCGACGAAGCCTATCTCGGCGTGCTGGTCGACGACCTGGTCACGCGCGGCGTGACCGAGCCATACCGCATGTTCACGTCCCGCGCCGAATATCGCCTGAGCCTGCGCGAAGACAATGCCGATCTGCGCCTGACCGAAATCGGCCGCCAACTCGGAATTGTCGACAATACACGTTGGGACGCGTTCAACCGCAAGCGCGACGCGGTCGCCGCCGAAGTCGAGCGCCTGAAGTCTTCGTGGGTGAATCCGCGACTGCTGCCCGCCGAGGTGGCCGAACCGCTGCTCGGCAAGGCCATTGAACGTGAGTACTCACTAGCAGACTTGTTGAAACGACCGAACGTGACCTACGAAGCCTTGATGGCCGCCCAAAACGCGGACGGCACGTTGCTGGCTGGCCCGGGTGTCGTCGAGGACGAAGTGCTGTCGGAGCAGGTCGAGATTCAGGTCAAGTACGCCGGCTATATCGCGCGCCAACAGGATGAAGTGCAAAAGCACATCGCCCATGAACAGCAGCCGATCCCGGCGGACGTCGACTACGACGCCGTGACCAGCCTGTCCTTTGAAGTGCGTCAGAAACTCAAGACGCATCGTCCGGAAACGATCGGCCAGGCCGCGCGCATTTCCGGCGTCACGCCGGCTGCCATTTCGCTCCTGCTCATTCACCTGAAGCGCCTGCATTACGGCTCGCGCAAGCAAGCGGCATGAGCGCGCCCGCCAATCAGGCCGGCATCGACATGGCCGGCCGACTCACTCGCGCATGCGAGCAGCTCGGCGTGGACGCCGACGATGGCGCCATCGCCAAGCTGCTCAATTACCTGGCGCAAATGCAGCGCTGGAATCGCACCTACAACCTGACTGCGATCCGCGATCCGCAGCAGATGCTCGTGCAGCACCTGTTCGATAGTCTCGCGGCCGTAAAGCCCTTCAGCGAAGCGCTGGCCGCGCCCGATGCCCCGGCCAAGGTCTACGACGTCGGCTCGGGTGGCGGGCTGCCTGGCGTCGTCCTGGCCATCATGCGGCCCCAGTGGTCCGTGACCTGCGTTGACGCTGTCGAAAAGAAGACCGCGTTCGTTCGTCAGATGAGCGGCGCGCTGGGTTTGCCCAACCTGCAATCGCAGCATGCGCGTATCGAAACACTGGACGCTGCCGAGTGCAACATCGTGACGTCGCGAGCGTTTGCATCATTGGATGATTTTGCGCAACTCGCGGGTCGCCACGTAGCCAAGAATGGTACCCTCGTCGCCATGAAGGGCAAGCTCCCCGAAGAAGAAATTCAGGCGCTGCACGCGCGCGGGGAATGGCAAGTCGACCATATTCAGCCGCTCCACGTCCCGGAGCTGCAAGCAGAACGCTGCCTGATCTGGATGCGCCGCAGTCAAGGAACCCTATGAAGAACATACCCCCCAGCACATCCGCCCGCGTATTCTGCATTGCCAATCAGAAGGGCGGTGTGGGCAAGACGACGACCGCCATCAACCTGGCGGCGGGCCTTGCCACGCACAACCAACGCGTGCTGCTGGTGGACCTGGACCCGCAAGGCAATGCCACGATGGGTAGCGGCATCGACAAGAATTCGCTGGAGTCCAACCTGTACCAGGTGCTGATCGGCGAATCCACCATCGAACAGTCGCGCGTGAAGTCGGAATCCGGCGGTTACGACGTGCTGCCCGCCAACCGTGAACTATCCGGCGCCGAGATCGACCTTGTGCAGATGGAACAGCGCGAACGCCAACTGAAGGCCGCCATCGACACCGTCGCGACCCAGTACGACTTCGTGCTCATCGACTGCCCGCCCACGCTGTCCCTGCTTACCCTCAATGGCCTGGCTGCCGCGCATGGCGTCATCATTCCGATGCAATGCGAGTACTTCGCGCTCGAAGGCCTGTCCGATCTGGTCAACACCATCAAGCGCGTGCATCGCAACATCAACGACGACCTGCGCGTCATCGGCTTGCTGCGTGTCATGTTCGACCCGCGCATGACGCTGCAACAGCAGGTGTCGGCGCAACTTGAATCGCACTTCGGCGACAAGGTCTTCAAGACCGTCGTGCCGCGCAACGTGCGGCTGGCCGAAGCACCCAGTTACGGGATGCCGGGCGTCGTGTATGACCGCGCGTCACGCGGCGCGCAGGCATACATTTCGTTCGGCGCCGAAATGATAGAGCGCGTCAGGAAGGACCTGAACTAGCCGTCCCCCATGTCCAGCGCCGCGCTCTTTTTTCCGCCCCAGACAGCCATCTCCACGCCGCCCGCCGACGTGCGCGATGCGCTGCGCGTGCGGCTCGAAGACGCGGCGCTCAACGCCACCGCGGTCAGCGCGCAGCTGCTCTATGATGGCTGGCTGGTGCGTTTCGCCCAATCGCCGGCCAAGCGGGTCCGCAGCATCAATGTGCTGGGGTTATCCACACGTCCTTTGGATGAGCGGCTGGCGTATTGTTCATCGTTGTATGCGCGCCAGGGTTTGCCCATGGTGCTGCGTATCACCTCCATCGGCCCCGATTTTTCGCTCGACGCCGAACTGGAGGCCCGCGGTTATATCTACACCGGTGAGACTCGCGTCATGAGCACGCCGCTCGCTCCACGCGCAAGCGTCAGGAGCGATCTTCATTTCAGCATGGTCGATGCCGACCGCTTCGCGGCGGCGGTCGGGGCGTTGCGCGGCTCGCCTGCCGCGCACATCGGCGAACATCAGGCGCGCCTGCAAGGCCTGGCTGTGGATAAGCAGCCGGTGCTCGCCACCGACGCGGCAGGGCAAGTGGTTGTTGCGGGCATGGCCGTGCGCGACGGCGATCTGCTCGGTCTGTTCGACATCGTTACCCATCCCGGACATCGGCGCAAAGGCTACGCCGCCGTCCTGATGGAGCATTTGCTGGCCGAAGGGGCCGCCGGCGGCGCCAGGACGGCCTACCTGCAAGTCGAGCCGGAAAACACCGCGGCGCGGACGCTGTACGCCCGCTACGGATTCAAAGACTGTTACGCGTATTGGTACCGCCTGCCCGCCGAGCAGGCGGACGCCTGAGCTCGGCGCTCAGGATACAAAGACAGAAGGAAAGAGGATTTAATTATGGCCACCAAGAAACCCAAGGGATTGGGTCGCGGACTGGACGCCTTGCTGGGCGCCGATGCGCCCGCCATCGACAACATCGGCAAGGCTGTCGCCAAGCCCGAGGGTCCGCCTTCCACCCTGCCCATCTCGAAGATGCGCGCCGGCAAATACCAGCCGCGCACGCGCATGGACGAAGGGGCCCTGGGCGAGCTGGCCGAATCGATTCGCACGCAAGGCATCATGCAGCCGATTCTCGTGCGTGCGCTGGGCGATGTGCCCGGCCACTACGAGATCATCGCGGGTGAACGGCGTTTTCGCGCGGCGCAGCTTGCCGGCCTGAAAGAAGTGCCGGTACTGGTGCGCGAGGTCGCCGACGAAAACGCGGCCGTCATGGCGCTGATCGAAAACATCCAGCGCGAAGATCTGAACCCGCTGGAAGAAGCGCACGGCGTGCGCCGTCTGCTCGATGAGTTCGGCCTGACGCACGAACAGGCCGCGCAGGCCATCGGCCGTTCGCGCTCCGCCACCAGCAACCTGCTGCGTCTGCTGAACCTGGCCGCGCCCGTGCAGACCATGCTGCTGGCCGGTGACGTCGACATGGGCCATGCACGCGCACTGCTCGCCGTTGACGCGGCCACGCAGATCCAGCTTGCCAACCTGATCATCGCGCGCCGCCTGTCGGTGCGAGAGGCCGAAAAGCTCGTCGCCAAGACCGCCAAGGAGGCCGAAGCATCGGCCTCGCCCAAGAAGAAAACTAACGGCGTGTCGCGCGACCTGACGCGACTCGAAGAAGCGCTGTCCGACCACCTTGGCACGCGCGTCGCGCTGAAAGTGGGCGCCAAGGAAAAGGGGCAGATCGTCATCGACTTTCATGGCTGGGAGCACCTGAACTCGCTCCTCGAGCGCCAGGGCCTTTCCGGAGCCGTGGATGCCTGAACGCGCATTGCCCGTCATTGCGGTGCTCGCAACGGGCGGCACGATTGCAGGCGCCCAGGCTGACGCTACGTCCGCGGGCTACAAGTCCGGCACGTTTTCCGTGAACGACCTGCTCGCCGCGGTACCGCAGCTTGCCGGCATTGCCGAGATCCGCGCCGAGCAGGTCGCCAATGTGGGCAGCCAGAACATGACGCACGACGTCTGGCGCGCGCTGGCGCAGCGCGTGGACACGCTTTGCCAGGACGCTTCAGTGGCCGGCATCGTCATCACCCACGGCACGGACACGCTTGAAGAAACCGCGTATTTCCTCAGCCTGGTCAACCGCCATGACAAGGCCGTCGTGCTGGTCGGCGCGATGCGTCCTGCCACGGCGCTGGGCGCCGAAGGGCCAGCCAACCTGTACAACGCGGTGGCGCTGGCGCGTCACCCCGACGCGCGCGGCCGCGGGCCGCTCGTCGTCATGAACGAAGACATCCATTACGCCCGCGAAATCCAGAAGATCGCCAGCGCAGGCCTGTGCGCCTTTGCGTCGCCCAATCGGGGCCGTGCCGGCGTCATGCACGGCGGCGTGCCCAACTTCTATTCGCGCAACACCACCACGTTCGGTGAACAAAGCGAGTTTTCACTCGCATTGTTGGAAGATGCCGGCTGGCCGCGCGTCGATATCGTCTACGCGTACGCCAACCTGCAGTCCGACCTGATCGATTTCCTGGCCAGCGCGGCCGACGGCATCGTGCTGGCCGGCGTGGGCGACGGCAACGCCACGGACCTGGCCGTCGAAGGCTTGCGCCGCGCGGCGGATGACGGCGTGGCCGTCGTGCGATCCAGCCGCACCGGCAGCGGTTTCGTTGCCCGCGATGTCGAAGTCGACGACGCAACCCTGGGCTTTGTCGCGGCGCGTGACCTCAATCCCCAGAAGGCGCGCATCCTCCTGATGCTCGGACTGACGATCACGCGCGACCCGGCTGCCCTGCAGCAGATCTTCGACCGTTATTGAACCCCGGGCCGCGGCGGCGATACCGTCGCGGCGCCTTGCTGCGCAAGCCCCAGGTTGGTCCGCAGCATGTCGTACACCTGCCGCGTCAGCGGATTGATGAGATCACGCCTTATCCACAGGAAGTACGTCACATCCGGCAGCGGCGGCAATCCTTCCTTTTCGCCCAGCACCCGCATCTCCGGACCCAGCAGTTCCACGCTGCGCGCCGTGACGCCCAGGCCCGCGCGTAGCGCCGCCTTGATCCCCACCAGATTCGGCGCCACGTAGTTCGTGTGCCAGCGCACTTGCGCCTGCTCTAGCGCATTGAGCGCCAGCCGGCGGAAGATGCTGGGCTCGTCCGCCAGCACCAACGGCACGGGCGAATGGGCATCGTGCACGTAATCCGCGGACGCCAGCCAGACCGTCGGCGACGTGCGCAACGCTACGCCCTCGAAGTCCTGATCAAAGCGCGTCGAGATGGTCAGGTCGATTTCGCCCGCGCGCAGCGCATCCATCAGGAAAGGACTGCGATCCACCCGGATCTCCAGCTTCACGCGCGGCGCGACGCGCGCGATGTGTGTCAGCAGCGTGGGCAGGATCGTGTCGGCGACGTCCAGTGGGGCGCCCAGCCGCAGATCGCCTTCCAGCGGCCCGGCCTGCAGCGCCCGCAGCGCTTCGTCATTGATCGCCAGCATGTGCCGCGCGTATTCGACCAGCCGCCGGCCGTGGGACGACAGCACCTTGTTGCGGCCCTGCTTTTCAAAGAGGGGCAGGCCGATCATGGACTCGAGCCGCTGCATCTGCTGCGTGATGGCCGACTGCGTCTTGTGCAGCCGGTTGGCGGCTTCGGAAAACGTTTCATGCTGGGCAATGGCCGTGAGCGTCCGCAGCAGGTCAAGGTCGAGATTGCGCATTCGAGGAGGGACAAAACGGATTCAGGGATAACCCGACACATTAGCATTGCTAATGGAATGTTCAAGCAATTTAAATTGTTGGTCCGTGGACCCGGCGATACAGTGAGTGCGATAACTCATGAAACAAGAGGGAACGTCGACGTGAGCACAGCACATCCACAACAGGCCGGCATTGATAGCGCGGTCGGAAATATTAAAAAAACTGTAGGAAATAAGGGCCTGAACCGCGACAGCCTGCAGGCCGTCCTGGACGAGCTGGTTGCCCTGGCCGGCAACACCGCCTGGTGGGGCGCCGACCGCTACCCGCCGCCCGAGGGCGACGAACGCCAGGCCCGCTATCTCATCGCCGAAGACGATGACAAGAGCTACGCGCTCTATCTGAACGTGATGCGCCCCGGCAAGAAGATCGTGCCGCACAACCACACCACCTGGGCGTGTATCGCGGCGGTCGAAGGCGTTGAATACAACTACGTGTACGACCGCATCGACGACGGCTCGCAACCCGGCGTCGGCAAGCTGGAAAAGGTCGACACCGTCGTCGTCGGCCCCGGCAGCGGCATCGCCCTGATGCCCGACGATATCCACGCGGTGGAGATCCAGGGCGACAGCGTCATCCGCCACCTGCACATGTACGGGCGCGCGCTGGAAACGCTGGACCAACGTCTGGGCTTCGATCTGGAGACCGGCACCTGCAAGATCATGCCCATCGGCGTGCAGACGCGGCGCTGATCATGAGCAAACCCTTCCGGTCCGCAACGCGCCTGCTGCGCGCGGGACGTCCTCATCAAGGCTGGGTCAACACCCCGGTCACGCGCGCCAGCACGTATGTCTTTGACAGCGTCCAGGCGTGGCGCGACACGCGGGCGCGCCGCGAACAGGAGCGCCTGCCTTCCTACGGCGCGCGCGGCACCGACAGCACGCACGCATTGGAAGACGCGCTGGTCGAACTGGAAGAGGGCTATCGCGCCAAGCTGTATCCCACGGGGCAGGCCGCGATCGCCACCGTGCTGCTCGCCTACCTTCGCGCAGGCGACCACGTGCTGCTGACCGATGCCGTGTATGAGCCGGTGCGCCGGTTCTGCACCGAACACCTGACCCGTCTGGGTATCGAATTCACGTACTACCGCCCCGATGGCGCGGGCATCGAAGCGCTGATCCGGCCCAACACGCGCATGATCTACGCCGAATCGCCGGGGTCCTTGACGTACGAGATGCCGGACCTCACCGAGTTATCCACAACTGCCAAAAAACACGGCTGCTGGCTGGCTGTGGATAACACGTGGGCGTCCGGTTTGCTGCAAAAACCGCTCGTGCTGGGTGCCGACATCTCCATCCTGGCGGCGACCAAATACCTCGGCGGCCATGCCGACGTCATGATGGGCGCGGTAATCACCAACGAGCGTGCCTGGCGTGCGCTGGAGCGGGCCACGATCGACTTCGGCCAGACGGTCGGCGCCGACGACGCCTTTCTGGTGCTGCGCGGCATGCGCACGCTGCCGTTGCGCATGGCGCAGCACGCCCGCAGTGCGCTGCGGATCTCGCAGTGGCTGCAGGCGCGGCCCGAAGTCTCGCGCGTCTTGAATCCCGCCTTGCCGGGCGACCCTTCCCACGCCATCTGGCGGCGCGATTGCAATGGCGCCAATGGCCTCCTGACGATCGAACTGTCCGACGCCTACACCGACGCCGATGCCGACAGGCTTATCGACAGCCTGCAGCTCTTTGGCATCGGCGCATCGTGGGGCGGTTTCGAAAGCCTGGTGATCCCGGTTTTCCTGCAGAACTCGCGATCGCTCCCCGGCTACCAGGCCAGCGGTCCCATGCTGCGCCTGCATATCGGCCTGGAAGATCCCGACGACCTCATCGCCGACCTGGAACGCGGCCTTGCCGCGCTGACCCAACCCCTTCGCTCCCTCCGAATCTCATGATGCAGTCCTCTCACGACCAACAATCCGCCAGCGTCGATTCGCACACGCTCAAGCAGTGGCTGCACGATGGCGGCGAGATCGCGTTGCTGGACGTGCGCGAGCATGGCCAGTATGGCGAATCCCATCTCTTCTACGCCGCGCCGGTGCCGTACAGCAGGCTCGAAGTCGACATCGTGCGTCTGGCTCCGCGCCGTGGCGTACGCGTCGTCGTCTACGACAACGGCGGCGATGACGACACCGCGGCGCGCGCCGCCCGCGCACTGGCCGCGCTGGGCTACACGAACGTGCATCAATTGGCAGGCGGGCTGGCGCAATGGCAGCGTGATGGCTACGCGGCATTTGCGGGTGTCAACGTGCCCAGCAAGACCTTCGGTGAACTCGCCGAAGAGGTTTTCCACACCCCCCGCATCGGCGCGCGCGAACTGGCCGAACGTCAGCGCCGCGGCGACGACCTCATCGTGCTGGACGGCCGTCCTTTTGCCGAATACCAGAAGATGAGCATCCCGGGCGGCGTCTGCTGCCCCAACGGCGAGCTGGCGCTGCGCGCGCATACGCTTGCGACGCGGCCGGACACCACCATCGTGATCAATTGCGCCGGCCGCACCCGCAGCATCATCGGGGCGCAGACGCTGATCAACCTTGGCGTTCCCAACCCCGTCTACGCGCTCGAGAACGGCACGCAGGGCTGGTATCTGGAGGACCTGCAGCTCGAGCACGGCGCGCGCCGCCGCTATGCCGACGACGTTCCGCAGGGCGATGTTCCGGCACTGGCGCAGCGCTCAGCGCAGCTGGCCCGGCGCCACGGCGTGCCGTCCGCGAATGCCGCGCAGGTACAGACCTGGCTCGGCGATTCCGCGCGCACCACGTTCCTGTGCGATGTGCGCAGCGCAGAGGAATTTGCGCAAGGTTCCCTGCCGGGCGCGCAACACGCAGCGGGCGGTCAGCTCATCCAGGCGACGGACCAGTACATCGCGGTGCGTGGCGCGCGGATCGTCGTGTTCGATGCGGAAGGCGTGCGTGCGCCGGTCGTCGCAAGTTGGTTGCGGCAAATGGGTTGGGACGCCTGCACGCTCGAAGAAGGTCGCGGCGCGGCGCTCGTCAACGACGTGGTCGTGGCGCCGGTGCCTGCGATCACCGTGTTGTCCGATGCGCAACTTGCGGATGCGCTGTCGCACGGCGCGCAGGTGATCGATATCCGACCCAGCATGCGATATCGAGCGCGCCACGTCGCCGGCGCGCGCTGGTCGATCCGCCCGCGTCTGGATCGGCTGTCGCTCGACCCCGCGCGCCCCGTCATCCTGCTCGCCGAGGACGCTGCGCTGGCGGCGTGGGCGGCGAGCGATCTGCGCGCACTGGGCATTTCGGACGTCAAGGCGAACACGGGCACGCCCGAAAGCTGGACCGCGCAAGGAATTACGCTGGAATCCACGCCCGCCGATCCGCCGGACAGCGACTGCATCGACTACCTGTTCTTCGTGCATGACCGCCACGACGGCAACAAGGCCGCGGCGCGCCAGTACTTGGCCTGGGAAACCAATCTCGTCAAACAGATCGACGAGCGGGAACGCGCCACCTACCGGTTCCCCGGGGTCCCGGCCGGCTGACACCGCCGCCGCGCCGACACGCGCGGCGCCACCCACGCTTCAACCTGATCAGTACGCCCCGGCGGCCTTTGCCGGCGGGGTGCGGACGGTTCATGGCGAACCGGAATGCAAAGGACGGCCGAGTATCCGGCCGCCAACTCAAGGGGAAATCCAGATGAAGCAACACGCATTGCATGCTTGCAAGACCGCTGCCGCCGCGATGGCCGGCCTGCTGTGGGGAGTCGCGGCGCACGCGCAGGCGCCGGCGCCGTTGGCGGACTATCCGAAGCAGGCCATCACCGTGGTCTCGCCGTTTCCTCCCGGCGGCGGCAACGACGGCGTCGCGCGTCTGATCGCGCAGGAACTGGGCGCCATTACGGGTCAGAGCGTGGTGGTCGAGAACCGTTCGGGGGCGGGCGGCAACGTCGGCACCGCGCAGGTCTCGCGCGCCAAGCCCGACGGCTATACGCTGGTGATGTCCCAGACCAGCGTCATGGCCGTGAATCCGCGCCTGTACAAGAATGTGGGCTTCGACCCGCTGAAGGACTTCGTGCCGATCTCGCAGATCACCTCGGCGCCGCTGGTGCTCGTGTCGCGCGCGGACGGGCCGTACAAGACGCTGGATGCCTATCTGGCGGCGGCGCGCAAGCAGCCGGGCGTCATCACGTATGCCACGCCCGGCAACGGCACGATGAGTCACCTGATGGGCGCGCTGGTGTCAAAGAAGGCCGACGTCAAGCTGGTGCATGTGCCGTACCGCGGCGCTGCGCCCGCCGTGACGGATCTCCTGGGCGGCACGGTCGACATGCTGATCACGTCGCCTGCATCGGCCGAGCCCATGGTGGCCGCCGGAAAACTGCAGATCCTCGCCATGAGCCATGGCGACGGCGTCGGCGTGTTCAAGCGCGCACCCACATTGAAGCAGGCCGGCCTTGAAGGCATCACCGCGGACGACTGGTACGGCCTCTTCGCGCCCGCCGGCACGCCGCCCGAGCGCGTCGCGTACCTGGCGCAGGCCGTGGACCGCGCCATGAAGTCGCCTGCCGTGATCGCCAAGATCAACAGCGGCGGAAGCCAACCTGTCGGCAGCGCGCCGGAAGCCTTCAAGAGCCGGTTGCAGCAGGACACCGCGTACTGGGCCGAAATGGTGAAGACGGCTGGCGTCTCGCTGGACTGAATGCGTTTGCTGACCCTAGGGAAACCACGGGGAGCGGTGTGTGTGCAGCGGGACCCGATGGGTATGCAGCCCAAGCGCGGGGCAGGGCATGTTTGCCAACGTCTGGCATCGTGACTAGACTGGAAAAACGTGCAGTCCCGCGCAACGCTTCATCCACAAGGTGACCAAGCATGCACGCACTAGGGGTAGCAACGCTGGAAGATGCAGAGCGGCTGGTGCAATCCAGCCCGCTCTCACATATCAAGGTGGGCCTGTCCGATGTGGACGGCGTCATGCTGGGCAAGTATCTGCGGCGCGACAAGTTTCTGGGCGCCTTGCGGTCCGGCCTCGCGTTTTGCGACGTGGTCCTTGGATGGGACCTCGACGACCAGCTCTACGACAACACCCGCTATACCGGCTGGCACACGGCATACCCCGATGCAAAAATGCGGATCGTGCCGCAGAGCGCGCGCCGGCTGCCCTTGGAGCAAGGCCCCGGCGGCGAAGACATGCTGCTGTTCCTGGCCGAATTCGAAGGAGATGCCGCCGCCATCTGTCCGCGCCGTCTGCTGCACCGCGTGATCGATCGCGCCGCGGACATGGGATACGACGTCTACGCCGCGCTGGAGTATGAGTTCTTCATGTTCCGCGAAACGCCGCACTCGGTGCGCGCCAAACACTACCGCAACATGGAGAACTGGACGCCGGGCAATTTCGGGTACTCCGTGCTGCGCAGCACGGTCGAGGGCGACTTCTACCGCAAGCTGCTCGACATGTGCGAACGCATGGACATGCCCATCGAAGGCCTGCACACCGAAACCGGCCCCGGCGTGCTGGAAGCGGCGCTTGCCGTGGACCTTGCTGCGGCTGCGGCCGACAAGGCGTTTCTGTTCAAGACCTTCACCAAGGCGCTCGCGCAGCAGAACGGCCTGATGGCCACATTCATGGCGAAGTGGTCGCACGAGCATCCCGGCCAGAGCGGCCACATCCATCTGTCGCTGCGCCATCACGACACGGGGCGTTCGGCCTTCTTCGACGAGTCGCAGCCGCATGGCGTCAGCAGCAAACAGGCCGCCTTCATGGCGGGCGTGCAGCACTATCTGCCCGAGTTCACCGCGTTGTACGCGCAAACCATCAACAGCTACTCGCGTCTGGTGCCAGGCTACTGGGCGCCGCTGGACGCAACCTGGGGCATGGAAAACAGGACGACGGCGCTGCGGCTCATTCCGGGCAGCGACAAATCGCAGCGCGTCGAAGTGCGCATCGGCTCGGCCGACGCCAATCCGTATCTGGCCCTGGCGGCGGCGCTGGCGTCCGGGTTGCACGGCATCGAACAGGGACTGACGCCCGAGCCCATGGTGCAGGGCAATGCCTACACGCAGGAGTTTCCCGCGCATCTGCATCTGCCCACCACCTTGTGGGAGGCCGCGCAGCGTCTACGCGGATCCGAGGCGGCGCGCGTGCTTTTCGGCGACGAATTCGTCGAACACTATGCCGCGACGCGCGAATGGGAAGAGCGGCAGTTCCGGCGCCACGTGACGGATTGGGAGCTGGCGCGCTACTTCGAAATCATCTGAACCGTGCATCGCAACCCAGGGCCGCCATGACCGACGAACTGATCACCATCAGCCCGATAGACGGACGCGAGGTCGTCCGCCGCGCGTATGCCAGCGATGCCCAGATCGCGCAGGCGCTGGCATACGCACAGGGCGCGCAGCCTGAATGGCACGCGCTTGGCATCGCCGCGCGGGGGCGCATCGTCGAGGCGGCCGTCGCCCATTTCGTGGCGGCCAAGGATGAAGTCGCGCGCGCCATCACCATTCAGATGGGCCGCCCGTTGCGCCACGCGCCCGGCGAGGTGGACGGCTTCGCGGCCCGCGCACGGCACATGATCGCGATCGCGGAAGAAGCGCTCGCACCCATCGCCGCGCCCGCGCAAGCCGGCTTCACCCGCTTCATCAGCCGCGAGCCCATCGGCGTGGCGCTCACCATCGCGCCGTGGAACTATCCCTTGCTGACCGCTGTGAACAGCATCGTGCCTGCGCTGATGGCCGGCAACACCGTCATCCTCAAGCATTCGGACCAGACGCCGCTGTGTGCGGAACTCATCGATCGCGCGTTTCGAGACGCGGGGGCGCCGAGAGGTGTCTTTCAATACCTGCACGCCAGCCACGACATCACGCAGCGGTTGATCCGCGCGCCCGAGATCGGCTATGTCTCCTTCACAGGCTCGGTGCGGGGAGGGCGCGTGGTTGAGGAGAGCGCGGCGGGCCGCTTCATCGGCGTCGGGCTGGAGCTGGGCGGCAACGATCCGGCCTATGTCCGTGAAGATGCCGATCTGGACGCAGCCGCAGAGTCACTGGTTGACGGCGCCTTCTTCAACGCCGGGCAATCCTGTTGCGGCATCCAGCGCATTTACGTGGCGCGCAGTGTGCACGACGCGTTTGTCGAGCGCGCCGTGGCCGTGACGCACCGCTACGTGCTGGGCAATCCGTTGCAGCCTGAGACGACGCTGGGTCCCGTCGTGCGCGCCCGTGCGGCGGCGGAAGTTCGGGAAGTGCTTGCGCAAGCGATTGACGCCGGCGCGACAAACCTGATTGATAACTCGCATTTTAAAAATGCGAGCAAAGACTCAAATATGAGCGAAGGCTCATGTTACGTTGCGCCGGCATTGCTGACGCAGGTTGACCACCGCATGCGCATCATGAGCGAAGAATGCTTTGGTCCGGTGGTCGGCATCATGCCGGTCGACAGCGATGACCAGGCCATCGCGCTGATGAACGACAGCCCGTATGGATTGACCGCGGCGGCCTACACGAAGGACGAAGCCGCCGCGTTGCGTATCGGCAGGCAGCTGCGCACCGGCACGTTCTTCATGAACCGCTGCGACTATCTCGATCCGGCGCTCGCGTGGACGGGCGTCAAGCAATCGGGACGCGGCGTGTCCTTGTCGGCCGTCGGATACGAACAGCTCACCCAAGCCAAGTCCTTCCATCTGCGCAGCCTTTGACGCCGCGCCTTCAGGATTCGCATCATGACCGTCCCCGCCGTCAACTGGAACTATCCCACCAACATCAAGGCGGGACCCGGGCGCATCAAGGAGCTTCCGGGGTACTGCCGCGAACTGGCCATGACAAGCCCTTTGCTCGTGACGGATCCGGGACTCGCTGCACTGCCCATGGTTCGCAATGTGGTGAGCGCATGTCGCGATGCGGGCCTGCAATGCGCGGTGTTCCACGACATCAAGGGCAATCCGACCGGGCGCAACGTCGATGACGGCGTGGCTGCGTTCAAGCGGGGGCGCCATGATGGTGTGATCGCCTTCGGCGGCGGCTCCGCGCTCGATGCGGCAAAGGCCATTGCATTGATGGCCGGCCAGGACCGCCCGCTGTGGGACTTCGAGGATGTCGGCGACAACTATCTGCGTGTCAATGTTGACGGCATGGCGCCGGTCGTGGCCGTGCCGACCACCGCAGGCACGGGCTCCGAAGTCGGACGCGCCTCCGTCATCACCGATGAGGCCGCACAAGTGAAGCGCATCATCTTCCATGCCCGCATGCTGCCGTCCATTGTGATCCTTGATGCGGAGCTCACGGTCGGTCTGCCGCCGAAGATCACGGCTGCCACGGGCATGGATGCGCTATCGCACAACCTCGAGGCCTATTGTTCGCCGGTCTTTCATCCCATGGCGGCCGGCATTGCACTTGAAGGCATGCGCCTCATCAAGGAGTATCTGCCGCAGGCCGTCGCCGATGGCGCCGACCTGCAGGCGCGCCAGCAGATGCTCACCGCCTCATGCATGGGCGCCACGGCGTTTCAGCGCGGCCTGGGCGCGATGCACGCGCTCGCACATCCGCTTGGCGCGCTCTACGACGCACACCACGGGTTGCTCAACGCCATCCTCATGCCTTATGTGCTGAAGGCCAACGAACAGACCGTCGCGCCGCGCCTCGAAGCGCTTGCCCGCTACCTCGGTCTGCCGCAGCAGGGACCGGGGGCGGTGCTTGAGTGGGTGCTGGCGCTGCGCCAGGCAGTCGGCATCCCCCATACCCTGGCCGACATCGGCCTGGACGATGCCCAAGCCGAGCGGATAGGGCGCATGGCCAGCCAGGATCCGTCCGCCGGAACCAACCCCGTCAATTTCTCCGCTGAAAAATATTCTCAGCTTTTTCGTGCAGCAATTCGCGGAAACCTGTAAGCTTCGCCCCCTCTGCGCGGAAACGCGGCGGAGGTGGAACTGGAATTTTGAATTTTTCGTCCGAATGGTTTGACAGCGGATTTGAAAGTGTTCATAATCTCAAGTTCTCCGCTGGAGGGGTGCCCGAGTGGTTAAAGGGGGCAGACTGTAAATCTGTTGGCCTTGCGCCTACGTTGGTTCGAATCCAACCTCCTCCACCAGAGACCCATACCTAAATCCAGGCGCGGTTTGCCTGGATTTGCAATGTAAGGCCCAACAAACTGGGCGGCCTTCGCAAAGAAGGCGGCGAAGTTTCAAGGGCCTACATTTCGAAGGGTTGGGAAGCGAGAAGGTGAAAGGGTTTGCCGCGGGTGTAGCTCAATGGTAGAGCAGAAGCCTTCCAAGCTTACGACGAGGGTTCGATTCCCTTCACCCGCTCCAAGATTTTTAAATGCCCATGTGGCTCAGTGGTAGAGCACTCCCTTGGTAAGGGAGAGGTCGCGCGTTCGATCCGCGCCATGGGCACCACAAATTTCCAAGTTCTTTTCTTCAGTCTGAAGCGCAATCCAGGTCAGGAGTCAGCCATGGCAAAAGGCAAGTTTGAACGTACCAAGCCGCACGTGAACGTGGGTACGATTGGTCACGTTGACCACGGCAAAACGACGTTGACGGCAGCTATCACGACCGTTCTGTCGAACAAGTTCGGTGGCGAAGCCAAGGGCTACGACCAGATCGATGCGACTCCTGAAGAAAAGGCTCGCGGCATCACGATCAACACCGCCCACGTCGAGTACGAAACGGAAGCGCGTCACTACGCTCACGTTGACTGCCCGGGCCACGCTGACTATGTGAAGAACATGATCACGGGCGCCGCGCAGATGGACGGCGCGATCCTGGTTGTGTCGGCCGCTGACGGCCCGATGCCGCAAACGCGTGAACACATCCTGCTGAGCCGCCAAGTTGGCGTGCCGTACATCATCGTCTTCCTGAACAAGGCTGACATGGTTGACGACGCCGAGCTGCTCGAGCTGGTGGAAATGGAAGTTCGCGAACTGCTGTCCAAGTACGACTTCCCGGGTGATGACACCCCGATCGTCAAGGGTTCGGCCAAGCTGGCGCTGGAAGGCGACAAGGGCGAACTGGGCGAGCAAGCCATCATGGCTCTGGCCGCTGCACTGGATTCGTACATCCCGACGCCTGAGCGCGCCGTGGACGGCACGTTCCTGATGCCGGTTGAAGACGTGTTCTCGATCTCGGGTCGCGGCACGGTGGTTACCGGCCGTATCGAGCGCGGTATCGTCAAGGTCGGCGAAGAAATCGAAATCGTGGGCCTGGTGCCGACGGTCAAGACGACTTGCACGGGCGTTGAAATGTTCCGCAAGCTGCTGGACCAAGGTCAAGCTGGCGACAACGTGGGCATCCTGCTGCGCGGCACCAAGCGTGAAGACGTCCAGCGCGGCCAAGTTCTGGCCAAGCCGGGCTCGATCACCCCGCACACGGACTTCACGTCCGAGGTGTACATCCTGTCCAAGGAAGAAGGCGGCCGTCACACTCCGTTCTTCCAAGGCTATCGTCCCCAGTTCTACTTCCGCACGACGGACGTGACGGGCACGATCGAGCTGCCGGCCGACAAGGAAATGGTTCTGCCGGGCGACAACGTGGCCATGACGGTCAAGCTGTTGGCTCCGATCGCCATGGAAGAAGGTCTGCGTTTCGCCATCCGTGAAGGCGGTCGTACCGTCGGCGCCGGCGTCGTCGCCAAGATCCTGAAGTAATTCGGATCACTTAAGCAGCAAACAAACAGCGAGGGCGCCTCGTCGCCTTCGCCTCTCGTTCTTTAGGAAACGCCATGAAAAACCAAAAGATCCGTATCCGCTTGAAAGCCTTCGATTACAAGCTGATCGATCAATCGGCCGCTGAAATCGTCGACACCGCCAAGCGTACGGGCGCCGTTGTTCGCGGCCCGGTGCCGCTGCCCACGCGTATCCGTCGTTACGACGTTCTGCGTTCGCCGCACGTCAACAAGACGTCGCGTGACCAGTTCGAAATCCGTACCCATCAGCGCTTGATGGACATCGTTGATCCCACCGACAAGACCGTTGACGCTCTGATGCGTCTGGACCTGCCGGCCGGCGTCGACGTCGAAATCGCGCTGCAGTAAGGCGTACCGAGCCTGCTACCTTCGCCGGTAGGCTCGAAAAAATGGCCGTATTCCCCAGGGAATGCGGCCATTTTGTTTTTGTGGCGGCATCCGCCGCCGTTGCAATCAGATCACTACAGGTTCCACGGCGTTGCAGATGGCCCGCACCAGGCTATAGACCGTCAACGACGAGGTCTTAGGATTGGCGGCCAAGGGCTTGCCGCGCATCGTCAGTTCAAACTCGCCGAATGCACCCCGGGCGTGAACGTGATGCACGTTGTCTTGCACTCCGGGGTCGGCCAACAGGCGCACGCGCGTGTTGTCCAGCCCCAGCCCGGCCAAGGCCAGCGTCGCCGCCACGTTGGCGTTCTTTGGATAGGTGGCCGCCGCCTGGCGAGCCGTGCCTTCGAAGATGACCGTGGCGCCGGTGGATAAGGATTTCAGATCGAACTGGGCATCGGCCGGCGTACCGCTCCAGGCGAGCGGCGGTTTGCGGCCGGTGTATACGACTTCGTCCAGACCGCCATGCCGCGCCGCGGCCAGCGCATCAATGGCGCCGATGGCGCCTGATAGCAGGTGCACGCGCGTCGCGCCGGTGCGCGCGGCCTGCTCCAATTCTTCGACAAGGCCCGGCGCCGCCAAGGCGCCCACCGATGCCACGATGCAAGGAATGCCTGCGCGTAAAGCGGGCAACACATGTTCGATGATGGCGCCGTGGCCGGCGCATTCCACAAGCAAGTCCGGGCGTGTGTGCGCGGCGTCAAGACTGCCGTGCACGGTGGCGTGCGGCGCCCAAGGCCGGATGCGTTGCCGCGCGTCGTCCAGATGCGGCGCGGGTACGAGTACGGTGACGACGGATATGTCAGGACGGTTGGCAAGCAATTCCAGCGCGGCAACGCCGATCGCGCCGCAGCCCACCATGGCAATCTTCAACATGGATGCATCCTCAAGTTAGTAGGGGTTCAGCGTCGCGTGGGCGCCGCCGCGGCGCCGGGCGCGACGGCCGGTTGCGCGTAATCGAGCAAGGCGGATAGCTCGTGTCCGGCGGCGCATACCGCGCGAATGACGGAGTCTTCGTCGATGGCGGGCTCATCGGGGCCTGGGGTGGGGA
>Ga0213821_1000493_pt1 | contig 24023 bp, 23 predicted proteins | sample MC6MC0909MG_FD_179894 | JGI IMG/M metagenome (GOLD analysis project Ga0213821, IMG submission 179894) | Enriched soil aggregate microbial communities from Iowa State University, Ames, United States - MC6-MC0909-MG | ecosystem: Environmental > Terrestrial > Soil > Unclassified | place: USA: Iowa...
CCTCATATACGCCTTCTAATTTTTCATTCATTGTGTATTCCTCCGCTTCTTGTTCTTGCTTCTATACACATTCTCGCAAAATAATGTATTACACTCTATCGTATTGGCTTTCAATTTCATTACAATCATGTAAGCTTAGATACTATCACTTGTAATATTCGTAAAAATTGTTTTACTACTATATTTCTTATCCCTAAATAACCGTTTTATCATGCCATTCCTCCCTATTTTTTACTTTAGTTTCAATAGTATTCGTGTAAATCAGTATTTTTATTTTTCTGTTATTTTGTAGAAATAAAATGAAACTGCCGTACCTTAATAGTACATGAGCAGTTTCATTTATGAATTGTGCCTCTACATTACAATATACTTTGTTAAAAATGAGAGGAATTTTTTTAGTGCAACGGCTTGATTTTGTTGTCTCCATGCAACAAATATTCCGATTGAGAGTGTAAGATCCTCCACTTTTTTGGAAATCACTTCACTATATGGTTGGATAGTTGATGGTGTTAAGGTAATGCCCAAACCAGCAGAAACCAACATCAACACAGTATGAAGATCATGAGCATGTATCGTAATATTCGGCTTAAATCCTGCATTTTGAAAAATTTCAATAAACCTATCATAATACAATGCACCAGCAGATCTAGTGGTCATAAATAAATGATTCTTGTTCTAATTCATGCATATATAGTGAGGGTTTAAAAGCTAAAGGGTGAGATTTAGGCATAACCAGCATAAAAGGACATCGTTTTAAAAATTCAGTTTTTATTTCTTCATTATGAATTGGTGAAGTAACTAATCCGATATCTATTTTCTTTTCATGTAATGCTTTTATCTGCTCAGCTGTTGTCATTTGCTGTAATACAATCGAAACAGAAGGATATAAATCAGTATACGTATGAATGGCTGGCACAATATCCTGAGCTGTACCAGTAAAGCCAATTACCAATTCTTCTTTACTTTCCATTGCTCTAGCTGCAGTACAGGCTTGATCGACCTGATCAAGTATTTGATAGGCTTTTTTCAGAAATACTTCCCCTGCGTTCGTTAAGGCAACATAGCGTTTTGTTCGATGAAACAAGCGTGCACCTATCTCCTCCTCCAATTCCTTAATTTGTCTACTAAGAGGTGGTTGAGAGATATGTAAACGTTCTGCTGCACGACTAAAATTTAATTCTTCTGCAAGTACAATAAAATACCTTATATGTCTAAGCTCCACTATCATGCCTCCTCCCCCATATCGTAATACCCTATAAGTATTAAAACAATCTATTCTATGTATTTCTCAGAATGGTTTAAATTATTTACAATCAAGGAAAATCACGTTGAAGTTTTTAGGGAGGTAATTTTAGTGTTAACAAAAGAATTAATGATGCGCATTAAACGATTACAAAATACAATGGAAAAACACTCTTTAGATTCATACCTTATCACAGCTGAGGAAGATATTTGGTATTTTACAAATATCACCTTTAAGCCTGAAGAACGCCCATTTTTCATTATTATTTCATTAGATAGAAAGCCTGTCTTACTAGTTCCTAAATTAGAGGAAGCGCATGTTTATAAAGGACTGCTAGATTGTGAAATCGTTGCCTATTGGGATTATCCCTCACCCAACGGAAGCAATTGGTTCGATATTTTGCAACGGCTACTAAAAAATTATCATCATACAGGTATTGAGATGAATGTTAAAGCAGAAATCTATTTAAATATCGATACAAAAAATCTATGGGCAGGACATCTGGTTGCAGAACAGCGTCAAGTCAAAAGTATCTACGAACTAGAAAAAATAAGATTTAGTGCAAAACAATCTGATATGGCAATTGAGAAAATACTAGAGACCTCTTATAAAGGGGCGGGAGTTGTCGAATCCTTCTCCATTTCCAATGGTGTGCAAAAGCAATTAATTCGTTCACAACAATTTGATCCGATTACTACTTCACTTACCTCAATTGTGTGGCCAGCTCCATTAAGTTCAATGCCACATAGTATCCCATCAATAACTGATAAATTAGGTGAAGGTCCCCAGGTCTCCATGGCTTACTTTCGAATAAATGGCTATGCCTCAGAATGCGAGCGCACTTTTTTTCTAGCCCAGCCCTCAAAGGATGAACAAGAACTATTTCACCATATGGTGCAAGCCAGGGAGCAATCATTAAAAATAGTGAAGCCAGGGGTTAGAGCTTCAGATATAGACTCAGAAGCCAGAAAATATTTTGATCGTTATGGATTGAAAAAAAATATGCTTCATAGAACAGGACATGGGATAGGTTTAAGTAACCACGAGGGTCCATTTATTGCTGAGGGAAGCGCTGAAATTTTACGAGAAAATATGATTATTACCATTGAACCTGGCATTTATATCGAGGGAAAAGGTGGCTATAGGCATTCAGATACAATCTTAATAACAAATGATGGATATGAGCTATTAACACATGCTCCTATAGATTTAAATAGTTTAGTCATTAAAAAAAACAATATTCAATCTAAATTAAAAGGAAAAATAATACGAAAAGCTTTAAATTTGAATTAAGCTAGCAAGTACAGGAAAACACACTCACGTGGATTTAGCCATTTCACTACTACTTATATCTACGTGAGAACCTCTAACTAATTTAACAGCCCCAAGCGAAAAGCAGCGGCAACAATCTGCGTACGATTCTTTGCTTTTAGCTTTGACATTAAACTACTACATTTCTCGTTACGTGTAAACTCTATCCATTCTGGTTACATCTGGCAAATTTCGCTTCAGAAACAACTGAAAGCTCTAAAGAAGAACTAGGTAAACAGCACATTAATTGAGCACAGGTTCTGACTCTGGAATCTTATCAGGAATCAGGCCTTATTATATTTCTATTATGTTGAAGTATCAGATTCTCCGATAACATTATGCTATACTGTTTAATTATCAGTGTGTAATGGAGGGTAATGAATAATGAAGGAAGACATAACTCGCGATTTGATTATCCAAACCTCACTTAAATTGTTTAATAAACAAGGCTACAATCTAACTTCTATACAAGATATTATGAATGCAACTGGATTACCAAAGGGAGCCATATATAGACGTTTTGAAAACAAAAATGAAATTGCTATTGCTTCTTTTAATCATTCTATGGAAATTGTATGGGAGCATTATTTTAAAGCAACGCAATTTAAAGCTTCGGCGACAGATAAATTAATAGCTATGTTTGAAATATATCAAGACGCTGTTTATAATCCCCCGGTAGATGGTGGATGCCCCCTTCTTAATACGGCTATTGAAAGTGATGATGGCTTCCAAGAACTTCATGAGTTGGCTGCAAAAGCCCATAACCAAACATTACTTTTTATACAATCTATTATTGAGGAAGGAATTAGCTTACAGGAATTTTGCCAAGATATAGATTCATATTCTTTAGCCTCTTTTTTATTTTCTACTTTAGAGGGTGCTATAATGGCAAGTCGTTTATCTTTAAATAATGAACATATGCTTCATAGTATCCGACAAATAAAAATACTCCTACAAACCTACTCAATTAAGAATCAAGAGGTCTAAAACTCAATTCCTTTTGGTTCTTTTTTATTCTTCACGGAAATGTAACAATTATAAGATTGATAATATTAGTAAGAACATATAAGATTAATTCAGACCGGACGGTCCGGTCTGAATTAATCTTTAAGGAGAGATAAATGATGGAAGTTACAATTATGCTATACGATGGAATTACAGCATTAGATGCCATTGGACCTTATGAGGTATTTGCGGGTACACAGCAATGTAATGTGAAATTTGTTGCTAAAGAAAAAGGAATTATAAAGCTTGACTCTAAAATGGGTTATTTACATGCAGATTATAGTTTTTCGGAAATTACATCTACTGATATTCTTGTCGTTCCTGGCTGTAGCCCACCTAACTACAAAAATCCAATGAATGACGAAGAAACATTAAACTGGATTCGTAAAATGCACGAGACTTCTAAATGGACAACATCTGTATGTAATGGTTCTCTGATTTTAGGTGCAGCTGGGTTACTAAATGATGTTGAGGCAACTAGTCATTGGGGCTCTTTTGACATCCTTCAATCGCTTGGTGCAATTCCAACAGAAGAAAGAGTTGTTCGTCAGGGCAAAATAGTAACTGCAGCAGGAATCTCTTCAGGTATTGATATGGCTCTTCAATTAGTTGCCTGGGAATTTGGAGAGGATCTTAGTAAAGGGGTTCAATTAATTTTGGAATATGATCCCCAGCCACCATTTGACACAGGATCAATAAAAAAAGCCCCAGCATCTTTAATTAAAAATATTAAAATGCTTCTTCAAGAGCTTTCTGAGAAAGAGCCTAATATGTAAAATTTTAAGTGTGAAGTTTACTTTAAAACATCAATATGTGTTACGGATCCAGTATATCCTTCATAAATAAATGCTTAGGTTGCAAAGCAAAGTACAAGATTTAAGAATAATCCATTTTGAAAATCAAAGTGGATTATTCTCTAGTAGCTTTAAGTTATAGTTTTACATACCTAATTTTCTAAAATTGTGCACCAAGGAAATTAATGAAGGGGTATGCTCTACTACTCCCTTTCTGTTAACTTATTTGTGACAACTATGAACCTTCACCAAAGTCTAGAGTGCCTCCTGTTTCTACCAAAGTCTTTGTATTACTTAAAATCATCCACCAAGCCTTGTCACTGTTCTTATAAGTGGAATCGCCTTCTTTCCATTGGTCATGAATAAGTGTCAATTTCGTGCATGAGCCACTTGGTTCTAAAATATAAGAAATTCTTGATTCAAATGCATCATTATCTTTTACATAAGACTTTCCAGGATAATGAGTAAATCGGAGTAACTGATTTGGTTCATATTCTAATACTTTTCCGTAGACATGCACCGTCTCATCCCCATCTACTCCAGGACCAACATACTCCAAGAGATCACCCACTTGAAACGTAGATTTAATGATGGACCCATAATAAATTTGTTTTGTACCCTCAGGAGAGATAAGAGCCTTCCAAACTTCCTCTGGCGTACCTGCAATATAAAATTGATATTTCAAATCCTTCATAAAATTATATGCCTCCTAAAAAATTAATTCTGAACATGTACATGATAATAAAATTTCACTGACAAGTACGGTCAGTGAAGTAAAGTATTTTGATAATGATTGAATAATTCAAAGCTGATCGTTGCCAATCTTTCTTGTAATAAAGTTGGCTCTAATATGGTAATAGATTTACCATAGGAGAGAAGGTAGTGAGGTACAAAGCTATGAATAGACTCTTTATCAACCTTAAACAGAGCTTGGTCGTTTTTCCGTTCTATCAAAGCATGATTAAATAACCAATGCTGGCATAAATCATCAAGTGCATGTGCATTGCCTTTGATACGGACTGGAATAAGTTTTTCGTGTTGGTCTGAATCAGGTAAAAGGCCTTTTAAAAAGAAAGAACGTGCTGAAAATTCCAAAGGCCGGTCAAATTTTTTATCTGTTCTGGATAATGATTGAATACGGTCGATTCGAAAACTTCGAATTTCTTCACGTAGATGGCAGTAAGCAACCGTATACCACTTCCCTTTCCAATAAACAAGACCATAAGGATCAATGTGGCGTGATTGTGGTTCAATTCCCCTTTCTTTGTGATAAACAATAACTAATCGATAACTTTCTGCAACAGCAATTTCTAATTCTTGAAGAATTGATTTTAAAGACGATTCAATAGTAGGATGGATGACTTCAAATCCCCTTAAATGGCGATTGATATGATTTAATTGTTCCTCGTTTGTATACATTTTTAACTTAGAAATGGCTTCATCTAACGTTTCACTAAAGGGATACCCTGCATCTATTGCAAATTTTGCAGCATGAACAAGCGCCTTCTGCTCATCTAGGTTAAAAAATAAAGGTACCTTTGTAAACTCATTCAATAAACTGTACCCACCATTATGTCCTGCATCTGCAATGATTGGTACTCCACTTGCGCACAATGCATCAATATAGCGATACACCGTACGAATACTGATTTCTAATTCCTCCGCTAGCTCCTTAGCAGTCAATTGTTTCCTTGTTTTGAGGAGCCATAATATAGAAAGCATATTAACCATTTTAGACATAAAAAGTGACCCCTTTCTGAAATTTAATTGTTAATGAAATCAATATTTACCATCTTATTAAACAGCTTACTCCATATTACTTTAGTATAAAATATCCCGCTTCAGCTTATAAATAAAGCTTGATCAAAAATAACCTATAAAAACTAGTACTTCTTAAACATTCAAATTTTAATATGTGGAGCTCTTCTGCACAACGAGGGATTAATCTCCAGTCCGACTGTGTGCTTTCTTGAGAACGTTCGCTATACTGTAAATGATATTGCAAAAACCTGATGTACCTCCCACTTTATCACGTTTTACTAATCCAATATTATCATTCCTGTAAAAAAATTATGCTATACTATTTCTATTATTTTTAGGTTGCAAGGTAGTACATCAATAAGCTAGAAAGCCTTATGTACCAATGGTTTAAATCTCTTTTCAGTAGTTATAGAAATGTGCAAGATATAGCATAATAAAACATGTATTTGGGGCTAAGTGGGGCTAGATTGGGGCTAATAAAAACTAAGCGAGCGTGTGTACAGGAAGAGTGAGTGTAATAGCTACCTTACCTTTTCTGATGAACAAAACAAACAATAAGCACCTGCAATATTACAAGTGCTTGGGAGCTAATATAAGAATTTAATTTACTTTTAATTTGTTCTTTGGATAAAATTTCGATAATCTTTTAGATTTAGATAAGCAATTCAAAAACTAACTATGAAAATTAAAATTAATCATTTTTTTGTTAGTGAATATTCCTTTTCTCCATTTGATGAGGCTGATTTTATTCCTATTAAAGAAGTTTTTCTTTCAAAGAGTTTATTGACAGGTATATTTGTGATCTTTTTATAATCTTTTAGCAACAAATTAATTTTTCCGTCATCGTCATCTCTGTGTATATTGCTTAAACTAAAAGCATTATTTTCTGAAGTAATTTTATCAAAAATATAAACATTTCCTTTAGTTTTACTAGAGTTTTTAATTGATTCAAATAATCCCTCAAAAGACCGACCTTTATTCTGAACTGTCGAATATTTTAATGATTGAGTATCATTATCAATATCTAGACAAATATATATCATCTCGCTATTTTTTTTAAATTCAAAAACAACAAAATAATCAGCTATTTCAAGCCCTTGATTATATTCTATTTCAATATGATTATTGTTAATGGAAATATTTAATGTTGGATTAATTAAATTTTTTATAACTTCCTTTTTTATAAGGATATTTTTATAATCAAAGAAATTTAAAGCTTCATTAAAACTACATTTATTTTTATCTGTCATCATTAATGCTTTATTTTTGTTAAAAGCTTTGATTATTTCAGGAACATATATAAAAACTCCTATCAAAATAATTGATGCTACCATTATAAATATTTTCTCAATTAAGGTATCTGTATTTAAGGCATATCCCAAAGAACCAAAAAACCAAAGAATAACAAGTACATATAAAATTATTTCAAAAAATTTCAGGGTTACTTTATAAACATTATTATTAGATAAAGCATGGATTAATTTATTAAACTGATTCATCAACTCAATATAAGGTAAATCTTCTTTATTATCTTTATGCGAATAAAGACACAACCTAATCTTCTCTACAAAATCATTAGCTTTTTCTATTGCACGTTCATTATAATGTGTAAAAACAATAGTGGTTAACGTAATAGTAGCAACTACTATTACTGTTATCCAACTAAGATATTCAATTGAATAACTATCAATACTTTTTATCATTTCACAAGCTGTACACATAATTTATGAATATTCACTACCTTTAATAAACTTGATTAAGGCTAATGCAATCTCAATAGTTTTTTTTAAAATTTCTGTATCGTTTGTCATAGTATAAGTAACTAATCCATTAGTATATACTTTCATAAAACTATATTTATCTTGTATTTCCAATATCATACTAATACCGAAAGCATTCTGTTCTTCAATACTAACAATCTCTTCTATTTCAGGATCATTTTCTAATTTATATTTCAAAGGTATCGTAACAACTTCTAATTCGAAGTTGTTACCTACTAATTCTTTCAATATATAATTTAATATATTGAAATTTTGAACAGCGGAAGTAAAAAGGAAAAAGTATTCATCTTTTCTCATGAAGTTTATCAAGTTCATTTTTCCAAAATTAAATGATTCAGACCAATGTATTTCCCCTATAGTTTTCTTTTCATCATAAAAATTAATCGAATAAAACTCGAAATCTTCTTTGTCGTCGGGTTCTTTTTGCTTTTTTAGATAGCTATTTTTTAAATAATTTTCAATATTTTGAGGACCATGAATTTTTATTATGAACAACGAACTTGATAAAAACATAAGTACGCCCCCTCTAATTCTTAATCATTTATATCGTAAGAAGTTTGAAAATGTTTTAGTATTTCTTCTTCTTTATCTGGTAACAATTCAACTAATTCATTTTTTAATGTGTACATAAAAGCATTGAATTGTGGTCTAGTATTAAATGCTAATCGTTGCATATTTAGTTTTATTAACGTTTTACCAGTATCTATTGTATGTTCATCTGCAATAAGTTCATTAATACCTTTAAATAAATCAACGCAAGCTTGAGAAATAGTAAAAGAAGCCTCCTTTGAATTATCAAAAATAAATTTAATCATCCCTCTAAAATCAATTGTTAAATCTGTTAGTAATGTTGCTTTACCATCTTTCATTTTAATGATGTTCACTGTAAATTTAGTAATCTTATCTTCACTGTAAATTCTTTCTACAACATCAGGATCCTTAAACAAATCAGTTCCAGTTAACTTAGCATTTTTAATTCTAGGTGCGCTTTCATTGTTAAATGATAATGAATCTACACTTTGAACAAGATAACCCATTTCGTGCAATTTCTTAAAGATTAAATTAATTACAAGTAAGGTTAGAGGTGCAAAATCATTACTCGTTGCAGCATTATTGATATAACGTATATTAGTTTGCACATAATAGGGCTTAATATGTATATCTGGGTAATAATTCGTCTTTAATAAATCAATCAATTTATTCACAATTTTGTTATAACCAACACCAGATGTGATAAACAATTTATTTTTCAAATCAAATGTAACATTATAGACACCGCTATTGATTTCTCTACCTAATTCATCAGTTCTTGGATCTATATAAAATTCTTTATACCTTCCTTTAAAAGCTACTGTTTCATTAATTTCATCAACAGTAACTTCATCACAATCCGAAAATTTCAAATTTTCATATTCGCATTCTTCTAAAAATAACTCTTCAATATGTGTTTTGATTTGATTTAAATCCAATTTTGTTTCCAACTCAGAAACAGCAAAGGGAATTCCAATGGAGAATCGTTGCATTACTATATCTGCTATCTCATCTAATAAAGAATCCTTAATTTCTGTATCTTCTCTAATTAGTTGCAAAATAAATGATATACATTTATCAGTATCATTTTCAAACGAAACCTCTATATCATGATAATCAGCAAAATACTCTTCAATGGCTAATAATCTCTTTTCTTTATTAGACCTCATTTTTTGAGAGAAAAGTTGTTCAAATTTTCTTATATCCATTTCCAATACCTACTTTCATTAATGTTTTGATTATTTATCATAAAAATATTAGGAGAGAATTGTATAAATTCATCAATTCTATCTTACATATAACAATAAATAAAATAACAATGTCTGTCAGTAATAGATTTTTGATACAGTAAATGAATGGTAGTTTCATATACATTAAATACGATGGAATTTTTCAGTCTATCATAATTTATTAAATTTGATTCTTTTTTTGTTACTTAATATAATAGTCAGTAACCCAACTTGTAATTTACGTTAAATCATTGGCATTTCCCCATTATGCTATGATTTGTAAAATAAAAAAATAATCCCTTTTTAGGAATTCTAATGAATTTCTTTATTCACTATTTTACTTAATTCTGGACCATCAATAATTTTTTCTAGTATTAAGTAATCTGTATCGAACCACCATGTACACTCAACAAACCAGAAAAAGAAATTAGATCGTCTAGTATGATGGTTGTATTCAATAGCACATAAGTTTAAATATTCTTGATTTAAGTGAAGACAATGAAAATCTTTTGCTACTTCATTATAATCAGATTTATAGAAAGACTTAAAATGCTGCTCATCACTAAAATCAGTTATACTAAATATCTTTACATCATCTTTTACTGTATATAAATACCCTTGATAAACATGAATATATGGTTTATACATCTTTTTTTGAATCCAATCACTTCCATACTCTTCGTTATAAGATGAAGTCCAAAATCCACCTATCCTGTCGCCACCTAGAACAGGTTCTTCATAATATTTTTTTACTTTACTAAAATCTACAGTGTCACCACCTAGTCTGACATGTAATTGTTTTTGCATTATTTCATCCCCTATCCACCATAGAATAAAGACGTTACAAAACTTCAATAACTTTTGACCTCAAAAGCAAGTACTGAATAAGGAAGGGTAATATCAAGCCTTAATACACTTTTCAAAGCAAAATAAAAACAACCTTGAAGGATGGATGTTTTATATAATTTAAACGTGTAAAAACAAAGTTATATTTCTCTAAAACAGATATGTTCTAATTATAGCTTTTCCAATATACTATCTTCTATTTATTTTTTATTGAATTATTCCATAAATGAATGGCCAATTCTTCAAATAACTCCTCATAGCTCCATTTAGGTGAAATAACGGGAATATTCCTTATGTCTATTTTCATTTTTTCAGAAACAATATATTTCTCGCACATTTTTTTAAATTTTTTTGGATCTTCAGCTATAATACCAACCAAATCTATAGTATTAAAACTTAGGTCACCATTATATCTCCATTCTCTTTCCCACATAAAATTATGTTTTTCTTCGACAATATTTATCAGTGAATAGTATTGAATTATTTCTTTATAACTTTCACTCTTTTCAATTCTTAAGTCCCTTAACTTCCTTATGTCTTTAAAATTGTTTCTAAAATCCTCTAGTAGATACTTTTTTAAACTAGTTCCTGTTGAATTTATGTATATCGCTGGACTAACGCCTCTATCAAATAAATCGTCCTTCCAAAAAACTAAACCGTATGGTTTCAATTTAATCTGCCGATTAATTTCCCCAGTTAAACTTTTGATTTGATTCAATGGAACTTCTGTTAAACAAACAGTGTTAAAACGTCTTTTTAATGTTACTGACATATTCATCCTATCAAGTTCATATTTAAAAAGACAATGAGGGTTCCTTGCTGTTATCTTTGATTCATTAAGAATATTTATCAAATTTTCCAGAGCATCGGCATCTTCATTGTCGCGTGTTAAATGAATTAAAAAACGGGAAAAATCGTCTCTAGACTTCGGATCCAATGACATTAAATCACCTTTTTCATATATTTTTTCATCTAAAGATAAATTCATTTACAATTGAGGTTCTTCCCCTCCTTCTATCAAAATATAAATTAATTGGAAATATACCGTAATATGATTTTCCTCTTAGAAGCAACTCCTCCAAAAATAAAGTAGAGATAACTTTCTTCGATACTCACTTTTCAAGGTAAAACAAAAACACCCCAAAGGATGTTTATAATTTAAACCATTCTCTATTTCTTTTATGCCTTTGTAAGTTTTAGCTAAAGTACTATTTTCACGTAGATAAGTTTCGCCCTTTTCAGTTAGAGCGGGTCCTATTTTGTGTAAATAAGTTCTGTTATCCGCTCGAAAAACCCCAGATAGATAGTTTTCTCTAGACAAAAAGTTAACAGCTGCATCAAAATCTTCTTCTGATACCCCTAAATCATTTTCCGTTAAAGGTAAATTATTTGAATCTATTTCTTTTAAAATTGCATATCTTAATTTATCCTTATTCATATTATCCCCTCCAAACTCTATAATACGTCAGGGGACAGAGAAGATGTAATATAAATTTGATACAAAAAAAGCCTTTCATTTGGTGTAAGGCTCTTCTGATTGCTATATATTAAAGCTGTATGATATAAAATTTTTGCAAATCAAAGGGCATGAACCAACGGCTGTAGCGTCTGCAAACGCTTCAAAACTTCTCTATTCATTAACATAAATACCCAAACGCTCATTCATATACAGAGTGTTTTTGTTTTTCCACTCCAACACTTTATCTCGTGGATATCGAGCTGCAACTGCATGACATTAGGAAATCCCTCCATCCGAATTATCTTTTCTACAGTTGGTAATTCACATTGGAATATTTGAGCTACATGTTCTTTTTTCAGATTTGAAGGTAAAGATAATTCAAATTTCATATTTTGTCTACAATCTTCTATCCCCTTTTTATAGTCCTCTATAACGACTTTTTCCACTTTCGCCCTAATTAATTCTAACTCAAGTTCATTTATTTTTATTTCTAAACTAATACTATGTTCCGTTTCTTTTTGCATCTTCATAAAATTCGCTCCTTTAGGTAAAAAATATTTTCATCAATACCATTAACACTATAATGTCCAATCATGAAGAAAAGAAAAAGAAGCGGTTAAATTGTTAATCCAAGCCGCTTCATATATGTTATTATATTTATGATTTATTTCAGTTTACCAACTAGATTTTTGAAGCTGTCGTTGCCGCGACGGCTTTTTTCATTTCCTAATGTTCCACTAATCACCTTGCCAATAATCTTTACCTGATGTTCCCTTACTACTTGTATACTTTCACCTAGCAGCAAAATTTGATTTCCGAAGCGGGTAAAGTCACTAATAAAACTCTCCCCAGCCGCTTCAAATACCGCTAAATCCTTTCCGTTACTTCGAGGCTGTTTTACCGTAGAAACTAGCACCTCATCACCTTCTAATAGCTCTAAATAATTATTGTCATTCTATCTTGTTAAACCGTGGACTCAATGTGAAAGTTATTGCTGAACGATTAGGCAATACACCCAAAATGATAATGGATGTATACGGCCATGTTCTAAAGGAATTAGAAGCTGAATCTGTATCACTCTTTAGTCAAACTTTACAGGCTAGTGGGGCTAAAATTGGGGCTAATCATTAACGTATATGACGGAAACCATTGCTATAACAAGATTCCCCAACCACATTATGCTATACTATTTCTATTATCGAAATAATTAGAAAGAGGGATGTTAGATGACGAATTTACAGCAATTAGATGCCTACTTCGCAGAACATCGTGAGGAGCATTTGAATGAATTAAAGGAATTTTTACGTATTCCTAGTATTAGCTCTTTATCTGAGCATAAAGGAGATATTCAAAATGCAGCACAATGGCTGGCTAATGCGTTTGATAAGCTAAATCTTGAAAATATCTCTATCACTCAAACTGCCGGACACCCTGTTGTTTATGCTGATTGGCTTCATGCTGAAGGTAAACCGACTATTCTGTTTTATGGTCATTATGATGTACAGCCTGTTGACCCATTAAATTTATGGGATAGTAAGCCGTTTGATCCTACAATTCGTGATAATAAGTTATTTGCTCGTGGTGCCAGTGATGATAAAGGGCAAGTCTTTATGCACTTAAAAATGATTGAAGCATTATTTGCAACTACAGGGACTTTACCGGTCAATGTTAAATTTATTTATGAGGGCGAAGAAGAAATCGGAAGCCCTAATCTACCTGCCTTTGTAGAAGAGCATAAAGAAAAATTAGCGGCAGACTTAATTTTAATTTCTGATACTGGACTTTATGGTCCTGGTAAGCCTGCAGTATGCTATGGTTTACGTGGTTTAACAGGTATTCAAATTGATGTTCGTGGAGCTAAAGGTGATTTGCATTCTGGTCTTTACGGTGGGGGCGTACAAAATGCTATCCATGCATTAGCAGAAATTTTGGCATCCTTCCGTGATGAGCATGGCACAATTCAAGTTGAAGGCTTCTATGATAAAGTATTACCATTAACTGAAGAAGAACGTGAAGCATATCGTGCGCTTGGTTTCGATGAAGAGTCAGTGAAGGATGAGGTTGGCGTCAAGGAATTATTCGGTGAGGCTGGTTATTCCTATTTAGAGCGCACTTGGGCACGTCCGACATTAGAGGTAAATGGTGTATTTGGTGGGTTCTCAGGTGAGGGCATTAAAACAGTCCTTCCTGCTGAGGCTGGCGCTAAAATCACTTGCCGTCTTGTGCCAAATCAAGAACCCGAAGAAATTGTAGCACTGTTAAAGGCGCATGTTGAAAAACATAAGCCAACTGGTGTTGAAGTGGCAATCTCTGAATTCGATAAAGGGCGTCCATTCTTAACACCATTTGACCACCCATTCATCCAAGCTGCTGGTCGATCATATGAAAAAGTTTATAAAGTCCCAACTGCCTATACACGTGGCGGTGGATCAATCCCTATCGTGGCTGCCTTTGATGAAATTTTAGAATTACCAGTCGTATTAATGGGCTTTGGTTTGTCTAGTGAAAACTTCCATGCACCAAATGAACATTTCCATTTAGAAAACTTCGATAAAGGACTGCGCGTTTTAAGCGATTATTTATTTGAAGTGGCTGCATTACAAAAATAACTTTAAGAAAATCAAAATCCCCTCACCACTATAAGCGAGGGGATTTTATGATTTTATTGGCCAAAAATCGTCACAATATCTTGTGATTTTTTTCGTTCTTTTCCTTTTGGAACTTCATCAAAATAGCCAACTTGCAGCATTGCAATGACACGTTCACCAGGCTGCACTTTTAAAGCATCTCGGAATTTTGGTTGATCTAAGAAAGCAGGAGTTTTCCAGCAAGAACCAATCCCTCTATCCCATGCTAGCAATTGAATGTTTTGAATAAAGATACTCGCTGCAGCGTAATCTTCTAAACGCTCTTTTTGACGAGCATCCTCTGGAACGATGATAAAAGCATAGCCACCTGCTAATGTGAATTTTGTCATTTGCTTTGTTAAGTCCTCATTAGAAAGCTCTTGCCATTTGGGTACCGTTACATCACGCAATAAATCGTGAAGCGCAAATAACTCCTTACCACATGCAACAACTAAACGCCATGGCTCTCGATTCCCATGATTGGGTGCCCATACTGCATCATCAATAACTTCCAATAGGTCTTCACGATCTACTGGCTGCCCATTAAATTTTTTAATGGAACGACGCTGAATAATGGCATCCCTAACAGACAAAAATTGTTCGCTCATAGTATACTATCTCCTTCTATAACATTACATCGTATTATAATGGATCTCTTCTATCTTCCACATTATCACAAAATGATGAGCTTTAAAACAGCTATCTTTTTAAGCAAAACTATCATCAATATGGTAGAAATAATAAGCCATGCTTGGTGTATAGGCTGTAGAATCCTCATAAAAATATGGTCGATTAATACTATCTGAAGTATGAGCATTCACATAAGGAACACCATTCTGAATACTTGTCACAATAACAGAGTGGTCAATTCTCCCATCCCCCTGAAAATCATAAAAAATCACATCACCAAGATCCAATTCTTCAGCGGATTGAACCCTCCTTCCCTTCAGTCCGGTTTTTGAACCTTCCAAATACCATCTCAAGGAATGTGCAACAGACCAGCTAAAGCTCCAATTGCCCTGTTGAATCCACCAGCCTCTATCCCTACTCGGTGCTCCTCGCATTGGCGCTCCACCAGCAAGTAAGCATTGGGATATATAATTCGTACAATCAACCGTAAAGTTTGGAAATGCCGGATTTCGTCTGTTCCACCATAAATTTGCGTACTGTACAGCAGCCTGCCTGTTATACATGTTCGCCACGCCTTCCCTCCTTATGTTCATGATATGTAAACAGTGGGATTTCTATTAATTAGGTCCTTATTCGCATAATTGATGAAAGAGGTCTGATTTAACACTATCTTTTCCAATTTTAAGATAGTTTTTGCTACAATAAGGGTAACGAAGTTTAGACTTTTATTTTATGATCAGAAGGGATGTTGAATGTGAAGCAGCATGCTGAAAAGGAGATTTTACAAACCACTCTTTTATGCGATAAAAAGGGTAATTTAAATCCAGCTGCCATTGGATTTGCACGAAAGCCTCTTATAAACAGCAATTTAAGTGGCCATATCATGCGCAAAAAGAAATGGAACTATTGGTGTGTCTACGGTGATGAAATATTATTCTCTGCGACTATCAGTCATCTAGACTACGCAGCGGTCTGCTTCGTCTATTTCCTTGAATATGAAACTCAGCGCTACTTTGAAAAAACGATAACGATACCATTGGGCGGAAAGCTAAAAATGCCTACTCAAGTGCTAGAATCAGTAACATTCAAAAATAGTGAAATGATGATTGATATGACCTATATCCAAAATGAAACGCATCTATCTGTTTCAATCCCAAACTTTGATGGAGATCTTTTACGTGCAAAGCTTATCATTCAGCATCCACCTACAGATGAAACCTTAAATGTAGTCATCCCTTGGAACCGTAAAACCTTTCAATTTACAGGAAAGCATCATACACTTCCTACTTCAGGTGTTGTGACAATCGGTACTCGCCGCTATACATTTTCTCCAGAGGAAAACTTTGCGGTTTTAGATTATGGTCGAGGAATTTGGCCTCGTGAGGCTACTTGGAATTGGGGAATGGCTTCGCAACGTGTTCGAGGTAGACGTATTGGTCTAAATTTAGGCGGAAAATGGACCGATGGAACTGGCATGACAGAGAATGCTGTTTTCGTCGATGGTAAAATGACTAAAATTCATGAAGATTTATTGTTCCATTATGATCAAGAGGATTATATGCAACGTTGGAAAGTCAAAACTAAATTTTCCAATCAAGTTTCACTAACGTTCTCCCCATTTTTCGAGCGAGTTTCTACAACAAATGCGGGACTTGTAAAATCTGAGGTACATCAAATGTTCGGCTATTACGACGGTTCGGTCTTACTAGACAATGGAGAAACACTTGTCATTCGGCAGATGCTTGGCTGTATCGAAGAGCATCGGGCGAAATGGTAATTTGCTAGGATTTAGAGCGCTGATATTCATGTATCAGCGCCCTCTCCCCCATTCAAGCCTTTTTCTGCCCACTTAATCCAGCCATAATCTTCTCTGGATCATCTGTAAATATTGCTCCTATACCAAGTCCCTGTAAATGCTCAGCTTGCACGACATCATTCACTGTATACACCCGTACAAGTGCTCCTTCCTGCAAAGCCTTATCAACAGATTTACAATATGCTGCTGGTAAGCTAACATGGATTGCGTTTGCTGGAATTTTAGCAGCATAGCCGTTAAAATCAACTAAAACTTCAGCAAATAAAGCTGCGGTTTCAATATAGGGTGCCATCAGTGAGATAATTTGTATCGATTCATGATTAAAGGAGGAAATGATCACTCTTTCTGTCATTTGGTGTGCAGCGACTACCTTCATTACAAGAGCTTCAATCCCGTTATATGGTATCACATCTGTCTTAAGCTCAATATTAATACGATGATTTGTACCTGCAAATAGTTCAAGTATTTCACTCAAAGTTGGAATACTTTCACCTTCAAATTCCACAGAAAACCATGAACCAAAATCAAATCCGCGCAACTGCTGTAAGGTATAATCTTTTACATAGCCACAGCCATTGGATGTCCGATCAATTGTTTCATCATGAATGACCACTAGCTCGCCATCAGCTGTTACATGTACATCTAATTCGATACCTGCAATAGGAAGCCTCGATGCTGCGCGAAATGCAGCAGCCGTATTTTCAGGGTAATATGCAGAAACGCCTCTATGTGCGAAAATATCCAAACCTATAACCCCCTTTGATACCTTTTAATGTGATAAAATTTCCAATTGTATATTCGAACAATTTTTCTTGCTTCTAAATCTAATAGTAACATAATTAGCCTATTTCGCTTTCACTTGATGGTAAATATTATATATAGTAGTATGATAATCTACTTTGAAATTGTTAGTACTTAGGAGGTGCTAAAAATGACTGCACAACATCCAGATTTTCAGGCTGAGGTGGAATGGCTGACCTTCACTAAAAATTATATGCAACAAATTTTAAGTGAATCGAGAAGAGATTTGCAATCTGCTCAGGAAAATATTCGGAAATCAATGGCAGATCTTGATTACTTAGACTCTAGTTTGAGTTATTTAAATATCCTTGCCAACGCCCGATTTTTTGAAATGGCTCGAAACCAGAAAGAGGGCTTAGAGGCTGTTCAAAAGAAACCGTATTTTGCCAGAATTCATTTTCAAAAGACTGGTGATCCAGAGGAGTTTCTTTATATCGGCAAAACCTCATTATTCCATCGAGAGACACACGAGCCAATTATTGTAGATTGGCGTTCACCAGTTGCTAACGTCTATTACGATGGGCGCCTTGGTGATATGGAGTATGATGTTCGAGGGGAAATCCATAAAGGTCACCTATTTGCCAAGCGTCAATATAAAATCGAAAATGGTGAATTGCTTGATATTCGGGATATTGATTTAACGACCAATGATGAATTGCTGCAAGAAGCATTAGCTGGTAAGGCAGATGTGCGTTTAACTGAAATCGTCTCAACCATTCAAAAAGAACAGAATGACATTATTCGAGCACATCTTCGTCAGCCTATTATCGTACAGGGTGCTGCTGGTAGCGGAAAAACAACGATAGCTCTCCATCGAATCTCTTACTTCCTCTATACTATGGGTGAGCATTTTAACCCTGAACAGCTCATGATATTAGCACCAAATAAGCTATTTATCGATTATATTGGTGACGTATTGCCAGAACTTGGCGTTGATAAAATTTGTCAAACAACCTTTTCGGATTATGTCCTAGCTGCCACTAAGCTTAAGCTAAAACTTCAAAACCCTAATGAGCAGTTAGAAGGGCTTGTTGCGGGTGAATCACAGCAGTCCACTGCTTGGATATCTGAGATGAAGGGCTCACTCTATTATCGTGATGTTATAGAGCGTTATGTTCAAAAGCTTGAGCAGGAAATTGCTGAGCAATTTGAGGATGTATTCATCGAAAAATATTGTATTATGCGCGCCTCCCATCTAAAGAAGCTATTCTTATATGAATTTTCTTATATGCCTATTGAAAAACGGCTTGATCATATTAAAAAGATTTTAGCTAGCCATGTACGCCAAAAGAAGCAAGCCGTCTTAAATATGTTGCATAAAAAATATGATGAAGCACTTGGCAAAGCTTTAAATGGAATTCGAGATGATGACAAACGTCGTCGTGTCGTAACAAAGTTTATTGATGAGCGTGATGAACGAATACCCGCCATCGAAAAAGAGGCTAAATCCACAGCAACTGTTTATATGCGTCGTTTCTCCAAACATAATATAAAAACACTATATCGTGCCCTACTTACAAAACCTGAGCTTTTAGCAGAGCTTGCACCGGAGTGGCATTACCTTGAACAACAGCAGTTTTTACAGGCTCATCTAAAGGAACATTGGGTTCTTGAAGATTTAGCCGCATTGTATTATTTACAGGCTCGCTTAAAGGGTATTTCAGATGAATGGAAAATGCGGGTGGTTTTTATTGATGAAGTGCAGGACTATAGTTTATTCCAGCTTGCTGCTTTAAAATCTGGACTTGAGACAGATATGTTTACAATGGTAGGTGATTTAGCCCAGGGTATTCATAGTTATCGTTCACTAACTGCCTGGGAGCCTGTCCAACAGTTATTTCCTCGTGCAAGCTTTAGGACACTTCAAAAAAGTTACCGTACAACCATTGAAATCATGGAGGTCGCAAATAAGGTTTTAGCACAAATGGAAGAACAGCTACCCCTTGTGGAGCCTGTAGTTCGTCATGGCAATGCGCCAACCTTCATACAAGCAAATGCATTCGATGCTCTGAAAATTAAATCAATTTTTGAATCAATACGTACGAAAGGACATCGATCCATTGCGTTAATTTGTAAAACGTCAATAGAGGCTCTCAAAATGCAGAAAGCTTTAACTGACCACGAAATAAATGCCCAACTGCTAACAGAAAACGATTCCATTGATCAGGAATTATTACTTGTAGTGCCAAGCCATTTAGCAAAGGGTCTTGAATTTGATGCAGTCATCGTCGCAGCATTCGATACACCTTTCTATGATACAAAACTTGACAGAAAGCTATTATATGTGGCACTTACACGAGCAATGCATGAACTCTATTTAATCGGTCCAGCAAAAGAAGCGTTTCTTTTAGAAAGCTAAAATTCCCATTCGTAATAAAAAGTCGCTATTTGGGCGACTTTTTAAAATGCTCTTTTATTAATTCCGAGGAGGTAAACGGTAAAACTTCCCTCGGGCTAAATACGCTTTAACAACTTTCCACCATGAGCTAGGTGCTTCCTTTGGAGGAGACTTCTTTTTAGGCAATGCTGGCATGCGCACGTGTAACGACTCCTTTCATAGGGTTATTAATACTATATGAGGATAGTAGGTATTTATGATAAAAAAGCAGTGTTAAATTCTTTCATATAAAAAAGTAAGGAGTTTTTTACTTTTGCTCCTTACCATTCTTTCTAATGCTTTACATAATAATCGATTTGCTGTGCCTTCATAAAGCCAGCCTTTTCATAAACAGAAAGGGCTTTTCCATTATCAATTTCCACATCAAGCATCACAAATTTTGCTCCTATTTTACTTGCATAGTCCTTGGAAAAGGATAGCATTGCTGTACCAATGCCCTGCCCTTCACAATTTGGATGAACGGCCAATGCTGTGACCCATTGAATTTCATTTTCCTGAGCGGTTGTCACTGTTCCAACAACTTCACCGTCCTTGCGGGCTAGCCATAGCTTTCTGCCATTTGTAGATGTATTAAAGGCTATTAGTTCTTCAGACTCTTCTGGTAAATCTCCAAATGCTTCACTATAAATGGCAATTAACTCTGCCTGCTCACCTGCATATAGAGTAATTTCGACATCCTTGCTTAACTTTACTGATTCTGCTCTTGTTTCTAAAGTTGCCTCTGAAAAGCTATATGTAAAGCCTTTATTCTCAATAAACGTATGACCAAAGGGTGATCCATCTATTACTACAGCCAATTGCCCCTCTGCTCCACGCTCTTGAAGACCAGCCTGTAAAGCCTCCACTAAAGCGGTTCCGATTCCTTTTTGACGATACGTAGGCGTTACTACCAGGGACCATTCATATGTATGTAGTCCCATTAAGTCTACAGCACTTGCTACTCCTACTAACACATCCTTATCATCTTCATAAGCAAGGACCATAAAGCCCTTTGTTTCAAAAGATCCCGCCATCGGAACTCCCAGCGCAGTTTCATATACACGATAATCATGTACGGTTGCTTCTTCACATAATAAAGTTACTTCTTTTAATGTTTCCCCATCTAACGGAAAAGACACCGTCATCACTGAAATATTCATCGTTTACTCCGTTCTTGAATCAGACTATTGCCCTATTGTAGCAAGAAAGAAAATCAGCTTGCAACAAAATATAATAGTAACTTCTAATAATCAACTATTATTCTATTAATATAAAGAAAATAAATGGATTTATACAATCGTTAATGACTATAATAACTGAAAACTACTATAATTTATAGATATATATTCATACTAAGCGCTCTTATTCAATATTTCAACCCTCCTTATAATTATACCATTTATACAAATAAATTACATTTCTGAATTAGAAAATTTCTTTACTTCCATTTGATTTTTTCGCCTTATAAACGATTCTTTTTCTATTTTTCTAACTTAATGTTTAACCTAAGAAAGGAGCAATCCCAAAGAGAGATCACTCCTTCCTATGAATCAATCACGACAAGTGTAATGCGTCTGAATTTTTTTCAAGTGTGCTCGAAAAGCTCTTCTCCAAAATCTGTGGCATCTGCCCAAGAGGGGCTTTATCATTATTCAGCGGACGGTTTACAAAAACATTTTTTCTTTCGCATAGTAAAAATCTGAAGAAGCAAGATAAAATAGCGCTATTCTTCAAGATGATATGAAGAAGATTGTAACATTTGCGCATAAATGCCACCAGAGTCAATTAATTGTTGTTGAGGACCTGCTTCCACTAATTCGCCCCTGTGCATTACGAGTACAATATCGGCATTGTGTACAGTATTTAAGCGATGAGCAATCACAAAGCTTGTGCGCCCCAGCATTAGCGTGTCTAGGGCCTCTTGAATGGCAAGCTCAGTAACAGTATCAATACTGCTTGTAGCCTCATCCAGCAATAATATCTTAGGATCAGCAATTAATGCTCGAGCTATTGACAGCAGCTGCTTTTGTCCCTGTGAAATTTCTCGACCATCTGCGGCAAGAATAGTGTCGTAGCCATTTTTTAGCTTAATGATAAAGTCGTGAGCATTTGCGCGTTTTGCCGCCTCTACTATTTCTTCATCGCTTGCATCTAATCGACCATAGCGAATATTCTCTCGTACAGACGCTTCAAACAAAAATGGGTCCTGTAGCACAAAGGCCATTTGAGAACGCAATGCTTGTCGTTCTATTTGTTGAACGTTTACACCATCAAATAAAACCTCACCCTTTGTTACCTCATAAAATCTAGCAATAAGCTGTAAGATAGTTGTCTTTCCTGCACCCGTTGCTCCAACAAGGGCTACTGTTTGGCCTGACTCTACTTTAAAATTAACATTCTTTAACGTGTAAGCTTCCTCTTCTAGCTCATATTTAAAATAGACATGTTGGAAGCTCACCTGCCCTAATAACTTATGCTTTTGTGCTGAGGCAGTTTCTACTTCAGGCTTTTCATCCAGTAATGCAAATACACGTTCAGCACCAGCAATTGCTGATAGAACTGTATTAAACTGATTGGCTAGATCATTTAATGGGCGAGTAAACTGACGTGCGTATTCAGTAAAAATAACAATGACTCCAATTGACACGTGTCCATAAAGAGCAAGTACGCCCCCAATCCCAGCTACAATTGTAAAGCTCATATTGTTTAAGAAATTCATGACCTTTGGGATATAGCCCGAATATGTCTGAGCCCAAAAGCCTGTTGTTTTTAATCGCAAGCTTTTCTCACGAAACTCCTTCATCATTCTGTCCTCTTGTGAGAATGCCTTCACAATTCGTTGACCTGAAATTGTCTCTTCAATCATACCGTTAAGCGTACCAATAGCCACCTGCTGTTGTTTGAATAGTGGAGCTGTTCTTCGTGTAATCCAGCGCATTGACCAAAACATAATTGGTATAATGGTCATCGTTAATACAGTTAGCAAAGGGCTTAAGCTTAGCATGATAATTACAGTACCTGTTAGCGTTAAAACACTGGAAAACACCTGTATAAAGGAACTATTTAATGTTGAACTTACCGCTTCTATATCATTTGTCATCCGACTCATTAACTCTCCATGTTGTCGACGATCAAAAAATGAAATAGGCAATCTTTGAAAATGTGCAAAGACACTTGTACGCAGTCTATAAATGGTTTGCTGAGCAATACCAATCATCCAGTAATTTTGTAAAAATAACGCTACAGCTAAGAGAGCATAAATGCCGATTAACAGCATAATGCCCTTACCTAGACCTGCCAGCTCACCATGCGTTACATACATATCTATCATTTTTCCGATTATATATGGTCCAAGAAGAGCTAAAATAGAACTTACCATAACAAGTAAAAGCACAATTATTAAGAGTACACGTTGTTCATCGACAATTTTCCATAATCGCAACAATGTACTTCGCCAATCTGTGGCACGGGGTCCCTTCTTTTTCTTGACAACCTGCTGTACATCCTCTTTTGTCAAAATCGGCTCATAGCCAAAAGGTTTCTGGAAAAATGCCATTATTTCTCTACCTCCTGCTGGGAGACTGCGATTTTTTTATAGAGCTCAGAAGTTCGTAGTAGCTCATTATGCGTACCATACGCCACTACTTTCCCTGCATCGATTAATAATATTCGATCCGCTCCTTTAACCGTACGTATTTTCTGAGTAACAACGAGCATAGTTGCTGGTTCTTCGCTCAGTGCCTCCCATAATGCCTGCTCCGTTTTTACATCAAGCGCACTTGTACTATCATCCAGCATTAATAGATGACCTT
>Ga0213821_1000494_pt1 | contig 24004 bp, 25 predicted proteins | sample MC6MC0909MG_FD_179894 | JGI IMG/M metagenome (GOLD analysis project Ga0213821, IMG submission 179894) | Enriched soil aggregate microbial communities from Iowa State University, Ames, United States - MC6-MC0909-MG | ecosystem: Environmental > Terrestrial > Soil > Unclassified | place: USA: Iowa...
TGTTTCTACAGTTTCATTTCCTTTTTCATCAACTGTTGTTACTTCTACTGGACATGATAATAAAGTAGGAACGTATTCGATATAATTCATTGTGAACAAATGAAACGCATTTTCATCAGGACTGTAGTCCAATACATTTTCATTCTCTGAAACTGCTATATCAAACATCAATGTCCATCTAGGGTCTTTAATATTGTATTTAGCTGCTAAACTTGAATAGCGTAGTAGTTGCTCTTGAACTGCCTCTCTTTCTGCTCCTTCAGTATCAAATTTTTTTGCCATAGTCATATCAGGTGTAATAAGTGCAATAAATAAACCTATCAATATTACGACACCAAGTATAATTAAAATAATAGGGGACGCTTTAGCAACTAAAGCTCCCCCTATTTTCTTAGCCCCTGCCGAAAGTGCTTTTACGGCCACCTTCTTAGCTTGTTTTTTTACCTGATGTTTAGCAGCATTTTTAGCTGCGTTGGCTACTTTATTCTCTTGTTTTTCAGGAATTTGTTCACTCATTCATACATCACAACGCTTTCTGTTTTTTAAGTTTCAACGCCTCTTTTCTAGCACTCTCTAATGCATAGAAATTATCTAAACGATTCTGCATTTTTGATTCTTTATTTTCATATTGTTTTAATTGTTGCTTTTCCTGTGTTAGGACTCTATAAGTATCCTTTACTTGTTGAGTAATTTCAGGAGTATTACCATTAGCTGTTCGAGCTGCTAAGATTTCTTTATGTGCTATTTCAGCTTGCTTGACTTTTTCATTCTGAGCAAAAATACTTTCTTGAATCGCAGGAATATGTTGTTGTTCTAAGCGTTCTTTTTTTGTTGCAATTTTTGTAGCTTGTTGAGGATTGAATCCTCCAATATCATTAATATTTTTTGAACTTGCATATTGAACAGTTTTAGCTGTAGCAGTTCCCAATACCTCTCCTGTTCTTCCCCCTACTAAATTTTGCATCATTTGTTGGGATTCTTTTATATCAGCAAACTGTGAAGAATCTGTAAAACCAATTCGTTCTTTAGTTACTGATAAAGCTTCTTGACCTTGTCCTTTACTCTGTAGTACTTCTCCACCGACTTGTGTTGCTTTGGTTGTTTTTTCTACTATGCTTGTTAATGGTTTACTTGCTAGATGTGCAGTACCTGCTCCAGCTGCTATACCAACACTACCCTTACCAGTTGCCATAGTTGATAAGGCATAGCCTGCACCTGCTGCTGCAATTAATGAAGCTTTTTTTGCATTCAATTTGAAAGTACGATTATTACGAGCTGCTTCAGACATCCTTACAATTCCTGTACCTGTTAATCTTGCTGCACTTTTTATTCCTGATTGAACTTTAGACATACCTTTATTTGCCTTTTGCCTATTTAATAACCCCATACTTTGATTTGAATTAACTGCGTTTGAATTTAATACTTCGGGATTTTGATTTGAATTAACTGCGTTTGAATTTAATACTTCAAGATTTTGATTTGAATTATCAGCATTTTGGAATGTGCCTTTATCATGCTTGGACTTATTGCTATATGGGACAGTAATATGCCCCAATTGTTCATCAATTCCTTTTTGCTCTTGTTCAATTTGTTTCATCTGATGCGTATATTGTTGAGCTTTTTGTTGCAAAGGGGAAATATTGCCATCTATAGCAACACCCTTGTTATTAGATGTAAAGGCGCTTCCTTCGCCAGTTTGAATACCACCTATACTCCCATTACCAGTTTGAATACCTTCACCTATATTGCCTTCATTATTTTGATTGAACTCACTCTTGTTCTTATTGGCATTATCAAAACTTCTATTTTGTAGGTTTTTGACAAAATCGTCTTTTCCAATACCTTTTCCGATAGGTGCATTTGCAGTAGGAGCTTTATTTGTTGCATCATTAATAGCAGAATTGGCTAGTCCATGATCTACACCTTTTCTACCTTCAGATTTAATTGCATTTGAAGAATTTTTACCACCCAACATATTTTTCCCAAGCATGGTAAGACCCATAATGCTTGATGCCCCACTTATATTTTTTGCTGATGTTGCCAAACCACCTCCAGAGCCTTCACCTAATGCCATACCAATAAAACGCTGAACAAGATCTGTAACAGTAGGTAATCCAAAAAACATAACTAAAACTAGCCAAAAATCGAAACCCTCTGCATATTTTAAAAAAAAGAAGAACAATCCAAGCGCTATTGCGTGTGCAGTTTGTAAAAATACATTCGAGGCAAACAAATTAAACCATTGTCCTATGGCACTTCGTTTTGATGGCATCACCAAGAGAACAACTACTATTGGAAACAAAACTATTAAAACGCCTAACATTATCATTCTTAACATGTACTGGTAATTAATTGTGAATGTAGTGAGACAAGCGCAAAGGACAATCAAAGCTACTAAAAGATTCTTTGCTTCAAAAATACTTTCTGTTGATCCAGTGTTCCAAATAGTTGAAATAAATGATGTTACTTGTATGCCATTTGATGTTAATAGTTGATATACTCCAGATACAAGAATGTCATTTAATCCAATAACTAGCCCCCATAATGTCGAACCAAAATTCATTGCAAGGATTGCCATTACTAAACCTAATAGCCATTCTTTAACTTGACTACGTTGTGAATTTCCCTTAAAAACATCAAGCATTAATAAAAAGCCTCCTAGTGTTAATAAAGCAATTATAGGAGCTGGAATTGCACCATTAAACTCTTCATAGAAGATTGCAATTCCTTTATAAATACCTTCAGGAAAGATACCATATACCAGGCTTTCTTTATTTGCATAGGATGCATTTGTAAAGAAAGACTCCTGAGAATCAATTATTTCCTTCTGTTGATACACTAGAACAGAAATGTCTTGTGCCCCAGTTAAGCCAATTAAAGAGTTAGCAAAACTTAAAATTGTTTTCGAAAGAATACTTTCAAACAAACCTGAATGTTCTTTTTCTGCATCTTCTTGAGAAATGATTTCTGCATCTACAAAAATTGCAGTTGTGGGTAAAATAACGAAGATACTCAAAAAGAGGATAAGGAACGTACGTTTAAATCGCTTTGTTCGCTTTTCTAGCTTTGTAAGCTTCATAAGCAACCCTCTTTTGCTCAAATTTATTAGGATCTGTTTCAAATAAATATTCTTCAAATGGTGTTGCTGTAACTTGTATAATTGATCGTTGATCTTCGTTAATTCGTAGTATTCCCAATCCTTCTTTAGCTTTTTTAATTAGAAAATCTACTTCATTCGTTGTTAAACTGAATTTCTCATGTAATTGACCTTCATCATATTTATCTTGTTTTAAAAATAACTTTGTAGGGGCATTTTTCATAATTCCTAATCCATGCTCAGAACGTGCAAACACTTCATATCCTTGTGTTATAGCACCCATAGATGTATTGAAGAAACGAACAATTCGGAATTCATTTTCAAGCCAACGTTCTGTTTCAGGATCTTCCATAATTACTTGACATTCATCTACTACTACTCGTTTTTGAATTTCTCTGTTTTTATGACTGAATTTAGTTGCTAACCATTTTGTTGCAATAAACAGCCCAATCGGTTTCATAATTTCAACATCTAAATCCGCTAAACCGAATGCAAATATAGGAACATCCTTGATATTGATATTTGATTGGGTATCAAATATTGCTCTTTCAGGAGTACCATGTTCTTGTGTAAATCCTTTTAAAATCTCTGCAATATCATTTAATCTTTCATCTTTTTCTAATTCTTTTTGTAGATCAGATAACTGAGGCATCTTTTTTCTTGGCCGTTCCATACTAAAACTAGTAGCTTGTTTATCTTCAAAAAGAGAGCTTGGTTCTCTTGTTATACCTTTTTGTTTATAAAGGTTACGAATGGCATCTTCGATTCTCCTTTTTGCAATACCATTCAATAATGTACTGTCATATACTCGAATCATTTTAAAAATAATTGCACTAGCAGCAGCTATTGTACTTTCTAGATTTACAATAGGTGTAGGAACATCATTAATAATTGGTTCCTCTATATCCACATCAAAAAAGTTAATTCTTTTATCGCTTCCTAATCCGAAGTCAAAATATGGACAGCCCATTGCTTCAACATAGCGTCGGTAGTCTCCTTTAGGGCAAATGATTGCATGTCTTATACCTCTTAATACATCATGATGAACTAGTTTTAATGCAGCAAAAGTTTTACCACCGCCAGATATACCTGTAATAATAAAATTACGATTCAGTAGCGATCTATCCCATCCGTTATAAATGATTGGTCTGCCCATATGGTCAATTCCCCAAACAATACCGGTACTATGCGATATTTTCCCATTACCAAACATGAACATATCTGCAAGATTGGAGGTTTCGTAGGAATATGTGTGTTCTGCATATGTCATTTCGTCTTTGACTGGTAACAAATTTAAGAATGCATCTAATTGTTTACCATCTGCTGAACGTAAAATAATTTGAGAACCTGCTAATCGTCTAGTAATAATGTTTGTAAATCGTTTTAAAGTGTCCAGATCATTAGAAGATAAAATAAGTTGAATTGATGCTCGAAATGCCTTTTCAATGTTCAACCGTAGTCTTTTTTGTTGTACTTCTAAATCATCTAATTCATCATTTAGTTTTGCACGTTTTTCATCAGGTAAATTCTTTTTATATAAATCCGATTTAATACCTCGTATACGTGCATTAATCTTATCTAACTCAGTTGATGTTTCGACTGGTATCACATGTAGGGCAAAATCCATATCTGCCTCTAAATTCCCTTGTCCAAAGTCACCAGTAAATAATTTGTCTAACATGCCTGCATATGTGTTACCACCAGTTAATTCAGCATACAAAGTTCGATAATAACGTTGGTTTTCAACTGTTCCACCTATTTCTACATAATAATCTCCTACCTCTACTCCCTCGTCAGTTAAATCCTTTGGTGCCGTTTCTTTTATTAATGTAGGACTAATAAAGTCTTTTTCAGTCACATTAAATGCTTCACTAGGCATATTAGAAGTTGAAAGTGTAAAAGTTGCATCACTTTTCTTTTTGTTCATTTTTTTATTTAATATTTTAAACATATTTAACCTCCTACTACTTACTTAGACTTATTCACTTCCTGTTCCGTCTAATTTGGCTTGTATTTCTTCTTCTCTTAGTTTTTCTGCTCTAGCTCGCTCTTTTTTACGTTTCCGAGCTTCTGATCTTCTATTCCTTGTTTTTTCATTAGCATCACTGTTGTTCGAATTTATTTCTTTAAAATCTACAACATTGTTCATTTCATTAGTTGAAATGGATTCATTATTAATAGTTTTCTCTGGAATGATTTTTGAATCATTTTCAATTTGTACATAATTATTATCATTCTCAACTTTAGGAGGTTCAGGATTATCCATAACGTTCATTCCATCAGTATCAATGAAATTATCATGTTCTGACTTATTTAAAGAGACTTCTGAATTAACAAATACATTATTTATGAAAGGTTCATCATTGTAAGTGTTATTGTTGTTAATATAATATTCTGTATAGATTTCTTCAGATAGAATTGAATCAACAGCATTTACAATTATGCTTGGTGTTTGACTCTCCTTTTGGGTGTTAAACATTCCAAAAGATAATGCATCACTTAGCCGTTGATGAACAGTAAGATCACGATTTACAACACTATACATATATTCCAAAACACCTTCTCTATTTAATCTCATAGAAGGGCATCCAATGGTATATAACAATTGATGTGCTAGATCGCAAACCTCTTCTAACATTGATATAGCAACACTTCTTGATTCTTCATCATCTGTATTCGACTTACTTTTAAGTTTTGTAAAAAAATCATCGAGCTTTGCATTACCTGTTGATAGACCTATTTCCAGTCCTTCATTACTTGGATTAAATCGAAACATAATGTATCCACGTTGTTCACGATTTCTCTCCTCACTAAAATCCATATAGTAATCCAATGCATCTTCTCTAGCCTCTTCTAATTCATTTGTTAAATTATTAAGAGCTTTAGATCGTGTTTCAAAACTTTTTACGAAGTCCGTTACATCATAAAAATGACTTTGCAAAATGAATGAATGGCGAATATTAATGGAGTTAAGCATTGTACGAAAGCTGAACCATACACTTGAACTTTCATTAAAATCTAAAAGATGTGAATTGATTTGAGAAACTTCAATAATTGCAAAGTAGGCACTGCTAGCTCTAACAATTCCACTTTCTGTTATTTCGTCGTAGCTCAATAAGTCTTGAACAGTTTGCTTTTGAGTTTGATTTTTCGTTTCATACTTTTTTCCGTAAATCAACTTTCCTATTTTGTCTTTATAATTAAGCTTTGTTGATTCACTCATTTAAGCTCTCCTTTCTGTAAGAACGCTCAAATTCCGAGATATTCACTCGTTTATAAATAAAACGTTTACGTTTAAATTTGAACTTAATCATCAAAATCATATATTTTGATAAAGTTAAATTAGTCTTTGGGTGTTTAATTTTAATAAAAATAAAAGCTATAATAATAGGTAGAAACCAATGAATTCTAGAAAATATATCTGATTCTACGAATGGCAGTAACGGGACATGCTGAGATAATTGAAAGCTTAAGAAAGCAGCAGGGGCTAACCATGCTAGTTGCCCCAATGAAAACGATCCAATTATTGCCTCTTCAATTTTTGAGTTGTACGGAATATCATGATATTGCTTGTACATCTAAATCCTCCTTTTAAACCTTACATACTTAAGAGAAGAAACCATTGACCGTTTCGTAAATCCAATCTCCGCCAAGAATAAGTAAGAAAGCTAAAATACAAATAGCTATTCGCCCTTTTAAATCAGCTAAACCTTCTGCTGTTTTTGCAAATAAAAGTGAATAACCCATCCAGCCAAACATTATTACTATTAATGCTTTTAAACAGTCTTTAAAAAATTGGGTAACCTTATTACTACCTTCATTGATCTTGTCTTGTAATGAAGCAGCAAAACTGTATGGTACTTGAAACCAAAGGACAAACATTGCTGTCAATACAATTAAAAAGGCGATTACGTACAATTTTTTTTTAAAAATAAATTGCATCTTTTTACCTCCACGTCATATGTTTTTTGTATCAAAATATCTAAATTTTATAATACACACCCCCTATTTCGTATTTACTTTGATTCTACTTATTTGGATAAACTCAAAACTGACACGTTTTTGTTCATAAAAAAAGGTTGAGTGCTACATAAGTGTAACAACTCAACTTTTTTGTTATTCAAATCGACCTTCTGCCATTACTTTAGGATTATTATATTTACTATTGAAAAAATCCTTTTTTGGTCTTTCAACACCATACTGTAAAGCAACATCCTCTCTATGATTTAACCCAACTACATACGGTACAATACCAGGTGCAGCTTTAAATTTTTCAATATATGATTTTAATTCTTTTACATGAACCTCATTTTCGGATGTGGGCTTTTCTAAATTGATACCCATTAAGCCGTTGTTAAAAATATAATTTTCAATTGCATGTCCGAAATATATTTTTGAATACTCAAATTTACCATCAACTATTTCGAAATATAAAGGTGTGTATTTAGCTTCAAAAGCTCTATAGGGTTGCCAATCATCCTTGCTGATCGCATACATAATTAATGTTTGGCGATTTGCATTTATATGATAATATCCCATTTGCTTTAGAATGTTCATTGGAGTGTAATCAGGATAATTTACACTCCAATGGTCAACTTCTTCTAGTGTAATGTTATATTCTTTTTCGAGCGCTTTATACCTAAGTTCATCATTAGTAGAAGTAAGATCATTTGATTCTTCTTTCTCAGTTGACTGGATTAATGTTTTAGAATCATTGTTACTCTGGACTGACTGTATAGTTTTATCTTCAGCATTAATTGAATTTGTAACAGAATTGCTAGAATCAGATTGTGACTTTTCCTCAGCAAACACTGAAGTTCCGAAAGGTGATAAAAGTAATACTGTAAGCATTGTGCCAGTTAAAATTTTTCTAGCAGGTAGTAAATTCATTTCTTTTCCTCCACATCTAATTGGGTATTTTGGTTATATTTGCAATAATAGTAAAATGCAAATAATATTTAATATAGCTACGATTTATTGTGTTTCACCTCACTAGCCGAATTGAATTGTAACTATAATTTAATTTTAGATGGGTTAATAAATGAAATACTGACACTAAACTTGATGATTGAAAATCCATTTACCCCAAATGGGTTGAGTAGTGTAATATGTTAAATAGGCATTTTCTAATTAGAGTAAATTAATGTATCGATAATTGTTGCTGCATTCTATTTCTAATTTCATTAAATTCAGGAAACCCTATTTTTACGGTTCTAGATTTATTAATGTCTTTTATGTCTTGATAATCTACATTCATTTTCATAACTAAACATTCTTGCAGAATGATATAATAATGTTTTTGTTCTTCTTGTTCTAAGGTTGCTAAAGCATAAGCTATAGGTTTTGTAATCTCTCTAAAACGATACATTTCTTTCAATTCTGGTATTAAATTATAAATATTTTGTACACGTATAAGAGTACGCCAACTTTCAAAAAGTATATATTCTAATTCATAGAAGGTTAATGTAGTGTTTGTTCGAATAAATACTAATAATTCGCTTTTTCTTAATACACAATCCTCATTTAGATATTCTTTCACTTGAGGAAATACTTTTTCTACTTGTTGTGCGACTTCTTTTCCTAATAGTTCTAAGTTTAGTTTCACTTTGTTTTTACTTCCTTTCCATTTTGGATAAAATAAAAAAACGTGCTTTTAACACGTTTTAAAAAATCAGTTATTGGAGTGATAATTATGTCTGCCACAAACGATTGCTTAACAAGCTATTTTCACAGGCATTTTCAAAATTTAAACCCACACGATCAAGTTGCAATAAATGCATTTTTAGATACTGTGTTGCTTTATGTCGAAGAAATACATATCGACAATGAAGAGAATAATCATGTATTAAATGAACTACCTTTACTTGCAATAATTTCAGAATTACAACGAGCGTTTCCAAGTGTCATAAATGAATATTCAAAAAAATCACAGGTTGTAAATAAAGCTGTTCAGCTACTATCAAAATATCCATTTGAAAAAAGAGAATTGTTACGTGAATATTTTTTAGAACCTGGAGAAAGTGAAACTACATTCAAAAATGTATGATTTGAACATAAACCACCTTTTTTAATAAAGATTTTCATCCATCCTTTCCAAAAATAGTGTTTTACTAAAAGGTACAAAAAAAAAGCCGAGCATTACGCTCGGCCATTTCTAAACAGGATATTTAATTATTGAAGGATTAAGGGGGTGTTTTTTTAATTTAGAGGAAATTAAGTTTGCAAGATTTGTATTTCTATAAGATTTATCAGTAGTAAGAATCGCATAATTTAAACACATTGACTGACCTATAATAAGGTTACATACTTCAGCTCTAGATAGAGCTGTATAAACTAAATTTCTTTTTAAAGCAACCATTTGTTCATCAGAAATCACATAAATTACATACTTTGTTTGATTTCCTTGAGCTTTGTGTACTGATGTAGCGTATGCATGTGTTAAATCACCTAATTTTTTTCGTGGTAATGTGACAATATTGGAATCGAAATTTAATACTACTTCTCTGTCTATGGTATTTATACGTTCAACTATCCCAAAATCACCATTAAAAATATTCAATTCAGGTGAGTTTACTAAATACATTACTTTGTCGCCTTCTCTTAAAGTTATATCACCAAAGGATAACTCTCTTTTGTTTTTTATTGCTGGATTTACCAACTCTCTAATTGCTCCATTCAAGGCTATGACTCCACTTGAACCTGCTTTCATTGCTGATAAAACCATAATGTCGTTAATATCTTTACCTTGTTTCATTAATTTCTTTATACAAGCTATGACATATAATAATATATTTGGTGTTGGTGTTTCGATAAAGTATTGTGAAGGATGATTGTTTAAGTCAATCATTTCTCCCTTTTTAATACGTTTTCCTGATTCAACAATTTTAGAAGTCTCACTTTGACGAAAAATCTTTGTCAAATGAATATGCGGTACTTGAGTTTGAAGTAAATCCTTTAAAACACTTCCTGCACCTACGGATTCTAATTGATCAGGGTCGCCACAAATACACAAGGTAGCGCCTTCTTTCATTGCACATAATAAATTTCTAGCTAGTACTAGGTCAGCCATTGAAAATTCGTCAGCTATTATAATATCGTAATTTAGAGGATTATCCTTATTGTAAAGTGGTTTATCATTTTGACCATTTTGACCATAGCCTAGTAATCTGTGTAAAGTACTAGCATGTCCTTTTACTGTTAATGATTCCATAATCCTCTTAGCAGCTCTAGCTGTGGGTGCGGCTAACGCTATTTTAGCATTTGGATTAAACGCCCTGACTGTTTGTAACATGAGATTAATAGTATATGTCTTACCTGTGCCAGCATCCCCTGTCAGTACCATTAATTCATTCTTCATAAAAGTATGCACAGCTTTTTTTTGTTCAACTGTAGCATGGTTAGCTTCTGTAAATAAAAAGTTTTCAACAAGTAATGAATTGTATTTTTTATGTTGTATATTCAACATACGAGCTATCTTTTCTGCAAGATCACGTTCTGCATAGTATAAATAAGTGGGATAAATTTTTCCATGCTCCGCCACACACACTTTAGTTTGTAAAAGTGCGTGTATTATTGTTCCATGATGTACTTCATCCAACTGTGATTTATATTTATTTAATTTAAAAATCACCTTATTAATGAAGTTTTCTTCATATACAAAACAATGACCATTTCGAATTTCACTTTTTAACATTAATAATATAGCTGTTTCAATTCGATTAAAATTATGAGGTAGTATGCCTACACTTAAAGCTATATTGTCACAAAATTCGAAAGCTAAGATTCTATGTTTGGCAAATAAATAAGGATTTTCTATTAAATTAGCGTTATCCTTTTCAAGTTGATACAACTTTATTACCTGTTCGGTTTTAATGCCAAATTGTGTATAGTATTTTATTACATCATTCAAAAGAAAGTTTTGTTGTATTACCTCAACAATGGTTACCTTTTTAACATTAGAGATATTTACATTTTCTAATGCTTCAACGCCTTTTTTACCGATTGTTTCAATTGCATTTTTCCCTAAATTAGCATAAATTACTTCAGCTATTTTCTTTCCAATACCATTGAATAAAGAAGATGAAAGAAACGTAATCAATTGATCTTTTGTTTTAGGTACAATACGATGATAAGCTTTAACTTTAAAATTCAATCCATGTTTATCATGGTTTTCTAAATCCCCTGTTACTAATATTTCCTCTTTTTTTGCTAATTTAGGAATATGACCACACACAGTAACATTTGATTTATTAAAATGCCCTTCGATTACTTCATGAACTTTAGCATTTATTACCCTATACCCTTCACTATTTGTAAATTTACTAAATCTTTCAGAAATACGTAGCTTCACACCTCAGCACCCCCTTAAATAACTTATTAGGATTCAACAATAAATCAGCTATGGTCAATCCTATTAATGTTGATATTTTAATAAATGATTCTTCAGGGAAACTGAAAGTTTGTTTCAAGCTGCCGTTCATAATCAGGCGTTTATTACGAGGACAACTTTTCTTTAATTCTATTAATTCCTTCATCTTTTCAATAATTTCTTGATTAACTTTTGAACACTCTAAAGTAATCTCAACACGTTCTTCAAAAATAAATGCTATTTCATGTGGTTCAAGAGGTTGTGATAATACTGTATATATAGATGCACTTACTGAGCGTATCATCTGGAATAATTCTGGAGTTAAATGAGCCATTTCAATAAATACATAGCCTTGAAATAACAAGTGTTTTTTTGACGAAATAGTACATTCTTTAACATTTATACTTTTAATATTTTCTAAAGGGATTACAATATTTCCAAAAAGACTTGAACCATACTTTTCGTTCAAGTTCTTTAATCTATTTGCTACTATACTTTCTGAACCTATACGTACTTGTACAGCATAATATTGCATTGGTAATCTCTCCCTTTCATTAAAATAGATATTTGGCTTTTTCTGTAAAAAAACTCATATATGACGTCTTAATCCCTCAATTTGAGAACTAACATTATCAGCCATAGTATGTAAACTTTTCTTTTGTGCTAAATGCTGTATATCTGTAATATCACCAACTGGAAGAACGTCTAGAGAATGCAAGGCAGCAACTACAGAAATCGTATCTCTAGAGTTGATTTTAATAATCTTTTTTCTAGTATGATTCTTTATTTTTTCTTTGATAGTTTCATTTAATTCCTCAACATCAGAAAAAATTTCTGCTAACATTAAATCTTTATGCATTGTGATTCACTCCTCTTCACGAAAAAATACCTACTCTGAGTAATAATTTTGTAGCTATTTTTCTATTTCTAATTCTTAATTTCTGTTCTAATAGCATTATTTAATTCTTCAATATCCGAAAGTACTTCTGCTAATATTAAATCTTCATGCATCATATTTCACTTCCTTTTACGGAAAATTACCTATTCCAAACGCTCGTTCTGTAACTTTAAGTATATTATGGTAACCATTTTCTCTATTACCTTTTTCTCTATTTCCTACTAATTTACTGTAAGCTGTTTGGGATTTCAAGAATTTTAGCGTAATTTATTTATTATTTGTGAAAAATACTTATTTGGTACTATTTTTCGATTTTGATATTATTTTAATCTAATTTCTAACATTTTTATAAATCCTTTGTCACTTTAAATTTCATTCATCTTCCATGTCCTCTACTATTATTAGTCTTTCCTCTAGTGTTGCTTGTGTATATCTTTGTATAGTATTCAAATTTGCATGTCCTAAAAGCTGCGCTACTATAACTGGATCAACTTTTTTATCTCGTATTAAAATAGTACCAAAAGTATGTCTTAGTGCATGAGGATGGGTCTTACCAGTATCTTTTACAATTTGTTGTATTCTGCGAGCTGATACTTTTTTTCGATGTGTTGATATAAATAACGGTTCATATGAATGAAGTTCAAGGCTTTTTCCGTCATAAATGTTAATATCACGTTCTTGTAAATATAATTTGAGTGCCAATCGTACATCACTATTTAAAGGAATGACTCTTTCTTTATTCCCTTTTCCCACTATACGTACAAATCCTTTTTTATCGCCAATATCAAACAAATGGCGAATTTCAACATTTGAACATTCCTCTACCCGTACACCTGTATACAATAAAAAACAAATAATTGCATAATCTCGATTGCCTTTCTTAGAAGCTTCTCTCAACATGGCATTTCTTTCGTTTCTACTTAAAGATTTTGGTGCAGGTAAGTTACTCTCTGATTTAATAACATCTATATCCTCACATTTATGAATGACCCCTTTATAATTGCAAAAATGACGAATAGAGTTAAATTTTTTCTTTATTGTAGATGCTTTAGCATCTAATCTTTTATGAAAATTCATGTATTGCTGTAATTCTACAAAAGTGAAATCTTCTAATGTAGAGCCTTTATCATCTAACCATATTTCAAAAAGCTCCAATTCATTTACATATGTTTTTTTTGTATTTTCACTCTTACCTCGAAAGCCATTTAATTCATAATCGGCTATAGTCTGAGAACGGTACTCCATTAATTTTCTTCTCCTTCTTATAGTAAAGTGTGCTGTGAGGGACATTGAAGTGTACAATAATCCATAAAGTCAAATTTCGATGAGCCTCACATCATTTTTTAACTCTGTATTTGTATACCAAATGATATAAATCCACCACGTACATCTAAATCAATATAATCTTTCCCTTTTATCTTCACTTCACCATTAATTGATGTTAATTCTGTTCCATCAGGAATAAAATGATAGACCCATAATGGTATTAACAAAGCCTGAATTTCATCATAAAATTGAAAACCAATACTCATTAATTGCTCATTAGTTAATTCAGTGACTATTACAGATTTTGAGATTATTGCATTTTTTAATTCATCATTCATATTGCAGTACTCCTTTTTAAAATCAGTTAAATTTAGCACTTCTCCCAATTCCATAAACTTAATTGTCCGATAGCTGGAACAGGAACAGATAAGAATTTAATAACATCTAGCTGCCATGCATATCGTTCTTTTGAGAAATCACCGAAAGTATATTCTTGTTCATCAACAATAACGTTACCTGTTAGTTCAGCTGAATCACCGTTATCTTTTATCACTTGTAAACAATCTGTTAAGTTTGCAATTGCAATTACTGAACCTCTTGGCAATTGTTGCATTGACTCAATACCATGCCTTTTTAGTGCTTCTACAATTTCAGGTAATTGACAAGCGTTCTTATCAATTTTTTTACCGGCATGTATTGCTATTTTCCCTCTGTGCTTTGTCGGCCAAGACCTCGTTTCAAAAAGTTTTTCTTTAGTTGCGATTAACGTTGCCCAGGGCTGCATAATTGTAACTGCCTTCATGCCATCATCCCTTCAAAGTTCGGTGTTGTAAAAGGCAAATCCCTTCTAGTTTTATAACCCTCTAATTCTAAAATATTAAAAATCAACATGTTAAGTTCGAATGAATCAAACATCTGTATAATTTTTAATTTGTAAAGCTCATTAGTTAATGAGTCTACAAAAACAAAATGATCTATCGGATTCAAAACATAATTTGATGAAATATCGAGAATAAATGATGTATTTTCATAGGGCAAAAATTTATATACTTTTTGCTCATTAGACAGGATTAAATTATTTTCCTTAAAGAATAAAATAATTAGGTTATTTTTGTTTTTTCGAATTACAGGTTGGAAACGTAAAATATTCATTGCATCCTTCCTTTCGGGAATTGTTTCCATTAATTTTACCAATACCAAAATTTTCTTTGCTGACACCTTTTAAAAGAAACTTCTCACAGAAATATAGACAGAATATTCAATTAATATTTCTTCGCTCTAAAAAGTTCTACGCAATATTTTCTGTTATATATCCTGTAAATACTTACCATTTATTGACGGTATAATGCGGGTTTGTGTGATTACCTGATATTTCAATTATACGTAGAATTGTAATTCTACGCAATAATTCTACGAAATTTTGAAAAATCAAGATTTTAAATTAAAACTTTGCAAATTTCTATTTTGTGTCAGTTTTAATTTCTCAAAATCAAATAGAATTAACTTAAATATTTTTATTCATTTATAAGGAGTGTTTTTTCATGAATATATGTCCAAAAAATTCAAATTCCGAAATTGTATTATCTAATGAACAAAAAGAAATTTTAAAATGGCTATTTCACCATACTGGACATACTGCTCTAGACACATGGCTGATGCTGTTTGGTGAGCGTAATAACAAATACCCTGACCATTGCATTAAATTGTATGATGAACTTCCAATTAAAGAAAAACAAGAATTAGAATTTGTCTTTGCTAAGTACTACTATCTCATACAACATAAAACAAGAACCTTTTCTGAACTTATAAATGATATTAATAAGCAATAGTTTTAAATCATTCTATAAAACACTATATAATAGAAGAAACTCATATTTTTTTTAAAAAATTAATCAAGAAAAGCAAAAAGACTGAAAAATTATTCAGTCTTTTTGTAATCAATTTGATAAATTGTATATGTTAGAAACCATTTGCTTTTTTCCTTAAAAGGATTCCCCAAAAAAGCTATATGGCATGTAGCTAAGAAACAAAAGGGGAAAATGTTCAGTCATTGTTTTATTTCCCCTTTTTATTCGTAGCATCAGTTTCTTACTTAGCTGCTTTTAGATAATGATCGTACTCGTAACGTATCTGACAATAAATAATCTAAATCATCAGCTGTTAACGATTTATCAAAGTCCTCCCAAGTAAATGTAGGGGTAGTTGTTATATTTGTTCTTTCTATACGACCGTTAAAACTTTTTCCGGTATGCAATAGTATTTTTTTAATGATTTCATCAACGTTCGTTTCATCTGCTTCCACGAGGCACGCAATTTGAAGTGGCGATAATGATAATCGTTCCACAACTGGACGTGGCGGTAACTTATAATGCTTATCACTCCACCAATCCCAACGACCCATTAAAAAATCTTGAACAACGAACTTTTCCATTTCATCATAACTCTTTATTTTTAATACTTGTTCTTTTAAAAAAGGAATAAAATGTTTTTTATATGCTTTGTGATTAAAGCAATTCATTTTACTACCTCTGCTTAACTCGTCCTTTTTGTAATGTTTCCAACCTAAATGGATTCCTAATTCTTTCTCCATCATATCGACATGAAATCGAATCTCTCTTAATAATTTCATATGTTCATCTCTTGTTGGTGCAAGTCTCCTAGGTATAAATTTATTCCATGTACGCCAAGTATCCTCATACCAATGTATTGTTTCTCCATTCTCTATACGGATATAAAGTGACTGAATATATTCCTTAATGGATTGAACAACTTCTTCTACAGTATGAAATTTCAATAAAGTGGGCGCAACTTCTTCTTTATGACCACTGGATACTAACCACCCTGATTTTCGAAAAGAAGGTATATATTTCTGGAATTTTTTTTGTTTTATGAAACTCTCCTGCATATAAGGATTACCATTGGATTTTAACAGAAGAAGCAGCTCAATAAAGGCTGCTTCTATTTCTTCTTTAGATAAAGTCTTTTCCTCAATGGGCGTTTCATCCATAAAATCATAGATAGTGAAATATTCACATCTTGACATTACTGAACACCTCTATTAATAGATGAAGTTGATTGATTTAAAGAACTTGCTATTACTTCATCAACATTTTTAGCTGTTTCAACTAAGCGCATAACATCAACTAATTCTTCATGTACATAGCGCTCAATTAATGCTGTTTTTAGATTTCCTTTGTCAATAAAGAGCACTTCCCATTTTGCACTGTCAAAAGGTTTAACACCAATTTTACGAGCTGCTAATACTGAAAATGTCCCTTCATTTAAGCTCAAAAATATCTTTTGCACAATCATTGAATTTTGTACCATCAAATCATTTGCATACTTGATTATTTTTTCACGTTCCACTTCTGAATTATCATAGCCATCTTGTAATTTAATATTTTGTTCTTGGAGAAGTGAAAGCTGTTCATCTCTCTTGTCCTGCTCAGCACCCATAAACAATAATGATTGATTTAAACGTATTAAATCCTCATTCTTGGATGCTAAACGATCATTTAATAACAATATTTGTTTACTCATAGCTTTTTTATTTTCTTTCAATTTAACGTTATCAGCTTTCAATTTTGAATATCCTGAAATTACCTTTACTTGTTTTTTTAGAATTTCCATTACTTTTTTCATAAAATCGCTCCCTTGTTCTTTTTGGATATTTGGTATTTGGTGTTAGTCTCAATTTAATGGCATTCGTAACAAATAGTGAAATGCCTTTTTAGATTACTTTTATTTACTAAAATTAGTTCTCTAATCATTTCTTCTTATGAGACACATATAAATTAGCATAACGCTCAAAATCACTTAAATAAATGAATACATTAAATCTTTTGGAATCAGAAAACAAGACATTATCTTGGTATGAATTCCAATAAGCAAATGCATAACTCTTGTCAGCTACTATAATGTCATTGTCTATAGGATGATTTTCAAAAGAAATCAGCTCTTTTGAATATGCACAAGCTACATCAAAATCTTTTCTAAGCTCTAACAATGCATCTATAAACGATTCAAATGTATGCACTGGAATATCAAGCTTAAAATTCACATCAATATCTTGGTCATCTACTTCTAAGTCTCCATTTGCGTTTATAAAGACATTTTGTTTAAATATCCTAGAAACGTAACAAACCTCTTTTATTGCGCAACTTTTAGTAACTTTTGATATTAAGTCCACATTTTTTAATTTCATTTTAATAATTCCTTTCATTTTTAGATTTTTATTCAATATTTAGTGAAGTATAAAACAACTGATTTCATCACTAATTACGAATAGCCAATTTATTGAGAAGTTTAGATAATAAATCTTACAGCCGTTTTAAGAACTTGATCGTTAGTAAACAAAGATAAGGCTGTTTTGACTTTATTGCAAACAAGCCCCCTGCTAACTAAGATTTTTATACCCATAAATTTTGAGCAAATTCCTAGCGCATCATAGCTGTGCATTTGCTTTACAATGCCATAACTGCCTCTAACTTCTTCTACTATAAAAGTCGAGTCTTTACGTTCTGCACAATATTTTGTTTCACCTACGCCTAGATAGCGTTCACCACTATGGGAATATAAAATTGCTATCGATTTTGAGATACCTACCTCTTGAATTGCTTTTGCTACTTCAGTTTTACCAAAAGTAAATACTGGTGCAGTAGCTTCCATTAGATCTTCATACATACAAATTCCTCCTTAATATTTTTAGATAATATAAAAAAACGCATTTAAGCATGTCAAAAAACATGTTAAATACGTTTTGATACCAGAAATATAAATTTTATGAGCCTTCATTAGCAAATGAATAAAGACAAAATAAGATACATTGTTCACACCATTTAGCCAGCAAAAACAGGGCTTTGGTTGTTTGCAAAGAAATTTAAAGATAACACATATATTTTATCAGTTTTTTTTTATTATGTACATATTTGAATAAAAAAAGAAGGCTCTATTAGCCCTCTTTTTAAAAACAAGGTTAAAAATTATTAATATAATTACATTTAAATGTTCAATATATCAATTGCAGAATCATCCATAAATGAATTTGCATTTATAATTGTATCTGAAAATCTCTTCACATATTGTTCCGTAACATCGTTACCAATTAATAAAGATGTAATATTTACTTTATGTGATTTTTTGAAAGCTAAAAAATTATTTAACTCTTTTTCCATCCAGCCATAATCTGAAGGATCACCGTCAGTAACAAAGATAATATCACCATTTTTAAACCGTTTTTGCTCTCTAATAACTTGTTGAGCCTTTAACAAGGCAGGCATATATTTAGTACCCCCACTTAAAAAATTAGTAGCCCAATCCACTACATGTTGTGTTGTAACTTTTCCTTTTTCACATATAGTTGGTGTTCCCACATCTTTGCTAAAGGGGATAACTATTAAATCTCTCCTTTGTTTTTTTGCTATCATGGCCAAGGCTATGACAAACCCTTTAGCCTGTGCGTTTAGATTTTTCATCGATCCTGACTCGTCCAAAACGACTACTAATGGACCTTTGCCAAGTGTTTCTTTTCCTTCAGGTGAATAGATTAGTGTTTGTTTCTCCGCAAAACGTCTTAGAAACTCATTTTTCGTAAATGAATTAGCGTAGAGGGCTAATTCTTGTGGTAATAATCTTTCAATGTCATTACCTACAGATACACCATTACGTTGAATAGTCTCTGTATACTTTTGTTTTTGCTTTTTTTGAGCAATAGCCTTAAATCTACCTGCCATTTCCGCAATTTTTCTTACTTCTTTATTATTGCGAAGCATATCTGCTAAAGCTATTTGCCCGCCAATAGGCAGTTTCTTCAACTCAGCGTCACCTTGCCCAGCACCACCTAAAAGGGATTTGACATCATCCTTTGTTTCATTTGCTTGCTTTGCACTTTTAGTAATCATTTGTCCTATGGTACTACTGTCCATTTTCTTATTAATAATTTGTGCTAGTTCCGTATTTGCTTGTGTCAATTGTCCTTGTGCTTGTTGGTATTTTTGCTGTTGTGATTTTGTAGGATTTTTCCCTTGTTCATTACGCTTTTGTATAGATTCTTTAGCATTTTGCAACGAACGTTGGGCTTCTTTTTGTGCTTGAAGTGTGTTTTTAAATTCTTCATTTGTACTTTTTTCATGTTCTAACCACTGATGAATTTCTTCACCAAGAGCCATTGTACTAATTGAAGTATGCAGTTTATCCCCCATAGAATTAGGATGTAATTTTTGATAATCTTCATGCTCCAATACTTTTTTTAATAGAGCTTCGTTAACTGATTTAGGAGGCTCGTTTGTTAATTCTTCAATGTTATACTGAGACATAAGAGATTTTAAAATATCTTCTTGAGCATCATCTTTAGACAATGATGTTGCATTAGTTTTAAGAGCCTCAAGTTGCGTCTTTAACATTGGAGTATGCTTATATAGAGCACTAAAAACATCACCAATTAATCCGAAACGTTCATTATCTTTTTTTGCAAAACCATCAATATTTTCTTTAAATTTAGCTGCTGAATCATAAATACTATGAAACGTATGATGATCCCATACATCTGTATTTAGTACCGAGTTTTCATGATTATATTTCATATTAATCATTCCTATCTTTTAGATTAATTTCACTACGTATTCTAGTCCGAGGTTACTTGACTCATTAAGCAATTTAAAATCGCATCTCTTATAGTCAGAACTAAAGCTGTATTCAACATCACAAGGGTTTAATGACTGTAGAATATTTTTTGCTTGTTCAAAAGCTATAAAGATAGTCATTGCACTGACCTTAAATTCTTTTAAAATCTCACCATTTGTTTGTGTTTCCTCATTCTCATATACGCTTTTTTGATTTAATAGTGTTACCTGGTAGTCAAATTTCATTTATCTTCCTCCATTACTAAAAAAACGAGCATAAAAATGCTCGCTTTTTAATAAATTCTTAATAAATTAAATAGATGCTCCTAATAGAACATTTGAGATATTTTCGTTAAATCTAACAATTGTATCAATTGCTTTTTGTATCTCAGCGCTACGTTGAGGATTATCAGTGATTGCCTTATTAAGTTCAGCAATCATTTCTTTAGATTTCCCAAGAACTTCTGTACTTGTTTGTGGATTAGGATTTGCTTTCACTGTTTCGAATAGCTCAGAACTTGCCCTTAATGTTTTATCGATGAGCTTTTGTACTTTATCAGTTGAAAACTCATCAACAATATCTATAACTCTAGTTTTTTGATCTATCGTTTCCCACAGTCCATTTTTCAATATACTTAAATCTTGTATAGTCACTTCACTACGTTTTGACAATAAAGCATTTGCTCGTAATAAAGAAAGAGACTGAATAAATCTACGGTCTGAAGGACGAATACCATCGTTTGCTAACTTTTCACGCATTTTAACGATTACCTGTAGTATTTCGTCAGGTATCATTATATTCTCAGCTGCCATTTGTAACTGCTCTACTTCTCCAATTGTTAGTTTGGTAGGTTCTTGAACATATACTCCATCGTTGGCTAATAAACTAAAGAAATTATTATTTTCTGTAATGTAGTCTAGTTCAAATCGAACTAAAAAACGGTCAAATAACGCTTCTAAGCCTTCACCTTCTTCTGGATATTCATTCGAACCCCCAAAAACGCTCATTAAAGGAGTTTTTACAGGTGACTCTCCATTATAGAAAACTCGTTCATTTATCAGTGTTAAAAGAGCATTTAAAATAGCTGAGGTAGGTTTAAAAATTTCATCTAAGAACGTAATATTTGCTTCAGGTAATTTCCCTGCTGTATTACGCTTGTATACGCCTTGTTCTAACTCTTTAAATGACACAGCACCAAACAATTCTTCTGGTGTTGTGAAGCGAGTTAGTAGCCACTGAAAGTAACTTCCCCCTTCAATGAGTTTTGAAAATGACGTAATTAAGGCTGATTTTGCAGTACCTGGTAAGCCGATTAATAACATATGTTGACGAGCAATTAAGCATACAAACATCATGTGTATGATTTCATCACGTTCTAAGAATTTTTGATTAAGGTATTTTTCTGCATCTTGAATTTTATTTAACATAATATTTTTCTTCCCTTCATCTTTTGCTTTTTCAGATATTGGTTGGTGGTGTATGATAGTAACTTGGCCTAATTAGAAAAAATCAAGTTGTTGGGTCCTATCATTTTTTGAATAATATTTGTTGTCCAAACACGCTTGTCTTTTAACATCACATTCTTCACTTTAAAGACAGCTTCATTTGTAGAAACACAAACGAACGTTCTAGTCTTATACGGGTTATATGTTATTGCCTCGCTGTAATCACGCACATTTAAACCATTGTCTAAATAGCCCCTTACACCTGCATGAACATATTTCTTTCTTTCCCGCAACACTCGTAAACGTCCTTTTTCACTTACAACAAATTCAGCTTCTTTCATGTATAAAGAAGGTAAATGTAAAACAACCTTACCTTCGTGTTTTCCCTCAATTGCTTTGACGGAGAATAGGTGTTTGTGTAAATTGTAGTAAACAAATACTTTTGTATTTGCTGAAATAACACGTCCTTTTATAAAGAAGTTATTTAATTCAGCAACAATTTCATTTAGTTTTTTATGATATTTTGTGAAATCAGCAGTGAGTTGTTCTACTGTAAATAGCTCTCTTATATCATCATCATCTTGATATTCTTTAATTGATTCTTGAATATCATAGTTTTTTACAAACTCTATAAATTGAGAATAGTAAGATTGCTCTTGCGTAAATTGAATTACCATAGCCAATCCTGCTTCAGTCAATATAGTTGTCTCCATTCGTTTTTTGTCGGTATAAATACCATCAAAATGTGGAGTAACTGCCATCATAAAAAATAAATTGTCCATAATTAATCTCTCCTTAATAGGTTTTTTAGACAAAATAAAAAGAACCACTTTTTGTAGTCCTCTCAAACGAGTTTTTTGATTGAATGAAAAAGTTCTATTTTTCACGTTTTTTAGCAGGCTTTATTAAAAGTTCTTCAGTCATTTTGTGAATAGCAGCCTTAACTAAATCAAAAGCACCTTCAACCTGATTGATTTCACCAGTTAAAATAGCTTTATAGTCTTTAAATTGTTCGACAGCTTGTAAAGCCGTTGCTAATGCCTCTTTTTCAAATTCTTTACGCTTTTTCTCAGGCATTAAAGTTAAATCCTCGTTAGCTTTAATAGCTTCACGACATTTCTTTAATACTCCTTGTAGATGTTCTTGTACCTTTATTTTGATCAATGCCTGTCCTTCAGAATTATTTACCAAAGGAATACAAAATGCATCTCCTTTTTCAAGGAAATTGATATATTCTACAGCGCTTTTTAATTTTTCCTCATACTGGACTGGAATAAAGTAAACTCCACCTGTAGCACGCATTAGAATAGGTGACATTGAATTAAATAACTTTGTGATTGAACCACGAACTGTATTCCCATTATGGGTTGTTAGATATTCTTGGAATGCGGATTCTGCATGATTTACTAAGTCCATACATGTCGGATCATTCCAAATTGTAGACATAACTCCTGTTTTTACATCGAAACTTAAAATTGCACCTTCTGGATCGTAGTCTAGACGTTCACGTTCGGCGTTTACTGTTTCGACAACAATATGCTTTACACGCTTTTGCCCAGCACGTACAACGTCCCGAACAGTAAAATTTTTGTATTCTTTGCTTTCGGCCGTAGGTTTCCATGATTTAATCTCACATTCCCTTGCAGCTCTTGCAAACGCATCTTTAGGGTCTACAGGATGGGGTAAATAACCTAAATCAAGTCCATTATCAAGTAATGATTTCTCCATTTCATCCCTTCGGTACAATGCTTCACCTACAGAATAGGATACAATATAACCTAATAATTCTGACCCCGTAGCAACATTTTGAGTTACTACTCCTTTACCTAAAATTTCTTTACGATTTTGCATAATTAATCTCTCCCTTTTGAGTTTTTTAGATTTTGGTGTATAAAAAAAGCGCATTTTAGCTATGTGTAAACATAGTAAAATACGCTTAGATACCGAATTTATAATAAATTTATAGTAGAGTTTATAGCAATTGATAACTCTACAAATACAATGAAAAAACTGAAACTTTAACCAGTAATAGGTTTAGTTTCTTTCAAAATGATTTAATAAATATGCTTCTAGTTTAACATATTGTATTAAAACTATTCAAATGAATTATTTTATGGGAAATAAAAAAAGCCTAGTTAATCTAGGCTTTAAAACAATGTTAATTGAATTTCCAAAGTATTATTGGTCTTTTCTGATATATGAACATCGTGTGCATCCTCTGCAACCGACTTCATTTCTTTTAAGATTTTAAAACGGCTTAGCTGATAACAACCAGTATGTGATGATTTTCTGGGGAAACGGCTTATATA
>Ga0213821_1000495_pt1 | contig 24002 bp, 24 predicted proteins | sample MC6MC0909MG_FD_179894 | JGI IMG/M metagenome (GOLD analysis project Ga0213821, IMG submission 179894) | Enriched soil aggregate microbial communities from Iowa State University, Ames, United States - MC6-MC0909-MG | ecosystem: Environmental > Terrestrial > Soil > Unclassified | place: USA: Iowa...
ATATTTTTAAGAACAGATGATGAGATACCTTACCTGAGACCCGAGATTCAACTCCTTTATAAAGGTGGTAGTTCAAAGGTTAGAGAAAAAGATTTTCAAGATTTCCAAATTATGCTTCCATATTTACTGCCTGAACAAAGGAATTGGTTAAAAATGACTTTGAAAAGACAATTTCCAACTGGTCATTCGTGGCTTGATTATATCTAAGTGTGAAATATGAATCTTAAGTGAGCTGTGTGGTAACAAACAACAAGAATTAATTGGAATAATATAAATGAAATCGTAGGCAGAATATTCTTCCTACTTTTTTTCTGTGAAAATGTAAATTATTTAAGCTAAATCATGAACTAAATTGTCTAATGTATAGAAGGGAGTGAGTTACATTATTCGTTTAATTAAAAAAGCTCAAAAAGGAAATGAAAAAGCCTTTTTAAAACTTTTTCAAATGTATGAAGCAGATATATATCGAATGGCATTTGTTTATTTAAAGAACGAAGAGGAGGCTCTAGATATTGTACAAGAAACTGCTTATAAAGCGTTCGATAAAATTGAAGGCTTAAAAGAACCTGCGTACATTAAAACATGGCTTATTAAGATTACCATTAGTAGTTCACTGAATCGTTTAAAAAAGCTAGAAAAGATTGTGCCTATGCAAAATGAATACATAGACAATATACAGTTTGAACAGGGTGACCATACCGTTAAAGTCTTGCTACAACAGATATTAGAAGAATTAACAAGCGATGAAAAAGGAATTGTATTACTGAAATATTACGAGGGCTATACTTTTCAAGAAATTGCAGACATGCTCCAAATCCCATTAGGAACAGTAAAGTCCATCCTATATCGTGCATTGAAAAAGTTACGTGTTCAAGTAGAGGAGGCAGATTTTTATGGATAAGTTAAAAGAATCAGTGAAGTCGATTCCATTGCCACAGGATTTACACAAAAGAGCGAAAATGGGTGTTAGCCAAGTAAAGAAAAAAAGGAAGAAACCATGGCTCATTCCATCAGTGGCCACCGTATTTTTAGCTAGCTCTATTACAGTTGCTGCTGCAATGAATGACGATGTAAAAAATTTGCTATGGCATATTAGCCCAGAAATAGCGGCATTACTTGAACCAATAGAAAGTACTGTTGAATATGGTGGGATAAAAATGGAAATTGTTTCAGCGATGCAGGATGAAGATATGGCCGTCGTGTATGTGACAATGCAGGATATTGAAGGAAATCGTATTGATGAAACATTGGATATTTATGATTATTCCATGTCAAAAGGACGGTCTTTTACAGTTGAAAGAATTGGTTTTGATCCTACAACGAAAACAGCCTTTGTTCGATTTACGTCGTTTAATGGGAGTAGTACAGATAAGTTTAAGCTAAAAATCCGTTCTTTTTTAAGTGATAAATCAGTGTTAGAGGATGTAACATTCCCATTGGATCTACAAGATGTGGAAAAACAACAAACAGAGATTTTGCCAGATGATACAATTCGAGGAAGTGGTGGAAAGTCCCCTGAAGGAGATGCATATGTACTACCAGCGGGTATATTGAATATTCAAACACAACTATACGACAGAATGCGAATTACAAATATAGGACTTCATAATGACAAACTATATGTGCAAACAGAGTGGTCCGCCAATAATGCGATTGAACACGGAGAATTTTATTTAGTGAATCCAGCTGGGCAGAAGATTCTACCAACAGTGAGTTATTCTTACGGGAGAGATGAACAAGGAATACCAATTTATGCGTATAATTATGAGGAAAATGTCTTTAATGTGAAGGATATCAATCTAGCTGAGTACGAGTTGAAGGCAAAGATTTATACAGCTGGTCAATATGTGGAGGGAGATTGGGAAGCATCCTTCAAACTCGAAGAAATGAGAGGGCAGTCGGTACCATTTGCTATGGACTTTGGTGACTGGATAGCGAAAGAGCTGAAGATTTCTCCACTGGGTTTAACGATTATAGGGGAAGGCGATGCGACAGAAACAGAAGAATTAACGGCTACAATTGTAAAAAAAGACGGAAGTCATAAGGAATTAACAAGTTTAGTTTCCTTCACGGATGAAAATCAAGTGAAACTGAAGTTACTAGCAGAGGAGCCATTAAAGCCCGATCAAATTAAATCCATTATTATTAATGAATTTAAAGTAAATTTTTAATATAAGGGGACGTTTTTGGTAGCGTAAATAATGAAAATTTATCAGGAGGGAAAAATTGGTTAAGTATATATTGCAACTTATAATTGGAATTTTTATTTTAGCTGTATCAACATTTATTGCTTGGTATGAGGGAAGTGCCATTATAGATAATTCTTTAGAATGGAAGTATTCAACACCGTTTACAGAATTATTTAACATTGATATTACAAATGGGCGTGATATTAGCCAACTTGATTATTTTGTTTATTCAGCTAAATTCCAGCCTTTATTCCCTACTATTATGATGGTTTGTGTACTCTACATTCTGAGTGTAATTGGCTATTATCTAATAAAACGCAATCCTAAATGGGCTATTGGCTTTTGGGGATTAACAGGTTGTGTATGTATATTACTTAGTGGTTTAATTTTTAATTCACCAACTATTGGAGGGAGAATTTTTTTCGGGATGACTTTTATAAGTGGAATTTTAAGTATGGCAATTACCGTTATAGTATGGTTAAGAAATTCCAAGCATTATCTGATTGTTAAAACGAAAAGTTTGTGAAGAAATGTACTTTAAGTAACGGGCGCTTTTCCGTAATAAGGAAAGCGTCTTTATTCATGAAAAGGGGGCGATTGTTGAAGATCGTCGGTAATTCAAAAAAACTTACCCGTTTTGATCAAACTTTATTCCAAACCAACATAACACCCGAACCAATTACGTCACAGCTATGAACGCGTATTATTCATAACGGTACGCCAATTGAGGTCATTCAAAGTTTACTGAGTCATGAAAAGAGTGGGACTACAAAGATATACACTTCCTAAGCGGAAAGCTAAGGATTTTTACAGTAAATACTTTTGGAATATAACTTTAATTTCAATTAAAACACTCATGTAGAAATTGGGTGTCTTTTGGTTATAGGGCCATTTTGTAGGTGCGACACGTTCTTAGCTTAAATGAGATGTGGTTAACTCAATCTCGGTAAAGGCTAGGCAATTTATATTGAAGGGTATTATCAAGGAGTCGAATGATGAGGTAACGCTCTGAAAGGTTCCCCCTGCGTCGAATAGCACGCTGATTAGTAAGGAAAAGTGTGTTATAAGCTCGGCTAATAGGCGCAAGAATTTACCGTAACAGTTTGGCTGACGAAATCCTACCCGATGGGGTGGTGTAAGTCATAGTGCTTGGGTTGAACGAATACGGTGAGAATGCAACATAATAGGTTAATAAACTATATTGCTGGCGAACCTCTGAATGTACGGGTCTAGAATGGCAATACATAGAAATGTGTATATCACTAAATGTGAGGTTAGTTGTGGATGAGTAAGAATCAACAATATAAAAGTCCATCTTGTGTTACAGGCACATGCAATGCTAACAGGCTCATAGGAGGCACCTAAGTTTGTTCCATAATAGTTAATATTCAACGTGGTAAGCTGATAACGTGGAGAGCTTACTCTCGATGAAACGTTGGAAAGGAAAATAATCGTGAGATTAGCGAATATATAACTTTTCTTTATATCAGTGAAAGTGGTGGCACAGTACCGGTGAAGCGTGTAATGAACGTGGAGGGATCGCCACTAGATTAATACAAGATTTATTCACCATGAAAGGCAGTTCTTCAACGATTAATAAGGTTCTCGTGAGACTAATAGAGGTTCAAGCTCCAAAAGGAGCCACCGACTTGTTAAAACGAAAGAAACTGAGACATAACGAGTACTATGACATGCAAAAACAATTTGATTTGCTATATGCTCGCAGTGTTAATGGTCAAAATTTTTATGATTTATTAGATATAATGCAATCGCGTGAAAACATTCAATTAGCGTACCGTAATATCAAGAAAAATACGGGTAGTAAAACGGCTGGGTTTGATGGTCAAACAATTGAAGATATTAAACAATTAAAAGTATCTAAAGTTGTATCAACGATACAAAAGATGTTTACACACTATCGCCCACAAGCAGTACGACGTGTTTTTATTCCAAAGGCAAATGGGAAAACACGACCGCTAGGTATTCCGACAATTTGGGATAGGTTATTTCAACAATGTATTTTACAAGTATTAGAACCAATTTGTGAAGCAAGATTCTATAAGCATAGCTATGGATTCAGACCCAATCGTAGTACACATCATGCTAAGGCGCGTTTTGAAACATTGATAAATCGAGCGTGTTTATATCATTGTGTAGACGTTGATATAAAAGGATTCTTTGACAACGTAAATCATGGAAAACTGCTCAAACAAATGTGGACAGTAGGCATTCGAGACAAAGCCCTTCTTTCGATTATTTCGCGTCTTTTAAAAGCGGAAATCGTAGGTGAAGGTTTTCCATCGAAAGGAACACCGCAAGGTGGGATACTATCCCCACTCCTATCAAACGTCGTATTAAATGAACTTGATTGGTGGGTTAGTAATCAATGGGAAAGCTATGAAACGAAGAGAGCTTACAAAAACAAAATGAGTAAGAATCAAGCGTTAAAGAAAACGAATTTAAAGCATTGCTATATCGTGAGGTACGCAGATGACTTTAAAATTCTTTGTCGAACACGTTCTCAAGCAATACGAATGTTCCATGCAGTTAAAGATTTCCTCTCTACACGTTTGCATCTAGAAATTAGCAATGAGAAATCGAAAGTTGTGAATCTAAAGAAAAATTCTTCCGAATTTCTAGGCTTTCGTATTAAAGCCCATTCTAAGAAAACAGCGAAGCGTACCCTATATGTTGCACATTCACATATGACGAAGAAGGCTTTAAACAATGCACAAATAAAACTGAAAAAAGCGGTAAAGACTATACAAAAACATCAGTGTATTCAAAATGTTTGGCGATTTAATACGGTTGTCATGGGTATCCAAAACTATTACGCCGCAGCGTCACACATTACAGATGATTTAACTGAGCTGAACCATCGTATTCATAGAACGTTACACAATCGTTTAAAAGGCATTAGAAAAGAAGCGACGCTTCAAGACTTCACGAAATCCTTACTGAAAAGGTATAACGGATACGAATGCAAGATTTATAAAATTAAAGAAATGGCACTCGCTCCAATTCATGCCCAACGTTGCCGAATAAACCTAAACTTCTCACAAACCATTTGTAATTATACTACCGAAGGTAGAAATAAAATTCATCATAGTTTGAAAGCTATTAATAAACAAACGCTTATTACTGTGATCCAACAGTTCATTCCTCAACGCTCCATTGAGTATAACGATAATCGTATTAGTCGATTTATTGCGCAATATGGTAAATGTGCTGTAACTGGGGTTGAACTTAGCTTTGATGACTGGCACTGTCACCACAAAGCTCCATATTATTTATCGCAAGATGATTCCTACGGTAATTTAATTATTGTCAATGAATCAATTCATCGACTAATCCATCTTAAAGACCTTGAGAAAATAAAAGTACTCTTGAAAGTACTTCATCTAGATAAAAAGCAACTAAAAAAAGTAAATGAATTGCGTGAGCAATGTCTGAACGAAGCAATCTAATTCCACATTATCTTGTCCTTACATAAAAATCGAATGAATTGAATTAATTGGAACGCCGTATGCGGTGAAAGTCGCATGTACGGTGTGAAGTGGGGGAAAAGCTGGAGATAACGTCAAAGGCTTACCTATCACTATAATAGTGTATATAGGAATGAACGAAGGAAAGACATTTCTAAATGAAATTTTTGAAACTATGTTTTATTAATTAACTGTAGATTTGAAATAAAGTCACAATATAAGATGTTTATAAAAAAGTATGACTGAAAATTTTGATTTGATGTGCAGGATTTTTTTCAATAAACGTCTATTCTTAAATAAAGCAATTGTTTAAATCGCCTAATTTTAGGATAATTATCATTACAGGTAATTTAATGAAATGATAATTTCGTAAAAAAGGAGTAGTTAACTTGTATTATATTTTCAACTTTATATAACCAACAATAAGAGGTCCTCCTCCTTGATAATAATGTATATCATATTAAATACAAAAATCATAAATGGAGGTCATCGAATTATGAATGGACAAGATTTGAAACGTAAACAACTAGATAAGGTATTAGATTTCTTAGAACAAAATAGGTTATTTAGCGGGGTTGTATTATTAGCTGAGGAAGGTAAAACATTTTACAAGAGAGCTATTGGCAAGAGAACTAACTCAAGTCAACATTCAATTGATGCAGTCTTTGATATTGCCTCAATTTCTAAGAGCTTCACGGCAATGGCAATTATGATACTAATTGAGGAGAAAAAACTTCAGCTAGATGATCATCTTAAAAAATTTTTTCCTTTTCTTTCTTATGAAAATATAACTATTAAAAATCTGTTAACTCACACTTCTGGACTTCTAGATTACATGGAATGGTTTGAAGATCCAGGTAACTGGGACCCTAATAGAATTGCTACGAATAAAGATGTAGTTAAATTTTTGAAAGATGAAAAGCCAGAAGTGTTATTCCACGCGAATGAAAGGTGGGAGTATTGTAATACTGGGTATGTATTACTTGCAGAAATCATAGAAATGGTTTCTAAAATGGGGTACGGAGAGTTTTTACAGAAAAGAATATTCACACCTTTAAATATGTTCAATACTTCAACACATTCGCAATTTCTAGATAGCGATATTGAAAATTTTTCGTTAGGTTTTATCTATGATTGGGAACAGGACTTGTATAGACTTCCAAGTGAAATGGAAGAACATAAGTATGTTTACTTCCTTGATGGTGTTAAAGGTGATGGCGGTATAAAATCCACTGTAGATGATCTGCTAAAATGGGAGCGTGCTATTTATAATAATGAACTGGTATCAGAACAAACAAAGGAAAGTATCATAGATCCAGTTTTCATTAAAGGAGAAGCTGCTAATGGGTATTGTCCTTGTTTGCACGAAGATTTCGGGGGATATGGACTTGGGTGGAAAATAGAGAACCATCCTCAATATAAGAAGATTATTCTTTACGAAGGATATTGGGCAGGTTATTATTCAGGGTTAATTAGTTACAAGGATAGTAACAAATCTATAATAATGCTAAATAACTTAGACTTTACGGATAACGAATTAAACAAGATACCATATTTGTTAACTCTTACTTTAGAGAAGATTTTATTCGGTGAAAAAGCGGGAGTACAAGTGTTTGAACAATTAATCATGTCAAATCGTTAGAATAAGCAAGGGAATTGTACCCTTAAAGGGCAATTTAATAGAGCAAGGGCCACAAAAAATATCAAACTTTTTTATAAATAGCGTATATATAGGATGAGAAATTTATGGAAAAGGAAAAGGTATTTCTTTGTCTGTTTTACTGTTTCTCTGATTCCATTGTTTGAAAAGATTTTTCCTGGGAGATCAGGAGCAGCCAATTAATTATATAATCTAAGGGGTAGTTATACGAAGAACTATTCCCTAAGATTTGTTGCACAGTTTGACCGCAGTCATCCGAGTGCAATTCTTGAAAAACACAGGTAGAAAATAATCAAACATTTTTATTAAACCCACTCATTTTGACTAATCTTTTTTTCAAAATGAGTGGGTTTCTTCTATTCTATAAAAAACGTTTGTAGCTTATTTTTCATCTTTACTCATGACCTACACCAGAAGCTTAACTTAGATAAAAAAACAGTGGAACTTTTTACTTTTATTGAAATGATGAAAGTATAAAACTCCAGTTGTTCATAACTAGAAAGGAATATTTTTTACAGTGTAATTCTTTGTATACACTGATTCCGTTCTTTTTATTTACACTGTGGGGATTGTTCGCTTGCTCCTATTTCAATTGATTTCTAAAATGTTCGATGTATGTAAGCTTGGTTTGCGATCTGATGATAAAGAACTAATTGATTAGAACTTTGTGGGGCAAGTAAAGATTGAAGTATTAGCCTCAATCTACTCACACATCCCAGTACACATGCTCGCCATTTATTAGCCCCAACATAATTCAATTTTATGCTTTATTATGCGTAGTTTAAATTTACACTAAAATCACAGAGTATTGATATACTAATGTTTATAGGTGTTTTAAGGTATAGCATGCATTCAATCCATTAGAACCATTAAAATAAGGAGATAGAATAAATAATGGAAAAATATCGTATTGATCAATCAAAGGGAATTGAATTTGGACTCTATTCATTAGGAGACCATATCCCAAATCCATTAACGGGGACTCGTATTTCTGCACAGCAGCGTATACAGGAGCTAATTGAAGCAAGTCAGTTAGCAGAGCAAGCAGGGATTGATGTCTTTGGTGTAGGTGAAAGTCATCAATCTTATTTTACAACACAAGCACATACGGTTGTTTTAGGTGCAATTGCACAAGCTACGTCAACAATCAAATTAGCAAGCTCTGCAACAGTATTGAGTGTCTCTGATCCAGTACGTGTTTATGAGGATTTTGCGACAATCGATCTAATCTCAGATGGACGTGCAGAAATTGTGGCTGGGCGCGGCTCTCGTGTAGGGGTATATCATTTATTGGGGGTGGACCTACAAGACTATGAAGAAATCTTTGAGGAGAAATTAGAGCTGCTGCAAAAAATCAACGAAGAGGAACTTATAACATGGGAAGGTCAATATCGAGCACCCCTGCACAATGCTCAAATTTTACCGCAACCGAAAAACGGCTCTTTACCAATTTGGCGAGCCGTTGGTGGTCCTCCTGCAAGTGCCATAAAGGCAGGCTATATGGGCATACCCATGATGTTAACAACATTAGGAGGTCCTGCTGTGAATTTTAAGCCCTCTGTAGATGCCTACAGAGAAGCAGCAGAGCGCAATGGCTTTGATCCTACCAAGCTACCAGTTGCTACAACTAGTTTATTTTATGTTGCTGACTCGACGAAAGAGGCCCTACAAGGAATGTATCCACATCTTAATGGGGGATTCCAGGCAATTCGTGGCGGAGGTTATCCAAAGCAACAATTTGCACAAGCTCCAGATACACGTGATGCGCTTATGGTTGGTAGTAAGGAACAAATCATTGAAAAATTACTCTATCAATATGAGCTATATGGTATGCAGCGATTTATGGCACAAATAGACTTTGGTGGCGTACCATTCGAAAAATTAATGAAAAATATAGAAATCATTGGCAACGATATAATACCTGCAATCAAAAAACATACAGCAAAATAAGGAGATGTCCAATATGAAAATCGTCGCACTAGCTGGTTCAATTGTTGGCTCAAAAACGAAAACAGCCATTCGTAAAGTTGTTGACATTTTACAAGAAAAGTATCCAGCACATGAGGTAACATTGCTTGATCTTGCTGATTACAATGTGGTATTTAGTGATGGACGTAATTATTTTGAATATGATGGGGATACAAAATATGTAACAGAAACCATTATGGCCGCAGATGCCTTGATTATTGGTACACCTACATTTCAAGCATCCATCCCAGCAACATTAAAAAATATTTTTGATCTGCTCCCTGTGAATGCCTTTCGTGATAAGGTAGTGAGTATGGTTGTTACAGCAGGTACAGCTAAGCATTATCTCATGATTGAGCAGCAAGTAAAGCCAATTCAAGCCTATATGAAGGCACATATCGTCCCAACCTATGTATTTATAGAGGAAAAGGATTTTTTAAGGAAGGAAATTGTGAATGATGATGTCCTTTTCCGACTAGAGCGTTTAGCGGAAGATACAGTAATGGTAACAGATGCATTTGCTGAAATTCGCGCTAAAAAAGATGCGGAATATGATTTCTAATTTTTTATAAAGGTGGACGTTGCCTGATGAGGAATCTTTGGTAATGTCCGATTCTTTGATTAAATGAAGCCCAAGCAATACAACATAGGATATTTTGAATTTTCATTCCTTAAACATTTTAGTTTTCATTAAATAGGATGATTATTCTATTAAGTATAACTAGCTTCTATCTAGCACAGATGTTCGTCAATCGTGCATATATTTCCATCATCAATTCAGCCACCTGTAATATGGAAATTTCTTTGTGTATTCGACAATATAAAAGACCGATATGTCTGCTTGGCCATTTTTACCTTTGTATCAAAAAAATAGTATGATAGAATATTTAAAATAGTTTATATACAGAAGTAGAATGGGAGGGAAAAACATGAAGAAATATTTTATCGTACTGCTAGTCGTTCTTGCTTCTTTATTAAGCCCCACATCCTCTAAAGCTGCTGAGGTAAAGTGGGATGGGGCACAGGTTGTTAAAGGACAAGCAGGTAAGATGACCTTTACTAAAGATGTAAAAGTATATAAGAAAAATACTGATGGTAGCTTTAGTTCGTTAACAGTGAAACGAAACAACTACTTCCGCGTATATGATATTGAAAAATACGATAATAAAATATTTTACTGGATGAGCTCAGGATACCGTGTACAGGCAACCAATTTAGTTGTTTTTAAGGAGGTACCACTCGATATTCGAGCTTCTTTTTATGATAATCCGGGTTTAATTTATATTAATCGTCAGGACGGAAAGCCTCTAGGATATGGGGATCATCTGTTAAGCAAAAATATACCTGGCAGCGCCGACTATAATCCCTACAATGATGTTGTACAATTTAAAATTGGGAAAAAATTATACTACTATTTCTACGCTGCTCCATTTGAAGGTAACCCATTGGAGGTTTATATTGATAGCTCAGATATTCGTATTGCAGAAGCAACACCCCATGTTAAAGATTATTATACGTTAAATGCTGATGCACAGCTGCTCAGTGGTCCAATGATGGGGGCAAGAGTGCTAGAACAAGCATCAAAAGGAGCGGCATTTGAATTGCTGGGAATCGAAATAAATGGCTATCACATGGTAAAATCGCCAACAACCTGGAGACATGGCTATATTCCCGTTAAAGCACTTCAGCCTACACAAAAGCAAGACAAACGTTTTATTCGTTATGGTGTTTATGTTGGAGGTAAGCACGGGGAATTAAAACGTTTTGATGAAGTCACATTTTTATCAGAAGATACTACGACTGCTTTAATAGAATTCAAGGGAGAAAAATATACTGTACCTAAAAAAGCGTTAGCTACTATACGCCCAAACGAATCACCTGTCATTACATCTGGTTTTTTACCAAGTGATACGCTTCAGCAATTAACCTATAATACGTTATATACGAGAACTGGTAATCAACGCTTTGACACCGATTACGACTTCCAATATATTACTTATCATGAAACAGATCAAGCCTTTTATTATGAGAAGGATGGCACGCAATATATATTTGAAAAACCAATTACAGAGGGATCGAAAGTTACGATAAGAGATAGAAATGAGTTTGTTCGTGCTATTCACTATACACTTACAACACCAGCAGGCACATTTAACAATGTTGTCGAAACATCCACTAGTATATTATATGCACCTGGCTACGGTGAGCTTGGTTCAGCATATGACCTCCAACTAAGGTCGTTTAAATAATCATTAAACGCTGCATAAGAGTAACTCTTGTGCAGCGTTTTTTACTTTAAAACTTCAATGCATGACTATTTTAAAGAAATTAATATTCCGAGTGTTAAAATTCTGAAAGATTTGTTTAACCGATTTGAAACCATTTTTGGTAATAATCGTACAGAAAGTGTGTAACAAGCGGAATTTTGTGGTGAAATACAGATTTTCCTATTCAAATTGAACAAGCATGGACATTTCATGATAATCATCGTAAAATCGCATTCAAATTGAGGTACTACAAAAGTAAGGAAGTCGTTAGTAAAACCTATGCCATGTAAGTTGATCTTCGTTACGACTGGGCGACTCCTTGTGGATTAGCAATAGGGGAACGAAGGCAAAAACCATCATATCCTGTGATAACGCCTTCGTGACCAACATCGTGTTGGCCCGAGACTCTGCAGCGAAGCGAAGCGGCTCATCGGACGCCCCCAGGAAGCTTTGCTCTGTGCGAAAGCGAAGCGACAGCACAAAGCGCCCAGTCGGAACGGAAATCAACCCACGTTATGGTGATAGCTCTTAAAAATTTAATGTTGAACGACATAAAATTTTATATAATAAATACCAATAGGGATATTTTAACAAAGGCGTGATTATATTGAGAATTTTAATGGTTGAGGATCATGAAGATGTAAATGCGATGTTAACCGAATTGTTTGAGCAAGCAGATTATCAGGTAACAAGTGTGATGGATGGAGTAGAAGGTTACCGGGCATTTCTACAAAATGAGTATGATATTGTGCTTCTTGATATTATGCTTCCCTATAAAAGTGGGGATGAATTATTAAAAGAAATTCGCGCTATTTCGGATGTACCTGTTTGTATGATTTCAGCAAAAGATTTAGTGTCTACTAAAATCGATTTGCTTCGTTTAGGAGCGGATGATTATATTACGAAACCATTTGACCTTGGTGAGGTTCTTGCCCGTATTGAATCGATATTACGTCGTGTTAAAAAACAAGCTACACCTATGAAGCAGTTGCAATACAAGGATATAGTACTGGATGATGTCGCTAAGCGAGTTACAGTGAGTGGTGAAGAGGTCTTGCTTACTGCAAAGGAATATTTATTGCTCGAATTATTTATGACAAATCAAGAGAAAGTATTCACGAAAGCAAATTTATATGAATCCATTTGGCAGGAAGAATATTTAGGGGATGAACATATTATTAAAATCCATATTAGTAATCTTCGACATAAATTAAAGATAAAAAATCCACAAACGGATTATATCGAGACGCTTCGTGGGCTTGGTTATCGTTTACGTCCATAAATTATCCGTAATCTATACGCCATCTTTACTTTATCTATACCTTTCATGAGTAATCTATGGATATGAAAGGGAGGTGCTTAATATGGGAGAAACCATATTAAAAACAAATCAATTAAAGAAAACATATAAAAAGCATACAGTACTTCACGACGTATCAATCGAATTAAAAGAAGGACGTATTTATGGGCTTATTGGTGAAAACGGTGCGGGTAAATCGACCTTAATGAAGATTATTTCAGGAATTAGTTTTCAAACAGAAGGTTCATTTGAGTTATTTGGAAAATCATCTGACAAGGAAATACAGCTACAACGAAAACGTATTGCCAGCATGATTGAACAACCAGCGATTAGCCCTGATATGACTGCAAAAGGTAACCTTAAATATCATCGTTTAATGCGGGGGATTCCGAATGAGGAGCTAGAGGATGAAATACTGCAATTGGTTGGATTGACGAGTACCAACAATAAGAAAGCTAAGCATTTTTCACTAGGCATGAAACAACGTTTAGGCATTGCTATTGCATTATTAACTAACCCAGAGTTATTGATTTTAGATGAGCCAGTGAATGGGTTAGATCCTATAGGTGTTGTTGAAATTCGTCAGCTTTTAACACGGCTTTGTGAAGAGCGACAGATGACAATTTTAATTTCGAGTCATAATTTACCGGAACTTTATCAAACAACAACTGATTATATCATTATTCATAAAGGGAAAATTATGAAACAAATGACGCAACAACAGCTCGACGAAGAATGTAGACATTATATTCGCATTGGTTGTACAGCTCCCGAACAATGTGCACATGTATTAGAAACAAATCTTAAAACACAAAATTTTCAAGTCATGCCAAATAAAACGATTAAATTGTATGATTTCTTAGAGGATCTTGGGGACGTATCAACCGCCTTATTTGAAAATGGGGTAACACTTACGGAATTTAGTCTACAAGGAGACACATTAGAGAACTATTTCCTTACGTTAATTGGAGGTGTGCACCATGTTTAATTTAGTACGTGCTTACCTCTATAAAACAACTAAATCCAAAATATTTTGGGTCTTACTGGCTCTTACAACATGTTCTGCAATAGCAATGTTTAGTATTGCCTATGGGATTGGCAATAACTCAATAAATGAAAGCATCAGCAACGTTGGTTTTCTACTATCTGATATGAATACGATGTCAATAGTAGGCGCAGTACTTGCTACTACACTTATTTGTTCAGATTTTGATACAAAAAATATTCATCATCCAATTATAAGCGGCTTTGCAAGAATCCAAATAGTCATAAGTAAATCGATTGTTTTTTGGATCTTACTTATTGTTCTTGTAAGTCCTTATATCATCGTGACAATAATTGGTTTATCAATGGACAGCACGTTTAGTATGGGCGGGAAAGCAGCAGGTTTTTTAAGCATTCTAACTTCGACTACTAGTGGTAGCTTTGGTGAATACGTAACAATAATGTGCACAATGACTATAGTCTATCTTGCACAGTTAACGACTTGTATTTTACTTGCGTTTGCCTTAAGAAAATCGGTGCTTGTAGTAGCTGCGTATTACATGATGTCCATGTTCTTTGGGCAGGTCGCTAGTTTTCAGGATTCATTTGAGATGATAGATAAAGTATTATCCTTCACACCCTATTCAGCGGAGTATCTTACGATTAATTTAAGTATGAGTAAAGGTGATATAATTTCGGCCGTTTCCATTTGTATCATCTTTATAGTAGTAATTATATACTTAACATTCATGACATTTAGAAAAGCAGAAATCAAGTAAGGGGATGTAGGGAATGTGGATTGTGGCAATTGTAGTCATTGTAGGATTATTGTTTTATATTTTTTATATACAAAGGCAAATACGATTGATGAACATACAATTGTCACAACGTCTACATGAGCAATATACGCAGCCAATTAGCGTAGAGCTATTAAACAAAGAAATAAATCAACTAGTGGCAAATATAAATCGCATATTGATAGAATCGCAGAAATCAAGGTCGTATATTAAACGGGAGGAAAAATACTATAAAGAAATGATTTCAAACATTTCTCATGATTTTCGTACGCCACTAACTGCGATAAAGGGCTATCAACAAATGCTTTTAAAAGAACCATTAACAGAAAAGCAGCTTGCAAAGCTTGGAGTCGCACAAAAACATGTTGGAAGACTAGAGCAATTATTAGCAACATTTTTTGAATATTCCTATTTGCATAGTAATGAAGATCAACCTAAAAAGGATCGTATTAATATATCAAACATCGTATTTGAAGAAATTGCTGGTACCTTTGCACAATTTGAACAACAAGGGATAGCCGTCACCTTACCTAATTATGAGCCGCTCATTATTAACTCTGATGAAGAAATGCTTTTACGCATTGTGCAAAACCTAGTACGAAATAGCATCATGCATGCGCAAGGTGATGTCACGATCAAGATGTGGTTAGAAGAAGAACATGCATATATCTGTTTTCAAAATCCGATTGACGAAAATAGTCAACTAAATCCTAACCAGCTATTTGACCGATTTTATACAACAGACAATTCCAGACGTAAAAACACGGGTCTAGGACTTTCTATTGTCAAGCTGCTTGCAGAAAAACTAGGTGGAAATGTAACGGCTAAAATAGAAAATGGAATGATTGAGTTTTTAGTGTGTTTAAAAAAGAATTTGTAATAGTAGCAGCCAAGAAGCTTAGTGCATCTTTATAGGCACCTGGCTACGGTGAGCTTGGTTCAGCATATAAACTCCAACTAAGGTCGTTTAAATAATCATTAAAATGCTACATAAGAGTAATTCTTGTGTAGCGTTTTTTTACTTTAAAACTTCAATGCATGACTATTTTAAAGAAATTAATATTCCGAGTGTTCAAATACCGAAAGATTTGTTTAACCGATTTGAAACCATTTTTGGTAATAATCGTATAGAAAGTGTTGTAACAAGCGGAATTTTGCGGTGAAATACAGATTTTCCTATTCAAATTGAACAAGCATGGACATTTCATGATAATCATCGTAAAATTGCATTCAAATTGAGGTACTACAATTGATTTAGATGTTAAAGAGGCAAGCTTACAGCCAATTCAGAAGCTAAGGCAAGCTCAAGATGTGTGGCTCTAAAATAATTCTATCATAAAGAGCCCTAGCTACTAACGAGGAGAGAACTGATGAAAGTAGATGCGGCTTTAAAGATAGTTTATGAATATACTATTGGTGATAACTCTATACTATGTTCATTAAGAGTGGGATTAGGATTAAATGAAAACAACTACAATACATTAATTGAAGCAATGAAGATATTGATTACGGAGTATTCGAATAAAACCGAAGTTCCTAAGAAACTAGCTTTATGTTTTGTAGATATCAGCAATTACTTTTATTTTAATGAAGGCAAGTATTCTGAAGAAGAGGAAGAAAAACTTGAAGATGCAATTCACGAAATATCTAGTTTGGCTGGAAAATTATTTGATTAAATACTACCTCTAAATCTGTTAGTACGCCCAGAAAGGATACAATTTACAATTCATTTCAAAGGAACAACATAAAGCTTTTTGCTGGTACAAGTCATTCTTCATCCAAAGAAAAGAAGGTGTAAATTATGACGGAAGAAAAGATGAATTTATTGAGTATTAGTGATGTGTTATCACATCCAAAGAGAAATCCAGAGACTTGGTTTTATCTACCTCCAAATTCAAAAGAATGGAATTTAAATACAAGAGGAATATTTTCACTAGATAGCTTTGATTTTCCGCCCAATTCAGATGATTTTTTACCAGAACAAGCGAAAAAAAATGGTTGGATAGAAACATTGGATGGTGCAGGTATTGAAGATGTAATTGACAATGTAAATAATCAGTTTGAAAATCCATCACTAGATCAGCTATTCCAAGCGTTCCTTTATTACTTTGAAAATGATGCATTTTTAGTTTTTAAAAAATAAAAGTGTATAATGAAATATTTCATCATTGTTGAATGATTGGAACGAAAGTATTGGATGTAGCATTTTAATAAAGTTTAATTAAAATGAAATCACTAACTCCGATTTCGAAAAGAGGAGGAATCAGGAAAATTGAAGTTCTATCGCTATGTGTTAAGTATCCCGCCTTTGGATTGGGAGTGTTGCTTTCTTAGCATTGAAGAGTATAAGCAAAGCTTTACGAATAAGTATAAACATAATATAGCGTATTACATGCAAGTTATTGGGGATTATCAGCAGCATCTTGAAGATATTGACACCCTTGCTGATATTACTTATAAAGATCTATGTGCAAGTGTTCATTCTGCTGAGCTGCGTTGTCCAGCTATGATTTTCTCTATACCGAGTGGTGATCAGCGTGGTTCAGCTTTGTTTTGTATCATGTATAAGCTTGAAGACGACGGGGATACGTTTATTTACTCTCCTGTTCCACTTGTTCATCTAGAGCAAGATCAAGCAGGTGAAGTGGAGCTTTAAATTCAGAGGTGGCTTGGTTGCTACTCAACCATCAACAGAGTCATCAGTAATACGATATGGGAGGGCTTAATAGAGATTATGAAGGAAATTGAATAGGCTAGGTGAGCTGAAAATTTCGAGTCGTGTGGGGATGGTGTCGAAGTATATAAATCCAATAGTATACGCGATTGTGAGTAGAAGGACAAATATCCAGAGGGAATCATTTATATGAAGTTGGGAGAAGTGTTGGCGACGTTGCCAGAAAAAGGGAAGAAGAGAGAAGACACTATTGCGCGATTGGGTCATCTGGAAGCGACTGCAATCTGGGAAAAATTTATGAAATACAAAAATTTGGGCGAAGACGATTGAAGATGCACGGATAAGAAGTTATTTAGAACTATCGAAATAGAGAAATTAAAACGAACATAATTCTAATTCCGGGAGAGATGTAGCTGTGAGTATTGAAATGAATGAGATATGGGATGGAAAAATACCAGCAGATGAAATGGATCTAGCGATATTATCCGATAAAATATGGGAGATCGGCGAACTGGACGTCATTCGAGAGAAGGTGTCGCCAGAGTTATTTCAACTTCACATAGCCATCAATACAATTGGCAACTGGCAGTGTGATGGCTGGGACGGTATTATCGCGTATCAGCCGCATCTCGTGCCGTATATTTCCGAGATGTTGGTGAAATTTGGCTTGCAGGATTTGCAGTATGCTTTTGACGAAGTCATTGCCATTTTCCCTGATTTCATTACGTTTGAGGATGATTCACTTTATTGTGACATGATCAACTTCCTGCATAATATGCGCCTAAAGGTAAGTGACGAACGTTTGAACTCATATACGCAAGAAGAACGTCAAGCCATGGTGAAGCAATATCAGGAAAAGCTCGATCAATTGGAAAAAATAACGGGGCCACATTGGGGATATGGAAGTCCTAAGGAAGGCTGGGCAATGATCTTTGATTATATTCAGTAGCGATTGTGAATAGAAGGAGAAATGCAATGAGAGATATAAAAATTCTTAAAGAACGAACAGAGTGTATGCTCTTTCAAGCCAGTGAAAAGGATAGCGGTAAAGGATGGATCGGAGGGAACGCACCGGCTTATTTCGATGAATTGGAAGGCATGGTAAAAAAGGAAGCGGAGATGAATTTTTATTTGTCTATCGTTAATCCTTTTAATGAAACGGAGATGATCTCCATTTTTGCTCCTAATCATTTTGAAGAGCGTATTTCTAAAAATAGATATCCCAATTGTTCATTAATAACAATGAAACACCCTAAAACAGAAGAAAGTAAACTTGATACTTTTGCCGATCCTGATTTAGTCAAGCACTTTATTTCGGAAGCTAATATAGTAAGTGATAAAGCGTCATTTGAAGAACGTTTTCTGATCAAATTTGGGGGAACTCCAAGGCATATTCAGGGAGAAGAGTATTACTATAACAAGTTGCATGATGACGGTTTTGATTTTATATTCCAGGTCGATGAGGATGGGTATCCAGATACCCTAATAAAGCCAAGAAAAAGCTATCCCTTTTCGTTTGGAGCTATCTATTTATATGCACAGATTTTAGAAGACTCAATTATGAATCCCATACATAGTTATTGGCAATTTTCTTAATATAGAGAAATGAAAAATACTGAATTAAAAAAAGAATAATAGGTCCAAGAGAACCTTCAAAAAAACCTAGAAGAAAAATTTAACTAGCTGGTTTAAAATGTTTAGTAGGTTAGGATTAAGAAGATTTATCATACTATATTTAACATATGCAAGGAGGTGCTTAAAATCCTTATTTTGCATATGTTTTTTCGTTTCCACTTCATGTAAATGTATTTTAACAGGCATAAAAAAGTATTTATGTGCGATTTTATGATAGATTAGAAGATGTAATAGATATGGAGATATGAATTATTGAATTGTATAAAAAATCAGAGTATGAAAAAATCAAATGCTCTCCTAGATGTTTTTTTACTAAATTGTACTTGCTTTTAAGTAAATTATTTTGTTTAGAAGAAGGGCATTACCTTTGTCCTGACTACGCCATACTATTAAAGTAATGTAAGTCATAGTGTTTAGGTGGAGAGAGTAGGAGGGAGTAAAGAAAGAATGGTATTTTCTATTTTTAAGAAAAAGAAAGAGCCACAGCAATTGAAAAATAGAGTAGAGTTTTGCATCACAAATTTATCATTGGGTTCAGCAGATGCTTATGATGTATTAGTTGAAAGATCTGATATTGAAATTGAAGAATCTGGTTGTACATCTCATTGTGAAATTTGTGAGCAAGGGATCTTTGCCATCGTCAATGGAGAAATTGTAACTGCAGACGATGCAGAGTCGTTAGTGCAGGCAGTTGATGAAGAAATTAAACAAAATCCTCTTTATTGAAATAAGAACAGCTTGTTAGCATAAATCAACAAGCTGTTTTTTACATTTAGGGTAATAGCCGATATACCGCTATTTTTTACCAACCACGTACGTATTGCACTGGTGGTTGAATGTCTTCTCCTAAATCCTTGGCTGCGTGTAATGGCCAATATGGCTCACGCAGAAGAACACGAGCTAAGAAAATTAAGTCAGCACGATTATTTTGTAAGATTTCCTCTGCCTGAATAGCTGTTGTAATCAGACCAACTGCGCCTGTTGGTATTTCAGCACCATGTTTAATCGCTTCCGCATGAGGTACTTGGTAGCCAGGAAAAATATTAATATGTGCTTGCACGACGCCTCCTGTAGAAACATCCACTAAATCAACACCCTGTAATTTCATCCAGCGGCTAAAGACGATAAAGTCTTCCATTGTCGTTCCATCTGCTGCATAATCTTCTGCAGATACACGTACAAGTAAAGGACCCTCCCATACACTACGAATGGCATCAATTACTTGACGTAATATACGGTATCGATTTTCCTGTGACCCTCCATACAAATCAGTCCGTTTATTAGTTGCTGGTGATAAAAATTCACTAATAAGATAGCCATGTGCTCCATGAATTTCAAGGACATCAAAGCCAGCTTTAGCAGCACGAATAGCGGCTTTCTTAAATGCTTCTATAACATATTCAATGTCTTCTATTGTCATTTCAGTTGGCGTTTGATAGTCATCACTAAAGGCAATAGCTGAAGGGGCAAAAATTTCTCCCTCCACCGTTGCTTTGCGTCCGGCATGTGCTAACTGAATACCAGTTTTTGCTCCATATGCCTTCATGCCATTGACTAATTGACGTAAGCCTTCGATATGGGCATCATCCCAAATGCCAAGATCTTTATTGGAGATACGACCCTCTGGGACAATACCTGTTGCTTCAAGAATGATTAAACCTACTTGACCCGCAGCTCGTGTTGCATAATGAACTTGATGAAATGGCGTGACAAGTCCATCATCCAGAGCAGAATACATACACATTGGTGCCATCACAACACGATTTTTTAAAGTGATAGACTGTAGTTGATAAGGTTCGAATAATTTAGTCAAAATAAAGCCCCCTAATTCCTAGTAATAAACTCTATTTTGCACATTTTACTTACTATTTGCAAGTGAACGAGACCGAGCCTCTGCTTCTTTAATACATGCTTCAATTGCCTCATTAAATTGATATTTTTCAAGCGCTTTAATCCCGGCTTCTGTCGTGCCCCCTGGACTAGTCACCTTTCTGCGTAGTACATCTGGCTCATCAACAGATTGCTTCAGCATTTCAGCAGTCCCCGCCAGTGTTTGTGTCATTAATAGTCGTACGGTATCCTTTGAAAGACCAACCTTTGTGCCGACTTTTTCAAATGCCTCCATTAAATAATAGATATAAGCAGGACCACTACCTGAAAGAGCCGTTACAGCATGTAATTGATCCTCATCTACTTCAATGACCGAACCAACTGCCTCGAGCAATTGTAAGAAAGTCGTACGCTGTTCAGTAGTCACTTGGTTATTGAAGGCAATACCACTAGCCGACATCCCGATTGTGGCTGAAGTATTAGGCATAACTCGAGCAACTGGACGTATGCCTAAATGCTCTGTGATGGTTTGAATAGCTATACCTGCTAAAATAGAGAGGACGGCTGAGTGCTCTGTGATTTTCGCTTTCAACTCATCCATTGCCGCAATAGCATCCTTTGGCTTCATTGCTAAAATAATTAAGTCTGCTTGTTTAAAAATTTCTGCATCAGCTAAGCAATTGACACCATATGTTTCGTGCAAAAATTGTAATCGTACTTTATCTGAGCGATTGGTGACATAAATTTCTTGTGCTGTAAATACCTTTTGGTTAATCCAGCCCTGAATCAATGCCTCTGCCATTGAGCCTGCACCGATAAATAGTATTTTCTTCATGAACAAAACCTCCAGTTCAAAATAAAAAGCGCTCCCGTCCTTATCAAGAAGGACGAAAACGCTGTTGTTTCCGCGGTACCACCTTTGTTTGCCAATTGGCACAACTTTTAACCCTTTTATCGCAAGGGGAACGGTTATGTTTTCATAACTGCTCAGAAGTAGGTTCGGTAATGGGAGTGGGTGATGTTACTCGCAGCAAATGTAACACTCTCTGAGACACCTTCACCAATTACGTACTTGGCTTCATCAACGCACAAAAATAATTAGATTATTCAAAATTATATTGATAATACGTCAACCTGTCAACAGGTGGATGACGAAAAGAAGAAAAACTTGTAAAATAGAATGAATTGTTATTCACTAGTAGTACAAAAGGAGGAAGCAGCTTTGTCTATATACAAAATAGAAATACCAACACCCTATGAAGTAGGAGATGTTAATGCATTTGTTGTCAAAGGTGATGCACTAACACTCTTTGATGTTGGACCAAAAACAATGGAAGCCTATGATGCATTGAAATGGGGGATTCGAGCAGCAGGCTACGAATTAAGGGATATTGAACAGGTTGTACTCACCCACCACCATCCAGATCATGCAGGTTGGGTAGATGCCTTTCCACATGCAGAAATTTTGGGGCATGCCTATAACGATAAGTGGCTTCGTCATGACGAGGAGTTTTTACGATATCATGAACGATTTTATAGTGAACGCTTATTTGAGCATGGCGTTCCACAGGAATATATTCAGCCAAGTGTACATGTACGTCGTGAATTAGAACTTGTCGGTGAACGTCCATTAACACAAATTCTAGGTGATGGGGATGAAGTACCTGGTCATCCGGGCTTAAAGGCGATTGAAACATTAGGGCACGCACAAAGCCACTTCATCTTCTGGGATGAAAAAACGCATCATGTAATTGGCGGGGATTTATTACTGGAAAAAATTACGCCAAACCCATTAATTGAACCACCATTGGATCGTACAATAGGACGTACTAAATCATTACTACAATATAATAAATCACTTGAAATTTTACGACAATTGCCAGTGAAAATGATGTATACAGGTCATGGTGCGGAATTAGAGGAAATTCCTTTATTAATCGATAAACGTCTAGAACGTCAGCATCAGCAATCGATGAAGGTATTAGAGCTATTAGGTGAAGATCAACTAACGGTTGTTCAAGTCACAATGCGCCTGTATCCGGCTATTTTTCAGCGAAAACTAGGTTTAACACTATCCAAAACACTTGGACATTTAGATTATTTAGAAGCCAATCAGTATATTACATCTACGAAAACTGAGGAAGGTATTTATGTATTTAAAAGAAAGTAGGCGTTTACATGGCTGATAAAAAGACAATCCTCGTTACGGGTGCAACAAGTGGAGTAGGATTAAAAATTACAGAATTATTAGTAGCACAGGATCATATCGTATATGCAACAGGACGAAATACTGCCGCATTAAAAGCACTAGAACGTTTAGGCGCGATTGTGATTCAAGCTGATTTAACAAATTTAACGGCTATTGATGAAGTTTGCGCCCAACTACCACCACTTGATGTGGCGATACTCTCAGCTGGTGTGGGTAAATTTGGAATCGCACCTACATTATCTGATGAGGAAATTTCCCAAATGGTGAACTTAAATGTAAGTGTGCCAATATATTTAGCCAAGCGCTTAGCATTGCCAATGATTCAGCGTCAACAGGGGCACCTTATTTTCATTGGCTCACAGGCAGGGAAGGTAGCGACTCCAAAAGCTAGTGTTTATGCTGCAACAAAGCATGCTATAGTCGGATTTACTAATGGACTTCGTATGGAACTAGCGCCTTATCAGATTAAAGTGACAGCGATACATCCTGGCCCAATTGATACGCCATTTTTAGATAAGGCGAGTGATGATAGCGGCTATCGGGCTTCCTTAGGTAGATTTTTATTAACAGCAGAAGAAGTAGCACAGGCTACGGTTAAAACAATTAAACGCCCTGTTCGAGAGGTGAACTTACCAAAAATCATGGGATTATCCAGCAAGCTTTATGCACTGGCTCCTGCCACCATTGAATTTTTTGGTAAATCATTTTTCAACAAAAAATAAGCAGGGACTAAACTGTAACCATTCTCAAAAAAGCAGGAGAGAGTGTTTACAGTTTTTTATCTTCATTCAGCAGATGTTTTTTGTATCGAAAGTATAGCAGCAGCAACACACTTTTATCTGTAGCGAAAGCAAAGCGACAGCTACAATTATGTCAAGGCGAAATTGATTTAAAGTATTTAAAAGAATAGGAAAGGAGAGCAGTATGTACACAATTGGACAGGTAGCGAAGTTTTTAGGGGTTTCAAGAGATACTTTAAAGTTTTATGAGGAAAAGGAATTAGT
>Ga0213821_1000496_pt1 | contig 23996 bp, 18 predicted proteins | sample MC6MC0909MG_FD_179894 | JGI IMG/M metagenome (GOLD analysis project Ga0213821, IMG submission 179894) | Enriched soil aggregate microbial communities from Iowa State University, Ames, United States - MC6-MC0909-MG | ecosystem: Environmental > Terrestrial > Soil > Unclassified | place: USA: Iowa...
AAATAATTTGAAGGATTTTTCTTGGTAAACCACCATGGCTTTGTTTTTCGTGGAGTTGTTTAGCTTTATGAGCTTTGTGTAAGGATATTCCGACGCCGGAGGAACTAATGGTTTCAGGAGATTACCGTTGGTTAAAATGCCTGTGAGCGCTTGCTGGGTGATTGGGCCGAAAGACGGCCTAATCACGTGACTGACAGGTTTAGAGTTGGGGGAATGATCTCGTTTGGGTTCTGGCGTTTAACCGGCCTCGGCTCAGTGCCGGTATTTACTTTCAATCAATGATCCAACCCTGGTCCCCTCGATCAAAGTCCCTCCGTGACTGGTGGTGTCTCCCTCTCGTGCTGCTGGTTGGCCCTCGATCATCGTGCAGGCCGCGCCGGTTTCGATGACGGCGCCGCAACTGATGCGGTCGCCCACCCGTGCGACGGCCCTGCCATCCACAAATGTTGCGCTTGCGCCTGTTTGCACGGTGCCTTCGCCATGGAGCGGGCAACTATGACGATGGCCTACAAGTACGATGGGTCTCATTTGCGCTTCTTTCTCTTTGGGTGAACAAGGGCTTCTTCGAAGGCTGCAGGGGGCGGTGGCGCTGCTCGGACGTTGAATAGTTTGCAGACGAAGTACCAACAGAGGGCAACGGTCAGGTTGTAGGGGAACAGCACGGCCCAGAACGGCAGTTGCCAGTTCTTTTTGCCCTGCATTTCACCAGGTTCGCCGGTTCGCCAGGGCGCGTAGTGTTGCCAGGCTTCTGCCGGCGTCAGGCAGATGGCGTGCAGCGGTTTGTGCCACCAGTTGGGGTCGCCGGGCGGGGGGAGTTTGTCCGGGCCGTGGGCCATGAAATGGCGGAGGTATTCCCACACCTCGGCGACGTGTTTGACGCCGGGTTCGGTGGATTCGTTGCTGTCGATCCAGAGGCAGTCTTTTTGGTGGAGACTGCCATCCGCTCCGCGAGGGGCGAAGGCGAGGGCGTAACTGGTGCTGAATGATGAACCGCCCTGTTCGGTGCGCTTGAAAATACCACCTCCGGTGTTACTCCACTCAAAGACTAATACCTTGCTCAAGCGTCGGTAGTAGATTTTTTGAGTTGAGCGATTGAGGCAGAAACTTGATAAGTGTTTAATGAAATATATTCGGTAAATTAGAAATGGAAGGAAAGTGAAAGGGCCTGTTGCCGTTCCAATGAGCAAAATTGGGCTGAATGTGTATGGTTCCCAAGCTTCGTTGGATAGCAAGTCAGGGTAGAGGAAAATTATCAATACTATTATCAGTGCGCAGTACAGTTTTCCCATGAATACGGAATCTGTTACCCATGGGTTTCGCAGGCATAAAGTGTCTCCGGATAAGCTTAGAAGCTGCCCGCCAATGGCCGGCTTAGTTCGGGAGTCTGAGGTTGGGCTAAATATCCAGGTGGTTGTCATGATCAGCGCTCCAGACGAAAGATTGTATGGGTCTCATTGTCTTCGTCTAACCCTTGATTGGCGCTGTAAGCGAGATGCAGTGAGATGTTATTTTGGTTGGCTAGCGTGTTCTCGAAAGACATAACTAGGCCAGCACCTACAGAGATGCGTGCGCTGCAGGGAGGGCCGGAGGTGGCATTGCTGGCGGAGGCGTCGTTCATCTCCGCTTCCTTTGGGTTGAACGCGCTGGGGCGTCCTCAAATGCTTCTGGTGGCGGTGGTGCTGCTCGGACGTTGAAAAGTTTGCAGATGAAGTACCAGCAGATGGCAACCGTGAGGTTGTAGGGGAACAGCACGGCCCAGAACGGCAGTTGCCAGTTCTTTTTGCCCTGCATTTCACCGGGTTCGCCGGTTCGCCAGGGTGCGTAGTGTTGCCAGGCTTCTGCTGGGGTCAGGCAGATGGCGTGCAGCGGTTTGTGCCACCAGTTGGGTTCGCCGGGCGGGGGGAGTTTGTCCGGGCCGTGGGCCATGAAATGACGGAGGTATTCCCACACCTCGGCGACGTGTTTGACACCGGGTTCGGTGGGTTCGTTACTGTCGACCCAGAGGCAGTCTTTTTGGTGAAGGCTGCCGTCTTCTCGACGAGGGGCGAAGGCGAGGGCGTAACTGGTGCTGAATGATGAACCGCCATATTCGGTGCGTTTGAAAAGGCCTCCGCCGGTGTTGCTCCATTCAAAGACGAATACCCGGCTCAAACGTTGGTAGTAGATTTTTTGGGTTGATCGGTTTAGGCAAATATCCGACAAGCCCTTTATAAAAAAGATTCGATAAGCCAGGAAAGGAGTGAATATGAAAGGGGTTACTGAAAATAAAAGCATCAATACAATGTCTTCGTCGTAGAGGTCCGGGATACTGGGTAAGAGATAAGGGTAAGTACCTATTATCAGTGTTATTGTCATTGCGCAGTAAAGTTTCCCCATAAATACCGAGTCTGTTACCCATGGATTTCTCAGGCACAAGTTACTCTCGGATACCTTTGCCAGTTGGCCTCCAATTGCAGGTTTGTACCCGGAGCCTGACGTTGAATTGAATATCCAGATGGTTGCCATGGTCAGCGTTCCAGACGAAAAATTGCGAGGATCTCATTGTCTTCGTCCAACCCTTGATTGGCGCTGTAAGCGAGATGCAGTGAGACATGATTTTGGTTGGCTAGCGTGTTCTCGAAATGCAGAACCAAACCAGCACCTACGATGTGGCCAGTTGGGGCGATTGGGAATACGTCCATTCCTTGATCGTCACGAAGAGTGCTCAAGCTTCCTGACCACTCGCTTACCCCGAGTACAAAGCCAGGCAGCAGCGCCGCGAACTGAACGGTTGGTTGAGGTGTGGCGACTTCGTTATGTGTAATAGCAGTCCAATTGGGCGGAGACCAGTGATCATTTCGATGCCATTTAGTGTCAACTTTAGTTATGCCGAGTGACAGGGCCTGTTCGGCCGATAGTAGTTTTGGCCCGTAATGCTCGTTGTGCCAAGCTTTGACCTCGGCTTGTAGCGACGCGAAAGCAGGAAGTTTCTGCTCATAGTTCAAGGTGATGTCAGGATGCACCTCTCCATCATTGATTCGATTACCGAAGACGCTGCGTGCTGCCCACAGTTCAATTGGGCTATGAAGGTGCTCGTGTGCCTTTGCGTGTAGATAGAGGCCCCCTGCAATGATGGCTACGCCTACGAGGACAAGGGCGGCTGCGGCCCATCCGGCAAAGGGTACTAACGTTGTAGCGCCCGCAACGGCGAGTCCGGCTTCAAGGGTGACAGCAGAGCCAATGGCCATGGTTAATCCGCCCGAAATTGTGTATTTGCCTGCCGTAGAGTTACCGTTGTCAAACTGGCGCAACCCCTTTGACCAATCTGAGAGCAGACCAAATGCTATCGCTGGGTAACCTGCTAAACGCGCAAATAGATTACTACTCAAGAACTTGACTATCCCGTTACCAAAGGCCATGCCCGGCGCCGTTGAGCTCAATCTCAACATCACGGCCTTCTGCGTTGCCCGCACGCTGACCATCGTCGCCGCCGCTGCACCGATCACTCCGAAAATCGATGAAGCAAAGCCCAAGGTGTATTCCGCTGCATCGTTCTTTTGCAGGCTGTTATAGGCCGTCTTCAGCGATAAGATGTTGAACCACAGCATCCCCGCGTTCAAACCACCGCCACCGCCCGAGGTGAGCAACCCGAGAAAGTTGGGCTTCACTCGCGCAGTGGTGGTCAGTTCTATCGATATTGTCCGGCTACCCGAGATGCGCAGTTGTTTCATTTCCTCAACCTGCGCCATACCGCTCTTCAAATACTTCTGTGCCTCTTGGCTAAATGGATTTTCCGTGATGGCCTGTTCGGTGATTCGATAGCGCGCTGCCAACAGCCCCAACGCCTTCTCGGCATTCGCCTCCCGTGCCGCCAACAGCACCTGCTGACGCAGGCCATGACTGGCATCCCACCGCGTCTGGCCACGCAGGCGCTTGAGCACTACGGTATTGACCGCCTGGGCGGTAAGGTCGGTGATGTCGGCCATGGCCGGGAAGCGACCCGCCAATCCTTCGATTACGTTGTCGCTGGCGCCGAACAAAGAGCCGGTCGAATCCGCCTTGTCCTTGAACGGGTTGAACGGCGCCAGGGCGGTGTACAGCGGGCTGTCGTGCTGGTCCAGCCATTGCTCCAGGCGTTTGAAGCGTCGGTCATGCTCTTCGGTGCCGGGTGTCGGCTGGCCCATGGGGTGAATCAGCAAAGCCAGCGAGATTTCCAGGCCGCGGGCGGAGGTGCGTTCGTCGCGGTCGTAACACGCCAGCGCGGCTGCCAGGCTGTAGGGGTTGTCGATATGTTGCGATTCGGCAGTGGCCAGCCAGGCGTCATGATCATTGCTGGCTTGCAAGGCCAGGTTGCGCAGGGCTGCAATCCGCCGTTCCAGCTCATCGCGCTCGGCGAGGAAACGCCGGTATTTGGCGATATCGATGCGCCGCGCCAGGCGCGCGCCGGTGGGGGAATAATCTTCATGGGTGAGGGACTGGAAATGTGACTCGGCCGCAGACAGCGCAGGGCCACGCCGCTCCGTGCCAAGCCTGAAGGCGGCCAGTTCAGGTGAAGGCGCATCGGCCGGGTACATGCTTTCCAGCGTCTTGTTCAGCAGCATGCCCACCAGGTTACGATGGTGGAAATCGCGGCTTTGCACGCTCAGTTGCTCGGCATCCAGGCGGTAGCACGCCGGCACGCGTTCCTGCTCGGGAGGTTGCGCGGGTTTTGTGTGTGCCAGTTGCTCGGCGGGCATCAGGTCGCGCATTTGATGCTGGTAGGCCGAGACCGACAGGCTCAGGTCCAGGGCCATGCCTTCGGCGTCGGCGAGTGCTACCACCACCGGTACCTTCGGTTGGGTCCAGGGGTAGTGACGCGCCACGGCGACCAGGTTGCCGATAGGCAAGGTTTCGGTGACCGGGTCGCTGCTCCAGGTCAGCGGCATGCGCCGTTCGGTTGGCTTGAAGTCTTCGACCCAGGTTTGCAGGGCACTGACCGGCAACACATGGGGCTGGGTGGACGGCGCCTGGTTGCCGGCGATCAGTTCGGCCATGTCCAGCTGGCGCATGTGCCGTTTGCGCAGGGCTGATGAACCGGTGATGCGGGCGGTCACGGCGTTGGTCCACAGGTGGGGGCTGTAACCGATCCACACTTCCCTGGCGGTATCGGGGCAGGTATCGGCCCACACCCAGCCCATGCTCCGGCTGGAGAGGTAGCGCTCACGCAGGTGGTAGTTCTCCAGCCCTTTGTAACTCAGTTCCTTGTAAAGACCCGCGCCAACGTACTCATGAATGACCAGCTTTTCGCCCTTCGGGCCTTTCATGAACACGTAGACATAACCCGGGCGTAAAGCGCGCAGGGTGTAGGCAGAGTGTTGCAGCGGGGCGAAGCTCTGTTCCAGGTTGAAACCTGCATCGGCATAGCGGCAGGCGGGCGTGTCGCCGGTGCGTGGCACGATGGCATAGCGCACCGGCAGGATGGGGATGCGTGCGCTGCAGGCAGGGCCGGAGGTAGCACTGCTGACACTGGCGTCATTCATGGGTGGGTTCCTTGCTTTCGATCAGTGCGTGCAGCTCGCGGAGGCGGCCTTGGGGTGACTCCTCTAGGTTGGTGTAGATCTTCCCCGCGTGGTCATCGCTCATGAGCCACATGTGCCTGGCAACCAGCCTGATGAATTGCCCAGCGACTTCCTCATCGCCAAAGTTGAGGGCTTTCAGTTGCGGCAGCAGGTGTTCGATCCATCGCCGGATGTCGGCCAATGTGTGGGTGGCGTGCTGTGGCAGTGCCAACACCTCATGCGCCAACGTGAGCACGAAGTGCTCGTGCATGCCTGCTTGCAGCCGCTCAAGTTCAAGCTGGCGAAGGGATAATGCAGGTTCCTGATAAGAGCGGGCAGTGGTCGGGCTGCGCTCGAGCGTTTTGCACGCGTGCAACGGCCCCCAGTTGACTCGCCAGGCCAGCGACGTTACAGGGCCAAGCCACGTTGCTCGATGGTCTTCATCCAGTGCATCCAGCCAGGCCACAAGGTGGTCAGGTTTGAATTGGAAAGTGGCCAGCCCCTGGTCTGGAAGCGCGATCTGCACAAGGCTGGTGAAGTGGTCTGCCAACTGGGCAAGGCAGATCTCGGCATCCAGCGCGATGGCACCGCCAATGGGCATCCACGTCGATGTTGCATGGGCAAGCAGTTCGGGCGCTTCTGACACGTCTACCAGCAATGGCCCAAAGTCGTGACGGTCGTCCAGGGCGCTGCGCCTCCACAGCCAGGCGTGCTGGGTATTGCGGCTGATTTCATTGATCAGTTCCAGTACCGAAGGGGCATAGGCCGGGACCAGTTCACCCTCTTGGGGTATTGGTCGGTAGGCCCAGTACTCGAGCACGCGGGTCAACAGCAACATGAACCGAGCGTTATTTGCGAAGTGCTCGTCTGGCAGCGCATTTGAAAGGACGGTTGTCATTGGCTTGGCCCTCTGGTGCAGCGGCAGTCGGGCAAAATGCAGGTGCCATCGGCGCGGCGTCCGCACTGGCGCTCCAGGGGCTTCCCATTGACCGGCGCGCCGCTGATGGAAAAGAGGTTGCTTGCCCCATCTGCCGACTTGAGCATCTGGCCGGTGATGCGAATCGTCGGGCTGTCCAGTGTGATGCCCGTTTCATCGATTCGAATGGAGCCCCCAGGGCCTTGGATGACCACTGCTTCCGATGCTCGAAGTTCATAACGGCGAGTACGTCTGCGGATATCCCCTCGGGCTTCAAGCTCGGCATGCCCTTCGACCTGCTGCTCAAGGTTGCCGCCAATGTGGGTGTGGTGATTGGCTGTGATCTGGTCGTGGCGGTGATTGCCGATGGTTTCCACACGATCCTTGGCGATCTTGATTGTGTGGTTTCGACCGATGTCGAGCGTGGCGTCATGCCCGATGGTGACGTGCTCATCGTTGCCGACCGTTTCATTACGGTCGTGGCCGATCAGGATTGATTCGTCGTTATTGACCTGTTCTTTGCGGTCATTGCCTACCTGCGTACTTTCATCGTGCCCGACCACATTGTTCTGGTCCTTCTGGGCATGAATGAACACTTCCTCCTGGCCCAGTTCGTCCTCAAAGCGCAGCTCATTGAAGCCATCGCCCTTGTGGGTCTGGCTCTTGATGGTCATGCGGGTCTTGTGGTGGGGAAGGTCGTACGGCGGCAGCTGGTTGCCACAGTAGGTACGGCCTGTGATCATCGGCTGATCGGGGTCGCCATTGACGTAATGGATGATCACGTCCTGGCCAATGCGCGGGATGGCCATCGAGCCCCAGCTGCCGCCGGCCCAGCCCTGGGATACCCGAATCCAGCAGGAACTGAATTCGTTGTCCTGGCTTTCGCGGTCCCAGGGGAAGCTGACCTTGACCCGGCCCCATTCGTCGCAGTAAATCTCTTCACCGGGTGGCCCGACCACAGTGGCCATGTGCGGGCCGTCAACGCGTGGTTTGGGCAACGGTGCCGGGCGCCACTCGGTTCTGCCCGGCACCAGTACCGCCTTTTGCTCATAACGTGTGCCCTGGTCAGCCCCGGCAGCTTCTTCCTGCAGGCTGGTGAACTGGCTGCCTTCGTGGCTGACTGTGCTTACCCGCCAATGCACATTCAGGTCTTCGCGCGGGTGGCCGGTCAGGGTGAAGCTCAGGCCCGGTTGCAGGCGTATATCGTCGCCTTGCACCTCGGCAATGCGCACGTCGTGGCGCAAGGCGGTGATGCGGTTTTCGGTGAACGGCTTGCCAACGGCATCGCGTTTGTAGCGGCCTGGGTAGTCGAAGCACTCATAGTCGGCGGACTGGTGCTTCAGATAGGGGCCTGAGGCCCTGTGTTCCTGGCGGTAGGCGGGGTGGGTGAAGGTGTAGTCGCGTTGAACCTGCCGTGCGGGACGCACCTGTTCGCTGTAGCGCAAGCACCGCAGGCAGGGTTGGGGCTGGTCGCCGCCTCTGTTGGCGTGGTACAGCACTGTGTAGGGTTTGGTTGATTCATCGCCATCGACAAACCCTTCATCGATGATCTTTGCTTTAGCTGCGTTGCACTCGATGTGCCCCAATGTCAGCAGTCGGTCGGTGATGATCAGCTTGTGATGCTTTTCAGTGTGCTCGAACCGATAGACCAAACCTTCTTCAGCAGCGATGCGCGCAAAAAAGTCGAGATCGGTTTCGCCGGCCTGTACGCAGAATTCCCGCGGGTGATAGTTGAAGCCAGTTCCGAATTGATACTGGGTTATGCCTTGTCGCTTCAGCATCAGTTCGAGAATTTGCGGCGCAGTCTTGTGCTGGAAGATGCGCCAGTTCGAGCGCAGTCTGGCGCGGGCCAGTTGCGGCTCGACCAATGCGTGATAGTAAGTGCGGTGGAAGCCGCTCTCGCCCTGGCTGAAACTGCTGACCAGGCCGTGCACGTAGCGGACGGGGCGTTCACTGTCGCAGATGGTGAACAGCACGGGCTTGTCGAGCAGGTGGCCGAAGTCGACATCATGTTCGAAGCTGATGAGTTTCAGGGTCAACTTGAACGGTTGGCTGAGTTCCTCCTTGAGCTCGAACGACACCACTTCGAATTCAGTTTTTCCGACCAGGGGCTGGAAGCTGTATCGCAAATCAGATTGGGTAGGCATAAGTAGTCGTTGTCCGCCGTCTGAAGTATCAGAAGTCCGGGCAGGCAGGCCTGCCCGGCTCCGCAGCTAGATCACACAGCTGTTTCTTTGGGCTTGCGCCAGTCGTCTGCACCTGCGGTACTTGCCGTGATGTGCTCCCACTCAATGCCGCGGTAGGCCATCGAGACTTTGAAGAACTGGGTGAAATCGCTGTTGTCCTTGTCCTGCACGTGCGGCATTTCAAGGTCGATATCGATGATCACAGCGTCGATCAGCTTGGTCGTAAAGAAGCGTTCCTGGGTGCCTTCGACCGAGGTCCGATACCAGCTGAGCTCGACGTTGGGCAGCATTTCTCCGCTGGACAGCGCGCTGTAAAGCAGCGGTACCGCCTTGTTCAGGGCGCATGTGAAAATCAACGGCCCGTGTACCCGTTGGCCGGCCGGCTGCCCGCTTTGCGGATCTGTGGGCACAGTGATGCGGTGATTGACTTCCTGCACCAGGATCTGGTCTTCGTGACCTTCTACGAAGATGTTGCCGACTGAGTCGGAGGTGAAGGCGCCTTTGGTGATGTTGCCTTGGGTCTTGCCTTCGATGGCGATGTAAGCGGGTGTTGGCATGGCAGTTTCTCCTGCGTCCATGTGGATTGACACGCGCACAACAGTGGCGTGGCCATCGGTAACGATGGGCTTTTCAACAAGGCCGAAGCCTCATCAATTCGTTGAATTCTCTTGGCCTGTATAACCGCGACCTACTGCTGCAAGATGCCGTTGAGCGACTCCAGAACCTCTGTAGTAATCAGGTGCAGGCGATAGCTGTAGATGCCGTAAGCCACCGCCATGGCGATGGCCGAGATCACCAAAGGACTCCACCAGGGCCACTGCCGGTTCATGCGGAAATTGCGTGGGGCCACGTTGGTGTAGGGGTCGCATACTTCTTCTGGCGTGGGGCCGCGCAGTTCGCGGATGATCCCGTGCAGTTGGTGAATCAGAGCGTTGAGTGTTTCTTCGCCTTTTGGCGCGAGCGCATACTTGCCTTTCAGCCCAAGGCACAGGGCGTAGTACATGAACTCAAGTACGTCCTGATAACGCTTGGGCTCCTGCATCAGGCGGGTAATCACGGTGAAGATTTTTTCCCCGCCCCAGGTTTCGTCGTGGAAGATGCTCAGCAGCGGCTCCTGGCTCCAGCAACTGCTCTTGCCCCAGGGCCGCTCCATGACGGCCTCGTCTATGAACAGGCACAGGCCGTAGGAATACGCCAGCAACTGAGCGGGCTCGTAACCGCGCTGGCGCATTTCCTCCTGAATGTTGTCGATCTGGTTACGTACTTGCTGGTGCACATCCTTGATGTTTGGCAGTTCGTCCAGCGTGCGCAGGCGTATGATCAAGCCGAACAACGGTGACGCGGCATCCAGCATCAGGTTGGCGAAGCCGCCCCGCAGCTGAAATTCCGGGTCGGCGGGGTAGCCTTCCGAGGTGGGCTCTGGTTCAGGGGTTGCCGTGGATGCTTGCGCATTGGTTACCGTGGCCTGGGCGCTGGATGCCGGCTTTTTAAGGGTTGGATCAAGCGGGCTGACTTCAGCGGTTTTGTCATCGATGGGCGTTTTGTTGTCTTCTCCCATTTCACTCACTCCTGATCGCCCAGAACTGCAGTTCAAGCCCTGGGAAATCGCCCGCAATATGGATGCCGAAGCCATTCGCCTTGGCCATGCATGCCCAGGCGGGGTCGCGCCGGTCCAGCTCGAAGTAACTGAAGCCCGCATGGAAGGGCAGGTCGCGTGGCGCCACCGGTAATGGCAAAAGAGGGATACCCGGCAGTTGCAGCGGCACCAGGTTGCTCAGTGACTCAAGCGAGGTGATCTTGGCTTTCTGGATGAACATCTGGCGCAACGCTTGCGGTGGCAGGTCGGCGCGCACGGCGAGTATGAAGTCGGCTTCGTCGATCAGCCGGCGGTCTTGCAGCGTGGTCGTCATCACGCCGAACTGTTCGCTTTCCAGCGGTAGTGAAACAGCGCGTGGCTGCAACACGGTGCTCAGGGACCGGCGCAGGGTGTCTTCCAGTGGCTTGAACGAGGCGCGCAGCGCAGTGTGGTGGTACGCGGGGTACTCTTGGGGCAGCCTGTTCTGGTCGGTGAAGGTGACGAATTCGCCGCAGGCCTGGCTCATGCACAGGTACAGCTGCTCGGGGTGCGTGTGCGCTTGTCTGGCCAGATGCTGGAAGCACGGCCACCAACGGTTCATGGCCTGCAGCAGGTTGAAGTCGCGGATGTCGGCGATACCAGACTGGCCCGATGCGCCTATACGCGTGGCAAGGCCGCGCGCCCGCTCGCGCAACGTGTTGGTGATTTCTTCAAGGAACCGTTGCAGTGCCGGCACCGCCCGCACCGACACGCTGGTCGGGTAGAACGCTTCGTCCATTTGCACACTGCCGTCGGGGCGTCGTTCCAGGATACGTGCCACGGCCAGGCGGGTGTAGGCGCTGCTGTCTTCGGTGGTGCGTCTGAGCTGCAGGTTGGGCACGGCAAGGTCTACCTGTACCAGGTCACCGTCAGCGGTGTGGGTATCCTTGATTTCCTGTGCCTGGGCGGTGTAGCGGAAGTTGGCGGCATTGTCAGGCCAGCTCACTTCGCGGCCGCCATTGGTGCGCAGCGGCAGGCACAGATACACCTCGCTGTCTTTGCTGGCGTCGTCGTCGATTTCCAGTGGCGGCGGTGGAGGCAGGTCGGCGGGAATATCGAACACCGTGCCGTCCGGCATGACGCCCCGCGCTCGGGTGATGGCGATCTTGCCAAGGCTCAAGTATTCGTCGTTCAGTTGAAGTTCGCTGAAGCCGTAGAAGGCTGCGTTGAGGCTGGCGAGGCGCTGGTGCAGGGCTGCTTCGCTTGCCCTGGCCGCCTGCTGGAAATGTTGTGGTTTGACGAACAGGCCTTCAGGCCAGAGAACGGGGTTACGTGAACTCATGGGCGCTCCGTGTCAGCGTGAGTAAGCAGGAAGGGCAAAGGGTGTCGAGGCGCCATCAGTCTTCTTCCTTGAGCACGATGTGCGTGTCGTTGACCAACACCGACAGCATGATCTGGCGGCCACGCGGCGGAATGCGCAGCACTTGCCGCCATGTGGCGTTTTCATGGCCTCGGTAGTCGCCAATCACCGCGACGAAGCGCGTTTCGGCGTGGATGGGCTCGAACGGGATGTACTTGAACTGGCCAGGGCGCAGCAGGTAGTCGTCACCACGGATGTAGGTACTGCGCAGTGCCTTGGCCGGGTCCTGGTCCAGCAGCTGGTACACGGTGTTGCGCAGCAGTGAGTCGTCGCGCAGTTGCAGGATCTTGATGGCGATAGGCGTGGCCACAGGCTCTGAGGTAACGGCTGTGGTGCGCGGCAAGGTCAGCACCACGGTAGGGTCGTCGTAGCTGCCGGGTGCGCTTTCTTCCAGGGGCGAGCGTGCCGGGTCGCTTTCGTCCTCGTCGTGCATTTCGACGGGGGACATCGCAGGAAATTGCGCCTGCAGGTATTCGAACAAGGTCCCGATTTTTTCGGTCAGCGCATAGGGGTCCCCGGCACTCAGGGTCACTGCGTAGGGGCTGGGTTCCAGGGCAGGCTCCTGTTCGTCTGCTACGTCAAGGCTGTTCGGATTGCCGTTGAGGGTAGGGCTGGCATTGATGCTGAACGCGACCTGGGTCGCATGATCCTTGGGCGGCCCGATGGGCAACGAAGGGTCCATGACAACCTGGCTCGCTCTGCTCAAAGAGGTGCAGCCGGTGAGCCCGATCAACGCAAGCAGCAGCGGCGCGATCAGTAGTGGATGACGCGTCATGGGTGTTCTCCTGCAATCAGGCGCTGCAGTGGGCATTCTCTGAGTGCCTCGGCATCAGCCGCTGCGTCCAGCGCTGCCAGAGGGTCATTGCCCATGGCTGCCTTGAAGACCGAGCAGATCTCGACCGCTGGTTGAGGGGCAGAAGGCTTTGTCGGCCAAGGGGTGGCAGGCTCTTCGGCTATCAGGCGGTCGAGCACCCTTCGATCCGGGTTGAACAGGTCCTCCAGCGAGCGTGTGCAGGCTTGATCCTGGGCGTACTGAACCTGTAGCCGGTAGGCACCAATGCGAAGCTGGTCACCTTCAACAAGACGCCTGGGTGCAAGCGTTTCCAGGCTGGTGGAGCTGTCATTCAGGTAGGTGCGGTGGCAGTGGTCGATTACGCAGAAGCTGCCTTCGAGCCAGCGGATTTCGCAGTGCAGGGGCGCAACGGCCTGAGCACGGTCATTGATCCGCCAGCTTGCCCGTCCGCTGCCGATGGTGCCGCCCTTGCAATCGAACCGGTGCCGGGCAGTAACGTCGTGCTGCAGTTGGTCGAGGTTGGTGATGCTCAAGCTCACTGAATTCATGAACGCCCCCGGAAGCGTACAATCGGGCTGATCTGGCCATGCCGATCATCGACGAAGCTTGTCCAGCCCAGGTAAGCGCCCTGGCTGCGGTGCAAGCAGAAGGGTGACAACGCGTTCTGTTTCAAACGCAGCTCCAGGTCGTAGGCCAGACCGTCACGCAGCAGAAAGTCGATCAGTGCGCGCAAACGGCCGAAGTTGATGCCGCTGGGCAACAAGTCCCGCAGTTGCGCCTGGTCGAGCTCGCTGATCACGATGGTGAACTTGCTGCTGCGGGTGCGCGTGCGGCTGCCGATCATGAACGTGCTGCCCAACTGCCCGTTGGCACGCCCCAGGCTTACAAGCTGCCTGGATGTGGTGGTGACTGAGCGCGTCTCGAATTCGCGGATCTGCACATGCTTGAGGTCGAAGCAGTGCGCAATGATGCCGGCCACAGTGCCCGGCGCACGGCTGCGGCTGGCGATCACCCCGGCAAAACTGAGCAGGCGGCTCCAGGGCAGCGCCGTGTCCCCTCGCAACTGCGCGTCGTTAAGCCCCAGCAGGGCAAACACATACTGCGAAAACCCGTCACTGGCACCCGGCTGGAAGCGGATGTAGTAGCGGTACTTGCGCCATATACGGTGCAACAGGCTGAGCAGGTAGTGGTTGAAAAAGTCGAAGAATGCCGGGCGTACACCGACGCCCTGCGCATGTTCATAGGCCACCTGTTCCAGGTAGTAGGTGGGCAATGGCGAATCGGTGCCGTGCAAGCCCAGAAACGTGGCAACGACGCGGTAGCGTTCTTGCTCAGCGGGTATCCTCTGGGCTTTGTACACGTCCGACACCGGGAAGCTCAGCCGTGGGTCGCAGGCCAGGCGCACCCGCCGCCGGGTGACTTCGTCCGGCCAACGGGGTTCGAGGTCATCGCCATGCAGCCCGTGCAGCCGCTCCAGCAACTGGAAGAAGTTGTACTGATGCGCCTCCGAGAGCAGCTTGTCGGCTAGATCAGCGGTTGCTTGCCGGTCTGTATTGGCCATGTGTAGTGCTCGTTATTGGTGGTGTTGATCACTTCCAGCTGATGGAAGGAGTTGATGCTGGCGTACAGGGCGAAGAAGTGGGCGAGCACGCAGCTGAACAGGTACAAGTCGCCCTCGCAGAGGAAGGCGGTCTGGTCCAGTTTCAGACGGGTGTGCAGGCCGCGAATGGGCTGCCCCTTGATCAGCCAATCCATGGGCTGTGTATGAATGTCGCGCATGCCGGCCAAGCGTTTACGGGTGGTGCGGGCCTGCTGAATGTCGTGCAGGGCCATGAAGTCGTAGGCGCGGATCACGGCTTTCAGCGGCTCTACCGAGAGCAGGGACAGGTAGTTGAGCGACATGTTGGAGATCAATGCCCACTGCAACTGGCCGTCCAGCACCGGCCGACAGGGGCGGGTGGGTTTACAGAGATTGGTGTAGGTGGCCAGCGGGGGCGTCAGTTCGGTCAGGACGTTGATGTCATCGATGCCCAGCGCCAGCGGCAGGTCCCGATTGGTGCAGGTCAGGTCGATGGACGCGGTTTCCAGTTCGCCTATGTAGCTGTTGGCGTCGGCGCGGACGAAGGCGATTAGATGCGTGACGCCATCGCCGCGCAGAGACTCTTCCAGCTGGCAGCGGTAGTACAGCGCTGTGCGCCCCTGAACGTGCTCGATTTCATGGGCGAACGACTCGAAGGGGCGGAAGGTTCGCAGCTGCTCACCGGTGTTCCCGTCAGTCGTCGTTCGGGTGCTGATGACCTGGTCGACACTGAAGATTTCGTAGCCGTGCGGCTCCGTGCCCTTGGGCTTCAGTGGAACAAGGGCCTCCTGGCCGGAAAGGTCGATGGGCTCGGCGCTGTGCTGGAACAGGTTGACCGCAGGTGCGCAGAACAGGTTGAAATCTGCTCTGCCGACACGCAGCGTGTCGGGTAGCTGGCGGGTGAAGTGAAATTCGAGGCCTACCTGCTGGCTGTAGTGAGCTGGCCAGATCTTTTCCAGCCCGGTCACGCTGAAGAAATGGAAACGTTGGGGGAAGGCGAAGTATTCCTGCAGGATCCGGTAGCCATCAAAGACGTTCTGCGGGTAAGGCAGCAAGGCGTCGTCGGGGCTGAACCCCGGGAATGCGATGCTGTTTGCCGGCAGCCGGCGAACCTCGCCATTGATGGTCACGCTGACATGCTTGAGGTATTGAGAAATCCACAGGTAAAGCGTGCGTGCGCTGAGGGTATCGCCACTGAGGTAAAAGTCGAGACTGGTACAGCCCAGGCTGTTCAACGGCCGCTCGACCAGTGTTTGAAGGCCGATGCAGACCACGGAACTGTCGAGTGTCTGGGTGGCGCCCACCGTGTCGATCTCGAACGGATGAATGTTGACCGCTGTGCAGGTGCGAAACTCGCAGGCCACACCGTCCACCCGTTTCGAGAACAGCCGCGACCCTTTTGGGATGCGCTGTGACTGGCTGAGGGATTGCCTGATCGGGCTGAACTGGATGATTGTCGCGCTGGGCAGGGGCCGCAAATAGTTCGGCCACAGCAGCTGCAGCATGGGATGGGTCAGCTCTGGCAAGTCGTCTTCCAGCTTCAGCCGTAGCTTGGCGGTGAGGAACGCAAAGGCTTCCATCAGGCGTTCGACATCGGGGTCGCTGGCACCTTTGCCAAGCAACCGGGCAAGTTGTGGGTTGTCTTTGGCGAAGTCGTTGCCGAGTTCGTGCAGGTACCGCAGTTCTTCGCTGAAACTGTCTTTCAGTGACATCGGTCACCTCACTCGGGTGGAGCGGTTGTGCCCGTTGACCATCAGCTCGAGCTGCAGCTGCTCTGCGTGGTTGTTGACCTGGACCAGGCAATCCAGCCTGAAATGCAGCTCTAGCGGGGTATGAGCATCGGGCACTGCTTTGAGCGTGCGTATCTGTATGCGTGGCTCGAAGCGCTGTAGGGTGCGGCGGATATCCGCGCTCACCTGTACAAGCAGGTCGCCGTTGTTAACGTCATGCCCGTTGAAGTCGCGCAGGCCCAGCTCAGGGCTGCTCTGGGAGCACCCCAGGCGGGCATTCAGCAGCGTTTCGAGGTGGCACTTGATGGCGGCGAACTTGTGGGAAGCGCTCTCCCGTCGGGAAGGCTCCCGACTGGTAGCCTGATCCCGCATCAAACGATCAAAAAGACCACTCATTGCGTATCGAGCCGGCCGACCAGGGAGATTTCGAAATTCGCGCCCATGTACTTGAAGTGCGGGCGCACGGCGAGCGAAACCTGGTACCAGCCCGGGTCACCGGCAACATCCGAGACCTCGATTCTGGCGGCTCGCAGTGGCCGGCGGCTGCGAACGTCGGCAGACGGATTCTCCTGGTCGGCGACGTACTGCTTGATCCATTTGTTCAACTCGGACTCAAGGTCACGGCGCTCCTTCCAGCTACCGATCTGCTCGCGCTGTAACACCTTGATGTAGTGAGCCAGCCGGTTGACGATGAACAGGTAGGGCAACTGGGTACCCAGCTTGTAGTTGGTCTGAGCCGCCAGCCCCTCGGGGGTTTTCGGGAAGTTCTTGGGCTTTTGCACCGAGTTGGCCGAGAAGAACGCGGCGTTGTCGCTGTCTTTGCGCATGGTCAGGGCGATGAAGCCCTCTTCGGCCAGTTCGAATTCCTTGCGGTCGGATATCAGCACCTCGGTAGGAATCTTGGCCTGCAACTGGCCGAGGGATTCATACAGGTGAACCGGTAGGTCTTCGACGGCGCCGCCCGATTGTGGGCCGATGATGTTCGGACACCAGCGGTAGCGGGCGAAGCTGTCATTGATGCAGCTGGCCAACAGAAACGCAGAATTGCCCCACAGGTAGTTGTCGTGCTGCCCGGCGATGTCTTCGTCGTAGTTGAAGCTCTGGATCGGTTGTTCCTGCGGGTGGTAAGCGGAACGAAGCATGAAGCGAGGCCCGGCCAAGGCGACGTGGCGGGCGTCTTCGCTTTCACGAAATGCACGCCACTTGGCATGCCGTGGGCCGGCGAAGAGGTCTTTTATTTCCTTGAGGTTGGGCAGCTCCTCGAAACTGCTCAAGTTGAAGAACTCGGGGGCAGGTGCGGCAAGAAATGGAGCATGGGACATGGCGCCAACGGAGGCCATGTAACTCAGCAGCTTGATATCAGGGGAAGAGGGGCCGAAGTTGTAGTTGCCAACCATGGCCGCAACCGGCTCTCCCCCGAATTGGCCGTAACCTGCGGTGTAAACATGTTTGTAGATACCGCTGCAGGTTATGTCCGCAGCATTTTCGAAGTCGTCCAGCAGGTCCTCTTTACTGGCATGCAAGATTTCGAGCTTGATGTTTTCCCTGAAGTCCGTTCGGTCGACCAGAAGTTTCAGGCTGCGCCATGATGATTCGAGCTGCTGGAACTCAGGCTGATGCAGAATGGCATCCATCTGTTTGCCGAGTACCCGGTCGATTTCGGCAATCATCTGGTCGGCCCGGTGCTTGTTGATCAGTTGATCCGGGTCATTGCTTTTGAGGATTTCGGCAATGAACGCAGATACGCCCTGCCTGGCAACCTGGTAGCCCTCTTGAGCAGGTACCAGTTTGGTTTCTGCCATGATCTGGTCCAGCAAGGAGGCACTGCCCAACGTGTCGGTCGTTGCGTCTGTGGTGATGGTGGTGTTGCTTGGCTTAGGCATGGGGACGCTCCGTTGTCTCAGTCTTCGTCGGGTGCTTCAAGCACCAGGTCCAGTTCTTGGGCGAGTTGTTTACGGGCCTGCTCGTTGTTGAGCAGGTGCTGCAATTGCTTGCGGAAGGCGGGGACGTTGCCCAGCGGGCCTTTCAGGGCGACCAGCGCTTCACGCAGCTCCAGCAGCTTGTTCAGCTCAGGCACCTGGCGCGCGATCCGGTCCGGTCCGAAGTCGTTGATGGACCTGAACTGCAGGTGGACCGCCAGCTCGGCATCCGGGGCGGTGCTGAGCCTGGAGGGCACAGACACGTCCAGGCTCACGTCGGCGTCGTTCAACACGCTGTTGAATGTGTGTTTATCAATGCGCACGACCTGGCGGTCCTCAAGCGCACGGCTGTCCTCCAGGCCGAAGTCGCCCAGAACCAGCATCTTGTGGGGCAGCTCCACCTCAGCCTGCTCATTGCTCGTCGCGGGGACATACTTGATATTGACGCGTTCTTTAGGTGCGACGGATCCCGTGCTTTTAGACATCAGTACGTAACTCCCTGTTGAGTTGTAGGGGATTTAGAAGCAGGTTGTGTTTAATGCTGTTGTGATCTTGTAGGAAATTTCCTGCATATGTTTAATTGGTCGGGTTGGCTGCCCGTCTTCTATAAAAACCATGCATGGAAAAGTGTCCGGTGGTCGAGCGTGAAGATGTAAGTAAATATTTGTTTGTGTACATTCGGAACTCTGTACTAGGCTTCCGCTGGATTTGTTCGAGTTGGCTGCATGCGCATATGTGCATTGGCATTTATTTGTAGGAAAGTTCGCGCCGTCATATAGGCCGTTTGTACTATTTCAGAGAGTAAGTTCAGGATGATTAACCGCTGTGCATATGGCGCTGGTCTCTCGTTGCTGTTTTGTCTGCAATCGGGGCTGGCGGGCCCCACGCGGGACTGTCCCCGGATTGTGTCCAACGTCGAACGACTGGCCTGTTTCGATCAGGCTGCGGGCACGCCGGCGTACACACCAAAACGACAGTGGTCAGCACCGGAACAGCAGGCCCCCAGTGTGTTGCGCGTGATGGCAAATGAAGCTGCACGGGCACCGGATGACCTGACGTTTCGCATCGGCAGCCAGACGCAGGACAGTCCAGGCGCACCAGCGCTCGTGATTTCGGCACCCGCCATTGCATCGGGTGGTGAACGTACCTACATGGCGATCAGTTGCATCCAGGCCATCTCTCGGCTACAGCTGATTGCCAGGCGCCCGATCGATGCAAGTTGGGTCAAGGTACGGCTGACCGGGGAGGGCTGGTCTACCCGTGAGACGTCCTGGCAGGTGATGGAGAACGGGCAGGTGCTCGATGCGGGGCGGGGCCTGCCAGCCATCGAGCAGATCAGGAAGCTGATCGGTGCCCAGCGTATCGAGGTTGTGAGTGAGCACGGCGAGGTCGACGGGCTGACCTTCGATGCTCAAGGCCTGGATCCGCTGATCAGCCAGGCGCGAAGCACATGCCGGTGGTAGCGCAGGTATCCGCGGCCGAAGTCGCTCGGCTGCTCGCACCGATTGATCCAGCAGTGCCTGCCGGGCTGTTCGATGTCGAGGACGAAACCTACCAGGCCATTGACCAGGAAATGGTCAAGCTGGGTGGGCTGCAGCACGCCTCGATCGACTGGGTCTACATCGAAGAAGCGTCCCGTCAGTACCTGAGCCAGCAATGCAAGCATTTGCGAATTGTTGCGCACCTGAGTGCCGCATGGCTGCGTAGCGGCTGCTGGGAGCGTTGGGGATTCAGCCTGGCGCTGTTGGCCGGCATGATCGAGTGCTACTGGGAACCTGCTCACCCCAATCCGGGGCCGAAAGGCTTTCTGGGCAAGCGCAAGCTGGTTGGCCTGGTGGTCAGCCGCTTGGTCGAGGCGCTACCGCGTCTTGACCGTTTCACCTTTAGTCCTACTCATGCAGCGGCGGCGCAGGCGGCGTTCAACCACCTGCAGCAACAGGGCGCGGCACAGCTGGAGGCAGCTGTTCTCGACGAATTGGGGCGCCTGCTGCGAAAGCACATAGAGCTCGCCAACGGTGTCGGCGAGGGTGCGATACCCAAGGCACCGGCGGCGAGCGTGAAACCTGCGCCGCTGGCCGACGTCATCGCCACACCCGCGTCACACCTGTCAATGGGCAATGAGCGTGAGACACGGCGGGCTGTGCTCGCCATGGCCGAGCTCATCAACCAGCAGGACCCTTATGACGCCACTGGCTACCAGTTACGGCGTTTTGGGTTGTGGGCGCACATTCAGGCTGCTCCCCCGGCCAGGCAGGGCAACCGTACGGAATTGATGGCGGTTCCGCTGGATATCACGCGGGTCTATGAAGAGGCCATTGCCAGTTCGTCATTTGACCCTGCGCTACTTCAGCGTATTGAAAAAAGCGTGACGGCTTGCCCCTACTGGATTCGTGGCAGCTTTCTGGCTGCGACCGTTGCCGCACGGCTGGCGATGGGCGAGGTGGCTGAAGCCATCCGTTGTGCGACTGCCCGGTTCGTACAGCGAATGCCGGCGCTGCAGCAGTTGTGCTTCAGTGACGGCACGGTGTTTGTCGACGACCAATGCCTGGCCTGGCTCAAAGGCACGCAAGGGCCCTCCGAGCAAAGTTCAACCTCCCACGAGTTTGGCGGCCTGCGCGAGGAGCTGGTCAGCCAGTTGGAAACCACTGGTGTAGAGCCGGTGCTCCTCAGGCTGCAAGGGCTGCAAGCGGGCTTTCGTGCTCCCCGTGAGCGCTGCCACGCCACCGTGATCGCTGCCGACCTGCTGGCCGCACGAGGGGTGTCGTGGCTGGCCCAGGACCTGTGCGCCAGCGTTGCCCAAACGATGCAGCAAACCACCGCCAGTGCGTGGGAGCCAGAAGTGTTCCAGCGGCTTCAGCAGTACGCGACATCCCCAGCGTTGGCAGTTCAAGACAAGGATCAGGAGCCTCGATGAATCAAATATGGACGCAACTCAAACGTTGGGGCTTGCCGTGGGTAACGCGCATTGGCCTGGCGCTGCCGCTGCTGCTTGGGCTTGGCGCCTTGCTGATGCTGGTCGCTATCTGGTGGCTTGGCCCGCAATGGATGTGGCGTGAGCAACAGCCGCTGGCAAGTGTGGCTCATCGCAGCGTGGCAAGCCTGGTACTCGTGCTGGTGCCGCTTTTGTGCTGGCTTGTGGTGGTGCGCCGGCGCTTACGCCGCCTGCAAGCAGAACGCCGGCAGGCACGCGCCGTCGAACTGGATGGCACGCTACCGTTCATGAAGGCGCAAGAGAAGGCGTTGAGCCAAGGGCTTGAGCGATACCTCGACAATGCCGGTGGGCGACGCGCCCTGTACCGGCTGCCCTGGTACCTGGTGTTGGGCGATGAAAAATCCGGTAAAACCAGCTTCATCGACCGCACCGATCAGCGCTTTACCCTGACGCGAATCGACCAGGCCCAGGCACGGGGTCGACAGGTTGAAGCACCGGCTTACCCGGTCGGTTGGTGGGTCAGCGACGATGCCGTGATCATTGACCCGCCCGGTATCTTCATCAGTCAAAAGCCCCCGGCTGGCTCGGCCGCCAACGACCCCTCCGAGTCTGGACCCTTCGCGGCGCTCGGTACCGAGGCCCGGTTGTGGGAGCACTTGTTGAGCTGGCTGGTGCGTAATCGAAGCCAGCGGGCGCTTAATGGTGTGTTGCTGGTCGTCGACTTGCCGGCGCTGTTGCATGGCAAGCCCGACCAACGCGTCGCGCTGGCCCATGGGTTGCGCACACGCCTGTACGAAGTCAGCACCCAGCTGGGGTCGCGCCTGCCACTGTACGTGGTACTGACCAAATTCGATCTGCTGGACGGCTTCGACCAGTTCTACGGCAAGCTTCCCGCCGCCAAGCGTGAAAGCCTGTTGGGGTTCACGTTCAAGCTGGATGCAGTTGAGTCGTTCGATGCCTGGCTGGATGAGTATGACGAGCACTACGGGCAGCTTCTCGCCACATTGAACGAGCAGGTCATCGATCGCCTGGACGTACTGGGCAAAACAGCGCCGTGCGGGCGCCTGTTCTCACTGCAAGCCCAACTGGTCGGGTTGCGACCCATACTGCTGGCATTTCTGCGCGAAGCCTTGGCAAGTGACCGGTTCACCACGCCACCGTTGGTACGTGGTGTATATTGGTCGTCAGTGGTGCAGCACGGCGACATGAGCAATGCATTTGTCCGTGAAGCGGCACAACCCTACAAGACGAAACTTCCCCTGCGTGAGGGCAAGGCGCAGGGCAAGGCGTTGGTCTATTTCATCCAGCAAGCATTCAGGCGGGTTATCTATCAGGAGGCCGGCCTGGCAGGCGACAACGTCCGGGTAGCGCGCAGCAAGCGCCAATTGCTGTGGATTGGTTCTGGCGTAGGCCTCCTGGCGTTCAGTATCGCCATCGCCAGCTGGCAGCGCTACTTCGATATCAATAGCTCCAAGGCTGCCAGTGTGTTCGCCAAAAGCCAGGAGTACAGCCGTCACGAAGTCGATCTGCGGCTTGATCCGACCGGGCGCAACCTGCTGGAGCCACTGGACCAGATTCGCGATGCGGTGGCGGTGTTTGGCGACTATCGCGCGGCGTGGCTGGGTGTTGCCGATTTTGGTCTGTATCAAGGGCGCAACATTGGCCCCCTGGTTGATGAGGCGTACCTGAGCTTGTTGTCCAGGCGTTTCTTGCCGGCGTTGGCCAGTGGTGTGATCGATGCCATGAACGCAGCGCCTTCTGGCAGCGAGCAGCAAATGGCCGCGCTCAGGGTTTACCGGATGATCGAGGATCGCGACAGCCGCCGGCCCGAATGGGTCGAGGACTGGATGGCCCGCCATTGGCAACGGGCATTTCCTGGGCAAGGGCAACTGCAGCGTGACCTCATGCAGCATTTGAAGTACGCCTTGGCCTATGCAGACACGGATTTGCCGCAGTACCGTCAGCGTGTCAGCGAAGTGCAGCAGGCGTTGCGCAAATTGCCGTTGCCACAGCGGGTCTATGCAGGGCTGAAGCAACAGGCGCAAGAGCAGTTGCGCAGCGGTCTGGACCTGCGCCACCAGGTAGGGCCTGCGTTCGATGTGGTGTACCAGCCGTCTTCCGGGGCCAGTCAAGGGGAGGAGGAGGTACTGCTGGCCGCCATGCTTACCGCCAAAGGCTTCAGGGAATACTTCGAGCCGCGCAGCCAGCGGTTCGCTGAAATGGCGATGGTCGATCAGTGGGCCTTGGGCGAGCGCAGCCAACTCGACTATTCGGACGTCGACCGCAATGCGTTGATCGAACGGCTGCATAACCTCTACAGCGCCGATTACATTGACAGCTGGCGACGCGCCTTGAATGCATTCACCGTCGCCGACTTCCGTGATCTGGACCATGGTGTCACGGTCCTGCAGCAGTTGACCGGCCCAGCAGCACCTTTGCAGCGCCTGCTGGATACGGTCAGGGATAACACCTCACTCGCTTCACCGGCTGGTGTTGAAATAACGGGTGAACTGAATACGCTGCGCTCAGCAACGGGCAAACCCGAGCAACAGCAAGCGTTGGCCATCCAGCGGGCATTTGCAGGCTTGGGCGCGATGCTGCAGGCGACAGGAGAAAAGCCGAGCTACTACGATGAAACCCTTGGCGCTGTTGCTGCCGTGCTGGACTACGCCAAGGCCGTACAAGACAGCCCGGACCGCGGCAAGGCCGCACTGCAAGCTGTGCATCAGCGCTTTGCGATGACGGGGCATGACCCGATAGGCACCCTTCAACGTATTGCCACAGGCTTGCCGGAGCCCATCAACCACCAGGTCCGAAAGCTCGCCGACCAGACCGCCCAGGTGCTGAACGTTGAAGCACTGCGCGAACTGGAGCGGCGTTGGGATGCTGAAGTGTACAGTTTCTTCCAGCAACGTCTGGCAGGCCGCTACCCCTTTATGGTGAAGGCACCCGATGCTTCATTGGATGACTTCGAGGCGTTCTTCGGGCCGAAAGGGAGGCTGCAGCAGTTTCATGATCAGTACCTGGAGGTCTTCCTGAAGGAGAACCTTGAGGCCTTGCAGTCCGCTCAGCACGGGCAATCCTTGATTCGCGCCGACGTGATCGAGCAACTCGAGCTGGCGGATCGCATCCGCGAAACCTTCTTTGACCAGCGCGGCAAGTTGAGTGTGCAGTTCAGCATCGAGCCGTTGGGGCTCAGTGCTAACCAGCGCACCAGTCTGCTCGACCTCGATGGTCAGCTGATTTCCTACACTCATGGGCCGAGCCAGATCACCGGGATCGTCTGGCCCAATACTTTGGGGCAGCAGGTGCGCAGCAACCTGACCTTGCTGAGGCAGAACGGTAACAGCAGCAGCCTGGAGTACCGCGGGCCATGGTCGATGTTCCGCTTGCTCAGCCGCGGCTCACTCAATGGGCGGACGCCAACCAGCGTAGACCTGAGCTTCCGGA
>Ga0213821_1000500_pt1 | contig 23806 bp, 16 predicted proteins | sample MC6MC0909MG_FD_179894 | JGI IMG/M metagenome (GOLD analysis project Ga0213821, IMG submission 179894) | Enriched soil aggregate microbial communities from Iowa State University, Ames, United States - MC6-MC0909-MG | ecosystem: Environmental > Terrestrial > Soil > Unclassified | place: USA: Iowa...
GCTGCACGTCGCGCCGGAGCAGAGTTTTTCTTCGACATCCTGTTGACACATTCACGCTTCTCCCGCAGAATTCTCCTCCTGAGTCGCCCAGGTGGCGGAATTGGTAGACGCACTAGCTTCAGGTGCTAGCGGGGGCAACTTCGTGGAGGTTCGAGTCCTCTCCTGGGCACCACGACTCAGTAAATGATCAAACCCGCGCAAGCGGGTTTTTTCGTTTCCGGGGTTTGCGAATTGCGCCCTTGCCTGCTGACACCGTGCTCGCACAGAACACTTGGATTCCTGTGATCTCGTAGAGCCGGGCTCTGCCCGGCTGCTTCATGCGTTCTAGCGAACAGCCGATATGCAACGTCGCCCTGGCTTAGGCGGGTCGGGGCGGGCTTGTGGGGGACGCCGTGAATACGTCCGTGTAGGCTTGGTCGCGGCATCCATGCCGCTCACACCCCCACAAGCCCGCCCCGACCCACCTTTTGACAGTGTGTCGTTGCCATGGCAAATGCGGGGACGGCCGTGGGCCGTGGGCCGTCAGACGATGTCGATCAAATTCATGCGCAACCGAACGCTGAGACGTTCACGGCGGTTGTTTGGGAACCAACCCTACCGGCGCCATGCCGACCGACGGTCGGCATTCCGCGTTTCCCTTGGCCTGCAGCCAACTATCGGAGGGTCGGCGGGGGTGGGTTTGCGGGACTGTAGAAAACATGGATGTTTTCTACAAGCCTCCATGGGTGAAGGCGCACGGCTTGCGAGGCACTGCCTCGCGTGCGAGTGAACGCACAGCCGCTGGCGGCTGGGCCGGACCCCGGAGGGGGATTCACGGCGTGTCCCGCAAACCCACACCCGCCGGCCCAAACCAGTGACACGCGCAGCGCAGGGCTGTTCGCCTAAATGCATGAAGCCAAGCAGAGCCCGGCGCAAAGCGAACGCGTGCAATCAAGCGCAGCCGGGCAGGGCCCGGCTCTATCAGCCAACGCAAAAAACCCGCCTTGCGGCGGGTTCCTTGCAGCGCTCCAACATCAATGACCGCCCGCCGAGGCCGCGCCGGCGCCTGCGCCGAACGGGGGCTTGGCCAGCCACAGGAAGGCGATGATCGCCAGGAAGATCCAGCCCAGCAGGAAGAAGATGTCGTTGAAGCCCATCTGCGATGCCTGGTGGTTGATGATGTTGTTCAACGCCGCCGCACCATGCTGCAGGTCGCCCTGCCCCATCGCCGCCACCTTCTCCTGCATGCCCGGCGTGTACACCGAGATGCTTTCGGTCAGGTGCGCGTGGTGCTCCTGCGTGCGGTGCGCCCACAGCCATGTGGTCAGCGACGCCGCGAAACTGCCGCCCAGCGTGCGTAGGAACGTGGCCAGGCCCGATCCTGCCGCGATCTCGCGACCGTCCAGGTCCGACAGCAGGATCTGCAGCACCGGCATGAAGAACAGCGCCACACCGATGCCCATGATCAGCTGCACCCCCGCCACGTGCGTGAAGTCCACCTGCAGGTTGAAGCCCGAGCGCAGGAAACTGGTGAAGGACAGGAACACGAACGCGAACGACGCGATCCAGCGCATGTCGAAGCGCGACGCATACTTGCCCACGAACGGCGTCATGATCACCGGCAGGATCCCGATCGGCGCCGTCGCCAGCCCCGCCCAGATCGCCGTATAGCCCATGTCGCGCTGCAACCACTGCGGAATCAGCAACGACACGCTGAAGAATGCCGCGTACGCCACCACCATCGCCAGCGTACCCGCGCGGAAATTGCGGTGCCGGAACAGCCGCAGGTCCACGATCGGGTCCTTGTCGGTCAGCTCCCAGATCAGGAACACCGCCAGCGCCACCACCGAAATGCAGGCCAGCGCCACGATCATCGGCGAACTGAACCAGTCCTCATCGTTGCCCAGGTCCAGCACCAGCTGCAGCGCGCCCACCCCGATGACCAGCGTGATCAGGCCCACGTAGTCCATCTTCGGCTTTTCGATCTGCTCCGGCCGGCCCTTCAGCTGGCTGCCCACCACCAGCGCCGCGAAGATGCCCAGCGGCACATTGATCAGGAAGATCCATTCCCAGCTGTAGTTGTCGGTGATCCAGCCGCCCAGGATCGGGCCGCAGATCGGCGCCACCACCGTGATCATCGCCAGCAGTGCCAGCGCCTGCCCGCGTTTCTCGCGCGGGTAGATCGACACCAGCAGCGACTGCGTGATCGGGTACATCGGACCGGCCACGAAACCCTGCAGCGCGCGCGACACCACCAGCATGCCCATGCTCTGCGCCAGGCCACACAGGAGCGACGCGACCACGAACGACAGCGTCGCCCAGATGAACAGCTTGGTCTCGCCGAACCGGCGGCTCAGCCACCCCGTCAGCGGCAACGCGATCGCCGTGCTGACCGCGAACGAGGTGATGACCCAGGTCGCCTGCTGCGAACTGGCACCCAGGTTGCCGGCGATGGTCGGCAGCGACACATTGGCGATGGTGGTGTCGAGGACCTGCATGAACGAGGCCATTGCCAGGCCGGCCGTACACAGCGCCACGTTGGCCGGCCGGAACGCGCCGGTCGCACCTGGCGCCGACGGCGCGCCCGGCAGGCCGGGCGCGGCGGGAGCTTGTGCGGACATGGTGGCCTCAGCTTGCCTTTGCCGTGCGCGGCAGGTTGCTCTGGATGATCTCGTGGATCACGTCGTCGGCCTTGTGCAGCTGCTTGGCATACACATCGGTGTCGAACACCTGGCCCTTGGCCGTGGTGGTCGGCAGTACCGTGCCCTTCTGGTCGCGCAGGCTCACTTCCGCCTTCATCGACAGGCCGATGCGCAGCGGATTGTCGGCCAGCTGCTTGGCATCGATGGCGATGCGCACCGGAACGCGCTGCACGATCTTGATCCAGTTGCCGCTGGCATTCTGCGCCGGCAGCAGCGAAAACGCCGAACCGGTGCCCAGGCCCAGGCTGTCGATGCGGCCCTTGTACTTCACTTCACCGCCGTACAGGTCCGAACGCAGCTCTACTTCCTGGCCCAGGCGCATGTGGCGCAGCTGGGTTTCCTTGAAGTTCGCTTCCACCCACATCTGCTCGGTCGGCACCACCGCCATCAGCGCGGTCCCCGGCTGCACGCGCTGGCCGACCTGCACCGAGCGGCGCGCCACGTAACCGCTGACCGGCGCCACGATGCCCGCACGGGCATTGTTGAGGTAGGCCTGGCGCAGCTGCGCCGCGGCCGCCTGCACGTCCGGCTGGGTCGCGATCACGGTGTCGTCGACCAGCGCATTGCTGCGCTCGAAGGTCTCGCGCGAACCGGCCACCGCCGCTTCGGCCGCCGCCAGTTCGGTACGCGCGTGGGCCAGTTCTTCATCCGAAATGGCACCGGTCGAGGCCAGCCCCTTGCGGCGCGCGAAGTCCTCGCGCACGCGGTTGAGGGTGACCTGGCGTGCGTTCAATTCCGCCTGCGCACCTTCGACGCTGCGGTACAGGCCGCGGGTCTGGCGCACCGTCTTGGCCAGGTTGGCCTGCGCCTGCTGCAGCGCCACCTCGGTGTCGGCCGGATCAAGCTGCACCAGCAGCTGGCCGCGCTCCACGCGCATGCCGTCATCGGCGTTGATCGCCACCACGGTACCGGTCACCAGCGGGGTGATCTGCACCTGGTTGCCCTGCACGTACGCGTCGTCGGTTTCTTCGAACCAGCGGCCGAACATGAAATACCACAGCGCCGCGGCAGCGATCAGCAGCACCACGATGGCCAGCAGGCCACGCAGCAGCTTGCCGCGGCGGGAAGGAGCTGCCGGTGCGGCAGCGGGAGCGGAAGTCTGGCTCATGGAAGGACTCTCAGGAATGCGAGGATTCGGGGGCGGTGGCGAGCGTGGCGGTGTCGCCGGACGGGGTGAACCCACCGCCCAGCGCCTGGCTCAGTCGCACCGAAACAAGGATCTGCCGCGACTGCAGCGAGGCCAGCTGCTGCTGAGACTGCAGCAGCTGCGACTCCACGCTGAGCACGTCCAGGTAGCTGCCGATGCCGGCCTTGTAGCGCTGCTGCGCCAGGTCATGCGCGGCGCGGGCGGTGGCCACGGCCTGCGCCTGCGAGGCGGCCTGGTCGGCCAGCGAGCGCACCGCGTTGACCTGGTCGGCCACTTCGCGCAGCGCATCGACCACCGACTGGTTGTAGTCGGCCACGGCCAGGTCGTACTGCGCGTCGGTCCTGTCCAGGTTGGCGCGCAGGCGGCCACCGTCGAAGATCGGCAGGCTCAGCGCCGGGCCGATGAAGGCGAAGGTCGAGCCGCTCTTGAGCAGCTGGTCCACTTCACTGGCCACCACGCCGCCGAGCGCGGTGAGGTTGAGGCTGGGATAGAACTTCGCCTTGGCCGCGTCGATCTCGCGACCGGCCGCTTCGACGCGCCAGCGCGCGGCCACGATGTCCGGGCGGCGGCCCAGCAGTTCGCTGGGCAGCACGCCCGGCAGCTGCAGCGCCAGCGGGTTGAGCGGCTGCGGGCGGTTGATCTGCAGGCCACGGTCCGGGCCCTGCCCAACCAGCGCGGCCAGCGCGGTGCGGGCCTCGTCGATCTGCTGCTGGGCCGCCTGCAGCTGCTGCTGCGCCGCCGGAATGCGGGCCTCGGCCTGGCGCGTCTGCAGGTCGCTGTCGATGCCCGCCGCGCGACGCTGGCGGGTCAGGTCAAGGGTTTTCTGCGAGCGGTCCAGCTCTTCGCTGGCCACATCGTGCAGCTGCCAGGCATAGCCGAGCTGCGCGTAGGCTTCGGCAATGCCGGCCGAGAGGTTCAGGCGCGCGGCCTGCGCGTCGACCTCTGCGGCATGGCTGCTGTCCACGGCCGCTTCCCAGGCGGCGCGCTTGCCGCCCCACAGGTCGATGCCGTAGCTCACGCTCAGGTACGCCTGGCCGCTGCCGGCATAACTGCCGCCGAGCTCATCGCCCACCATCGATTCGGGCAGGCGCACGCCGGTGTAGCCACCGGAGGCGTTCACGCTGGGCAAGCGATCGGCGTGCGCGGTGCCGATCTGGGCACGGGCCTGGCGCAGGCGCGCGTCCGCCGCCTCCAGGCCCGGGTTGCGCTGCAGCCCTTCGGCAATCAGCGCGTCCAGCTGCGGGTCGTTCAGCGCCCGCCACCAGTCGCTGGCCGGGAACTGCGACGGGCTCAGGGCGTGGCCGGCCAGGGTGCGCTGGGCCTGCAGGACATCGGCGTCGAGCAGCTGGGCGTGCGGTTGCAGGCCACCGGTGCTGGCACAGGCGGCCAGCGCCAGCGCCAGCACGGACAGCAGCGCCGGCCGCAGCGGGCGCAGCAGTGAAGTGCGATCAGTTTGGGAAGTCATGGCGTCGTCAGGGAGTCGCGGACACGGGTCAACAGGGAAAGCAGCAGGTCGCGCTCGTCGGCGGACAGGTCGCGCATGGCGTCGTCCATCACCGCGTCGCCGCGCTGCTTCAAGCGGGCCCACAGCTGGCGGCCCTCGTCGGTCAGTACGATCTGCAGCGCCCGCCGGTCCTGCGCATGCGGCTCACGGCGCACGCAACCCAGCGCTTCCAGCTTGTCCAGCAGGCGGGTCACCGCGCTGGGCACCTGGTCCAGCGCCTGGGCCAGCTCGTTGGCGGTGCACGGCGCGCGGAACGACAGCACCTTCAGGCCCAGGTAGTGGGTGAAGCCGATATCGAGGTTTTCCTCGGCCATCGAGACATCCAGCTGGCGCATCAGGCCATCGCGGACCTGGCGCAGCAGCAGCCCGAGGCTGGGCGGGGTGGTGGGGTCGGGGCAGATCATGGGGAGGCACTTTACTTCCGGAAAATATATTTCTCAATGGAAATATTCGATCTGGAAGCAAATGCAGTGTTGCCCCGTTCAGAACAGTGGCGTCGGAGGCGGATTCCTTCACGCGGCTTGGCATCCCGGGCCGCATCCGGATAATCAACCGCCTGCGAGGGCGACAGCCGTCGCCGTCCCTTGCCACAGGTAACAATCCCGCATGACCGATCTTGCCCGCCCCGCCTTCCACGGCTTTGAACAGCTGCCCCTGCGCGAGTACGCCGAACGGGCGTACCTGGACTATTCGATGTACGTGGTGCTCGACCGTGCGCTGCCGTTCATCGGCGACGGCCTCAAGCCGGTGCAGCGCCGCATCATCTATGCGATGAGCGAGCTGGGACTGAACGCCGCCTCCAAGCCGAAGAAGTCGGCACGCACCGTCGGTGACGTCATCGGTAAGTACCACCCGCACGGCGACAGTGCCTGTTACGAAGCGCTGGTGCTGATGGCCCAGCCGTTCTCGTACCGCTACCCGCTGATCGAAGGCCAGGGCAACTTCGGTTCCACCGACGACCCGAAGTCGTTCGCGGCAATGCGCTACACCGAATCCAAGCTGACCCCGATCGCCGAAGTACTGCTGGGCGAAATCAACCAGGGCACCACCGACTGGACCCCCAACTTCGACGGCACCCTGGAAGAGCCGACCTGGATGCCGGCGCGCCTGCCGCACCTGCTGCTCAACGGCACCACCGGCATCGCCGTGGGCATGGCCACCGACGTGCCGCCGCACAACCTGAATGAAATCGTCAGCGCGCTGCTGCATCTGCTGGATGATCCCGATGCCAGCCTGGACGCGCTGCTCGAGCACGTGAAGGGGCCGGACTATCCGAGCGCGGCCGAAATCATCACCCCGGCCGCCGACCTGCGCACCCTGTACGACACCGGCAACGGCAGCGTCCGCGCGCGGTCGACCTTCCTCAAGGAAGGCACCAACATCGTGATCAACGCCCTGCCCTACCAGGTGTCGCCGTCGAAGGTGATCGAGCAGATCGCCGCGCAGATGCGCGCCAAGAAGCTGCCGTGGCTGGAGGACATCCGCGACGAGTCCGACCACGCCAACCCGGTGCGGGTGGTGCTGATCCCGCGTTCCAACCGCGTCGATGCCGAACAGCTGATGGGCCACCTGTTCGCCACCACCGACCTGGAGCGCAGCTACCGCGTCAACATGAACGTGATCGGGCTGGACGGGCGTCCGCAGGTGAAGAACCTGAAGGCGCTACTCAGCGAGTGGCTGCAGTTCCGCCAGGCTACCGTCACCCGCCGCCTCAACCACCGCCTGGAAAAGGTCGAGCGTCGCCTGCACCTGTTGGAAGGCCTGCTGGTTGCCTTCCTCAACCTGGATGAAGTGATCCACATCATCCGCACCGAAGACGAACCCAAGGCCGCGCTGATCGCGCGCTTCGGGCTGAGCGATGACCAGGCCGAGTACATCCTGGACACCAGGCTCAAGCAGCTGGCGCGCCTGGAGGAAATGAAGATCCGCGGCGAGCAGGACGAGCTGGCCAAGGAGCGTGACAGGATCCAGTCGATCCTGGACAGCAAGGCCAAGCTGAAGAAGCTGATCCGCGACGAACTCACTGCCGATGCGAAGAAGTTCGGCGACGCACGCCGCTCGCCGTTGGTGCAGCGTGGCGCGGCGCAGGCGATCGACGAGTCGGAACTGGTGCCGAGCGAGCCGATGACCGTGGTGCTCTCGGAAAAGGGCTGGATCCGCGCGGCCAAGGGCCACGACATGGACCCGTCCACCCTGTCCTACCGCGACGGCGATGCGCTGCTCGGCGCAGTGCGCGCGCGCAGCACCCAGCAGGTGGCGTTCCTGGACAGCGAAGGCCGCGCCTATTCCACGCTGGTCCATACCCTGCCCTCGGCGCGTGGCAACGGCGAACCGCTCACCGGCCGCTTCTCGCCGGCGCCGGGCAGCGCCTTCATGACCCTGGCCAGCGGTGAAAACGACACCCGCTTCGTGCTGGCGTCGACGCACGGCTACGGCTTCGTGACCCGCTTCGAGAACCTGACCGGGCGCAACAAGGCCGGCAAGGCGATGCTCAACCTGACCTCGGGTTCCAAGGTGCTGCCCCCGGCCGTGGTCGCCAACCCCGAGGCCGACCGCATCGTGGCGGTGACCAGCTCGGGCAACCTGCTGGCCATTCCGGCCACCGAGCTGCCGGAACTGGACAAGGGCAAGGGCAACAAGATCATCGACATCCCCAAGGCCAAGCTCGCCACCGAGCGCGTGGTCGCGGTGGTGGCGGTGGGCCCGGGCAACACCCTGCTGGTACGCAGTGGCCAGCGCACCATGAACCTGTCGTACAAGGACCTGGAAACGTACATCGGCTCGCGTGCCACGCGCGGACACCTGTTGCCGCGTGGCTGGCAGAAAGTGGACGGATTGGCGGTGGAATGATCGCCCAAGAAAAAACCGGGGATTTCCCCGGTTTTTTTGTATCCGTTGCTGGCTGGCTTTTGGCTGGCTGGCTGGCAGTTGATTCCGCCCGACCAACGGTCGGGCGCTACCGGTGGGTGCCGACCGTGGGTCGGCACGCGGCGCATCAATGCGCCGGGGCGCCCTTGGATTCCATCTTGCTGGTCTGGTACAGCGCCAGCCCGATGCGCTTGATCAGGCCCAGCTGCTGTTCCAGCCACCAGGCGTGGTCTTCTTCGGTGTCCTTCAGCTGCACCAGCAGCATGTCGCGGCTCACGTAATCCTGGTGCTGTTCGCACAGCTTCATGCCGGCGGCCAGGTTGTCACGCACGCTGTACTCGGTCTCCAGGTCCTTCTGCAGCATTTCTTCGACGGTCACGCCCGGCTCGAAAGCGTGCGGACGCATGTCCGGGTTGCCCCCCAGGAACAGGATCCGGCGCAGCAGCGCGTCGGCGTGCTGGGTTTCTTCTTCCATCTCGTGGTTGAGGCGTTCGTACAGCGCGAACAGACCCTGGTCCTCGTAGCGGCGCGAGTGGATGAAGTACTGGTCACGCGCAGCCAGCTCGCCGCGCAGCAGTTCCTTCAGGCATTCAATGACCTCGGGGTGGCCTTTCATGGGGGTCTCCAGTGAATCGATGGCGCCATGGTGCCCTATCCCGGAGCGCCGTGATCTAATCGGAATCAGTTGCATGCGCAGGCGCAGGCATGCGGGATGGCGGCCGGGACGGTTCCGGCGGACAGGAAGGCATTGCCGGGCGGCGCCCGGTGCTATGGGAGCATGGGATGCGTCGTTGGCTGATGCGGGTGCTGGTGCTGGTCGTCGTTCTGGCGGTTGTCGTGATTGGCGCTGCATGGGCGTTGCTGCGTGGCAGCCTGCCCACGCTGGAGGGCAGCGAAACCGTTACCGGGCTGCAGGCGCCGGTCACGGTCAGCCGCGATGCCTTGGGCGTGGTCAGCATCGACGCCGCCAACGGGGCCGACGCCATGCGTGCACTGGGCCTGGTCCACGCCCAGGAGCGCTACTTCGAAATGGACCTGATGCGTCGTGCCGCCGCCGGCGAGCTGGCCGAACTGTTCGGACCGGCGGCAGTGGAGGTCGACCAGCGCATGCGCGTGCACCGCCTGCGTGCCCGCACCGACGCGCACCTGGCCGAGGCAATGGGCGACCATGCCGACGTGCTGCAGGCCTACGTCGACGGCGTCAACCAGGGCGTCGGCGCGCTGCGGGTGCGGCCGTGGCCCTACCTGCTGCTGCGGCAGCAGCCCGCCGCCTGGTCGCGCACCGATTCGATCCTGACCGGCCTGGCCATGTATGCCGACCTGCAGGATCCAGGCAACCAGAATGAACTGGCGATGCGCCGCATCCGCGATGCCGTGCCGCCGGCGCTGTACGCCCTGCTCAGCCATGACGGCAGCGAATGGGATGCGCCCCTGTTCGGTGCCGCGCGCGGTAATGCGGTGCTGCCTGGCCCGGATGCGCTGGACCTGCGCAGCGGCAAACCCGCGCAACCCGCCACGTCCCGGGCGGAGACCGAGGTGAAAGGCAGCAACAACTTCGCCGTGGCCGGCGCCCTCACTGCCGACGGCCGCGCAATCGTCGCCGACGACATGCACCTGGGACTGCGCGCGCCCAGCCTGTGGTTCCGGGTGCGGCTGCGCTATCCGGACCCGCAGGCCGCCGGTGGCAAGGTGGATGTCAGCGGCTTCTCGCTGCCCGGCCTGCCGGCGATCGTGGTGGGCAGCAACGGGCACGTGGCGTGGGGCTTCACCAACAGCTACATCGACACGGCCGACTTCCGGCCGGTCGCCGCCGGGGAAACCGGCGTGCGCGTCCATGAAGAACGCATCCGCGTCGCCCATGCCGCGGACGTACCCCTTCGCGTGCGCGAAACCGCGTGGGGACCGATCCTGCACGAGCGCCCCGACGGCAGCGGCGAAACACTGCGCTGGACCGCGCAGCTGCCGGGCGCAGTGCGCCTGGACTTCGCCGACATGGCGCGCGCCGCCGACCTCGACGATGCACTGGAGATCGCCGACCGCGCCGGCATTCCGACCCAGAACCTGCTGCTGGCCGACGCCCACGGCCGCATTGCCTGGCGCCTGCTGGGCACGCGCCCGGACCGGGCCACCGACTGCCCGCCGGCCGGCATTTCCAGCACCGCGCCGGCCACCTGCGCACCCTGGCCGATCCGCAGCGATGACGCACCGACACTGGCGGATCCGCCTTCGCACCGCTTGTGGACCGCCAACGGCCGGGTACTCGATGGCGCCGAGCTTGCCGTGGCCGGCAACGCCGGCTACGACCTGGGCGCGCGCGGCCGGCAGATCCGCGACGACCTGGATGCCAAGACACGCTTCACCGAAAAAGACCTGCTGGCGATCCAGCTGGACGACCGCGCGTTGTTCCTGGAACGCTGGTACACCCTGCTGCGCCATGTGGTCACTCACAGCGACGATCCGGCGCTGCAGCGGCTGGAACGCGTGACCCGGCAGTGGGAGGGGCGCGCGTCCGCCGATTCGGTGAGTTACCGCATCACCCGTGGCTTCCGCGGCCGCGTGCTGGAAACGGTGTCGGACGGGCTGCTGGCGCCGGCGAGGACCACGCTGGGCGATGACTACCTGGAGCCGCGCCTGGCGCAGCTGGAAGGCGTGCTGTGGCCGCTGGTAAGCGAACGCCCGGCCCACCTGCTGCCGCCGCCGCATGCAAGCTGGGACGCGCTGCTGGCCGACGCGGCAAGGGGACTGGAAGGCGAACTGGCCGAACAGGGTCCCGATCTGGCCAGGCGCAGCTGGGGCGAGCGCAACACGGCCGACATCTGCCATCCGATCAGCCGCGCCCTGCCCGCCTTCGCCCGCGCGTGGCTGTGCATGCCGGCCGACCCGCTGCCCGGCGACAGCAACCTGCCGCGCGTGCAGGGCCCAGGCTTCGGTGCCTCGCAGCGCATGGTGGTCTCGCCCGGGCACGAAGCCGACGGCATCATCCACATGCCCGGCGGCCAGAGCGGCCACCCGCTGTCGCCGTTCTGGGGCGCGGGCCACGACGATTGGGTGCACGGCAGGCCAACCCCGTTCCTGCCGGGCGCCACGCAGTACACGTTGCGGCTGGAGCCGCAATGAACGGGAAAAACGGCGCCGGACATCGCGCCGCGACCCCACGGCCCGTTGGTCAGCGGCGCGCGTTCCGCCTTTCCATCAGTGTCAGCAGCGGACCGGTCATGGCGGTGGTCACCAGCGCCATGATCACCAGCACCGCGAACAGGCGGTCGCCGAGGAAGCCCAGTTCATAGCCCAGATTGAGCACGATCAGCTCCATCAGGCCACGGGTATTCATCAGCGCGCCCAGCCGCCAGGCTTCCTGGTTTTCCATGCCGGCGCTGCGCGCCGCGCTCCAGGTGCCGAACAGCTTGCCCAGCGTGGCCACCGCGATCACCACCGCGCACAGCAGCAGGTCGCTGCCCTGCAGCGCATCGGCGCGCATGCGCAGGCCGGTCATGGCGAAGAACAGCGGCAGCAGCAACGTCACTGCGAACGGCTCGACCTTGGCGACCAGCAGCGCACGCAGCTGCGCGTTGGACGACACCGCCACGCCGGCCGCGAACGCGCCGAACAGCGCGTGGATGCCCAGTACCTCGGTCACCAGCGCACTGCCCAGCGACAGCAGCAGCATGCCCAGCAGCCAGCGGCTTTCGCTGCCGGGGCGGATCACCTGGCGCGCGAACCACGGCTTGACCACGCCCAGCATCAGCGCGATGAACCCCACCACGCACAGCAGGCTGATGCTGGCCGGCACCCAGCCGGTAGCCTGCGCCGCCGCCACGATCAGCGCCAGCAGGCACCACGCGGTGGCATCGCCCAGCGCCGCGCAGGCGATGGCGGTCTGCCCCAGCGGGGTGTGCGTGATGCCGCGGTCGGCCAGGATCCGCAGCAGCACCGGGAACGCGGTGATGCTCAGCGAAATGCCGACGAACAGCGCGAAGGCGGTGAAGCCCACGCCCTGCGGGCCGTGTTCGGGGTAGAGCCAGATCGCCAGCAGCACGCCCAGCACGAACGGCACGGCGATGCCGGCGTGGCTGACGGTGAAGGCGAAACGACGGCGGCCACGCAGGCCGCCGAGATCGAGCTCGGCACCGGCCACCAGCAGGAACATCAACACGCCCAGCTGGCTGAGCATGCCCAACGGACCCAGCGAACTGGCCGGGAACAAGGCGCCGTGCAGGCCCGGCAGCAGGCTGCCGAGCACCAGCGGGCCCATCATCAGGCCGGCGGCCATTTCACCGATCACGGCCGGCTGGCCGAGCCGCTTCAACAGCGCGCCCGCGCCCTTGGCCACCACCAGCAGCACCAGCAGCTGCAGCAGGAACAGGCCCAGCGGCGAGGCCAGGTGGTGGGCCCAGTCGCTACCCACCACCGGTTCGGCTTTCGCTGCCACCGTGGGCAGGTCCGGGCCGGCATAGCGCGCCAGCGCCAGGCCGATCACCAGCGGAATCCCGGCCCAGGCCAGGTAATGCCAACCCCATTTCATCCGCGGCACGTCGCCTCCGGTCTGTACGTCCATGAACATTCCCCAATGCATGAAAGGGGAATGTTACCCGGTAGCGCCGGCCGTTGGCCGGCCCGCATGAACGCTGCGACCGTTGCCAGGGCCGGCCAACGGCCGGCGCTACCCGGCCAAGGCTTGCTCGTGCACGCCGGCGACGGCGCGGCCGGAGGGGTCGGCCATGCTGGCGAAACTGGCGTCCCAGGCGATCGCGGCCGGCGAGGAACAGGCGATCGACTTGCCGCCCGGGACGGTTTCCGCCGCCGCCTGGGTCGGGAAGTACTGCTCGAACACGTGGCGGTAGTAATAGGCTTCCTTGGTCTGCGGCGGGTTGTGCACGAAGCGCTTGTCGGCCGCGGCCATCACCCGGTCGCTGATCTGCGCCTCCGCATGCGCCTTGAGGCCGTCGATCCAGCCGTAGCCGACGCCGTCGCTGAACTGCTCTTTCTGACGCCACAGGATCGAATCGGGCAGGTAGCCTTCGAACGCTTCGCGCAGCACCGCCTTCTCGATCCGGCGCGTACTGTCGGCGCCCTGCCCGACCATCTTGTGGCGCGCGTCGATGCGCATGGCCACGTCCAGGAACTCGCGGTCCAGGAACGGCACGCGCGGCTCCACGCCCCACGCCATCATCGACTTGTTGGCGCGCAGGCAGTCGTAGTTGTTGAGCGCGTCGAGCTTGCGCACCAGCTCTTCATGGAACTCGCGCGCGTTGGGCGCCTTGTGGAAATACAGGTAGCCGCCAAAGATCTCGTCGCTGCCCTCGCCCGACAGCACCATCTTCACCCCCATCGCCTTGATCCGGCGGGCCAGCAGGAACATCGGGGTGGAGGCGCGGATGGTGGTGACGTCGTAGGTCTCCACGTGCCGGATCACGTCAGGCAGCGCGTCCAGGCCTTCTTCGAAGGTGTATTCGAAGCCGTGGTGCACCGTGCCCAGCGCTTCGGCGGCAATCGCGGCGGCGGCCAGGTCGGGCGACCCCTTCAGGCCGATGGCGAACGAGTGCAGGCGCGGCCACCAGGCTTCGCTCTGGTCGCCGTCTTCGATGCGGTGACGGGCATAGCGTGCGGCCACGGCGGCGACCAGCGACGAATCCAGGCCACCGGAAAGCAGCACCCCGTACGGCACGTCGGTCATCAACTGGCGGTGGACGGCGCGCTCGAAGGCGTCACGCAACGCCGCGCGGTCCGCCTCGACCCCTTCCACGGCGGCATAGTCGCGCCACGGGCGCTCGTAGTAGCGGGTCAGCGTGTCGGTAGCGCTGTCGTACCAGTGCCCCGGCGGGAACTGGGCCGCATCGGCACAGGTGTCCACCAGCGACTTCAGCTCCGAGGCCACCATCAGGCGACCGTCCTTGTCGTGCCCCCAGTACAGCGGCACCACACCGATCGGATCACGCGCAATCAACACGCGCTGGCCTGCCCGGTCCCACAGCGCGAACGCGAAGATGCCGTTGAGGCGGTTCAGGAACGAGGCAGGGCTGTCCTGCTGGTACAGCGCGTTGATCACCTCGCAGTCCGAGCCGGTCTGGAACGCATACGGCTGCGCCAGTTCGGCCTTGAGTTCGCGGTGGTTGTAGATCTCGCCATTGACCGCGAGGGCCAGGCTGCCGTCCTCGGACAGCAGCGGCTGCGAGCCGCCGGCCGGGTCGACGATGGCGAGCCGCTCGTGGACCAGGATGGCGCCGCCATCGACGTACACCCCGCTCCAGTCCGGGCCGCGATGGCGCTGGCGTTGCGACAGGTCCAGCGCGTGTCGGCGCAGGGCGGTAAGGTCATCGCCGGCCTGCAGGCCGAACATTCCAAAAATCGAACACATGGGAACAGCTCCTGATGATGGGGGAATACACGTAGCGCCTGCATTCGACCGGCCACCCATCCCGGGCCTGTGCTGCACCCGGAAAACAAAAAACCCGCATCGGCCGATGCGGGTCTTCTGGGGTCCGGGCGTTTGTTGCTTGTTCTAGCCCTGGTCGCAGTCCCGCATTGGCCGCGCACGATTATTCGCGCGCAGATTATTGCGGTTGTTGTTGTTGACGGCGGTGGCCAGGAGCGTGGACATGGACCGACCGTACCGCTGTTTCCGGCGCGGCGCAACTGTTGCGGGCGCAACCGATTCAGCCCCTGACGTGCCCCGTCCCCGATAATCCACGCCTGCCTCCTGGAACTCACGGATGAATCCCCTTCGTTTCCGCCTGTCGCTTTCCGCGCTGGCGCTGCTGGCCCTGGCCGCCTGCACCACCGCCCCCAACCGCCCGACCAGCGATACCGAAGTGAAGTGGCTCACCGCCGCAGAGCGCGGCGAAATCGAGGGCATGCTGGAGCTGGCCGAACTTTACGAACGCTGGAACGACCGCCGGGCGCTGGACTGGTATGAGCGCGCTGCGGCCGCCACGCCTTGGAGTTTCCGCAATACCATTGCGGAAGAAGCGCTGGGGCGGATCTGGGCCAGCGGTGCGATGTACACCGGCCGCCGCCCTGAAGACACGCCGCCCCCGGTGCTGCGCGCGTCGCCGCGCAAGGCCGGGCGCTGGCCGCGGCCAACCACGGCAGTCCGGGCGCGATGCTGTCGCTTGCAAAATTCGAACGCGAACGTGGCCACGCGGCCGCAGCACTGCGCTGGGACCTGCGCGCCACGGTTTACCAGCGCTATTCGAGCAGCAGTTCGGGTCTGCCCGCCGCGATTGCCCCGCAAGCCGGTGCACTGCACCCGCTGGTGGTCGACATCCAGCGGCGTGCTGCGCGTGGCGATGCCCAGGCCCAGGTGGACCTGGGCGCGCTCTACGAAAGAGGCATGGGCCTGGGCATCGAACGCGACCCGGCGATGGCGCTGGAGTGGTACCGCAAGGCCGCCCTGCAGGGCAATGTGTTCGGCCAGTACTTCACGGGCCTGATCCTGGGACGTGCGCCGCCGGGGGTGCCGCGCGATGAGGCGGCGGCCGCCGGATGGTTTGCCAAGGCCGAGGCACAGAAGTTCTTCCTTGCCGGTGAATCGTATTGGCGCAAGGGCATCCAACCGGCGTTCTGGACGTTTGATTGAACCGGGCTGTACACACTCGCCGGCGACCTTCAAGTCTGCCGGCGGGCGCGCGCTTCGCCCAGAATGGGCGGCATGAGTACCGCCACGTTCCGTGATGAAACCCTCTCCCGCGCCCGCATGCAGGCCATCGTCGCCGCGCATCCGCGCGCGGCCGTGTTCGAGGACTGCAGCTTCGACAATGCCGACTTCTCGCGGCTGGACATGGAGGGTTTCCAGTTCACCCGCTGCTCGGTAGCGGGCACGTCCTGGCTGGCCGCCTCGCTGGAGGAAAGCCGCTGGGAAAAATGCCGGGGCGGCCAGTGCGATTTCAGCTCGGCGCTGCTCGGCGATGCGGTGTTTTCGCACTGCGATCTGAACAACAGCCACTGGCGCCGCGCCACGCTGTCATCGGTCCGGTTCGAGGATTGCAAGCTGACCGGCGCGCACCTGCAGGAAGTGACCGGCTGGGCGTTGGAGTTCCGCGACTGCCTGCTGGTCAGTGCGGACCTGCGTGGGCTGTCGTTCCGCAAGGCCACGCTGCAGGGAATGGATTTTTCCGATGCGGAGCTGTCCGGCTGCGATTTCCGCGATGCCGTGTTCGAGGGCGGCAGCCTGCGCAACGCGCAGACCCGCTTGACCCGCTTCGAAGGCGCCGACCTGCGCGGTGCTGACATCACCGGGCTCAACGTGATGGACAGCAGACACTTCAAGAAGGCGGTGATTTCACAACGCCAGGCGGCCGCGGCGCTGGCCGCGTTCGGATTGATCGTGGCGTAAAGCAAACGACCGACCAACGGTCGGCCGCTACCGTGGGGAAACCCGAAACGCGGTAGGAACCGACCGTTGGTCGGTTCTCGCGGTGCGTCAGGCCAACAATCGCTCGATCAGGCGCCGGTATAGTTCCGGCAGCTTCTGCAGGTCGGCTACCGACACGTTTTCGTCCACCTGGTGGATGCTGGCGTTGACCGGCCCCACTTCGATGCACTGGGCACCCAGCGGTGCGATGAAGCGCGCATCCGAGGTACCGCCGCCGGTGCTTTCTTCGGGCGCGGCGCCGGCAAACTCGCCCAGCACCTCGCGCGCCACGCGCCGCAGGGTGCCTTCCGGGGTATAGAACGGCTCGCCGCTGCGATGCCACTTCAGCCGGTATTCCAGCCCATGTCGGTCCAGCAGCGCGGCGATCTCCTGCTCCAGCGCCGGCGCGTTCCAGTGCGGGTTGTAGCGCAGGTTGAACAGCACCTGCAGTTCGCCCGGAATCACGTTGTTGGCGCCGGTACCGGCGTGGATGTTGGACACCTGCAGGCTGGTCGGCGGGAAGCTCTCGTAGCCGTCGTCCCACTCGCGCGCGGTCAGCTCGGCGAGCGCGCCGGCCGCGAGATGGATCGGGTTGCGCGCCTTGTGCGGATACGCCACGTGCCCCTGCACGCCCTGCACGGTGAGCGTGGCCGACAGGCTGCCGCGCCGGCCCACCCGCAACAGGTCGCCCAGCACTGCCGTGGACGACGGTTCACCGGTGATGCACCAGTCGATCGCCTGGCCACGTTCGCGGAACAGGTCTGCGACGCGGCGCACGCCGTCGATCGCGTCGCCCTCTTCGTCGCTGGTCAGCAGCACCGCCAGCGTGCCCGGGTGGTCGGGATGCGCGGCCACGAACTGCTCGGCGGCCACCACGAACGCGGCCACACTGCCTTTCATGTCGGCCGCGCCGCGCCCGTACAGCACGCCGTCCCGGATCTTCGGGTCGAACGGTGCACTGGTCCAGGCCTCGACCGGGCCACTGGGGACCACGTCGGTGTGGCCCAGCAGCACCAGCACCGGCGCACCCTGCCCGTGCGTGGCCCACAGGTTGTCGACCTCGCCCAGGCGCAGGTGCTCGCAGCTGAAACCCGCCTGCTGCAGCCGCGTGGCCAGCAGCGCCTGGCAACCGGCATCCTCCGGCGTCACCGACGGCCGGGCGATCAGGTCGCAGGTCAGGGCAACGACGTCGTTCACGCGCCCACTCCGAACCGCTGCTTGAATCCGTTGTCGGAAAAGCCCTGGCTCATCGTCCCGTCCGCCGTCACCACCACCGGCCGCTTGATCAGCTGCGGGTACTCGCGCAGCAGCAGCTTCCACTCCGCATCGGAAGCCGCCGCCTTGCGGTTCTCGGGCAGCTGCCGCCAGGTGGTGGAGGATCGGTTGACCAGCGCCGGGAAACCCCCGGCCTGCGCGGCCCAGTCCAACAGGGTTTCCGGGCTGGGTTTCGCGTCGCGGTAGTCGACGAAGGTGTACGGCACCTGGAAGCGGTCCAGCCACTTGCTGGCCTTCTTGCAGGTATCGCAGTTCTTCAATCCGTAAACGGTGGTGGTCATTGCCGGCGGGTACTCTGGCTTGGATTCAACGGACAGGCAGCACGCGCCAGTATAGTGCCGCACCGATCACGACGCGGCCGATTTTTCCGCGTGGTCGGTGAGCTCCAGCAGCAGCGTGCGCTGCCAGGAGGACAGTCCGGTGGCAGACGGCACGTCCCAGCCCAGCAGCGGCCTGCCCTTTGCGTCGACCAGCAGCGCCAGCTGCGTGGTCATGAAGCCGCGCATGCTCGACAGCTGCCACTGGTATTGCGGCGCGTCCCACGGATCGGCCGCGTACAGGCGCATGCACACCGCGTCCATGTCCAGCAGCATCTGCACGCGCGACGTGGCGCTCAACCGGGTGCGTTCCGACGCAATGGACGCGATCAACGCGTTGCAGGCCGCGATGGCAGCTTCACGATCGAAGCGGTCGCCTTCGTCGCCCAGCCGCACCAGCTCGCCGGCGGCCTGGCTGAAGCGGGCCAACGCACTCGGCGGTTCAAGGTGCGTGATCTCGGTGGTCAGGGGTCGGCGGACCGGGGTGGCGAGGAAGGGCGGTGGCGTCACCGCCGTCGCATCCGACGTCGAGGCAGCAGCGCTGCCCCGCAGCACCACGTTGGCGAAACTGCGGCCATCTGTGGGACTGCCTGCCAGGGGGCCACGCGGGGCTTCCCGCAGCGCCAGCCGCGTCCGCACCCAGTCCTTCTGCTGCGCCAACCATCGGCAGTAGTAGTGCGTGGCGTAGGCAAGGTAGTCCCGGAGCTGCTTGTCCTGGCCCATGCCACGGTACTCCCCGTCGCGCTGGTCCCAGATGCCCCGCGAGGGCAGCCGGGCCTCCTCGATGATCGGCTTGAGCGCGCGTGCGGCGTTGACCTGCAATGCGTTGCTCTGGGCGAATCGTCCGCTGCCCCGGCTCAACTGTGCCAGCCGGCGCAGGTACTGCACGCCGTACTTGGCCACCAGGGCCAGTGTGCGACTCTCCCACCCCAGCAGCAGGTCCGGTTGCGCTTCCAGCAGCGCCGGCACGGTCAGCAGCAGGCTGTCGGCGGCCGGGCGCGCAAGCGGCGCGCCGATCCGCCGGACGAGTTGCTGTTCGGAGGCGCGCAGGGCGCTGACCAGGCCGAACGCCAGCGTCGCACCGCCAATCGCGTGGATCGGATGCTGCCGCAGCAGCGCCTCGAAGATCGGCGCCAGGTGTTCGCTGATCGTCGCCGCGCAGCGCGCCTGCAGCGGTGGATGATTGATCAGCTCCCCCAGGTGGAACATGATCACGCTTACATTCTCCAACGTGTATTCCTGGCGTGCCCTGACCACCTCCACGCAGCGCTGGGTCGTGCGCACCAGCCTTTCCCCCTCGCACGGCAGCGCCGCGCTGCGCCGCACCAGCTGGCACAGGATGTTGAGCGCTTTTCCGAGCTGGATGTTGGGCGCGCGCCGGTCGTCTTCGGCATCACCGAAGCCGACGCTGGCGGCCATCACCTGCGACAGCGTGTCCAAGTCGGCATCGATGCTGGACAGGTCGCCCTGTTTCACTATCCTTTCGTACAGCGCGGTGACGATGTCCGCCGCCGTGAGGTCGGCGGAATGGAGACCGGCGACCCCCGACGCATTCTGGATATGGGTCGGGACCACGGCCCCGGGCGGCGCTGCGTGGACCGCGCGGAGCGGCGGCACCGGACGGACCAGCGGGCGGATCACCGACACTGCGTTACTGACGTTTTCCATGCACGACCCTTCTGCCAGGAGAACGGCAGCATAGGCCTGCCCGGACGAGGTCCGGGCGACGGCGGCGCCAAGCTGTGACGGCGTTTGCGAAGCCGCGCCAAAGCGCGCGGTGAAAGCGTCACGGGGCACCGTGGCGATGCCCCGATTGCGTCAGCCGGTCAGTCGGCCAGGCCGCGCAGCAGCTCGTTGACGCTGGTCTTGCTGCGGGTTTTGGCGTCGACCTGCTTGACGATCACCGCGCAGTACAACGAGTGCGAACCGTCCTTGGACGGCAGCTGGCCGGACACCACTACGCTGTACGGCGGCACCGAGCCGTAGCTGATTTCGCCGGTGGCGCGGTTGTACACGCGGGTGCTCTGGCCCAGGAACACGCCCATGCCGATCACGCTGTGGTGGCCAACCACGAAGCCTTCCACCACTTCCGAACGCGCGCCGATGAAGCAGTGGTCTTCGATGATGGTCGGGCTGGCCTGCAGCGGTTCCAGCACGCCACCGATGCCGGCACCGCCGGACAGGTGGCAATGCTTGCCGATCTGCGCGCACGAACCGACCGTGGCCCAGGTGTCGACCATGGTGCCTTCGCCGACGTAGGCGCCGATGTTGGTGAAGCTCGGCATCAGCACCACGTCCTTGCCGAAGTAGCTGCCACGACGCGCGATCGCGCCGGGCACCACGCGCACGCCGGCGCGGCGGAACTTCGCTTCATCGAAGCCGGCGAAACGCGATTCCACCTTGTCCCAGAACGGCGCCGGGCGCGCGTCCACCACCGCCATGTCATTCACGCGGAAGTACAGCAGCACCGCCTTCTTCAACCATTCGTTGACCTTCCAGCCGCCATGGCCGTCCGGCTCGGCAACGCGGAATTCGCCGGTTTCCAGGCCATCGATGACGCGGCCCACCAGCGGCTTGGTCGAGCCTTCGATCTCGTGCAGGGTCAGCGTGGCGCGGCGCTCGAAGGCGCTCTCGATGCCGAACTTGAGCTCTTCCACGCCCGGCGTGGCCGGCTTGCGCAGCGACTTGCGCGCGATGTTCTCGGCGCGCTTGGCAGCGGTTTCCGCAGCGCTGCTGGCCGCGCTCTTCTTGACCGGGGCCTTCTTCGCCGCCGGCGCCGTCTTCTTCGCGGCGGTCTTTTTCACCGCCGGAGCGGCGGCAGCAGTCTTCTTGGCCGCCGCGGTCTGGGCGGCGGTCTTCTTGGCAGGCTTGGTGGCCATCAGTGGGGGTCTCCGGCTTTTCGATCAGGGTCCAGGCAGGCCAGCATGGCGTCGTGCAGCTGCTGCCTGGCGGTTTCGGTCAGGGGGCGGTCGTGTTCATCGCTGATCACGAACATGTCTTCGGCGCGCTCGCCGAAGGTGGCGATGCGCGCGTCATGCACGCGCAGGCCCTGGTTGCGCAGTACGAAGGCGACGTCGGCCAGCAACCCGGGGCGGTCGGGTGCGACCAGGCTGAAGCGGGTACCGCCGGTGTCGTTGTCGTTGGCGTCGCGGAATTCGATGCGCGGGGCGAAGCGGAAATGCCGCAACTGGCGCGGCACCACCCGCCGCGACGGACGCAGCCGCCCAAGGTCGCCGGCCAGCGCCTCGCGCAGGGCCGCTTCCAGGCGGGGCGCATCGCCGTCGGCGAAGCTGTCGGCCGGGGTCACTTCGAAGGTATCGAAGATGGTGTCGACCGGGCCGTCGAGCACGCGCGCGCGATGGATGCCATAGCCCTTGCGGTCCAGGGTCATCACGATGGCCGCGAACAGGCCGTCGCGGTCGGGCGAATGCACGAATACTTCCAGCGCATCGTCGTCGGCGGTGATCCGGCGCACCTTGACCAGGGTCTGGCCCTGCTTGATCGGCACCAGCGCCGCCGCCTGCCAGGCGAGCTGCTCCGGGCGCAGGCGGATGAAGCTCTCGTCCGGCATCACCGTGAACTGGCGGTCGATGGTGGCGTCGTCGTAGCCGCGCTCCCGCACCAGCGCGCGCACGCTCTCACGCGCCTCCAGCACGCGCTCGGCGGCCGGCATCTGGTTTTCCAGGCCATCGCGCAGCGCCCGGCGCGCGGCGAAGTACAGGTCGGCCAGCAGCCGATCCTTCCACGCATTCCACAGCTTGGGGCTGGTGCCGGCGATGTCGGCGCAGGTCAGCAGGTACAGGTAGTCGAGGCGGTCGCGGCTGGCCACCAGGGTGGCGAAACGGTGGATCACGTCCGGGTCGGAGATGTCCTGCTTCTGCGCGGTGACCGACATGCGCAGGTGCTGCTCGACCAGCCAGGCCACCAGTTCGGTATCGGAACCGCTCAGCGCATGCGCCTGGCAGAAGTCGCGGGCATCCACCGCGCCGAGTTCGGAATGGTCGCCGCCACGGCCTTTGGCGATGTCGTGGAACAGCCCGGCCAGCAACAGCAGTTCCGGCTTGCGCAGCCGCGGCCAGACCTCGTGGGCGATGGAGAAGCGCTCGTCGGCGCGGCTGCTGGCGAACAGGCCGATGTTCCGCAGCACCATCAAGGTGTGCTGGTCGACGGTGTATACATGGAACAGGTCGAACTGCATGCGCCCGGACACCTGCGCGAAGGCGGGAATCCATTGCCCCAGTACGCCCAGGCGGGCCATGCGCGCCAGCGTATCCACCGCGCGCGGGCTGCGTAGCAGGGTCATGAACTGTTCGCGCGCGGCAGTGCTGGCCTCGGTGTACGCCGGCAGCTCCGCCAGCGCTTCGGCCAGCGCCCGCGCGGTGAGCGAATGCAGGCCGCGCACGTCGGGGTTGTAGGCCCAGCTGGCGAACAGCGCGAACACCTGTTCGATGTCGCCCTGCGGCCACTGCGGATCGTTGGCGGCCAGGTAGCCGCGGCGCAGCGAGAAGCCCACGCTGACCGGCTCGGGCACGGCCTCGCCGTCGAACTGCTCTTCGAAACGCTGCAGCAGGCGGTCGCTGATCCGCCGCACCACGGTCGCGCTGCGATAGAAGCCCTGCATCATCTTCTCGACCGCCAGGCTTTCCACGTCGTCGACGAAGCCCAGCCGCGTCGCCAGGGTCTTCTGGTAATCGAAACGCAGCCGCTCCTCTGGACGGTTGGCGACCAGGTGCAGGCCGAAGCGCAGCTGCGCCAGCGCGCAGCGCTCGCGGCGCAGCGCGACCGCCTCGTCGGGGCCGAGATGGCCCAGCCCGACCAGCGCTTCCAGTTCGCGCACGCCGAAGGCGCGCAGCGCCATCCAGCCCAGTGTATTGAGGTCGCGCAGGCCGCCGGGGCCGTCCTTGATGTCCGGCTCCAGGTTGTCGGCGGTGTCGCCAAAGCGCTGGTGCCGGGCCAGCAGCTCCTCGCGCTTGGCCAGGAAGAAGTCGCGGGGCGGCCACAGGCCGTCGCTGTTCACGGCCTGCTTCAACGCCTGCCGCGCGGCTTCGTCGGCCAGCAGCGGGCGGAATTCGATCAGGGCGGTCAACACGGTCTGGTCGGCGCTGGCCTGCACACAGGCCTGCGCCGAGCGCACCGCGTGGCTGACCGGCAGCCCGCAATCCCACAGCAGCGCGAACAGACGTGCCAGCGCCGCTTCATGGGTGCGCTGGGCAGCCTCCGGTCCGAACACCAGCAGGTCGATGTCCGAGCGCGGGAACAGCTCGCCCCGCCCGTAGCCGCCGACCGCGAACAGCGCCAGGCCATGGTCGGCCGGCATGCAGCGCTGCCAGGCCAGGCGGATCAGGTGGTCGGCCGCGCGTGCGCGCAAGGCCAGCAGGCGCTCGATGTTGTCGCCCTGGTCGAAGCGGCGGTACAGCCGCGCGTCGGCCTGCTGCAGGGTCTGGCGGGCTTCCGCCGCCCACTCGGGGTCGGCGACGGCGTCGGCCGGCGCGTCCAGGGTCGGGCTCGCCGGCAGCATGCTCAGACCTGCGATTCGCCGGGCGACAGGGTCAGCACGTCCACGCCGGTCTCGGTGACCGCGACCATGTGCTCCCACTGTGCCGACAGCTTGCGGTCCTTGGTGACCACGGTCCAGCCATCCGGAAGCACCTTGTTGTAGCGGGT
>Ga0213821_1000502_pt1 | contig 23752 bp, 27 predicted proteins | sample MC6MC0909MG_FD_179894 | JGI IMG/M metagenome (GOLD analysis project Ga0213821, IMG submission 179894) | Enriched soil aggregate microbial communities from Iowa State University, Ames, United States - MC6-MC0909-MG | ecosystem: Environmental > Terrestrial > Soil > Unclassified | place: USA: Iowa...
CCAATTTTAAGATTCGTAATATCAATTTCAATTACTTCAGGCAATTCAGCTGGTTTTACTTTAATTTTTATCTCTAAATTAGGCTGCATCAAAATGCCGCCCTCGCTGACACCAATTGACTCCCCAACTAGTTTAATAGGGACATCTGCTTCTAATGCCTCAGACATATTAATGGCAAGAAAATCAACATGGTTCACTTCATCTTTTAAAGAGCATTGTTGGATTTCTGACACAACAACATTTACTTTTTTCCCTTCTAACTCCATCGAGAACACACTGTTTTGTCCATTTTTTTGAATGGATTTTTTGAATTCCTTTGCTGAAATAGAAATTGGGGTCGAATCTAAATTATAGCCGTAAATAACCGCAGGAATGGCTCCCCCTTTTCTAAGTTGGGTTAAAGTCGAACGATGCCCAGCTTCGCGCTTTGTAACACTTAATACTGTACTCATATCTATATCTTCCCCTTCCAAGAAAAATTATTTACTCCTTACTACGAATGTCACTAATTTAAAAGATACCCATGACATTTGTTGAAGGCTATAATAATATTCACTTCTCTCTTTTGTAAGTCGTGAAATATTATTAAGTCACAATTACCATTATACCCTTTTATAAGAAAATTCACACAAAAGACGCCTATAAAAAAACAAATCTACCCGTGAAGATAGATTTGTTCTTTATTTAGCCATATATTTATTAATCAAATAGAGTACTTACAGATTTGTTTTCATAGACACGAGAAATTGCATCAGCCATTAATTTAGCTACAGAAAGCTCTGTAATTTTTGGCGACTTTTTCTCTTCAGCAAGCTGGATTGTATTTGTTACAACCAATTCTTTGATTGCAGAGTTTTCGATACGTTCAATAGCTGGGCCGGATAGTACTGGGTGAGAGCAGCAAGCATAAACTTCCTTCGCACCAGCAGCACGTAATGCATCTGCACCAATCGTAATCGTTCCCGCTGTGTCAATAATATCATCAATCAAGATTGCCACTTTACCATCAACATTACCAACAATGTTCATTACTTCTGCAACGTTTGGTTTTGGACGACGTTTGTCAATAATTGCAATCGGTGCTTTTAAACGTTCTGCCATTTTACGAGCACGTGTTACACCACCATGATCTGGAGAAACTACTACAATTTCATCCGCTGGAATACCTTTTGATTTGAAGTAATCAGATAATAAAGGTACCGCCATTAAGTGGTCGATCAAGATATCGAAGAAACCTTGAATTTGAGGTGCGTGTAAATCTAAAACGATAACACGTGTTGCACCAGCTGTTTCAAGTAAGTTTGCCACTAATTTAGCTGTAATTGGCTCGCGCGCTTTTGCTTTACGATCTTGGCGTGCATAACCATAATAAGGCATTACGACGTTTACTGTACGAGCAGATGCACGTTTAACTGCATCCACCATAATTAAAAGCTCCATTAAATGTTCGTTTACTGGTGCAGAAGTTGATTGCACGATAAACACATCACAACCACGAATACTTTCTTCAATGCTAATTTGAATCTCTCCATCGCTGAAGTGCTTAACAGAAGATTTACCTAATTCTACACCCATTTCTTGCGCGATTTCTTGAGCAAGTGGATTATTGGAATTAAGTGAAAATATTTTTAATTGTGAGTTTGCATAATGATACGGCATGATGGCCTCCTGTTTAGTTGATAATTATTTTGAATTTAATTTGCTTACATAATTCGGTTTGTTTTCTTGTCTTGCACGAGCAATTGCAAGTGCGTCTTCAGGAACTTCTTTTGTAATTGTAGATCCTGCTGCAATAAATGAACCTTTTCCAACTTTGACTGGTGCTACTAAGTTAGTATTACATCCTACAAATACATCATCTTCAATAATTGTTTGGAACTTATTTTTTCCGTCATAGTTGACAGTAATGGAACCACAACCAATATTAACATTGTTACCAATTTCCGCATCGCCAATATAGCTTAAGTGCGATACTTTTGTGTCATTCCCTAGATTACTTTTCTTCACTTCTACAAAGTTACCAATTTTCACATGGCTACCAATAGTAGAAAGTGGTCGAATATTTGCAAACGGTCCAATGGCTGTGTCTTCTGCTACAGCGCTTTCACGCACAACAGAAGAATGTACTGTTGTACGAACGCCAATGCGGCTATCTATAATTTGAGTGTTAGGGCCAATTAGACAGTCCTCTCCAATTACTGTCTTCCCTTCGATCATAGAGCCTGGTTGAATAACCGTATCACGACCAATCACTGCATCTGCACTAATATACGTTGCTTCTGGATTAATAATAGATACACCATTACGCATATGCTGCTCATTAATTCTTGCACGCATCAATGTCTCTGCTTGAGATAAAGCAACACGATCATTGACACCAAGTGTTTCCTCGAAATCTTCCGTTACATACGCTTCAACAATCTCGCCTTGCTTTTGTAATATTTCAATGACATCAGGTAAATAATACTCACCTTGGGCATTGTCATTTTTCACAAGTTTTAACGTCTCAAATAACGCTTTGTTATCGAAACAATATGTGCCAGTATTAATCTCTTTTACTAATTGCTGCTCTGTTGAAGCATCCTTTTGTTCAACAATTTGCTCCACTTGTCCATTATCGCCACGTAAAATGCGACCATAACCTGTTGGATTATCCGCGATTGCAGTTAAAATGGTTGCTTTGGCACCCTTTGCTTGATGATGCTCAAATAATGCTTGCATTGTTTCAGGGCGAATTAGCGGCGTATCACCACAAACAACTAATGTTGTTCCCTCTTCACTACCTAAAATAGCCTCCGCTTGTTGAACAGCGTGTGCAGTCCCTAGTTGTTCTGCTTGTAAAACATATTCACTTTTATCACCAAGCTGTTGTTGTACTTTTTCAGCACCATGTCCTACGACCGTTACGATGCGATTAACATCTAACGTTTGAATATGATCCACCACATGTTGAACCATTGGCTTCCCACATACTGGATGGAGCACTTTATATAATTTGGACTTCATACGTGTACCTTGACCTGCAGCCAAAATGACAGCAAAAATGTTGCTCATCTGTAAGTCCTCCAATACGCTCATTTTCTCTTATGACTATATAGCAAAATTCATCTATTTTCAAGGTATGTAGACTTGACAAAAAGATGAATTCCTAAATCAAATGCACCTTATGCTCGATTGTTTATATGTATGTCCATAAACTACTGTATTTTTCTTATTTACAAAATAAAAAGAACTCTCCGAATAAGAAGAGTTCTTAATAAAAATTTTTCACCAGTAATATGCTGAATTTGGGGCAGTTAGGCGATTTGGCAAATCGTGTAATCCTTTAATTGCTCCAAACTTTACACAGCAGGTCCTTTGATCAATTTCGCCTTGGCGTAATTGCGTCCGGTTTTTAAATTGTGCCCAGACCTCACGAGGGCCAACACGATGTCGGACCTGTAGGGTGGGAGTCTTCTGTATCTGCCGCTTTACTTTAGATACAAAAAACATTTGCTAAATAATATTTTTCTTGCTAAACGCCAATTCCTTCTAATTCTTCAGCTTTATCGGCCTCTTCTGATTCGCTTGAATTATGATACTCGTTTAAAATAATCTCCTGTATTTTATTACGAGTAGTAGAATTAATCGGATGCGCAATATCTCTAAATTCTCCGTCAGGCGTTCGTTTACTTGGCATAGCTACAAATAATCCAGTATTTCCATCAATTACTCGAATATCATGAACTACAAACTCATTGTCGAGTGTAATGGAAGCAATCGCACGCATACGACCATCCGTCTGAACACGACGTAATCTTACATCAGTAACTTCCATTTTCTCACCACCTCTCTTCTTAGATGCCTAAATGAAAATATAATATTCTTAATTACCGAATATTTTCCTTTTCATAGTCTATCAAATTTTCTAAAAAATTTGAATACTTATTAATATAATATTTTCTCTAATTTACGTAAATTTTGACAATTGTTTGTCAGCTCTAAAAAAAACTCGCTAAAAGATTGTTCTTTTAGCGAGCTTTACTGTTTCTTATTTAACGATGGCAATAACTTCAATTTCTACTTTTACATCCTTTGGAAGGCGTGCAACCTCTACCGCAGAGCGAGCAGGTTTATGATCACCGAAATGACTTGCATATACTTCATTCATTGCCACAAAATCATTCATATCCTTCATAAAAACTGTTGTTTTCACAACATGATCTAAAGATGTGCCTGCAGCTTCTAATACTGCTTTTAAGTTGGCAAACACTTGATTTGTTTGAATAGTAATATCACCCTCTACCAATTCACCGGTAGCCGTTAGCGGGATTTGGCCAGAGCTATAAAACATGCCATTTATAATAATTCCTTGCGAATATGGTCCGATTGCTGCTGGCGCATTTGTTGTTGCTACTACTTTCATTTGTCATGTCCCCTTTTAGAAAAATAGTTACCTTCACTTAATGCAATTGTACGGTCTTTTTCGTTGACCTCATGAAGCTTAACGAGTGAATAATAATCATCTACTAAAGTTTCATCTGCATGCTCAGCTTCTACAAGCACTGCGATACCTGCCAGCTGACAATCAAATTCCTCTAGTAAATTTTTCATGCCATTCATTGTACCACCGACTTTCATAAAGTCATCCGTAATTAGTACACGTTGTCCACTCTTCATACTTCTTTTTGATAATACCATTGTCTGAATTCTTCGGGAAGAACCAGAAACATAGTTAATGCTGACTGTAGAACCTTCTGTTACTTTACTATCTCTTCTAACAACTACAACAGGTACATTTAAATGTCTTGCAATAGCATGCGCAATAGAAATCCCTTTTGTGGCAACAGTCATAATAACGTCAATTTGTTGATCAGCAAATGCCGATGCAAAGACTTTTCCAACCCGGTTAATCAAATCTGGATTGCCGAGTAAGTCCGTCATAAATAAATAACCGCCTGGTAACAAACGATCTGAATGCTCAAGTTCTGCCTTTAAATCTTGAATCACTAAACGTACCTCAGCCTCGGACATTTTAGGAATATACTTTACTCCTCCTGCAGCGCCCGGTACTGTCATCAATAACCCGATTCCTTTTTCTTCGAAAGTTTCTTTTACAATCGTTAAATCTTCACTAATGGAGGATTTTGCAGATTGATATAATTCAGAAAAATAAGTTAGCGGGATCAGCTGATGTGGATGTTCTAGCAAATAATACGTCATATCCACTAGTCGTTCACTACGCTTCCATTTCATGCGACCCTCTCCTAAACACGAATATTTATAGGTAAAATTAACACAAATTTGCGGTTTTAAGCAAGCGTATTTCGTTCACCTAAAATACGCACAGCATATACTTCTTCACAAAAACCACGTAAACCATTATAAATGCGGCTTACTCGAGCCTCGCTGTCTACTAGACCAAAGACCGTAGGACCGCTTCCGCTCATCAATGTTGCATCCGCTCCAAAGCGCTTCATCTGTTCCTTTAACATTACTACTTCTGGATGTAGCTTAAATGTTACAGTTTCCAAAACATTCCCTAATGATGAACATAGTAGCTCATAATCTTCCATTTCAATAGCACGAATCATTTGCTTCGTATTTGGATGCTCTAATCCTTCAACCTTTAGTCCTCCATAGACTTCTGCAGTAGAAACACCTATTTTAGGCTTAGCTAAGACTACCCAACAGTTTGGCGGTGCAGGCAATTCTTGGATTTTTTCCCCACGCCCTGTGGCTAATGCTGTACCACCATAGACACAAAATGAAACATCAGATCCAATTTTTGCACCAAGTTCAGCTAATTCATCAATGGATAACCCTAAATTCCATAGCTCATTCAACCCCTTTAGTGTAGCAGCTGCATCACTACTGCCCCCTGCAAGACCTGCTGCAATTGGTATTTCTTTTTCTATAGTAATGGATACACCTTGTCCAATGCCGTATGTATCTTTAATTAGACGCGCTGCCTGATAAGCAAAATTACGATGATCATTCGGCACAAAATTATCAGTTGAAATTATTTCTATTGTGCCATCTTCTCGGGATTCCAAACTAATACGATCTGCTAAATCGACAGTTGTCATGACCATCTCTACTTCGTGATAATTATCTGGTCTTTTATAAAGTACATCTAATGTTAAATTTATTTTTGCAGGCGCCTTTACATAAAGCATCTTTCTTCCTCCCTTATAACTACACTTATCAATTATGCTTTGTCGCAATTATTGGCTGGCGCTCCTTCAGCTCTTCGCTTTCGCAACAACCCATCATCTTACGTACAAGATTATTCATTTTATTTTACCATAATGGGAAAGCGAAAATGGAAAAAAAGAACCGTATACCCCTATTTGGTGTAACGGTTCTCTCTCGTCAGTTGTGTTGTTGTGTCAGCAGAAAAATTCCATTCCTGCTAAAAGAAATTATTTTTTATAAGTTGGCTATTTTAGCAAAAATAGTCTACTTATTTTGGTCTTGCTCATTACTTGCTCGCTCAGCCATTTCTATGGCACGTTTGACCATATTACCGGCGTCACGAGCTTTAATGCCGCCCCAGCCTTCTCGTTGCACAACATCATAAAATCCAAGCTCTTTTGCGATCTCTTCTTTTAATCGAGGTGACATGATACCTTTTCTAGGCATATAAACTCCTCCTTTAACAACTGACGAATTTAGTATGTCCCGAAAAACGCAAAACACTCATGCAGTTTTTAACATACATGAGTGTTTCAAAATATAGAAATAAGTACTAGAAACTATTTTGCGACAGCAGCCTTTGCTTCGTCTAAAAAAGTAATCTCTACTGCTTCAGTTAAAATATCTGTGTAGCTATACGATACGCGCTTGCACGTATTGTCCTCTTGATCAAGCTCAACTACAAAGATAGCACGATATGTCTCACGTAATATCCCTGCACACTCGACCGTTTTCTTGCGACCTCCGTTTGCTCTTAACTGCAAACGTTTACCCAAATGACAATCCAACGACTTTTTAATGTCCGCTAAAGTTTTTGGCATTTTCGCTTACACCTCACTACAAAACAGTATAAGCGATACGCCCAAAAATGTCAACAAAATATAATATTTTATCAGCCCTGAATAAATATTGTCAACTTATTTTTTATGAAAAATTATGTTTTTTTTACTTGTAAGAAAAAATGTTAACAAAATTTCTTACTTTCCAAATGTCGGATAGAGCGCATCTGCTAATTTTCCAAACTCTTGTATGCTAAGTGTTTCTCCTCGACGGGTTGGCTCTATATTGACTGTTGTTAAAGCCTCTAAAATTTTCTCTTTATTTTGCTTTCCATTTGGTAAACCCGATTGTAAATTATTGAAGATTGTTTTTCTTCGCTGCACAAAGGATGCACGTGTCACGACAAATAAGAAATCCTCATCAATCACTTTTACAGGGGGTTCATCATGCTTAATTAAGCGAATGACCGCAGAATCTACATTAGGCTGTGGCATGAATACAGTTTTTGGTACCGTCATGGCAATATCAGCCTTCACATAATATTGGATTGCTATTGATAAAGAACCATACTCTTTCGTTCCCGGTTTGGCCGTTATACGATCTGCAACCTCCTTTTGCATCATGACAACAAAGCCTCTTATCGGTAAACGATCATTTAGTAATTTCAATAAAATCGGAGTCGTCACATAATACGGCAAATTTGCTACTACCATAATATCCTCAATACCCGGCATCTCTTCCTCAATTATTTTAGCAACATCTGCCTTTAAAATATCTGAATGTACAATTGTCACATTATTATATGGACTTAATGTATCTTCTAATACAGGTAATAGTCGTTGATCAATTTCAAAGGATACGACCTTTTTTGCACTTCTAGCTAAGTGTTCAGTCAATGCCCCAATGCCAGGACCCACTTCAATTGCACCACTATTTTCAGTTAAATTTGCATGACTAACAATGTTTCTTAAAATGTTTGGATCTATTAAAAAATTTTGACCTAAGCTTTTTTTAAATGAAAATCCATATTTTTTTAAAATTTCTTGTGTTCTAATTGGTGTTGCAATATCCTTATGCATTGTTTTCCTCCTGATCTAGCTGTGCGACAGCCGCACCAAATTGCTGTTCTGTAATTTGAAACATTTTTAATCTTTTGTGAAGTTGCTTACCATTTGTTGCGCCAATATTCAACAGCTCCCCAAGACGATCCCGACGATATTTTGCACGAGGATGTCCAATTAAACGTGCTGTCATTAAATCCTCTAGTGTAATGTCATCAGTTATCGGCTCTATACTACTTGGCGTATAGACATGTTGGAGTGCCTTTCGTATATCTTCATCTGCTGCGTGCTCAATTCCAAGCCCTTTGCCGTTTTTGGCAATTGTTTTTGCTTTTGGTAAGAAGGCATGCTTAACCCCTTTCACACGCTCTTCTATAATTGCACGAATTCGCCGTCCTGGATAATCAGGATCAGTAAAAACGATGACACCTCTTTTATCCTGAGCATGCTGAATTCGCTTCAGCGTTTCTTCTGAAATTGCTGATCCATTTGTTTCTATAGTATCTGCATGTACAGCTCTTTTTATGGCAGTTGTATCATCTTTTCCTTCAACCACAATGATTTCTTTTATTTGCAAAAAGGCTCCTCTTTTCTACCTTATCTTCAGACCATTTTACAACTGCACTGTTTGATTGTACAGAAATACACGGTTATGTATTCTAGGACAAAGTATTTACATTCTTTCTAAAAGGTACAAACTTTGTCCACTAAATAAAGATAAAAAGCTTTCCCGCCAGTCAAAACAGGAAAGCTCAATTAGTGAAAATACATTTTGATTAATTTTACAATTTTTTTAATTTAATACTTTTATACGCACTTTCTTTACGCCCCACTTACTAGCTTGGGCATCAGATTGTACAAGTATATCGATCTTATTACCCTTAATTGCGCCACCAGTATCCCCAGCTACCGCTGTTCCATAGCCTTCAACCCATACTTTTGAGCCAAGCTTAATAACAGATGGATCTACCGCAATTACTTTTAATCCAGCACCTGAACGTAAATTAATGCCAGTGGCAGATGTACCTGAACATCCCTTACAATACGGTGTATAGGCTGTTGCTGTAACATAAAATTCTTTACCGTTAGCTGGCTCTGCTGAACCACGTGATACAGTCGCTGCACTTGCCACAACAGTTTTAGTACCTACTGCAACCACTTGCTTCTTCGGCTCCTTTAGAACCTTTTCAGTTTTTAGATTTCTAGCTACCTCTTTACCATTTTCTTTCACGACTTCAAACGTTCGAGAAATAGAACCTTTCTCGCCCGTTGTCACTACTTTTTGTTTTCCCTTCTGCAACGAAGCATCCTGCTTCTTTTCAACTGCGAAATCTAAAGAGTCTTCCACTACATCGATAACCTTTTCTACGCGAACTACTGTGATTTTACTCTTCGGAGTAATAACGTCCTCGAGGTTATTTTCGACACGATCGGATTCATTAAGCTGAATTCCTTGTTGTTTTAAAAAGTTAGCGACCGTAGTCGAAGTGGACCATACTTGTCTTTCTTTTACACCATCGACAAGAGCTACTGGAAACGCTTTTTGAATATCAATTTTGCTATCTGCTCCTACTTCCGTATCCAGACCTTGTACTAAAGAGTCGTGCTCAGATACTTGAATATTCGCTTCTTTCAAAATGTCTTTCACTAGAGTTTCAGTTGTCCAAACTTTTGACTGATTTCCATCAACTGAAATAGTTACTTCTTTTGCCTGTTCCCATGAAATTGCTAATCCATTAACAATTTTGGTGTTCAGAGAGGGTGATATTTTGTCATGCTCTGCTATGTCTATATTTTGATCTTGTAATAATTGTTCTACAGTTTTGGCATGTGTTGCTACTTCGATTTTTTCTCCGTTTGCTTCAAGCGTTACGGTTTGTTTAGTACCTTGATAAAGTACAAATGAAATTACAGATACAAACAGGACAAGTGAAATAATTCTTATCACTGTTTGCTTACTCCTCAATGATCCTAAGAACAAGTTTTTCATGGAATTATTTGACATGAAAAAACGCCTCCTTAATACAAGGTTGGATTATACGGACTAGATTTGGCACTGTCAACCCGAAAGTATTTCTAAGAAAATTGACTTCGCCATTTCGACCAACCACAAACCCAATATTGGAGGCATGTCAGCTAGTTAAACGTCAATCCTAAAAAATTTTTTCGCATTGGCTGTTGTCACCTGTGCAATTTCCTCAATTGTTACCCCTTTTAAACGCGCAATTTCTTCTGCCACTAATGGCACAAAAGCTGGTTCATTACGCTTTCCTCGATATGGATGGGGCGCTAGATACGGTGCATCTGTTTCAATCATCAAATGCTCTAACGGTATTTCTGTCGCCACTTTCTTGGGCATCCGTGCATTTTTAAATGTCACCGGCCCACCAAGGCTAATCATAAAATTCATAGCAATACATTCATGTGCTGTTTCAACACTGCCACTATAGCAATGCATAACGCCTCCAACAGATGCTGCATTTTCTTCACGTAAAATTCGTACAACATCCCCTGTTGCATCCCTGTTATGAATAATGATTGGTAAATTCACCTTTTGCGCTAAATGAATTTGTTTGCGGAAAAGTGCTTGTTGAACATCCTTCGGAGATTTATCCCAATAGTAGTCCAACCCGGTTTCACCAATACCAACTATTTTTGGATGTGCTGTTAATTCCTCAATCCAATTCAAATCTTCTTGTGTACAATCAATCGCATCAACCGGGTGCCACCCTATGACACCATAAACAAAATCATATTGTTCAATCAGTTGCATAGTTTTTTCAATGGTTTTTCGGTCAAATCCAACCACAACCATTGTTTCTACCTTTGCCTCAAGGGCTCTATCAATAACCTCTTGTAAATCTTCTGTGTACTGATCTGCGTTTAAGTGTACATGTGTATCGATGAACATCGTCATTCTCCTAACATAGATTTTATTAAAAAATATTATTTCTTTTTTTGCGTAAGTATTACAAATATATTACAAACAATTTGGTATTGTGACATTACACATAATGCCAAACACCTTGTTCACTACCATTTACCTATAAAAACACAAAATTTCCCTTCTGTAAATTATCTTAAAATAATACTTACTGAGAATTGCTAAAAGATTTTAAAAGCCTGCTGAATTTTTACATTCAGCAGGCCCCCTAAAATTCTTTACTTAACTTTTGCTCCATTTTCAAGCTTTGAATCGACGGAAGCTAATTTTAAAATTCCATCTTTTTCACCAGCTAAAATCATACCTTGAGATAATTCACCTCGTAATTTCACCGGTTTTAAATTAGCAACTACTATCACCTTTTGACCAACTAATTCGTCAGGAGAATAGAACTTAGCAATGCCTGAAACTACTTGTCGCTGCTCATATCCAAGATCAACTTGAAGCTTTAATAATTTATCTGCTTTCGGAACCGTTTCACATGCAATTACTGTTGCTACACGTAAATCGATTTTCATAAAATCATCAATTGAAATTTCAGGAATTTCTGGAATCTCGGAAGTTTCTGATTGATCTTTAGGCTCCTCTTCCTGCAGCGTCTTCACTGAACCACGCATTTCATCACGAATATAGGCAATCTCTACTTCACTCTCTAAACGTGGGAATATCGGAATACCTTTTTCTACCACTTTAATGTTTGCTGGAATAGTATTGCCGAATGTTTCAATTGTATCCCATGCTAAGAATCTGTCATCCAAGCCTAATTGTTCAATTATTCGTTTAGGTGTAGATGTCATAAACGGTTGTAACATGACGGCAATTTGGTGTAAACTTTCCGCCAAATTTCGCATAACAGCGCCTAATTTTGGTTTATCTGTTTCCTCCTTTGCTAGAACCCATGGTTGAGTTTCATCTATATATTTATTCGTGCGTGAAACAAGTGTCCATAAGTCTGCCAATACGACACTAAATTGCATTTTTTCCATACTTTCTTCATATTTAATACGTACCGTCTCAGCTTGCTCTTTTAAAGCCGCATCAAACTCTGTTGCTAGAAGATTTTCTGTAGGAATAATACCATCGAAATATTTATTAATCATAGAAATTGTACGATTCAATAAATTTCCTAAATCATTTGCAAGATCAAAGTTAGTTCTTTCCACAAATGATTCTGGTGAAAATACACCATCAGAACCAAATGGTAGCTCACGTAATAGGAAATAACGTGTCGCATCTAGGCCATAACGGTCGATTAACATTTCTGGATAGATAACATTGCCCTTCGATTTAGACATTTTACCATCCTTCATCATAATAAAACCATGTGCAAACACTTTCTTAGGAAGCGGTAAGTCTAGGGCCATTAGGAAAATTGGCCAATATATTGTATGGAAACGAACGATATCCTTTCCAACTACATGTACATCTGCTGGCCAATATTTGTTGAATAATGTTTCATCGTCTGATAGATAGCCCAAAGCAGTGATATAATTCGTTAAGGCATCCACCCAAACATAAATAACATGCTTCGGATCACCAGGTACTTTAATTCCCCAGTCGAATGATGTTCTTGATACAGATAAGTCCTCTAGCCCTGGTTTAATAAAGTTATTGATCATCTCATTTTTTCGAGATTCAGGTTCAATGAACTCCAGGTTCTCCTCATAATAAGCTAATAGACGATCTGCATATTTCTTCATATTAAAGAAATATGATTCCTCTTTAACTTTATGCACTGGACGACCGCAGTCAGGACAGTTTCCATTCTCTAGTTGTGTTTCGGTAAAGAAAGATTCACAGGGAGTACAGTACCACCCCTCATATTCACCTTTATAAATATCATTATTATCTAAAAACTTTTGGAAGATCTTTTCGACAGCTTTCGTATGTCGATCTTGGGTTGTTTGAATGAAATCATCATATGAAATATCCATTAAAGCCCACAGTCTTTTTGCAGCATCTGCAATTTCATTTACATATTCCTGTGGATGCTTGCCCACTTCAGCTGCTTTCTCTTGAATTTTTTGCCCATGCTCATCCATTCCAGTTAAAAAACGTACATCATATCCACGTAAACGTTTATAACGTGCAATTGTATCTGATGCTACAGTTGTATACGCTGTACCAATATGAAATTTTCCACTTGGATAATAGATTGGGGTTGTTATATAGAATGTTTTGTTTTGTTCGCTCACAAGAACTGCCTCCATTGTTTCACAGTATACTTTCTATTCTAACGAAGTACGAAATTCGTTTCAATGAAAGTTTGAATCGTACGCGAAAATTGTCGAATCATATATTCAATCCATTAAATGTCTTAAATAAGAAGCTTTTTTACTATAAATTAAAATATATAATAAAAACCTTTTATAAAAATCAATATATCTGTTTTCTCCTCAAAAATTTTTTTAAAAACAATAATATTAGTGCATTAATTAATTGACGTTTATGGCATTACTTGGTATGATAACTATCAGACAAAGAAATTATGTCGAAATTTGACGAAATACCAATATAACTTTTAACATTAGGAGGAAAAATAATTATGAAATCAACAGGAATTGTTCGTAAAGTCGATGAGTTAGGTCGTGTAGTAATTCCTATCGAACTACGCCGTACTTTAGGTATTGCTGAAAAGGATGCTTTAGAAATCTATGTGGATGATGATAAAATCATCTTAAAAAAATATATGCCTAACATGACATGTGCTGTTACTGGCGAAGTATCTGATGATAACTTCCGTCTAGTTGGAGGCAAATTAATTTTAAGTCCAGAAGGCGCAGAAATGTTAATGAAAGAAATTCAAAATAACTTAAAAAAATAATGTAACTTAGTTTTTAATATACCCAAATTAGGAGACCCTTATAATGTCCATGTCAGACCTTTCACATTTAAGGGTACTATTTTTTACAATTATTATCAATTTAAACATTTATAATTAATAAAAAAACATAATTTCCAACTTGGTTAACTATACAAAAGAGGCTGCCTCTCTAAAGGCAACCTCTTCTTTTTATTAGTTATGATATTCATTATATACATCTCGTTTAGATACTTGACGTAGTTTGGCTACTTCTTTTATAGCTTCTTTTGATGTAACACCTTCCTGAGCAATAATATAATCGACATGTTCAACAAAGGACATTTTTTCCCAATACACTTCTTCTTTATCCTCTTCCTCAAAATTACTATTTCCTTCAAGGATAATACAAAATTCTCCTCGGATTTCCTCATTTTGAGACCATTCCACCGCCTCATTGAGACTCCCTCTTAAAAACTCCTCGAATTTCTTTGTTAACTCACGCGCTAATACAATTCGACGACTTCCAAGAATAAGCTCCATATCTTTTAAGGTTTCCTTTAAGCGATGAGGTGCCTCGTAGAACAGTATTGTTTCCTGACGTTTTTTTAGCTGCTCTAATTGCTGTCGACGTTCCTTTTTCCCGCGATTCAAAAATCCATAAAAGAAAAACGGCTGGGGTGTTAATCCAGATGCAATTAAAGCAGATAGTGCTGCATTCGGGCCCGGAACCGGCACAACCGGAAAGTTCTGAGCGATTGCCTTTTCAACTATATCTGCTCCAGGATCAGAAATACAAGGTAAACCTGCATCACTCACTAATGCAATTGTTTTTCCCTCCTGTAATAAAGTTAATAATTTTTCTCCTCCAACGATTAAATTATGTTCATGATAACTTATTAAAGGTGTTTCAATGTCAAAGTAGTTACACAGCTTCTTTGTATTTCTAGTATCTTCCGCCGCTATGATATCTGCTTCTTTTAAAATACGTAGCGCACGGACGCTCATATCCTCTAGATTTCCAATAGGTGTTCCTACAAGATATAAACAGCCTGTCTGATCGTGTATGGCACTTTTTTGTGATTTCACGATTCACCCCTCCTTATATAATTAATTTTTTGTGCTCTTGTTAGTTGCTTAAAAGCATACTCTGCACGCATTGCCTCTTGTTTTGTTTCGAACTCCTCCATATAAATACATTCCACTGGTCCTCTGGCTCTTGTATATTTTGCCCCTTTACCAGCATTATGTACAGCTACACGCTTTTCTACATTGTTTGTATAGCCTGCATAAAGTGATTGATCTGCGCATTCTAGCACGTAAAAGTAGTGATTATTGTTCTTTTCCATAAAGAATTTCTCTCACCTCAGGTGTATATTCATTATTGGCGTTATAGACATACAGTGGTGGTAAAATTTTCAAATCTGGCTTTCCATCTTTTATTCCCTCTATTAATAACGTATTGGCCTCTTTCCCTTCTTTGGGATAAATAAATTGCATTCTTTTTGGCTCTAAACGATTTGCACGCATTGCTGTAACAATGTCTAATAATCTCCCTGGACGATGCACAAATGCTGCCTTTCCGCCTTGTTTTAGTAATTTACTAGCTGACTGAATTGCTTCTTCTAATGTTAAATATAATTCATGTCGTGCAATGGCATGATGCTCACTAAGATTTTTATCACTTGCCTCATGTGCTAAAAAATAGGGCGGATTGCAGGTAACAACATCATACTTTTCAATGCCCAGTTGCTTTGGTATTTCTTTTACATCTCCAAGGATCATTTGAATTTGGTTTTCTAGCTGATTGTACTGAATGCTTCTCTCCGCCATATCAAATAAACGCGGTTGAATCTCTACTCCCATTATTTGTCCTTTAGTTCGAGCACTTAAAAAGAGAGGGATGACACCATTACCTGAGCATAAATCAACAATGTTCCCTTTATAGTAAGGAACATTGACAAACTTCGAAAGTAATACTGCATCCAAAGAAAATGAAAAGACTGAGGGACTTTGTATAATACGTAAGTTCTCTGCCAACAAATAGTCTAGCCTTTCATCATCCTTTAACCATTCATCCATATTTTTTCTTCCTCCTACTATACAAAACAAAAGACTGATACCACCGTAGTGGCAATCAGCCTTCTATTACACATTTTGTTTATTTAAAAATGATAGACAAAACAGACAGTCTTCACCTTTACGTGAACTTCCGAAATGAACATGACATACATGGAAGCCCTCTTGGTACAAACGTGCCAGGTTATCATAGCCTTCTCCAATATCTAGTGAAGTCTCTTTCTTCACATCAGCAGCCTGTATGGAGTTATCTTTAGCAAGTAGTTCTTCTAGACGTGTACGAAGGTGATGATTTTCTGTTTCAAGTGCCTTATGCTCTTCCATCATTAACGCTACAAATTGCTTCAATGCACCAAATTGCTCCTGCATTGCTTCGAGCTGTTGTTCGAACTCCATAACGGTATCTAAGAAATTACGGTCCTTCACCCAAGCCACCTCGTTAAATTCTCTATCTCATATAAGATTTTTTTCGCATGCTAGCAGTTCTTCTAGTGTATACTCAACTGTGCGTTCCTGCTCTTGTAAATAAACTTGAATGAGTCTCTCCAGCACATTTAAACCTACAACTCTACCGCGTCCGTCTGGTGTCATCGTCATTTCACCAATGTCAGGCATGCCCTCTTTCGCTTCCTCATATTCATCATTTTCATACTTTAAACAGCACATTAAACGGCCACATAGACCTGAAATTTTTGAAGGATTTAAAGAAAGATTTTGATCTTTTGCCATCTTAATAGAAACTGGATCAAAGTCACCTAAAAAAGTTGAGCAACAGAGCATTCGTCCACAAGGACCTATGCCACCCAACAATTTTGCCTCATCACGCACACCAATTTGGCGAAGTTCGATACGTGTTCTAAATACCGAGGCTAGATCCTTTACTAGATCCCTAAAGTCGACACGTCCTTCAGCTGTAAAATAAAAAATAATTTTATTACGATCAAATGTATATTCAACATCTACTAGCTTCATTTCTAGATTATGCTCTATAATTTTTGTACTTGCCAGTTCAAATGCCCGCTTTGACTCAGCTGCATTTTCCTCTACCTGAATACGATCACGTTCATCCGCTGGTCGTAGTACTTGTTTAAGTGGTAATACAACATCATTATCCCCAACAACCTTTTGTGGGACAACTACTTTACCATATTCTACACCACGAGCTGTCTCTACAATGACATATTGACTATCTTCTAGTAGATATGATGCTGGATCAAAATAATATATTTTACCCGCTTTTTTAAAGCGGACTCCCACTACATTATACAAATGTGTATCCCTCCTGCAGATTTAGCATTAGCTGCTCCATCAATAACGTCCTATTCATGTTACGCTGTAAAGATGCGCGCGCCTGTAAAATAGACTCCATTTGACTAGATAGGCGTTCATAAGTCGAATGTAACGCAGCTTCTTTAAATGTCTGTAACATGTCTGGATAAGTACAAGCTGCCTCGGGATTAGCTTTTATTGACACTATATCACGGTAAGCAAATAGTAGTAAATCCAATGCTTGTTCCATTTCACTTTTTTCTTTAAAAAGTGGCAACCATTCTTCATGCACAACTAGCATTGCTTCGTGTACACTTTGGCGAATTACCTCTACTAATTTTAACACTGTTTTTCGAGCAAGTGCAAACTGCTCGTCATTTGCTAAAAATATAGCTGTTTCGAGCTCATTCGTCATCATGCTCACTGTACAAGACATTGAATAAGAAATATTGCTTTCTTGCAAATGATTTAACAATACATGACGAGGCATTTTTTGAAACTTTATATGCTGACATCTAGAGCGAATCGTTGGTAATATTGACTGCATTTGCTCAGTTAGCAAAATGGCCGTAACCTCTCCATCAGGTTCCTCTAAAAATTTTAGAATCATATTTGCGGATGCAATATTAAGTCGATCTGCATGATGAAGTACATAAATCTTTCGCCCTTCTTCAACACCCATCATCTTCATCTCAGCTACTAAATCACGTATTTGATCAATTTTAATAAATTGACCATCTGGATATATTTGATGAATATTAGGATGATTGCCAGAATCAACACGTCTGCAATTTCGACATGTTTCACATGGAACATTTTGATTTGGTTGCTCACATAGCATTAATTTGACAAAAAACAGCATAATATCTACTTTGCCTGTCCCTTTTTCGCCATCAAAAATGTAGGCATGTGCTAATCTATTTTTGTCAAAAATCGTTTGAAGCTGCTTCATTACGACAGGTTGTAGTGAAAATAGCTCTTCAACATTCTTGGCCATATATTTAAATTCCTTCCTATAACAATTACAAAAAGATATAATTGTTTGCGATTGCTCTCTTCTCGATACAGAATTACTTGTAACAATAAGCAAAATATATTTGAAAAAAGCCCGCGCCTACAAGAGAACGAGACACGGGTTTTACATATACAGATTAATTAATAAGCCTTTTATCTCACCGATTTTATCAAGAAGATCAATTGCTTCTTTTTCTTCATCTAAAATATCTTGTGCTAACTCCACAAGGCGAGAATCAATCGTTTCGATTATTTTTAAACGTCTTCCCTCACCGAAACGATTCCACGTATGTGATTGCTTTAATTCCATACCATGTTCGACTGTTTCTTGTAGAAATTTTTTAACAAGCATTTTAAAACGAGCAAGCTCTCGTAAATTTCGAGATCTTGCAACTCGGTCACCCGCAGTAGAAATATCCCCTAGCAATCGTGTAAGCTGTTCAGTCTGCAATTTGGTTCCCTGCTTGACGACCATATCTCCAAATCGGTTATTTTGATTATTATTTTGTAGTGGCTCTTTGCGATTAGTATTTAACCCGACACGTATATCTTGATTGATCTTCAAGCTGTATTCGCCCCCACTTGCTTTCTTTATCGATACACAAAAGCTAATTTAAATTTCGTTCTGAACTAAAAATGATGAAACTGCTCAATTGGTAAAACAAAAACTGTCGCTCCTCCTACTTCAACCTCTACAGGATAAGGTATATAGGAATCCGCATTACCGCCCAATGGTGAAACGGGTGCCACCATTTGTTCCCGAGCTCGACAATTATCTCGAATAATATCTAAAACTTTGGGTATAAGAGAGTCTTCGGTTCCAATAAGAAACGTAGTATTTCCAGAACGTAAAAAACCTCCTGTGCTCGCTAACTTAGTTGCGCGAAACTGATTCTTCGTTAAAGCATTTGATAAGCGACTGCTATCCTGATCCTGCACTACAGCTACGACTAACTTCATTCGCACTCACCCCTTTTATAAAATTAACCTAGATCAATTTTTGTTACCATTATCTATAGGAAAATTTCAATTTAATGAGCGTTTTTTTCTCATTAAATAAAATAATAGATGTTACCATTATATCACAATGTGTTAGACAACTTCATGCTTTTACTGCAATGCATCAAATAATAATGCCCATACATCTTCTACAACACGCTCAATATTTTGCTCAGCATTGACAACATGTATTCGCTCCGGGTAACGATCCACTAGTTGTAAATAACCTTCACGAACTTTCTGATGAAAGGCTAAGCTTTCAACATCTAATCGATTTACCTCTCGTTCACCATGAGCATGAATACGTGCTAAACCAATCTCTGGTTCAAGGTCAAATAAAATTGTGATATCAGGCAATTTCTTACCGATTGCAAACTCATTAATAGATAATACCTCATCCACACCGATACCACGTGCATATCCTTGATAAGCTAATGAAGAATCAATAAAGCGATCGCAAATCACCATTTTCCCCGCATCTAATGCAGGTCTAACCTTTTCAAAATAATGCTGACTTCGAGCTGCTGCGTACAATAATGCCTCTGTTCGTTCATCCATTGCTGTATGTGCTGGGTTTAAAATGATTGTCCGAATTTTTTCAGCAATCTCTATACCACCAGGTTCTCTCGTTGCTAATACATCAATATTCTCCTGAGCTAGTCGCTCAGCTATTTTTTGAATGACTGTTGTCTTTCCGGCACCCTCTGGACCTTCAAATGTTATAAATAAATTGCTGTTCATCCTGTAATTGCCTCCAACTATTTCATGACCTCAATCATTTTTTCTTCTAAACGGTGATTTCCTTGGAATGTTGCACCTGTAGCCAATAATTCCTCAAGCTGGCTCAATTTTGCCACAGTTATCTTTTCCCCTGGAACAAGTAATGGAATGCCTGGAGGGTAAGGAATAACCATGCTTGATGAGATTCGCCCCATTGTTCGCATATACGGTAACCATTCCTTTTCCGATTTTTCAATTTCCTCAATAGAATAAGCTGGTTCGGTAATGGCTACAAAATTATAGGCTGTATGTGGAGCTGTTATTATATCTGCTTTCGGTGTATTTAACAATATTGTTATCGCTTCCTTAATACGGACACGAATTTCTGCAAAGGGATAGTTATGCCCCTGTTTTAATAAAGGTAGTACCAACAAAACCTGATTTGCATCTGCCAGCTCTACATATACTTGTTTTGCCTCCAGTGCCTCTTGTAGTTGGAAACCACTATAGCCCTCTACACGGAGTAATAATTTTATAGGGTCATCTACCTCGATAACTTTCAAAGATCCTATTGCCCGTAATGCTTCTACCCATTGATTCTTTTTTTCTATTATATATGCACCATCACTCTCCATATATGTCTGTATATAATAGCGTGCATCATCTAAAGAAGCTAATAAAAGATAGGATGGGCTACTAGATTGCAGCATACGTAGATAGTAATTTATTTTATCGACATTAATGATATCTGAATTAACATGCATAAAGGATGCCATTGTCATTGCAGGTAGAGTTTTATGTGCAGACTGTACCACTATATCTGCACCAAACGTCAATGCTGATGGTTGGAATAAGGCACAGGCACTAAAATGGGCTCCGTGTGCCTCATCTACTAAGACAGGAATTCCCTTTTCATGACAGTAGGCTATCTGCTGCTGAATTTCTTTAGATGTCATACCATAATAAGTAGGATATGTTAAAACAACAGCACGGGCCTCTGGATAATAATCAACTGCTTCTTTTAAATCCTTATAGGAAACATGCGTTGCTGTTAGTGTTTGATCATCCCACATGGGTGAGACAAATACAGGTCTTGCTCCAACCAGCTCAATTGCATGAAAAATTGACTTATGAGCATTACGTTGAACAATAATCGTATCATCCTTTTTACAGGTAGCATAGATCATTGCTAAATTCCCAACCGTAGATCCACCTACTAAAAAGAAGCTTTTCATTGTCCCATATGTATCTGCCAATAAATTTTCTGCTTCTAATATCATTTCCTCAGGATGATGTAGGTCATCAAGACCTGATAACTCCGTTACATCATATCGCATAACATCTTTAAAGGCCTGAGGAAGATGAGATAGCGCACCGTGTTTATGCCCTGGGACATGAAAGGAAATATTTTGTTGTTGTCGAAAGCGCTCTAACCCTTCTACAATCGGCTTTTTCTTTTGCAAAACAAAACACCCATTTCCGTTATATTCTTATTTAATTATAACACGATAAAAAGCTATCCCACTAAGTAGGATAGCTTTTACATCAGATTGACATAAAAACTTTTTATCAAATAACCTTTCTACCAACCCAGTGTGCAAATAAAGCAAGTGGTATTAATAATAGACAAAATGGTAAGCAAATAAAAATGATGTTCCATGTTATAACATTATTCACTAATAGTGAATGATACAAAATTAAGCTATATGGAATAATGATAATTAACGATGTGACTGCACCAGGTGTTATAGATCGAAGAAATATTGTCTGCCCTAGATGGGTAAAAGCATGAAGAAAAAAGGTTAACGTAACAATAGTGAATATATAAATATTTCCTAATTGCCCTTGATTCACAAATTGACTGGCACTAAAAGTCGAACCACTTACAAAGAAAAATATAACCACTACAGCTACTGCAAACTGTGCTGTTGACATCGAAAATTGCTTAATCACTCTATCAGCTGCCTTTGTTGGTAGTTTTGCATACAAAATTGAAGATTTATTATTTAACCACTCCTCAACCAAAATAATTTCTTCAAAATCATGGAGGATAAACATAATAGGGAATAACCAAATAAGTGTATAAATATCAATCCATTGAAGCATAGATGTACCTTCCTTCACCGAAAAAAATACTGAGTATTTACTCAATTTTTTCTAAAAAATTTTTATGTATTTTGTATACCCTTTAAAATAACTGTAATTACCTCCTCTATATACTGATTTACTAATAGATTGTCGCCCTTTTTCCTTTCTTCAACTAATACATAGGTTAATATCGACGAAAGAAACATTGAGGCTGCTGTATCAATGACCTTTTTCTCAACGGAACATAGAATAACTCTTGATATGAATACACTAGCTTGTTCACGCATTATAGAAATAAAATCCACAATCTCCTCACCTACATCTGAGTTTTGTACGATTTCCGGAGACCAAATAAAAATTAAAAAACTTTTATTTTGTGACAAAAAATTAGCATATAATCGTCCAAATTGAATTAAAGCAGGATACGGCTCCATCTTGGTTAATTCCATTATTTCTTTTTGGAGAGAGCCAATAAAAGAAAATTCTCGAATGAGTTTATAGAGAAGATCCTCTTTATCTTTAAAATAATAAAAGATTAGCCCCTCTGCCACACCGCTTGTTAATGCGATTTCTTTAGTAGTCGTTGCATTAAAGCCCTTTTTAGTAAATAAATCAAATGCTGCCTCTAGAATTTTATCCTTTTTCGTTGTCAAACATCTTCACCACTATTTTCTTTGAGTATTTACTCAAATTTAAATTATATAAATGATTTTGTCAAGTTATTCCATAATACTTAAAGACAGATCTAAAACATTTGTTTAATGCGACATATGCTTACCTTCGATGATAAATTACTTTCCTACATGCAATGTACACCGCAACATAGAGGACTGACATTTACTAATCAACATAAAAAAATCATTGCTTTCTAAAGCAACGATCTTTTCAACTTATTAGATATAATCATTTTTACAAAAACTTAACTGCTCTAATAGTTATTCACTTTATAGGCTTGCTTTAACTGCCATTTTTTGTACTAGTTGCTCTACCAATTGTGGAACAAATTTTTCTAATATAGGATTCATCATTCCGGCTAAAAAACCACTAGCTTTCATTGTTAAATTTCCTACAAGCTGACATGTATCTCCCTGTTCTTGTCTAATTTCAAAAAAGCCATCGCCATTTATAGGGTCTGATAACCCTATCAGATCAAACATAACTTGATTTGTAGTGGATTCCTTATATTTAAGTTCCACTTTTACAGCCTTTTGAATAAGGCCAAAATCACCTTGAAACACCCAAATCATATCTTGTTCATTGGGAAATTCATGATGCAAGTAACCTGGTATAAGTTCAGCCCACTCTTCTTTATTTTGAATAAATGCTTGTAATTTTTCCTTCTCAATTTGAATTTCCTTGCTATATAAGCCTGTCGCCATTTTAAGCACCCCTTTATTTTGAAAGCTATTTAAATTTTATCATTTTATGGTATACGTTTGAATAGGAAAGTAGCGCTTTAGTTCACCTTAAATTGAAGAGTTCAAACTATGACATATGCTAAAATTTTTGACGATCTCAGGTTATTCATTTGTTTCTGATGAATACAAAATTAAATAGATAAGCATCTACCTTTCGTGAAATTAATTTAATTAGCATTACTTCTACTCTATTATTCCAGGTTCCCACTCAACTAACTTCATTTTGATAGCCAATAGTAAAATAAAAAAACCACTGATTTCTCAGTGGTTGCTGTGTGCCTAGCGACGTCCTACTCTCACAGGGGGAAGCCCCCAACTACCATCGGCGCTAAAGAGCTTAACTTCCGTGTTCGGTATGGGAACGGGTGTGACCTCTTTGCCATCATCACTAGACTATTGTCGG
>Ga0213821_1000505_pt1 | contig 23540 bp, 17 predicted proteins | sample MC6MC0909MG_FD_179894 | JGI IMG/M metagenome (GOLD analysis project Ga0213821, IMG submission 179894) | Enriched soil aggregate microbial communities from Iowa State University, Ames, United States - MC6-MC0909-MG | ecosystem: Environmental > Terrestrial > Soil > Unclassified | place: USA: Iowa...
AGCATGTCGATGTCGAGCTGCGCCCGATTCTGGATGAACAGGGCAGGGTGGTGGCCTTTGTCGAACGCCTGACCACCATCACCCTCGCGTCAGCGCAACCTCAGGAGCAAGGCCTGGTCGGCCGGGCTCCAGCTTTCAAGGCTGCCTTGGCCAGCCTGCAACGTGCGGCGCCAGCGCAGATCCCGGTGCTGCTGCAAGGCGAGTCGGGTAGCGGTAAAGAACTGTTCGCCCGTGCGGTGCACATGGGCAGCCCCAGAGCAAACGGCCCGCTGGTGGTGGTCGACTGCACTGGCCTGACGGAGTCGTTGTTCGAAAGCGAGTTGTTCGGTTATGAGAAAGGCGCGTTCACCGGTGCCAATCAACGCAAGATTGGCTTGGCTGAGGCGGCCCATGGCGGCACCCTGTTCCTCGACGAAATTGGCGAAGTACCGCTGGCGATGCAAGTGAAGCTGCTGCGTCTGATCGAGTCTGGCAGCTTCCGCCCGGTGGGCAGCCTGCGCACGGTGCATTCGGATTTCCGCCTGGTATCGGCCACCCACAAGCCGCTCAAACAGATGGTGGCGGATGGCACCTTCCGTGAAGACCTGTATTACCGTATCAGCGGCTTTCCGATTCGCCTGCCGGCATTGCGCGAGCGGGTGGAAGATCTGCCGCTGCTTGCGCAGAGCCTGCTGCAGCGTATGTCTGGCAAGCCGACGCCCAGGCTGAGTGACGATGCCTTGCAGCAACTTGGGTTGCATGCGTTTCCGGGCAATATCCGCGAGCTGCGCAACATCCTGGAAAGGGCGCGTCTGTTTGCCGATGACGGGCTGATTCGACCCGAGCACTTACCGGAAGATATCGGGCCGGTGGGGGCGCTGAAAGGAAGCGGCCGTCGTAATGACTTGGGTGAGCTGGCGCAGGCGCTGGAACAGTTCAAGGGCTCGCGTAGCGAACTTGCCAGCCATCTTGGGATGAGTGAACGCACGCTCTATCGCCGCTTGAAGGCCCTGGGGCTGAACTAACGAATATCCACAAACGCGGACTTTGTGGGAGCGGCCTCGTGTCGCGAAAGGGCTGCGAAGCAGCCCCAGGGTTTCAGCGCAGATGCACAAATCGCTGGGGCCGCTTTGCGGCCCTTTCGCGACACGAGGCCGCTCCCACAAAGTCCGTGCAAGTCAGAGGGTTGATGCGATACAGCATCCACAGCGTTCACTCACCTGCACCTTTACCCGACCTTTACCTCTGCCCTTACATTAAACGGCTAGAACCGTGGTCTGATTGGTTAACCACACCCGGTACCCAAACAGTGACAACCGGGCGTTAACAGGCAGAGGACCGCAACAAATGAAGAAAACCCTAACCGTGATCTGCGCCGCGCTCATGTTCAGCGCACCGTTGGCCAGCTTCGCGCAGCCGGGCCCACCAGACCGACATGATAGCGGCCCATCGCACCAAGGCAACTCGCCTCATGGTCAGCCGCAGCAACAGGGCCGACATGACAATGGCCGCGGTCCTGCTTACCGTGACCCGAACTTCCGCCCACAACAAGGCATGCCGGTACCGCATCAGCAATGGCAGCGTGGTCATGCCGTGGACCCGCATTACCGTGGTGACCGTTACTGGGTAACCGACTGGAAAGCGCGCCACCTGTATGCGCCACCGCGTGACCACCGTTGGCTGTACGTGAACGGCGACTATGTGTTGATGTCGATCGCCAGTGGCAGGATCGTGAACATTCTTACCGGCTACTGATTTTTTGCAGACACTAAAAAGCCCGCATCAGCGGGCTTTTTAATGTCTGTAGATTTACACCTGATGTGGATGGGCACATAAAATGTCCACCGCCCTCTAGGGAATCCAAGGGTTCCACGTGGAACATGGGCACAAAAATTGTCATCATTGGGCCAAAAAAAATGTCATTCCGTCCCTTACTGACCACATTTATTGTCACATGCACGCGAAAAAAAATGTTGGCTTGGCTACAAGCCCTGACGCTCGCGCAGAGCCTTCCGGAACTCTTCGTTCTTCTCCTCCACCATTGCGGTCAACTCGAAGTGGTGGACTTCGTAAATCTGGAAGGGGAGCAGAAGCGTTCTGAACATGGACAAGATTAGGAGGCCAATGCTGATTACGAATAGCCATTGCCCCAAAACCATCGCCTGCCCATGGCTTTGAACGATCAACCAGATCAGGCACGCTAGAATGCAAACGATGTGCACAGCTAATGTCACAGCTTGTGAAAAAAGCAAATATGTAATTTTTTCCACGTAGAGAGGTGCTTGATCTACAGAAAGGAGTTTCGCTCCCCCGCTTCTACCTGTGAAAAGCATCAACGTGACCATGAATCCTGCCAGCACAGAAATGAAAGTCATGATTCCGGTCATGATGTCCTTCAAAGCAACAGCTTGGGCTCCTTGCGCACCCCCTTCAGACAGCCAATAGCCCAAAGCGGCCCCAAGAGAAATTGGTACCACAGCAGCAACTGTCTGCTTGATCCAAAAATTTGAGGTTTGGGTGACCACACGAAGCATCTCTGCACCGGCCGTAGCAGCGCTTTGTACCTCATCGGGTAGTAGCCAATCCCTAACTCTCATTGCTAGTCTCCCAAAAGCTTGACTGACCTCAAAGTGCCATCAGTCTTAACCGGACCACTGGTGCCTGGATCCCTTAACTCACTGAGATAAACCTTGAGCGCGACCTCAATCTCACTCACTGCGGGACGTCCCTCTGGAGTGAGCTGGATTCGAACCGGTTTGCGCTCACGATACTCACTGAGGTTATTGACGCTTCCACCATTTCGGAAATGGAGCGTGACACCTGCCAGCGACTGACCATCTGCCTCCTCAAGAAGCGCCACTGCTTGGTCCTCTCCAAGAGTACCGTCCTTGTTCTCCCAACTGACATTGCACTGCTGAGCGCCAGGTATTTTCTGCAAAAGGCTGGCAAGCATTCCGCCATACTGACTTCCCTGATGCTTGCTCTCCAATGCTAGCCGAGCTGTGATCTTCTCAACCCCACCTCTGCGCTCTATCAATTCTCGCAGATCGGTTGAGGCTATATCCGAGAACTCGACCAGAGGATGGGCACGGTCCCGATAGCGACGGAATAGATAGCCCAGTAGCTTTTCAAGGCCAGCCGCACCTCCACCCCCCATTACCGATTCGATGATAATCACCTCGCCCAAGGCAACGCATCGATAGCTATACACAAGCTCGCCAGCCTTCCCATGCTCATCCTTTAGCTCTATCGCCTTGATTTCGGCCTCAGCAGTGGACAAGTCAGGGCTGATCGACTCCGGAACGTGGCCGTGCTGATAAGCACAAACGGTAAACATCACCCCATCGAGACCAAGATCCTTCACGGAGTTAATGAAGAAGCATTGCTGACCTTTCTCTAGTTTTTTGTCTGCATCTGGGAAGTGCCGCATACCTATCGTCGAGGTTTTTGCCATCACGTTCCGGATTTCATCCTGAATCATGGGTCTTACCCAATCTTCTGGGGTGGATCGGATGATTTTGTACCTTACAGCTTTGACGACTAGCGTACGCGGAATATGAGCAGGCACTGATACATTCCTTTCTGCCTAAGAATAGATGGGGCACCGTGCCACTATAACCAGTACGCTCCCTGCTACCAAGGCACAAATCTTTTGCCATGCAGCGAGTCCAGATGTCAGCTACAGGCACAGCAGAGCTATACCTGCACCTCACCCAGGTCGAATTTATACCCGATTATAGAATGACTATAGATCGATTATAGATCTGCTGGCCCCAGCCCTCCCGAGTAGAAGCTTCGCTTCCTAGCCAAGAGCGTATCCGCTACCGAGCGGTCGGCTGCTGGTGGGAACCAAAGTTTTCAATGAAGTGGCTTTTCCGCACGATCCAAACACCGATCAATCGCATCCAACGCATTCGACAGCTCCTTTCGGATCGTTGGGAGTGAGACGATAACCGCCGAACCGTCACGTGCTCCCATGCTTAGGAACCGTTTGAGCACGACATCTGAGTGCTGGATTAGCCGAATCAGATACTCACCCCGTGGCCCACATGTCCCATTCAGCCAATTCTTTGCTGTGCGCTCATTCGCGTCCGTCCACGTCATCAGTGTCTTCACTGCCCTACGCGACGAACCAAGCTCCTCGGTCAGAGCAGCTGCTAGCCCGGTTGCGTACTCCTGACGAGTCGGAAAAGTATTGCACTTTTTAGGTAGCATTTTTCCCACCTCGTTGATACGAAACACCGTTTGCTTTCACGGTCGATGGGTGTCCCAGCTACTCGTCGAGCCTGAATGCGCGTCGAGGTTTCCGTATGCGCAGTCGTGAAAAATCTGGAGCCAACAGTCACCCGCCAGCCTCAGGCCTGGCAGCCGCCTATGTCCGGATGTCCACCGAACATCAGCAATATTCGACCGAGAACCAGTTAGACACGATCAAGATTTATGCCGCAGCCCAATCTCTTGAAATAGTTCGAATCTACACCGACGCAGGCAAAAGTGGGCTGCGCCTTGAAGGGCGGGATGCTCTGATCCAGCTATTTCAGGACATTGAGCAGGGAAACGCGCCGTTTTCCACAATTTTGGTGTACGACGTGAGCCGCTGGGGACGCTTCCAAGATCCCGACCTTGCGGCTAGCTTCGAGGTCAGATGCCGACAAGCCGGGATCGCTGTCCATTACTGCGCTGAGCAATTTACCAACGACGGCTCACCTGTCTCCAACATTGTTAAAAGCCTCAAACGGATGATGGCTGGCGAGTACAGTCGAGAGCTTTCCGTCAAAGTATTTGCTGGCCAATCACGACTCATTCAGCTGGGTTACCGGCAGGGAGGTATGGCCGGGTATGGATTACGGCGCCAACTCGTGGACGCCAACGGTAGCCCAAAAGGTGAGCTGATACAGGGACAACATAAAAGTATCCAGACTGACCGCGTGAAGCTGGTGCCAGGCCCTGAAGCTGAAGTGGCTGTCGTTCAGTGGATCTACCACCAGTTCGTAGAGGCAGGATACTCCGAAATCGAGATTGCACAGCATTTGAACAGTCGTGGTCTACTCACTCAATTGGCGAAACCATGGAGCAAAGGGACCGTTCATGAGGTCCTGACAAACGAGAAGTACATTGGCAACAATGTCTGGAACCGTTCTTCGTTCAAGCTAAAAGAAGAGCATGTCCGGAACCAGCCAGACCAGTGGATCCGTGCAAATGCGGCCTTTCCGCCGTTGGTTGATCCACTGATTTTTGCCGCTGCGCGTGACATCATCCAGTCCCGAAGCTATCGCATGACAGATGCAGAAATGCTTGAGCGGCTCAAAAAGCTGTACGAGCAAACGGGATGTCTTTCCGGATTGGTCATCAACGAATCAGACTCCTGTCCGTCCAGCACCGCCTATCAGTACCGTTTTGGTAGCTTACTGAGAACGTACTCCCTCATTGGTTACACACCAGCTCGCGACTACGACTACGTCGCGGCCAACCACCAATTGCGCCTGATGCATCCACGCCTACTGGCCAGGACCGTGGAGCAAATTCAAGAGGTGGGAGGAAGAGTGGCAATTGACCCAACCAACGACCTGCTACAAGTGAACGATGAGCTGCTGATTTCATTAGTCCTCTGCCGCTGTCAAACCAAAGGCAATGGTCCCCCGTAGGTCAGAAAAAGCTGCTTCGGCTAGCGGTTGGCACAAGCTCGCCGACCATTCAAGCTAAGGCGCTCAGGGCTTTTCAGGTCCCTCTACTGACCTCGGTGCAATTTGACATGGCAGCAGAGGCTCTCGAAAAGGAGGCCGCTATAGAAAACGAAATACTTCAGTTGAGACGTAAACAAGCCCAGGTGGGTAGTTTCTTATGGCAGCAATGAAGGCCAGAAACGATTAGGTTTTCGGGATGTACTAAAACGCCAGATACATACATCTGGGCCTGCGTACAATTTGGCGGTTTGGTCAGTCGAGCGATGCATCAGTCCTATCTGATTGAGTTCTCACCGCTCCGCCAATCACCTTTCAAACTCCACCATTAAGGGCGATGGCGTCCGCGTATTTTTAAGCGGACGCGATCCCGCTGACGTCAGGATTTCCACATGCCAACTAAACGCTTATGGAACTGCCTCCAACGACTCGGGGGGACGTAAGCCAGTCCTGAAGCAGAGCCTTCAGGAACGCGCCCCCCGCCCGTTAGCAGACTCTACGTCAACCTCAAACCTTTGGGTATCATCGATAACTTTGTAGCGACGTGCAAAATGGGTACGGCCATCAAAATTGGCGGCTTGGCCAATAGCCCAAGAGGGAATACCAGCCGACGCTGCCTCCAGAAGGCAACGCCCTAGGGTCTGTATGAAAAGTCTTCAGACGAGGCGACCAGCCCAGGTTCGCGCAACAGATAATCCTCTTCGAACAGCCACGGTTGCAAGGGCAGTTTAAACTTCCCCAGCAACTACAGTGCCAAACACGCGCTCCAGCGTAGCCGGTAACAGAGCCGTGTTGGCCTCTCGCATGGCTGCATACTTAGCCCTGAGGCTTAATGCACGATAATGAAGTTCTCGTAGTTTCAGTTGGGCTTGCATCGTCGGCAAGGGCATCTCATAACCAAGAAAAGCAGTGGGCTGTAAGCGGCGGCGGCGAACGTTCGTGCCACCGCTGATTTCACCCAGCGCGGGCCAGACTTCCGGAGTTCGAAAATAGATATCGAGCACTTCCGGTAGAACTACTTCATCGTTAATTGTGAATACGGGGAATTCTGGTGAAACCACCATGCCGTCGCATGATGAGGGAACCACGCCCAGAGCACCTTCCCATGCCATGAGCTTGGGGTAGATGAAATCACCAGTACGCACGGTAGAAAGACGCTCATAGGCAAACTCACTACCGTCCTTAATCACGCTGCCAAACACACCCCGTCCAAACGAATAGACTCCAGCGAACCGGTACTGTGCCGTTCGATCAACAAGCACATCGGGTTGTCGTTGCGAAACCAAATCTGCCATCCGGTATTTTACAGGTTGCTCACCAGGTGGGTGGAAGATGTATTGTCGCAACAGGCACTCAGAGTCACGCTCTACTGAACTCATATGAAACTCAATCTGTCGAGTTTTATCGGCTAACTCATTGAGACGTTTGACTATAGCTTGCTGTTCCACAAGTGGCGGTAGAAAGATTTCTTGTTTGAGAAATCGGTCTTCTTTAATGCGGACACGATTTGTCGTCCCCTCACTCGCTGCTTTGCAAAGTCCGACAAAGGGAGCGGATCGAACCAGCCAACCCATGAATTCCGGGTCACACTTTCCAATGTCGAGGAACTCGAAGGAGGGGAAGTCATTACTTACGATAGCACCGTCTAACTCGGATGGAACCAATCCAATCGCGCCATTGCGAGCGTCGATCTTAGAAAGAATCAGTTGATTAGCACGTACCACACGGCGAACAGATAAAACGTCACTTCCTCGAACCTTTCCACGACTGACAATGCCTTTCCCCCACAATCTGATCGTGATTTCGTGGTACTCCGCAGCAAGATCAATTTTTGCCGGTTCGTCTGAGCGCCGCAGTAACTCGCCCAAGGCGACTTTGGGCCAAGCCTTCATTCTTGCAGCTCCGTAACCCTACCAGTGCATACCGCAGCGGCCCTAATAAAGCTGTACTTGGTGCTTGCCCGTGTTACGTTACTCATTCTGGCACCTCATTCACCAGTGCTTCGATCTCATCTAAAAGACGTATTACATCAGCCTCGTGCTGACGCATAGACGCGATTAAGTCTTTGGGGGCGGTTTGCTCCAGCCCTGACTTGGCGTTGGGGTTCTTTAGGTCAAGGTTGTATATCGGCCAATACAAAGCATCGCCTGCGGACTGCGCGGCTTTGCTAGCTTGCTCGTGAGCTTGTTGTTGAGACTTGAGGGAGCGAAGGTGCTCTTGAAGTCTGGCTTTCTCGCCGTTTCGGTGAGTGGCGGCAACAATGTCTTGCTCCAGTTCGCGAATGGGCTTGCTTAACCCCATCGCAGCAGCACGCTCCGCTTCGGCTTGCAGCCAGTACGGCGTTGCTGATTCGACGGCGACAGCACGTTTACCCGCGAAGTCCACCTTCCAAGAGTTCGGGCCTTCCTCTCGATTTTTCCACCAGGCAAGTGCGAGATCAAACTCTTCAAATTGCAAAGGTGCAGTTTTACTGTACTTCTTGCGGCCGTCGGGTAGAGGTAATTCGTAATACCAGATAGTGTCGGTGGGGCCGCCACGTTCGAAGAACAGCAGATTGGCCTGGATATCGGTGTAAGGAGCGAAAACTCCTTGCGGGAGGCGCACGATAGTATGCAGGCGAAACTCCTTAAGCAGCTCCTCCTTAATGACAGCGCATACGCCATCACCAAACAACGCACCATTTGGCACGACTACGGCGGCGCGGCCGCCACGCTCGGCTCCGAAACCACTTACTCGCAGCTTGCGCATGATGTATTGCAAGAACAGCAGTGTGGTTTCCGCCGTTTGCATATTTGGGGGGAAGTTGGTCTTGATGCCAACCTCCTCTTCACCACCGAATGGTGGATTAGAAAGGATAACGTCCACGCGCTCACTGTGGCCGATCTCGTTAATCCGCCTATCCAGCGTGTTGCCGTAAACGATCTGCGGTGTCTCCAGCCCATGGAGTAGCAGATTCATCTCCGCCAGCATGTACGGTAGCGGTTTAGCTTCCTGGCCATAGAGTGTTGTAGTTTGCAGGATCTTGCGCTGATCGGGGTTGGTCACCTGGGGCGCAATGTGGTCATGAGCCTCCACCAGAAAGCCGCCAGTGCCGCACGCTGGATCAAGAACAGTCTCGCCTAAGCGCGGATCGGTGACCTGCACCATAAAGCGCACCACAGGACGCGGTGTGTAAAACTCACCGGCGTCCCCAGCCGCGTCACGCATTTCGCGCAGCATCGATTCATAAAGGTGAGAGAGTGTGTGGATCTCTTCGCTGGCACTGAAGTGAATAGCATTTATCTTGTTGAGGATGTCGCGCAACAAATAACCGCTAACCATGCGGTTTTGCACGCCTTTGAAAACATTGGCGATTACTTCACGCTGACTGCCTTTCTCTCCTGTCCCAGCCAGGCCGCGCAAATAAGCAAATAGACCCATGCCGCGACTACCGTCGGCACGTATGGTTACATCTTGATCGATGAAGGCCAGCAGCTCATCACCGGTAATGCCATCTTCGCGTGCTGCCCAATCGCGCCAGCGATAGGGCGCTGAAATGATGGCTTGGTATGGTTTTCCGTCGAGTTCGGCCTCGTCGGCATGAGCGATCTCAAGGTCGTCAAAGAATTTTAGAAACATCACCCAAGTGAGCAAAGGCAGACGATCTACATCGCCGTTGAGGCCTTTATCCTTGCGTAGGATCTTGCGCGCGGTGGAAATCAGTGCCGATAGATTTTCACGGGTGGTGAGCTGGGGTTTGGCCTTGCGCGGAGCGCGAGCCTTTTTTTCGGTGGAGCTTTGGGCCATGGAGGCAGAATCTCGTTATTTATTGGTAAAGCGCTGTCTGCAAACGCGACACTGCGTCTTTTAATCCCTTCACACCACCAAAGTGGCTGATAGCAATTTCGGACGGGCTACCGAAGCGGTCAAAGGGTTGTACCTTCATCAGCTCAGACAAAGCATTGAATTGAATTATGCCGCGTTCGATGTACTTATCCAGCAACAGCGAAAGCACTTCGCGGGCGGTATCGCCATACTGAGTAAATAGGTCTTGTGTCAGGCGTTTGGCACGCTCGGCGCGCTGGCGGCGAGTGAGTAGCGGTGCGTTCCAAGCCAGGTGGCAGAGTAAGTCGAACGGGTCGGCTTCCGGTTGATCACTGCTAGATGCCAGTTCCTCGAAGCTAATGCCCCGCTCAGTCAACTCACGCAGCACCTCAGCGCGAGTGTCTGGATTTGACCAAGCCGATTGTAACGCCTCGCGGGTGGGGTAGAGGGTGCGTACTGCGCGACCAGAGTACTCCGTGTAACTCACTACTTGCAGCTTCTTGCCGTCCGTGTCGAGGTCGTAGACCAAGTGGCCGATTACTTCGACTTCGCCACCGTCGATGTAGAACTTCCGGGGCTCAGCGGGAGGTTCGCTAATAATGCTGCCTTCACCGGCTTCTTCCGGCTCGGGCTCAACTGGATGCTCGTCATCCGATGACGGAACCCCTGGAGTCTCATCAACAATAACGTCAACGACTTCGCCGTCTCCATCGACCGTTACCACCTCAATGCGCGCTGGATCGCCGTCGAAGTCCGGGTCAGCAAAGTGACTTGTCGCAGTACCAGTGAAATCGATGATGTTGAAGTACTCTTTGCCATAATCGACTTTCAGGCGCGTTCCACGCCCAATGATCTGCTTGAACTCAGAGCGTGAGCCGACGACACGGGCCAACACCACGTTCTTCACCATCTCAGCATCGACGCCAGTGGTTAATAGCTGCGAAGTGGTCAGTATCACTGGTGTTGGCTTATCCACGTCCTGGAAGTGCGCCAGATGGGTGAGGCCGATTGGGCCTTCGTCGGCGGTGACACGACAGACATAGTCTGGATACTGTTTAACCAGATCTTTATTGAGGTTCAGCAGTTCCTGCCGCATCTCGGCGGCATGCTCCTGATCAACACAGAACACCAACGTTTTGCCGAAGCGATCAGTACCTTTGAGGAGGTCCGTTAAGTGCTTAGCCATAGCCCGGGTGCGGGCACGAAGCGCAATGACACGCTCAAAATCTTTAGTTTGATATTCCTCATCAGGGATCTCGCGCCCAAAGCGATCTAGCTCATATTTGCTAGGGCGCCAACCTGCTGCGTCCACAGTAGTAATGACACGATGTACTCGATATGGGGCAAGGAAACCATCCTCGATCCCCTGACGAAGGCTGTACGTGTAGACTGGATTTCCGAAGTAATCGTAGGTATCCCTCGACTCCTCGCGTAACGGAGTGGCCGTCATGCCGAACTGCACTGACGGCTCGAAATAATCGAGCACCGCACGCCAGCTACTTTCATCGCGACTGGAGCCTCGATGACATTCATCGATGATGATGAGATCGAAGAAATCAGGCCGGTACTGACGGAACACGTCTTCGCTGGCAGTGGTCAGCGCTTGGTAGATACCGAAGTACATATCCCGGCTCTGGCTAACATCGCCGCCAGCAATCTTGTGGCGAGCATCGCCAAAGGGCGCGAACATCTTGGCCATCGGGTCATCGACCAGGATGTTGCGGTCGGCTAGAAACAAAATTTTCGGGCGACGGTATTCGCCGGTACGGTTCCAGCGACTGCTCCAGAGCTTCCAGCAAATCTGGAAAGCTACACAAGTCTTACCCGTGCCGGTGGCTAGAGTGGCGAGAATGCGTTTTTGTCCTAGCAGGATGCTCTCGATCACACTGTGGATGGCTATCTGCTGGTAATAACGCGGCACCTTACCTGAGACGAGGTTGAAAGGCTCTAACAGATGGGGTGTGGAGATTTCCGGCAAGTGGTTTGCAGCATTAAGGCGAGCGAGCAATTCATCGGGCGTCGCGTATCGGCTCACCTCATGCTCAGTGCCCGTGGTGTAGTCAATCTCAATGATACGGTGACCATTGGTGGCATAGGCGAACTTAAGGCCAAGCATCTCCGCGTACTCGCGAGCTTGCTGCACGCCGGTCTCTGCTGGCATGCCGATTTCTTTAGCCTCAACCACCGCAAGGGGAAAATCGCGACGGTAGTAAAGCAGGTAATCTGCTCGTTTTTGCTTACCACGACGTACTTTTCCACCTGTGACAATGATCCGCCCGTTGGTGAAAGTATGCTGCTCTCCAATAGCGTGAGGAGCCTCCGACCAGCCGGCCTCAATAAGCCGGGGAGTGACAAACTCACGGCATGTATCAGCCTCGGTCATCACTCCTTCGCACATTTTCACCATTGCCTTGGTACTCCTTTGGTATTGATGACAGACCGCCCAACCGCACCGCCATCTCATTGGAGCACAAGATAAATCAAGAAGCCTCTACGGCGACAATTTTCTGCTCTGGGTTGCCCACAGCAGTCACCTACTTCGCGCAAATCTGCATGGATTTTGCGGTGTGTGCTGTCAGGTTGCGTAGGACAAAAAGGCTGCCATTTGGCAGCCTTTTTGTGCATCCGTTTCACGCTTAGTGAGAGGGTTTCACGGATTAGCGATACCCCCGTCTCCCAAAACAGCGGGAATATGGATCCCCCGTTGCTTGACTAGGAGTAAGCCTAGGACATGTGCTTCTGACTCTCAAAAAAGGACAACAACTCGCCCACTTGCGACACTTAATGTGCCCATCGACACCTGATCAGAAGTCCAGGTTCGACACCGACAACGCGTTGCTTTCGATGAACTCACGACGCGGCTCGACTGCATCACCCATCAGGGTGTTGAAGATCTGGTCAGCAGCGATTGCATCTTCGATGGTGACCTTGAGCATACGGCGAACGGTCGGGTCCATGGTGGTTTCCCACAGCTGGTCCGGGTTCATCTCACCCAGCCCTTTGTATCGCTGAATGGTGTGGCGCTTGGTGGTCTCGTTCATCAGCCAGTCCAGGCCTTCCTTGAACTCGACAATAGCCTTACGGCGTTCACCACGTTGTACGTAAGCACCTTCACCCAACAGGCTGGAAAGCTTGGCACCGATGTTGACGACGGTCCGGTAGTCATTGCTGCCAAAGAAGTCACGGTTGAACGTGATGTAGCTGGCCAGGCCGTGGGAGGTGATTTCCACTTCCGGCAGCCATACGTTGCGTTCTTTGTCTTCACGCAGGCTGGCGTTGTAAGCCAGGCCAGACTTCTGGCTGGAGTTCAGACGCTCCTGCAGCTTGGCCAGCCAGGCTTGCATCACCGCGTGGTCACCCAACTGCTCCAGGGTCACCTCAGGCAGGTAGACGAAGTGCTCGGTCAGCTCTTCCGGGTACAAACGCGACAGGCGCTTGAGGGTCTTCATGACACTACGGAATTCGTTCACCAGGCTTTCCAGCTGCACGCCAGAAACCGCTGGGGCCGACTCGTCCAGGTGCAGGCTAGCGTCTTCCAGGGCCGACTGGGTCATGTATTCCTCCATGGCCTCGTCGTCCTTGATGTACTGCTCCTGCTTACCTTTTTTCACCTTGTACAGTGGCGGCTGGGCAATGTAGATGTAGCCACGCTCGACCAGTTCCGGCAACTGACGGAAGAAGAAGGTCAGCAGCAGGGTACGGATGTGCGAACCGTCAACGTCAGCATCGGTCATGATGATGATGTTGTGATAACGCAACTTGTCGATGTTGTACTCTTCGCGGCCGATACCACAGCCAAGCGCAGTGATCAGCGTGCCCACTTCCTGGGACGAGATCATCTTGTCGAAGCGTGCTTTCTCGACGTTGAGGATCTTACCCTTCAGCGGCAAGATCGCCTGGGTACGACGGTTACGACCTTGCTTGGCCGAGCCACCTGCGGAGTCACCCTCCACCAGGTACAGTTCGGAAAGGGCAGGGTCCTTCTCCTGGCAGTCCGCCAACTTGCCTGGCAGGCCGGCGATATCCAGCGCACCTTTGCGGCGAGTCATCTCGCGGGCTTTACGTGCCGCTTCACGCGCACGAGCAGCGTCGATCATCTTGCCAACGACGGCCTTGGCCTCGTTCGGGTTTTCCAGCAGGAAGTCAGAGAAGTACTTGTTCATCTCCTGTTCCACGGCGGTTTTCACCTCCGAGGAAACCAGCTTGTCTTTGGTCTGCGAGCTGAACTTGGGGTCCGGTACCTTCACCGAGATGATCGCGGTCAGGCCTTCACGGGCGTCGTCACCCGTGGTCGCCACCTTGTTCTTCTTGGCCAGGCCTTCCTGTTCGATGTAGCTGTTCAGGCTACGGGTCAGCGAAGAACGGAAGCCCACCAAGTGGGTGCCACCGTCGCGCTGTGGAATGTTGTTGGTGAAGCACAGCAGGTTTTCGTTGAAGCTGTCGTTCCACTGCAGAGCAACTTCCACGCCCACGCCGTCTTCACGCTGAACGCTGAAGTGGAACACCTGGGAGTTGACTGGCGTCTTGTTGGTGTTCAGGTACTCGACGAACGCACGCAGGCCGCCTTCGTACTTGAAGAACTCTTCCTTACCGCTGCGCTCGTCCTTCAGCAGAATGCCAACGCCCGAGTTGAGGAACGACAACTCGCGAATACGCTTGGCCAGGATGTCCCAGCTGAAGTGAATATTCTTGAAGGTCTCAGCCGACGGCTTGAAGTGGATGTGCGTACCGGTGGTTTCGCTTTCACCGACAACAGCCATCGGCGCTTGTGGTACGCCGTGAACGTAGGTCTGCTCCCAGATCTTGCCGCTCCGGCGAACGGTCAGCACGAGCTTCTCGGACAGGGCGTTCACAACAGAAACACCTACACCGTGCAAGCCGCCAGATACTTTGTAGGAGTTATCATCGAACTTACCGCCGGCGTGCAGTACGGTCATGATGACCTCGGCTGCGGAAACGCCTTCTTCTTTATGCACGTCGACCGGAATGCCGCGACCGTTGTCGCGCACACTGATGGATTCGTCCGTGTGGATGATGACGGTGATGTCATCGCAGTGACCGGCGAGGGCTTCGTCGATCGAGTTGTCGACCACCTCGAAGACCATGTGGTGCAGGCCGCTACCATCATCGGTGTCGCCAATGTACATGCCGGGACGCTTGCGTACGGCATCCAAACCTTTCAGCACCTTGATGCTAGAGGAGTCGTACGTTTGATTTTCGCTCATGCCTTCACTCCCGATGGTCGTGGGTCTGGGTGATACGGCCTTGTTCCACGTGGAACAAAGCAACTGGCGTTTCCGTCTGCCAGCCTTCCCTCAGTAATTCGTGATCTACACAGGTGATGAAAACCTGGCAGCGTAATTCTTCAAGCAAGCGGCACAGCGCGCGGCGATGCTTGTCGTCCAGTTCGGACGGCAAGTCATCCACGAGATAAATACAGTTACCGCGACGAGCCTGGCTGACGAGGTGGCCTTGGGCAATGCGCAATGCGCACACCACCAGCTTTTGCTGACCACGCGACAGGATGTCGGCCGCGTTGTTGGCAGCCAGACGAAGACGCAGATCAGCACGCTGCGGACCGGCCTGGGTATGGCCCATCTGCTGATCGCGAAGGAGAGAGGATGCGAGTACTTCTTGCAGTTCCCGGTCCTTGTCCCAGCCTCGGTAGTAGCTCAGGGTCAACCCGTCCAGCTCGACCAGTTCGCTCAGGGTTCGCTCGAAGACAGGCTTCAAGGCCTTGATGTAGTTGCGACGGTATTCATCTATTTCCGCGCTGGCCAGGCACAATTCCCGGTCCCAGGCGGCTTGCGAAGCTGCGTCAAGTGTACCATGACGCAACCATGAGTTCCGCTGCCGCAGCGCCTTCTGCAGCCGTTGCCAGGCTGGCAAAAAGCGAGGTTCCACGTGGAACACACCCCAATCCAGGAACTGGCGGCGTATTTTCGGGGCACCTTCCAACAGCCGGAAACTGTCTGGGTTGATGAGCTGCAGCGGTAACAGTTCCGCCAGTTGGGCGGCGCTACGTGCATTCTGCCCATCGATGCGTATGGTGAATTCTCCCTGCCGCTCTCGAGAGACACCCAGGTTACTGGTGCCACCTTCAGCCAGCTGCACTTCACCAAATACGGTACAGGCAGACTGCTCATACTGGATGACCGGGTTCAGGCGGGTGCTGCGAAATGACCGCGCAAGCCCGAGCAAGTGCACAGCTTCAAGCACACTGGTCTTGCCACTGCCATTGGCGCCGAAAAGGATATTGATGCGGGGGGAGGGCGAGAGGGTCACCGGGTGCAAGTTGCGCACCGCGGTGACCATGATCCGTCGAAGGGACATTGCGCCTGCTACAGGTTACAGGCGCATCGGCATGACAACGTAGGAAGAATCGTCATTGCCAGCTTCCTGCAGCAGCGCACTGCTGTTGGAGTCGGACAGGATCAGACGAACTTGCTCGGTAGTCATCACGCCCAGCACGTCCAGCAGGTAGCTGACGTTAAAGCCGATTTCCAGCGAGCTACCTTCGTAGTCCACGCTGATCTCTTCTTCAGCTTCTTCCTGCTCAGGGTTGTTGGCCTGGATCTTCAGTTGGCCAGCAGCCAGTTGCAAGCGAATACCGCGGTACTTTTCGTTGGAAAGAATCGCAGTTCGGCTGAAGGCTTCACGCAGCGCCTGGCGGTCACCAACCACAAGCTTGTCGCCGCCCTTGGGCAGTACACGCTCGTAGTCCGGGAACTTGCCATCCACCAGTTTGGAAGTGAAGGTGAATTCACCGGTTGTGGCGCGAATGTGGTGCTGGCCCAGGACGATGCTGACCATGCCTTCCGGGTCGGTCAGCAGGCGGGCCAGTTCCAGGATACCTTTGCGTGGCACGATGACCTGGTGGCGATCTTCCTGCTCGATCGGCGCGGTCATGGAGCACAGCGCCAGGCGGTGGCCGTCAGTGGAAACTGCGCGCAGGGTGTTACGGGAAACCTCCAGCAGCATGCCGTTGAGGTAATAGCGCACATCCTGCTGGGCCATGGCGAAGCTGGTGCGCTCGATCAGACGGCGCAGCTTGCTCTGTTCCAGGTTGCAGGTCAGCGAACCCGGGCCTTCTTCCACAGTCGGGAAGTCATTGGCTGGCAGGGTAGACAGGGTGAAGCGGCTGCGGCCGGCCTTCACCAACAGTTTCTGCTCGTCGACCTTGATATCGATCAGGGCGTCGTTCGGCAGGCTTTTACAAATGTCCATCAGCTTGCGCGCCGGCACAGTGATTTCGCCAGGCTCGGCCGGCTCTTCCAGTTGTACGCGGCCTACCAGTTCGACTTCCAGGTCGGTACCGGTCAACGACAGTTGCTGGCCTTGTACGACCAGCAATACGTTGGACAGGACCGGCAAGGTCTGACGGCGCTCTACGACACCGGCGACCAGTTGCAGGGGTTTCAACAGGGCTTCGCGTTGAATGGTGAAATGCATGGTCTAGTCCCTTGCCTTCAATTAGCTGCGCAGACGGCCATCAGGTCGTCAGCGTCCGCAGCAGGTTCTTGTAGTCCTCGCGGATGTCCGCGTCGGATTCCTTCAATTCGTTGATCTTGCGGCAGGCGTGCAGCACGGTCGTGTGGTCGCGACCACCGAACATGTCGCCGATTTCCGGCAGACTGTGGTTGGTCAGCTCCTTGGACAGGGCCATGGCCACCTGACGTGGACGCGCGACAGAACGCGAACGACGCTTGGACAACAGATCAGAGATCTTGATCTTGTAGTACTCGGCGACGGTTCGCTGAATGTTATCCACACTCACCAGTTTATCTTGCAGCGCCAGCAAGTCTTTCAGCGACTCACGGATCAGCTCGATGGTGATGTCGCGGCCCATGAAGTGCGAGTGGGCAATCACCCGCTTCAGTGCACCTTCTAGCTCACGTACGTTGGAGCGAATGCGCTGGGCAATGAAGAAGGCCGCATCATGTGGCAGCTCGACCTTGGCCTGATCGGCCTTCTTCATCAGGATCGCTACGCGGGTTTCCAGCTCTGGTGGCTCTACAGCCACCGTCAGCCCCCAACCAAAGCGCGACTTCAGGCGCTCTTCCAGGCCTTCGATCTCCTTGGGGTAACGGTCAGAGGTAAGAATTACCTGCTGGCCGCCCTCAAGCAGGGCGTTGAAGGTGTGGAAAAACTCTTCCTGCGAGCGCTCTTTGCGAGCAAAGAACTGGATATCGTCGATCAGCAACGCATCCACTGAACGGTAGAAGCGCTTGAATTCGTTGATGGCGTTGAGCTGCAGCGCCTTGACCATGTCTGCGACGAAGCGCTCCGAGTGCAGGTACACGACCTTGGCGTTCGGGTTCTTCTTCAGCAGGTGGTTACCCACAGCATGCATAAGGTGGGTTTTACCCAGGCCCACGCCGCCATACAGGAACAGCGGGTTGTAGCCATGCTTGGGGTTATCGGCCACCTGCCAGGCAGCCGCGCGCGCCAACTGGTTCGACTTACCTTCAACAAAGGTGTCGAAAGTGAAGGTGCGGTTCAGGTAGCTGGTGTGCTTGAGCGCACCTTCCACCTGCACAGTGCGCTGTTCGGTCCGGGTATTGCTGGCTGGCGGCGAGACGGGCTCGGCCATGGCATCGAAGCTGTCACGCGACGACGGCTCGGCCATTTCATTGACCAGCACAGGCTCTGCCGCTGTTACAGCCGCAGGCTCGACTGCGGCCGCTACCGGCAAAGGCCTCTGAGGTTGGGTCTGCGCCCGGGTCTGCGCCAGCGAAGCGGCCACGGCAGCGCTGACTGGCGCGTTGGGCGCAGCCCGCGGAGCCGAGCTGCGACGGCTGCCTATTAATAAGGAAAGGGCAGGCGCAATTCCGCTGCCGTTTTCACCCAACAGCTCGAGCAAGCGGCCCAGGTACTTTTCATTGACCCAATCGAGAACGAAACGGTTAGGCGCATAGACGCGCAACTCGTCGCCTTCGGCTTCGACCTGTAGCGGACGGATCCAGGTGTTGAATTGCTGGGCAGGCAGTTCATCGCGCAGAAGCTCCACGCACTGCTGCCAAAGTTCCACTGACACGGATATCCCCTGAGTTTGAAAGCCGGATGAGGCAAAAACAATCCGACATTGTACCGGTCGAGCGTTCAGTTATCCACATGTGGACACGTTAGGAACCATGACAAAACAGCCATTTATCGACCAAAACGACTTCGCCGCACTGTGCATAAGACCTGTGGATAAGCGACCATGAGGGCTATGCACAACCCTAGGTCGTAGTCTGTTGATAACTCTGCTGTGGGTAAGTACCATTTTAATCCACAGCTTTCGACCACGATGAAAACAAGCGCAGCACCGGTTGAGAACAAAGTTTTAAAACTCTGTACATGGCGAATTTTGTGGCCTACAGAAGGTTATCCACAGAAGGTTATCCACCTAATATCTATAAGTTCTTCAGAAAAGCTTTTTATATGTCTCTTCTTTTTTTTCATGTTGTCCCCGATTCGTCTGTCCGATCAAGCATCCCGTCGAGGATGGACGAGCAAGCACCGTCCATCACACGCCCTATAGGGAAAGGCTGGTTGGAAATTGACCTATGGGCTTGCTTTCTCTAGAATCGCCGGTCTCTTAAAAAGGGGGCCATCCCGGCCCGTCGTCGACAAACCAGGTAACACGCCATGAAACGTACTTTCCAACCAAGCACCATCAAGCGCGCCCGCACCCACGGTTTCCGTGCCCGTATGGCTACCAAAAACGGCCGCGCCGTTCTGTCGCGTCGTCGTGCCAAAGGCCGTAAGCGTCTGGCCATTTGATTTTTCGGCACAGGTGGTGAGTCAGGACTTCAGTCGGGAAAAGCGACTGCTTACACCCCGACACTTCAAAGCGGTCTTCGACTCCCCAACCGGCAAGGTTCCAGGGAAAAACCTGCTGATCCTTGCTCGCGAGAACGGTCTCGATCACCCTCGTCTCGGCCTGGTGATCGGCAAGAAGAGCGTCAAGCTCGCCGTTCAACGCAACCGCCTCAAGCGCTTGATGCGCGATTCCTTTCGCCTGAACCAGCAGTTGCTTGCCGGGTTGGACATCGTGATCGTCGCGCGCAAGGGATTGGGTGAGATAGAAAACCCGGAATTGCACCAACACTTTGGCAAACTCTGGAAACGTCTGGCGCGCAGCCGGCCAACTCCAGCAGTCACCGCCAATTCCGCAGGGGTAGACAGTCAAGATGCGTAAACTGGCACTCGTTCCGATCCAGTTTTACCGTTACGCCATTAGTCCTCTGATGGCCAACCACTGTCGTTTTTTCCCCAGTTGCTCCTGTTACGCTTATGAAGCCATCGAAAACCATGGCGTCTGGCGTGGTGGGTGGCTGGCCGTTCGTCGCCTGGGGCGTTGTCATCCGTGGAATGACGGCGGTTTCGACCCCGTTCCACCCGCTCCTTCCTCCCGAACTTCTTCGATAGCCGAGTAATCATGGATATTAAACGCACGATCCTGATCGCCGCGCTGGCAGTCGTGTCCTACGTCATGGTCCTGAAGTGGAACGATGACTACGGCCAGGCTGCCCTGCCGACTCAGAATACTGCTGCCAGCACTGTTGCGCCGGGCTTGCCCGATGGCGTGCCGGCCGGTAACAACGGCGCCAGCGCCGATGTGCCGAGCGCCAACGCCGAATCGAGCCCTGCCGAACTGGCACCGGTCGCACTCAGCAAGGACCTGATCCGAGTCAAGACCGACGTTCTGGAACTGGCTATCGATCCGGTCGGTGGTGACATCGTCCAGTTGAACCTGCCGAAGTACCCACGCCGTCAAGACCACCCGAACATTCCGTTCCAGTTGTTCGACAACGGTGGTGAGCGTGTTTACCTGGCCCAAAGCGGTCTGACCGGTGCCAACGGCCCGGATGCCCGCGCCAGCGGCCGCCCGCTGTATGCCGCCGAGCAGAAGAGCTACCAGCTGGCCGACGGCCAGGAACAACTGGTGGTCGACCTGAAGTTCAGCGACAACGGAGTCAACTACATCAAGCGCTTCAGCTTCAAGCGCGGTGAGTACGACCTGAATGTCAGCTACCTGATCGACAACCAGAGCGACCAGGCCTGGAGCGGCAACATGTTTGCCCAGCTCAAGCGCGACGCCAGCGGCGATCCGTCCTCGAGCACTGCCACTGGCACCGCCACCTACCTGGGCGCAGCCCTGTGGACAGCTTCCGAGCCTTACAAAAAGGTCTCGATGAAGGACATCGACAAAGGTAGTTTGAAAGAAAATGTGTCCGGCGGCTGGGTTGCATGGCTGCAGCACTACTTCGTAACCGCCTGGATTCCGGCCAAGTCGGACAACAACGTTGTCCAGACTCGCAAGGACAGCCAGGGCAACTACATCATCGGCTACACCGGCCCAGCCCTCAGCGTCCCTGCTGGTGGCAAGGTCGAAACCAGCGCCATGCTGTACGCCGGCCCGAAGATCCAGTCCAAGCTGAAAGAGTTGTCCCCAGGCCTGGAACTGACCGTCGACTACGGCTTCCTGTGGTTCATCGCTCAGCCAATCTTCTGGCTGCTGCAACATATCCACAGCCTGCTGGGTAACTGGGGCTGGTCGATCATCGTGCTGACCATGCTGATCAAAGGCCTGTTCTTCCCGCTGTCGGCTGCCAGCTACCGCTCCATGGCGCGTATGCGTGCTGTTGCGCCCAAGCTCGCCGCGCTGAAAGAACGCTTCGGTGACGATCGCCAGAAGATGTCCCAGGCGATGATGGAGCTGTACAAGAAAGAGAAGATCAACCCGCTGGGCGGCTGCCTGCCGATCCTGGTGCAGATGCCGGTATTCCTGGCCCTGTACTGGGTACTGCTGGAAAGCGTAGAAATGCGCCAGGCCCCATGGATGCTGTGGATTACCGACCTGTCGATCAAGGATCCGTTCTTCATCCTGCCGATCATCATGGGCGCCACCATGTTCATCCAGCAGCGCCTGAACCCGACGCCGCCGGATCCGATGCAGGCCAAGGTGATGAAAATGATGCCAATCATCTTCACCTTCTTCTTCCTGTGGTTCCCGGCTGGCCTGGTGCTGTACTGGGTTGTGAACAACTGCCTGTCGATTTCGCAGCAGTGGTACATCACCCGCCGTATCGAAGCAGCGACCAAAAAAGCTGCTGCTTGACGGGCTACTGCGCTAGCCTGTGAATAAAAACGCCCCCTCGGGGGCGTTTTTGCTATCTGTCGTTTTTGTCGTAGAGGCTTTCGAGCATGAACACTGTGCGTGAAACCATCGCTGCCATCGCTACTGCCCAAGGCCGCGGAGGCGTGGGCATCGTCAGGCTGTCCGGGCCACTGGCGGCCCAGGCTGGCCAGCTCATTACCGGCCGCACGCTGACGCCGCGCCATGCCCATTACGGCCCGTTCCGCGACCAGGAAGGGCTGGTGCTGGATGAGGGCATTGCGCTGTTCTTCCCTGGGCCGAACTCGTTCACCGGCGAAGACGTGCTCGAGTTGCAAGGGCACGGCGGCCCGGTGGTGCTGGACATGCTGCTGCAGCGTTGCGTACAGGTCGGCTGCCGGCTGGCGCGCCCCGGCGAGTTCAGCGAGCGGGCATTCCTCAACGACAAGCTCGACCTGGCCCAGGCCGAAGCCATCGCCGACCTGATCGAGGCCAGCTCCAGCCAGGCGGCGCGCAATGCCCTGCGCTCGCTCCAGGGCGAATTTTCCAAACGTGTGCACAGCCTTACCGAAGCGCTGATCGCGTTACGGATCTACGTCGAGGCGGCCATCGACTTCCCTGAGGAAGAAATCGATTTCCTCGCCGATGGCCATGTCCTGTCGATGCTCGATACCGTGCGCGCCGAGTTGTCCACAGTGCAGCGTGAAGCCGGGCAGGGTGCATTGCTGCGCGACGGCATGACAGTCGTGATTGCCGGCAGGCCCAATGCCGGCAAGTCGAGCTTGCTGAACACCCTCGCCGGGCGTGAGGCGGCTATCGTCACCGACATCGCCGGCACCACTCGGGACATTCTGCGTGAACATATCCACATCGACGGCATGCCGCTGCATGTGGTCGATACAGCGGGCTTGCGCGACACCGACGACCATGTGGAAAAGATTGGTGTAGAACGCGCGCTCAAGGCCATTGGCGAGGCCGATCGGGTGTTGCTGGTGGTCGACTCCACCGCGCCGGAAGCCTGCGACCCGTTCGCCTTGTGGCCTGAGTTTCTGGACCAGCGGCCCGAGCCGGGCAAGGTCACGCTGATACGTAACAAGGCTGATCTCAGTGGCGAGCAGGTGGGGCTTGAGCAGTGCGACGACGGCCACGTGACGATCACTTTGAGCGCCAAGGGCGACGACCAGGGGCTGCAGTTGCTGCGCGATCACCTGAAGGCGTGCATGGGCTATGAACAGACCGCCGAGAGCGGCTTTAGCGCCCGTCGCAGGCACCTGGATGCCCTGCATCAGGCCAGCACCCACCTGGAACATGGCCGTGCGCAATTGACCCTGGCCGGTGCTGGAGAGCTGCTGGCCGAGGACCTGCGGCAGGCACAACAAGCGCTTGCCGAGATCACTGGGGCGTTCAGTTCCGATGACCTGCTAGGGCGGATCTTCTCCAGTTTCTGCATCGGCAAATAGTTTTTTTCGCCAAACCATCCACAGCCGCTCCCTACGGAGCGGCTTTTTTTTGCCTGAAATTTGAGTAATCCAGAGGCCTGACGCGTACCTGGGCAAGAAAATTTCCCGCGAAGACCGCAAATCTACGCTAAGGAGCCCTGTGGAAAACTAACCATAGGCTCAGTTGATAACCATACTTTTTTCATGAGGACAAAACCGCCTGTGGGTAAATGGGCATTTCATCCACAGGCTAAATCGGCTTATCCAGAGCCCTCAGGGCACTCCAGGCACAGGGTTTAATTTTGCTGTACACAGCGAATATAGTGGGCTACAGAACCTTATCCACAGAACATGCCGTGCATAAGAATAAACATAAAAACAAAGCTTTTTAAATTTCTTCTCTCTGATTTCTGTTGTCTGCCACTCATCCACAGCCTGGTCAAAATTTGCCCATAAGGTTTCTTTAGAGGGGGTGAAGTCCCTATACTTGTCCGCTTACCTTCTCTATTCGCAAAAACAGGCACGAGGTGC
>Ga0213821_1000506_pt1 | contig 23532 bp, 20 predicted proteins | sample MC6MC0909MG_FD_179894 | JGI IMG/M metagenome (GOLD analysis project Ga0213821, IMG submission 179894) | Enriched soil aggregate microbial communities from Iowa State University, Ames, United States - MC6-MC0909-MG | ecosystem: Environmental > Terrestrial > Soil > Unclassified | place: USA: Iowa...
AGGATACTTTTTATTTTCCCTGTTTCTCAAAAATGAAACCCCTTTTAAGAAAAGAGGTACCACTAATGGCGGTTGATAGATGGGGAGTAGAAAAATAATCTTGCTTAACTTGACGCATATGGTCACACTGGCTCCGCTCCAGTCAATTACTATTACAATTAAAAATGTCAATCACATCTTTTGGTGATGAATAAAATTTAATTTTAAATGACTTTCTTTTGAAACTTGTGTTCCCATTTACTTTATAGAGGAAATTATTAGCGATTATTTGTTGATTGTCATTGCATAATTACACTATATTAAAAATAACTGTATCCCCAAAAGAACGTGAAGAATGGAGAATTACGGAGGGAATTCCTTCTTTTTTTGAGGCAGATACAATCTAACTGCTGAAGAACGCCAATATTTTTAGTAATTGATTCGACCCAAAGTATGAAATAAGAGAAGGAGCTGAAAAGGATGTTCTCATTTACAGATTTAAATGGTTTACGAGTGGATTTAAGCTTTACAAGAGGAGAATTAACAGTTGAACCTAGACATGTTCTTGTTTTTTTGAAATATGATAACAAATGGCTATGTACGATTCATAAAAGACGTGGCGTCGAGGTTCCAGGTGGAAAGCAAGAGCCTGGAGAAACTTTGGAAGAGGCAGCAATTCGAGAAGTGTTTGAAGAAACAGGAGTTCATGTAAAAAATTTAAAGTGGTTTGCAGAATATGCCGTTCATGATGAAGTGTTATTTTGTAAAACGGTTTTTACTGCTCAATTTGCAAGGCAAGAGGACATAGAGTTTGATTTAGAGACATCAGGGATGACCTGGTTAACCGACGATGAATTTGCGAATCATCCAAATTTAAGCTTTCATATGAAGGATGAAGGCATGCAAAAAATGCTGGAGGAGTTGAAACATGATGATCAATGGTAAAATCGTTGAAAAACGCACCTATCCTTCGCCGAATCCAGCTATTCGGTTAACGGAAATTACCTATATATCTTTGGGTCTTCGAGTGAAAGGTTTATTGGCTGAGCCAAAAGCTGAAGGTACATATGATGGCTTTTTATATCTACGTGGAGGCATGCAGAGTATTGGAATGGTTAGACCTTCACGTGTCGCACAATTTGCAGCACAGGGCTTTATTGTTTTCGCACCGTATTACCGAGGGAATCGTGGTGGGGAGGGGCGAGATGAGTTTGCAGGTGCTGATCGATATGATGCTGTTTACGGAGTAAACGTGTTAAAGCAGTACTGCAATGATAATATACATGTCTTTGGCTTCTCACGTGGTGGGATTATGGCACTTTGGACAGCCATATTACGCAGAGATATCACCTCTGTTGTAACGTGGGCAGGCGTTTCTGATGCAACTGCTACTTATTGGGAGCGGATAGATATGCGCCGAATGATGAAGCGAGTTATAGGAGGAACGCCTAATCGAGTGCCAGAGGCTTATGACGCGCGAACACCATTATTTGAAATAGAGCATATTACAGCGCCGGTGCTTATTATTCATGGGTATCAAGATGAAAATGTAGATATCGAGCATGCTAGACAATTAGAATTTTATTTACAGGATGCCAATAAAACTTACGAAACATGGTATGACCGTCATTTTGCCCATCAATATCCTCCAGCAAAAAATCGTGAGACCGTCCATGCTCTTTGCGAATGGATGAAACGTCAGTAACTGGGCCCACCATACCTCAAATTGTGCGTTCATAACGAGGATATGGTGGGAAACAATTACATACTTTTCCTAATAATTATCTCCAGCAACCGTCTCTGCTCCTGTCTCATCTTAAAAATACCACTACCTGCATAGTTAGCTTCGTGTAGCGATTCGAAATTTTGTAAAAGAAAAAGAAAAAAGGGAACGACTACAAATCGTTCCCTTTGTATAAGCAAATTATTTTAATGGCCCACCAAGTGTAGTGATAGCTTCAGAAACATTAGAGAATTTCTTGAAGTTTTCATTGAATAGACCAGCAAGCTCAGTCGCTTTTTTGTCATAAGCTGCTTTGTCTGCCCATGCATCACGAGGGTTAAGTACTTCTGTTGGTACACCTTCAACAGCAGTTGGAATATGTAATCCAAATACTGAATCTTGGATTGTTTCAACATCAGCTAATTTGCCATCGATTGCTGCACGTACCATTGTACGAGTGTAAGAAAGCTTCATACGGCTACCAGTACCATATTCGCCACCAGTCCAACCTGTGTTCACTAAGTATACTTGCGCACCATGTTCGTCAATTTTTTGACCTAACATTTCAGCATAGACAGTTGCTGGAAGTGGAAGGAATGGAGAACCGAAGCAAGTAGAGAATACTGGTTCTGGTTCTGTTACACCACGCTCTGTACCAGCAAGTTTTGATGTGAAGCCACTTAGGAAGTGGTACATTGCTTGCTCTTTTGTTAATTTACTGATTGGAGGTAATACGCCAAATGCATCAGCTGTTAAGAAGATGATTGTTTTTGGGTGACCTGCAACAGATGGATCAACAATATTATCAATATATTGGATCGGATATGCGACACGTGTATTTTCTGTTAATGAACCGTCATCATAATCACAAATACGAGTTTCTGGGTCGACAGCTACGTTTTCTAAAACAGAACCGAAGCGGATTGCATTGTAGATTTCTGGTTCTTTTTCAGCAGAAAGGTTAATTGTTTTTGCATAGCAACCACCCTCAATGTTGAATACACCGTTATCAGACCAACCATGTTCATCGTCACCGATAAGCTTACGATCAGGATCAGCTGATAAAGTCGTTTTACCAGTACCAGATAAACCGAAGAATAATGCTACATCTCCAGCTTCACCAACGTTTGCTGAACAATGCATAGAAAGGATGCCTTGTTGTGGTAATAAGTAGTTCATAATACCGAAAATTGATTTTTTAATTTCACCAGCATATTCAGTTCCACCAATTAGGATGGTTTTCTTTTCAAGAGAGACAATGATGAATGTTTCAGAAGCTGTACCATCCACAGCAGGGTCTGCTTTAAAGTTTGGAGCTGAGATAACTGTGAAGTCAGCGACATGGGAAGCTAACTCTTCTTCTGTTGGACGGATAAATAATTGATGAGCAAAAAGATTGTGCCAAGCGTATTCATTGATGACTTGGATGCTTAGTTGTGAATCTTTGTCGGCACCAGCAAAGCCCTTGAATACAAATAATTCGTCACGTTCTTTTAAATATTTTACTACTTTTACATATAAGTTATCGAACACTTCAGAAGAAATTGGTTGGTTTACTTTTCCCCAGTCAATTTTATCCTTTGTGCTTTCTTCTTCTACCGTATATTTATCTTTAGGTGAACGACCAGTGTATTTGCCAGTTTCTGCACGAACTGCGCCATCTACTGTTAACATAGCCTCACCACGAGATGTAGCCTTTTCAGCTAATTGTGGTACTGAAAGTTGAACATTAATGTTACCGCCGCTTAATAATTCCTTCAGTTCGTTTGCAATTTCTACTGAATTCATCGATTAAATACCATCCTTTTTTATAGTATTCCCTTGAGTTTGAGGGAGAATTTCTTAATTTCAAAAATAGTATAACACAATTGCTTAAATAATCTATACTAATTCAGAAATTATTTTTGAGATTTTATTACTTTTCAAGAAAACGACAAAAAGTAAATTAATAATGAGAGATGTCATCATTCATTCACCAGAGCATAACAGCGTTTGAAGGCGTTTGGCCAACATGAGGTTCGCACAAGATGGAAGGTTATTAACTCAAGTTTAGAAGAGCAAAACTGAATTCATCTTCCCGCATGTAGGGGTGGGTAGTCTTCTAAGCCACAAATAGTATGCTTTATGATAAAGATATTAGGTCACTTTTTATGTTAACACAGGATATAAGGTAGTAATAGGGATTAATTTGCTTCCATTTACAGCATCACCCAGGTGCCAATCGTATTGGGACCAAAAAATTTCTCTCATACCTTTACAATAATACAGTGAAAAATATTTGACAACGTTCGACCTTTTACGTAATATGAGATATTGAACGGATACTCTTATCCCGAGCTGGTGGAGGGTCAGGCCCTGTGAAACCCGGCAACCTGCATGAACTATTTCACGACATGCGTTGGTGCCAACCTGATGCAAGGGAAACCCCTTGAACGATAAGAGTGAAAGGTTACGAAGTCATTATTCCTTTCCTCATGTAGTAAGCGTGAGAAAAGGATTTTTTTATTGTTAAAAACAAATATAAAGGTAAGTATATGTAGTTCTTTCCTTATTATAATGACGGATCTTTCGAAATCCTCGTGTTAAAAGCATCAGCTGTTTTTATCTTCATTCAGCAGATATTTTTTGTATCAAAAGCAAAGTGGCAGATGTTTTATGCGCGTAAACGTAGCGGCAGATACAGAAGACTCCACCTTTCAAGTAGAGATAAATGCGATTTTGGTTCCTTTTCAGTGGGTGTCCAAACACCTACTGAAATTGGGGAACTCAGGCTAAGAACTTCACTTCCTGTGAAAACGCCTGAGTGACCAACATCATGTTGGCCCAAAGCCTCTGGCGGATGTCACGGATTTTCAAAGGAATGAATTGTGCGGGCACAATATAAAATCCGGACGCAATTACGCCAAGGCGAAATTGATACGAAAGCGAAGCGACAGCAGTAACGGCTTGAGAGTTCAATCCTTAGGATCGGACTTGACATGGGTAATGAGTACCGTATTCACAAATACTTTTTGTAAGAGTAATAGGAGGAAAACCAAATGACAAACCGTCGACTGTTTACATCAGAGAGCGTGACAGAAGGACATCCAGACAAAATTTGTGACCAAATTTCGGATGCCATTTTAGATGCCATTTTAGCAGAAGATCCAAATGCACGTGTAGCGTGTGAAACAACAGTAACAACAGGTTTAGTATTAGTAGCAGGAGAAATTACTACTTCTACCTATGTAGATATTAAAGGTATTGTCCGAGATACTGTAGCCGAAATCGGATATACACGTGGGAAATATGGCTTTGATGCAGAAAATCTTGCAGTGCTTGTAGCGATTGGTGAGCAATCACCAGATATTGCACAGGGAGTTGACCAAGCACTAGAGGCTCGTGAAGGCTCTATGACAGACGCTGACATTGAAGCAATCGGTGCGGGTGACCAAGGCTTAATGTTTGGTTATGCATGTAACGAAACACCCGAGCTTATGCCTTTACCAATTAGTCTAGCGCATAAATTAGCACGTCGCTTAACAGAAGCGCGCAAATCTGGTGAACTAGCGTATTTACGTCCTGATGGAAAAACGCAAGTGACGATTGAATATGATGAAAACAATATACCAGTACGAGTAGATACGATTGTCATTTCAACACAACATGATGAAGAGGCAACACTTGAGCAAATTCAGGAAGATTTAAAACAGTTCGTAATTGCACCAGTTGTTCCGAGTGAATTACTAGATGCAAATACTAAATATTTCATTAACCCAACTGGTCGTTTTGTTATCGGTGGTCCGAAAGGTGATGCTGGTCTAACTGGACGCAAAATCATCGTAGATACATACGGTGGTTATGCGCGTCATGGCGGTGGTGCGTTCTCTGGAAAGGATGCAACAAAGGTTGACCGTTCAGCAGCATATGCAGCACGTTATGTAGCCAAAAACATTGTGGCAGCAGGTTTAGCAGAACGAGCTGAAGTACAATTAGCCTATGCAATTGGTGTTGCTCAGCCGGTATCCATTGCTGTTGATACATTTGGTACTGGAAAAGTGAAGGAAAGCGAGATTGTCGAGTGGGTACGTGAGCTATTTGATTTACGTCCAGCAGGGATTATTAAAATGCTTGATTTACGTCGCCCTATCTATAAGCAAACTGCTGCATATGGACATTTCGGTCGTACTGACTTAAATGTGCCTTGGGAGCAAACAGATAGAGCAGAGGCTTTAAGAGAAAGAGCACGTTTATAAACTATCCCGCTAAAGTGTTAAAGTGATTTATAAATTATATTAAAGTATTAATTAGAAAGGGGCTAGTTTATTTACATAGCCCTTTTTCTTAATAAAAAAGAAGCCCCGAAATCATAATTTTATCTTCATTCAGCAGATGTTTTTTGTATCAAAAGCACAGTGGCAGATGTTTTATGCGCGTAAGCGTAGCGGCAGATACAGAAGACTCTCTACAGGTGAAGAGATGAATTGATGAAGTGGGGCTACTTAGTATTATTTATTGTTTGCTTGAAGAGATTTATAATATTGTCCTTTTTCTGCATACTCACGGACGATACGTTCCATATCTTCTTTATCTTCAGCATTTAATTCACGAACAACCTTAGCCGGACGACCTAATGCTAAGCTATTCGGTGGAATGACCTTACCTGGAGGTACTAGACTGCCAGCTCCTATGAATGCACCCTCTCCAATCTCTGCTCCGTCTAATATGATTGATCCCATACCTATTAAGGCATTTTTGCGAATTGTACAGCTATGTAAAGTTACTTGATGTCCCACTGTTACTTCATCTTCAATAATTAGCGGGTATTTCGGACTTTGGTGTAAGCAACAAAGATCTTGAATACTTACTCGTTTACCGATAATTGTTGGTGACACATCACCACGAATAACAGTGTTAAACCAAATAGTTGTTTCAGCACCTATTGTAACGTCCCCAGTAACGGTCGCATAATCAGCAATAAAAACGGATGGATCGATGGTTGGTGTTTTACCTTTAAATGGATAGATCATGAGAATCGCCTCTTTTCTTTCTATGATGTAATATTATCGTATCAAATACGCAACTTGATGGAAATATAAAATTAATGAAGTTAAGTATTTCGTTATAATCAATATGTAATAATTTTTTAGGAGGACTATGTAAATGTGGAAATGGGAAGCTGATGGACAAGCAAAGGCTGTGGTTGCTATTCTTCATGGTGCATATGAAAATCACCGCTGGTATGCATGGCTGATAGAAAAACTTAGATTGGAAGGCTTCCACATTGTCATGGGGGATTTACCGAATCATGGTGTCAATGCAAGGTTTTCACGTGTTCATGATGAGGATTTTAAAGAATACAACAAGTATACTAGACATTTAATGGAAAATGCTTTTTCGTATAATTTACCTGTGTTTTTAATAGGACATGGGCTTGGTGCAACATTATTACTACATACTATGCACAAGAAAAAATATGAAAGTGCAGGCATTATTCTAACTTCACCATGGCTTCAATTAAAGCTGTTGCCAGGTAAACTATCAAATGCTTTAACAAGTTTAAGTGCGCTTACAGCTAATGTTAAAATAACACATGAAATTACATTTGAGAAATTGACTCGCAGTGTAGAAGGGAGAGAAGAGATGAAGGATGAGATTCCTTTTATGTCAGTTGTCTCAGTGAAATGGTATCGAGAACTACAGCAAATGATGCGGAATTTAGTATTATTACCAAAGGCTGAATTCCCAAATATGCCTATGCTTGTAATGACAGCTGAAAAAGATAGTATAACGGAAACTAAACAAACTCGTAATTGGCTTCATCAGCAGGAATTTACAGAGTTTCAGTTTAAGGAATGGGCGAATTGCTATCATAATCTATTTCATGAAATAGAGCGGGAAGAGATTTTTGTCTATATTCGTGATTTTATCAACAATGCTCTTCGTAGAATTGGCTATATTATTGAGTAATATTTGACCTCTCCAATTTACTAGAAAATTACTAATTTATTATTCCTGAAATATAATGTTGTAATTTTCAGAAAAGTGTAATACTATAATGACTTATAAAATAGAATTTTTCACATTGGAGGGGTAAGATGGAGGCAATTGTTGGAAAATTGAATGATATTTTGTGGGGACCGTGGTTTATTTATGGTATTTTGTTAATTGGATTGTTTTTTTCAATCATTACACGGTTCTTACAGGTAAGACACATTAAAGATATGTTTGTTTTAATGTTTAAAGGCGAAAAATCGGAAAAGGGGATTTCATCTTTCCAGGCAATGTCTATTGCGTTATCTGGGAGAGTAGGTACAGGTAATATTGCTGGTACAGCTACAGCCATCGGTATGGGGGGACCTGGTGCTGTTTTTTGGATGTGGGCAATCGCCTTTATTGGCGCAGCAACTGCATATGTGGAATCAACGTTAGCACAAATTTATAAAGAAGAGAAAGATACTGAATATCGCGGTGGACCTGCCTTTTACATAGAAAAGGGAATGGGTCAAAAATGGTTCGCAATAATTTTTGCTATAGCAGCATTAATTGCCATGTTAATCTTAATGCCAGGTGTTCAATCGAATGCAATTGCAACTGCTGTTGAAAACGCTTTCAGTATTCAGACTTGGATTACGGGTCTTATTATTGTTGTATTATTAGGTGCAATTATTATTGGTGGAGTTAAATGGATTGCGAATGCTGCACAGATTATCGTTCCGTTTATGGCTTTAGCTTATATTATTATGGCTATCATTATTATTGGGATGAATATCACAGAGATACCATCCGTATTTGCACTTATTTTTTCTAGCGCATTTGGTGCTCAAGAAATTTTTGGTGGGATTATTGGCTCTGCAATTGCTTGGGGCGTTAAGCGTGGTATTTATTCAAATGAGGCTGGTCAAGGAACTGGAGCACACCCAGCGGCAGCAGCAGAAGTATCGCACCCTGCAAAACAGGGAATTGTGCAAGCAGCATCTGTGTACATTGATACATTATTAATTTGTTCAGCTACAGCATTTATGATTTTATTTACGGGCATGTATAATGTACAGGATGAAAAGGCAGCAGAAGGTACTGATCCATTTATTCACGTTGGAGAATTTAACAAAAATGGTCTTACCGGAGAAGAACAACTCACATTTGCGAAAAGTATTAAGGAAGGTGCAGCATATACACAATTTGCTGTAGATTCTGCATTACCAGGATTTGGTGGTCCATTTGTAGCAATCGCATTATTCTTCTTTGCTTTTACAACAATTATGGCCTATTACTATATTGCTGAAACAAATGTGGCTTATTTGTTCTCTGGTTCAGCTGAAAAAGTCGTCATATGGATTGCGAAGTTTGCGATTTTAATAGCTGCATTCTATGGTACAATTCGTACTTCAGACCTTGCTTGGGCAATGGGGGATGTTGGACTTGGACTGATGGTATGGATTAACGTTATAGCGATTTTAATCATTATGAAACCTGCAATAGTGGCATTGAAAGATTATGAGAAACAGAAAAAAGAAGGAAAAGATCCTGTTTTTGATCCTCGAGAACTTGGTATTAAAGGGGCAGATTTCTGGGTTGATTATAATAAAAAACGTCAAAATAAATAGGTAATATAAGGAAAGCTATTAAATAGAATGTTTTATTTCTATTTGATAGCTTTTTTTGTTTTTGCAAAAAGAAATTAAAATTCTTATTGACGGCAATGGAAAAAGAATATATATTTTGTAATAAGGAAATTATTTTTCCTTTAAGAAACTTTTTAGGAGGTGGTGAAAAAATGACTGTGTTCCATTTACCGCGACTATCATATGACTATGATCAATTAGAGCCCTATATTGACGCTAGAACGTTAGAGATTCATCATTCAAAGCATCATGCAACATATGTAAATAATTTAAATACGGCCTTAGAAGGCTATAAGGACCTACAAAATAAATCAATGGAAGATTTATTAAGTAATCTTGATTTGCTTCCAGTTGACATTCAAACTGCCATACAAAATAATGGTGGAGGACACTACTGTCACAGTTTATTTTGGGAAATGATGAGTCCCAATGGCGGTGGTGAGGCTAATGCTGATATTGGACAGGCAATTGAATATTATTTTAAAACGTTTGATAATTTTCAGGATCAGCTTTCTAAAGCAGCAATTACTCGCTTTGGAAGTGGATATGGGTGGCTAGTGCTGGAGGATAATCAACTAAGCATTATGAGTACAGCTAACCAAGATACACCTTTAATTGAAGGAAAAATTCCTTTGCTCGTAATCGATGTGTGGGAACATGCATATTATTTGAACTATCAAAATCGTCGCCCTGATTTTGTTAAAAATTGGTGGAATACTGTCGATTGGGATAAAGTTAATCAACGCTATGTAGAAGCAATGAAACAACAATCTTTAAAAAGTTAACTTAAGCTAAGTTAATGAAGGTAATTTGACATGAAAATAAGTAACTCCTCCCTATCCCCCGCGCCATCGGGGGATATTTCCTTTTGATAAGCAAAAAAGACATGAATTCGATAAGCATCGAAGCCATGCCTTAAAATTATTCGATTGGGTAATCTTTCATTTTTTCGAGAGCAATAACAAAAGGTGGATCATTTTGTTGATTTAAAAACTCATATTTTAGTACATGTACATATTTTTGAGGAAGCTGACTTACATACTCTATGACAGCATCTCGTTCCTCCTTGCCACCTGGATGACCATGGTAAATGACCAAAACAATCAGTCCACCAATCTTCAGTAACTTTAGTAAATCTTGAATGGCAACTATTGTCGTATTTGGCTTTGTAATGATATCGTGATTACTACCAGGTAAATAACCTAAATTAAATATGGCGGCTGCCACTTGCTTGTGTACATATTTAGCAACTTCCTCATGCCCTCTATGTAAGACAAGTCCACGATGCTCTAAGCCATGATCAAGCAGGCGAAGTAGTGTGGCATCCACAGCACTTTTTTGAACATCAAAGGCATATACTTGACCACTATCCCCGACAAGCTGTGCTAAAAATAATGTATCATGACCGTTACCTGCAGTGGCATCGACCACTGTATCACCCTCCTCAACTGTAGCCTTTAACAGTTGTTGAGCATATTGTAAAACACGTTGTAGCTTCATTTGACAACCTCAGCCTGATAAAATTTCCCTTGCCAGCTTCCACGGCGTTCAAGCTCTGCATCAATGCCATTTAATACTTCCCACTTATTAACGCTCCACATTGGGCCGATCATTAAATCAATGGGTCCATCCCCTGTAATACGGTGAATCACCATATCCGGAGGTAAAATCTCAAGTTGATCTGCTACAAGCTTTGTATAAACATCCTGATCTAAAAATTCTAGCATGCCCTTTTCGTACTGTTTGACCATAGGCGTTCCCTTTAAAAGGTGTAGCAAGTGAATTTTTATGCCTTGTACATCAAGCTTTGCCACTTCACGTGCAGTTTCCATCATCATGTCATAGTCTTCAAGAGGAAGGCCATTAATAATGTGTGAGCATACACGTATACCATGTTTTCGAAGCTTTTCAACACCTTCAACATATGTGGCATAATCATGGGCACGGTTTATTAGATTTGCGGTTTTTTCATGCACTGTTTGAAGACCGAGCTCAATCCATAAATAAGTACGCTCATTTAATTCAGCTAAATACTCTACTACGTCATCTGGAAGACAATCTGGACGAGTAGCAATCGATAAACCTACAACGCCATCCTGCGCCAGTGCCGCTTCAAATTTTTCTTTTAATACGGGAAGTGGAGCATGTGTATTTGTATAAGCTTGGAAATAAGCCATGTACTTGCCATCCTTCCATTTTTGATGCATTTTGTCTCGAATTTCAGCGAATTGCACATCTATAGGATCGACTTTATTGCCAGCAAAATCACCAGAGCCTGCTGCACTGCAAAAAGTACAGCCACCAAAAGCAACGGTACCATCACGATTTGGACAATCGAAGCCTGCGTCCAGTGCTACTTTAAAGACTTTATGACCAAATTGCTCACGTAAATAGCGATTCCATGTATAGTATCTTTTCCCATCTGAAGGAAAAGGAAAGCTTGTTTCTGTCATTTATTTCACTCCTCTAACACTATATTTTATCATGTACTAGTGCTTTCCGTCATGAGGGAAGAATTCAATAAAGCGAAACTTCAAACAGAGGTATTTTCTGTATTCCCATAGGGGTATTTTACACCAATTCATTAAACGTAAAGTTGCTTCAATTTTAGGCAACCTGAGCAGAAAAAGTTGAGCCACCCCGGGCGGATGAAGAGGAAAGCGGAGCGAAAAGTTGAGCCACCCGAGCGGATGATGTGGAAAGCGTAGCGAAAAGCCGGTCACCCCGAGCGGATAAAGCGGAGAGCGGAGCGAAAAGCCAGCCACCCCGAGCGGATAAAGAGGGAAGCGGAGCGAAAAGCGGGCCAACCTGAGCGAATGAAGAGGAGAGCGGAGCGAAAAGCCAGTTAGCCCGAGCGGATGATGTGGAAAGCGGAGCTGAAAACCAGTTAGCCCGAGCGGATGATGTGGAAAGCGGAGCGAAAAGCCAGCCATCCCGAGCGAATAAAGAGGGAAGCGGAGTGAAAAGCCAGTCACCCTGAGCGGATAAAGAGGAAAGCGGAGCGAAAAGCGGGCCACCCCGAGCGAATAAAGAGGGAAGCGGAGCGGAAAGCGGGCCACCCCGAGCGGATGATGTGGAAAGCGGATCGAAAAGTTGAGCCACCCGAGCGGATGAAGAGGAAAGCGGAGCGAAAAGCCGGTTACCCCGAGCGAATAAAGAGGGAAGCGGAGCGGAAAGCCAGTCAACCTGAGCGGATATAGAGGAGAGCGGAGCGAAAAGCCGGTCACCCCGAGCGGATGAAGAGGGAAGCGGAGCGAAAAGCTGGTCACCCCGAGCGGAAGAAGAGGAAAGCGGAGCAAAAGCCGGTCACCCCGAGCGAATAAAAAGAGGAAAGCGGAGCGAAAAGCCGTCCACCCCGAGCAAAATAAAGAGAAAACAAAGAAATTAGCTTGAACACAGATACACTTTTTTATATTGTGTTGCCACTGTAAAAAAGGTAAAATTATTTTCCTTGTGCTTTTGTATTTTTCAGCATAAACTAACTATTTAGAGTAGCGAAATAATGGAGGTCATTCTATGCCAAAAAGTGTTTGGTTTTTAATTATTGGAATGCTTGTGAACACAACGGGCAATTCATTTTTATGGCCTTTGAACGCCATTTATATGCACGATTATTTAGGGAAGTCACTGGCGATGGCTGGCTTTGTATTAATGTTGAATTCTGCTGCTGGGGTACTAGGTAATCTATTAGGTGGTTATTTATTTGATAGAATAGGTGGCTATAAGTCAATTATGCTTGGCATTCTTTTAACGATTGCCTCATTAATAGGGTTAACGATTTGGCATGGCTGGCCGCATTATGTATGGTTCTTAACGATTCTTGGCTTTAGTGGAGGTATCGTATTTCCTGGGATGTTTGCTTTAGCTGGAACGGCATGGCCTGAGGGCGGAAGAAAGGCATTTAATGCTATTTATCTTGCTCAAAATGTAGGGGTTGCTATTGGACCAGCACTTGCGGGAATCGTGGCTGACTATCAATTTGACTACGTATTCAAGGTAAATCTAGTCATGTATATTTTATTCTTTTTTATAGCGTTATTTACTTTTAAGCGATTAGAGGTAGGCAGTATTGCGCCGAAAAATGTGGTAGGTGAGAGTAAGAAAATCATTAATAAAGCACCATTTTATGCATTATTAATTATTAGTGCATCCTCTGTGCTATGCTGGTTGGCTTATTCGCAATGGAGCGCGACTATTTCTTCGTATACACAGGATTTAGGATTAGGCTTAAAACAATATAGCCTACTGTGGACAATTAACGGTCTTCTCATTGTTATTGGGCAACCACTTATTGCGCCACTTGTCAAGCGATGGGAGCATACATTAAAACGTCAATTAGTATTTGGTGTTACGTTGATTGCACTTTCATTTGGAATTATTGCCTTTGCGAGTGATTTTACAATGTTTGCGGCTGCTATGGTTGTCTTAACTTTCGGCGAAATGTTTTATACACCTGCTTTGCCAACGATTGCAAATCAGCTTGCGCCCAAGGGACGACAGGGCTTCTACCAAGGAATTATCAACAGTGCGGCAACAGCTGGTAGGATGATTGGACCCCTGTTTGGTGGTATTATGGTTGATCAGTTTGGGATGATCGTACTTGTTTTAATACTAGTAATCATTGTATTGTTTGCCATTGTGCCATGTTTAATCTATGACTATCCTTTACGAAAACATCAAACAACCACCGAATGATGGTTGATTTAACAAAAAAAGTATGTAAACGAGTGAAAACTATGCAAAAAGTATAGTTTTCACTCTTTTTTTAGATTGGATATTGATTAAAAGTAAAAACAGGCGTACAATCATACATATTCAAATATTTGAATATGTTGAAGTGAAATTCCTTGGAGGGATGAAAGTGGAAGAGGGATTACAGCAGTTTAAGGCAGATTTTTTTAAAGCCTTAGCTCATCCATTACGAATAAGAATACTAGAATTATTAGTAGATGGTAAAAAAAGTGTCAATGAGATACAAAGCTGTTTAGAAAAAGAGGGCTCGGCTGTTTCTCAGCAGTTAAGTGTTTTACGAGCAAAAAATATCGTTTATGGGATAAAAGAGGGAAAAAAAGTTTACTACTCCTTAAGTGATCCGATGATTGGTGAGCTGCTTGGAGTAGCCAAGGAGATTTTTAACAATCATTTAATTAATACGATTACAAGATTAGAAGAAATGACCATCAATGGAAGTGACGAAGAAAATATATAATCATATTTTTTGAAAAATTTGCTTTGCTTATTATTTCGAAGGGAAGATTTATGTATGAAGTCACTGAAAATAGGGAGATTTGAAGGATATTCAGTTCATCATTTTAAGAAGGACTTACTGTCGGGGATTATTGTCGGAATCGTAGCAATCCCGCTAGCAATGTCTTTTGCGATTGCTTCGGGTGTCAAGCCAGAGTATGGGATTTATACAGCTTGTATTGCCGGTATATTTATTTCAATCTTTGGTGGTTCGAAATATCAAATTGGTGGTCCAACAGGTGCATTTGTGCCAATTCTTCTAGGAATCGTTCTAACATATGGCTACGAGAATTTATTAATTGCTGGTTTGATGGCAGGGATTATGCTGTGCTTAATGGGTATTTTTAAGCTAGGCTCCTTAATTAAGTTTATCCCACGTCCTGTAACAGTAGGTTTTACTGCTGGAATTGCCGTGATTATTTTTACGGGGCAGATTGCCAATTTCTTAGGGCTGACAAATATGACAAGGCACGAGTATTTTATTGCCAATTTAAAAGAAATTGTGATGCATATTGGCACGACGAATTTTTACAGTATTGTCACAGCAATTATTTGTCTCGTTTTTATTTTATTGACACCGAAAGTTTTACCGAAAGTACCAGGAGCTTTAGTAGGTATTGTTGTTTCCACACTTATTGCAACGTTCTTTTTTTCAGGACAAGTTGCTACCATAGCGACTGCCTATGGTCAAATTCCAAGCACTTTACCAGACTTTGCAATACCGAATCTCACATTGGAAAAAATTCAGCTACTTATAGGACCAGCCTTTGTTATTGCAATGCTTGGTGGTATTGAATCACTTTTATCTGCGGTTGTCGCGGATGGTATGACAAATAGTAAACACCATAGCAATCGAGAGCTTGTTGGCCAAGGCATTGCGAATATTGTTACACCATTGTTTGGAGGAATTCCGGCAACTGGTGCTATTGCCCGTACAGCGACAAATATCAAAACAGGTGCGGTTTCACCAATGTCAGGTATTATTCATGGTGTATTTGTCTTACTTACTTTATTGCTATTAGCTCCGTATGCTTCTCATATTCCTTTAGCGAGTATGGCGCCTGTCTTAATGGTTGTTGCCTGGAATATGAGTGAACAAAAGCATTTTGCACATATTGTGAAGTTGAAATCAGGAGATTCACTAGTTTTAATTATTACCTTCCTACTGACTGTTTTTACAAGTTTAACACTAGCTGTGGAGGTTGGGCTGGTGTTAGCTGTTGTGTTATTTGCAAAGCGTATGAGTGAGAAGCTTGTCGTCACAAAAGTATTACCAGATCACTCATTAAAGCATGAAAAAGTACAATCACACGTTGTTCATCAACAGCATGATTGTCCACAAATTAGTATCTATACAATTGAGGGGCCGCTTTTTTTTGGGGCAGCGTCTACTTTCGAGCAGGCCATTGCCGCTCCCACTCACCAATCTAAAGTTTTAATATTACGAATGGGGAAAGTGCCCTTTATGGACTCAACAGGTGAGACATATTTTGGTAGTATTATTCGGAATTTCAAAACGCAAGGTGGTACCATTTTAATAACAGGACTACAGGATGAAATGAAAGTCGCGCTTCAGCATAATGGTCTCTATGATGAAATAGGGGAAGCTCATTTTTATCCACATACAGGAGAAGCAATTAATGAGGCTTTTCGCTATTTAGATACAAATAAGTGTATAGGATGTAAACATTTTGCCTTCCGTGAATGTCAGGAATTATCACAATCTAAGGAAAAAAGGGATTTAATTGTACAGTAATGGTTAGTATATGAACAAAGGCTTGTGCTTTTCAACACTTTCCATTAGAATAAATGCAATACATGTAAAGACAGTGATGAGGAATAGTAAATTTGTGATTCTTTTTAGAGAGCTAGCGGCTGGTGGAAGCTAGTAAGAAAGCAAATCGAACTCACCTTCTGAGTCTGCCCGCGTGAAGCAACGCGTGCCGTTCCTTCCGCGTTAAGGAAGCTAGAGCCGAGTGTGATCACTAATTTGGGTGGTACCGCGGGAGATACGAATTCTCTCGTCCCTTTCTTAATGAAGAAAGGGGCGAGTTTTTTTATTTTTTAAATATTTTGTCAATTCTTAAGGTGAAAAGCATGGCACAATTAAAGGAGGAAAAAAATGAGTTTTAATCATCAACAAATTGAAAAAAAGTGGCAGCAATACTGGGCTGATAATAAAACGTTTAAAACAGTAAATGAAGCAGAAAAACCAAAATTTTATGCGCTAGATATGTTCCCCTACCCATCTGGAGCTGGTCTTCATGTGGGACACCCAGAAGGGTATACAGCGACAGATATCCTGTCACGCTTCAAGCGCATGCAAGGCTTTAACGTGCTACATCCAATGGGCTGGGATGCATTCGGTTTACCAGCAGAACAATACGCACTTGACACAGGAAATGATCCTGCTGAATTTACGGCAAAAAATATTGCGACATTTAAACGTCAAATTCAAGAGCTTGGCTTCAGCTATGATTGGGATCGTGAAATAAACACAACGGACCCAGAATATTATAAATGGACACAATGGATCTTTATTCAGCTATATAAAAAAGGCCTAGCCTATGTAGATGAAGTAGCTGTAAACTGGTGCCCAGCATTAGGAACAGTATTGGCAAATGAGGAAGTAATTGATGGGAAATCAGAACGCGGTGGTCACCCTGTAGAGCGTCGCCCAATGAAGCAATGGATGCTGAAAATTACAGCTTATGCGGACCGTTTAATCGACGATCTAGACGAAGTAGATTGGCCAGAGTCTATTAAAGATATGCAGCGTAACTGGATTGGTCGTTCTGAAGGTGCTGAAGTCACATTTGGCATTGATGGCACCGATGAAAGTTTTACAGTATTTACAACGCGTCCTGATACTTTATTTGGTGCTACATACTGTGTGCTTGCACCTGAGCATAAATTAGTGGAGCAAATTACAACGGCTGATCAACGACAAGCTGTTGATGCTTACTTAGAAAAGGTAAAAATGAAATCTGACTTAGAGCGTACGGATTTAGCAAAAGAAAAAACAGGCGTATTTACAGGTGCCTATGCAGTGAATCCGATTAACGGTAAAAAGGTGCCAATTTGGATTGCAGACTATGTACTAGTTTCTTATGGTACTGGTGCTATCATGGCAGTTCCAGCGCATGATGAACGCGATTATGAGTTTGCTACAGAGTTTAATTTAGAGATTATTCCTGTCCTTGAAGGTGGAGACATTAGTAAAGAAGCATTTACAGGTGATGGTCAGCATATTAATTCCGATTTCCTTAATGGCTTAAATAAAGCAGATGGCATTGCGAAGGCCATTGAATGGTTAGAGGAAAAGGGCGTAGGGGAGAAGAAAATTTCTTATCGTCTTCGTGACTGGTTATTCTCTCGTCAGCGTTACTGGGGTGAGCCAATCCCAATGATTCATTGGGAAGATGGTTCAATTACACCAGTACCTGAATCTGAATTACCATTAATGCTTCCAAAAACAGAAAATATCCGTCCTTCTGGTACAGGTGAATCTCCATTAGCAAATATTGCAGAGTGGGTAAATGTTGTTGATCCAGAGACAGGTAAAAAAGGACGCCGTGAAACAAATACAATGCCACAATGGGCAGGCTCAAGCTGGTACTTCTTACGCTATATTGATCCAACAAATTCAGAAGCAATAGCTGATCCAGAATTGCTAAAACGTTGGTTACCAGTTGATATTTATATTGGTGGTGCAGAGCATGCTGTATTACATTTACTATACGCACGCTTCTGGCATAAAGTGTTATATGATTTAGGCGTTGTTCACACGAAAGAGCCATTCCAAAAATTATTTAACCAAGGCATGATTCTTGGCGAAGGTAATGAAAAAATGTCTAAATCAAAAGGCAATGTAGTTAATCCAGATGAAATCATTTCTTCACATGGTGCGGATACATTACGTCTTTATGAAATGTTTATGGGACCACTTGAGGCGTCTGTGGCATGGTCTACAAATGGCTTAGACGGAGCACGTCGCTTCTTAGATCGTATTTGGCGTTTATTTGTCAATGAAGAAGATGGTGCAATTTCTTCAAAAATTCAAGTTTCAGATGATAAAACACTCGAGAAATCCTATCACCAAACAGTGAAAAAGGTGACAGAGGATTATGAAGGCATCCGCTTTAATACAGCTATTTCACAAATGATGGTCTTCATCAATGATTGCTACAAGGCAGATGTCATTCCAGCAGCTTACGCGGATGGCTTCGTAAAAATGCTAGCACCAATCGTCCCACATATTGCTGAGGAATTATGGCAACTACTAGGACATCATGCAACACTTTCTTATGAGCAGTGGCCAGTATATGATGAATCTAAGCTTGTGGATGATGAAGTGGAAATCGCTGTGCAAGTTGCAGGTAAAGTACGAGCAAAAATTATCGTAGCAAAAGATGCTTCTAAGGAAGAAATCGAAAAAGTAGCACTTACTGACAGCAAAGTACAAGAGCATATGGCAGGCAAAGACTTAGTAAAAGTCATTGTTATTCCAGGTAAGCTTGTCAATATCGTAGTAAAATAAAGATAAAAAAGTGTCCTACTATGTAACAAACTAACTTTTTTTAAGTTAGTACACCTTCAGACTGTAGACAAACTATTTTTGGAGAGTTCATATGCTAAAAATAGTTTGTCTCTTTCTTTATAGTTATCCAACAACATTTAGACGTAGTGCTTTCTATGCTACAATTTACTATAAGTGAAGAAGGTGTCTTATGAAAATATCCGTTTATGTTGCAAGTGCATTTAGCAAGGATCATAAAGGCGGAAATAAAGCAGGAGTGGTATTTATTGAGAATACCTTGACCACTTCTCAAAAAATGGCAATAGCCAAACAACTGGGCTATGCTGAAACCGCATTTATATCAGAATCTGAAATGGCTGATTATAAATTTGAGTATTTTACACCAAAAGAAGAAGTTGATTTATGTGGTCATGCCACAATTGGCTCTTTCGCGATACTGATGCATTTAAATAAACTTTTCAGGAATCACTATACGATTGAAACGAACAGCGGCGTTCTTACTATTACCATAAAAGATGACATCATATTCATGGAACAAAACAAACCGATATTCTATGATGTTGTATCTCCAAACGAGTTCATCGACTGTTTTGACATTAAAGCTATAGACAATAAATACCCAATTCAAATTGTCTCCACAGGCTTAAAAGATATTTTAATTCCTATAAAAAGTGAAACACGATTACATGCACTGCAACCTAATTTTGAAAAAATTAAAGAAATAAGCAAGTATTATAATGTTGTCGGGATGCATCTATATACTTTTAATGACAATCGAATTATATGCAGAAATTTTGCTCCACTCTACGACATCAATGAAGAAGCAGCGACTGGAACTTCAAACGGTGCATTAGCTTGCTATCTTTATGAACAGCACTACTTGCAAAAAGAAGTCTATGTATTTGAACAAGGTTATTCTTTACACTCGCCTTCCGAAATATTAGTTAAATTAGCAACCAATAGCAAGAATAAAATAGAAAAAGTTTATGTTGGCGGCAAAGGCTATTACTGTGAAACTAAGTGTATAAATGTAGAAAATATTGAGTGAAAATAAAAAAACACTGAATAAAAAGGTTGAGAAAATAATTTCTAGTACTAACTTTTTTAAAGTTAGTACCTTATCCTTTTCTAACTCTACTGTAGATTTGAAATAAAGTTGGGACGAAACATCCCTTTAGATTATATTGGTCTAAAGGGGTGTTTTTATGTCTAAAGAGCGGGTTGAGCTGGTTGTCCCGTACGTTTCCGTTTTTCTTTTAATTCCCCTACTAGCTCTACTACAACTTTTGGGATCACTTCCTCTCCAACTCTGCATACTTTTTTAACACTTCAATTTGTTGCTTTAAATAACGATTCTCTGCTTGTAACTTAGCAGTTTCACTTTCATATTCAGGTCCTTTGCCAAATGTATATGTTTTCCTACAGGTTGTTCAAGTCGATGTAATTCGCCGTTCCTGTACCATTTCATCCATGTTTTTAACTGAGAATGGTTACGAATATTTAGCTCCTCTAGTACTTGTTTTACAGGAATCCCTGCTAATCTCATTTCAATTGCTTTCATTTTCACTTCTACTGGGTAATTCACTCAAACACCTCCACGTTGATTTGATAAGGTACAATACCCGTTTTTCAACGAAAGGTGTTTTTACTTGTCTCATTTTTTTAGGTCAGTGCCAATCAATCTTTATTCAAAATGATGGCTATATACAAGTGATCTATAATCAAACTCTATTCTAAACCAACATCAATTTCTCTTCCAATGTCAATTCGCGTTCAGAAGGTCCCCCCTGAATTTATTTTACATGTATCTTGTAAACCTTCTACACCCGCGTTACGATAAGCAGCTCGCCAACGTTTTCCTGAAGATTCGATTCGTTTTATTCCGATTAATTCAAAAATTTCTCTTGGTAACTTACCTTTTCCATTTTCCGCAATAAAATGCCGTTTAAATTCGTCTGTATAGGTGATCGCTTTCTCACTAACTGCTTGTACTTTCGGATTCCATTTTAGCTGTTTTTGTTCATTTTTTGTAAAGTATCTTTTGGCCATTACACTCTACTCCTACATCTTTTTTCTAATTATAAACAAAAGTGCCCTATAGGATAGACTTTTTTCAAAGTGTCTATCTTATAGGGTTTGGATTAGATTCAGTCTTAATTTTTTTCAATTAAATGTGCAACCTTTTATAAAAGTATTGTTACATTAAAAATTGTAAACAAATTGTTGACTTTTAATAAAAAACATTTGGGCACTTTTTTTATTATATTGAAACTAATATAAATGTTGTTACGACTATAGTTTGAATGGGAATAGGAGGTGTTTGCTTGAGTGAGCATTTAACAGCAATTATGGATGAGCATGGTGAATATTGCTTACGGGTGGCCTATCTCTATGTGAAGGACTGGGCCGTAGCGGAGGAAATTGTTCAGGATGTATTTTTCGCCTATTATCGTCAACAGGAGCGCTTTGAACAACGATCCTCATTGAAAACATATTTAGTAAAAATCACAGTACATAAAAGCCACGACCATTTACGAAGCTGGAAAAATAAGCGTCATATGTTATTAGAAAAATTGCATATTGGCGTGAGTAAGCGAACACCTGAAAAGGAACTAGTAGAGAAGGATGATCGTCGGATTTTGACAACAGCTTTATTTGAACTTCCAATAGCTTATAGGGAAGTACTTATTCTTTACTATTATCAAGAATTAAAAATACGAGAGATTGCAGAAATCCTAGCATCCACGGAAAACACAATAAAAACTAGATTACGTAGAGCGAGACAAAAGCTACAAGAAAAATTAGATAGAAATGATTGGGAGGTGTTAGGGGATGACATCCTTTAAGGACAAATTGGATAAAGAGCTTGGTGATACGCCACGGTTTTCACAGCCATTACAAAAGCGCATTTTACAGCATGTTCAGCACAAAAAAAGAAGAAGTCGGCAATATCCAATAATAACTATTGGGGCAGTCGTGGTGACACTACTGCTGTTATTCTTTATGGGTCCTTTGAAACAAGTAGAAACTATGAAACATGCTAAGATTGTTGAATTAGCAGAACAGGCAGAAATTAAACAGTTTACTATGGTACAGAATTGGGATGAGGAATCCTTTAAAGCTGGAAGAGCTGGTTGGATTATAGGACAGCAAGCGTATAAAGAAGAATCAGAAAGAAAATTGCTGAAACAAATATTTCAACAAGCTACTGTTACACTGAGGGATAATAATTTTATCGCTTATGCGAAGAGTGATATATGGGTCGAGTTTGATAATGAGCAGGTCATAAAGCTAAAGATGTACTTAAACGATACCGAATTAGTTTTCACGGATCAACAGACAAACATATCTTACAAAGTAAAGAATGAAAACATAGCATCTGCTTATAAAAATCTTGTACAGAAAAGTGAATTTTCTATTAACAGTTCTGAATTAATTACTTTTTTAATTATTTTTATCTTTATCGGGTGGCTAGTTGCTAAACTTTTGCGAAGGAAGTTTAATATTCCTAAAGAGCCGAAATACGTAAATAAAGGTCATCAACGCTCCGTGTATATCTTGAAATTTCTGAATGTAATTTTTATTTTGTTATTTTCGATAAATGGTTGGTTCTTGTATACAGCTGCTACATGTGCATTTCTAGCTGTAGAAATAATAAGTTCTATAATGATTGAGTATTACTATGGCAGCAAAGAGAAAAGACATTATGTATCAATTATTTCTTCTATTGTAATGCTTCTAGCTTTTTTTATATTCTTTATGTATATTATTTAGCTGTATTCGGTTAGCAAAATGGAAGATGAGTTAGCATTGAGCTCGATTTCAATCGAGCTCATATGTTTCGACTATCCATATTTTCAGTCTGAAGCAAGAATTGAGCTATACATGAGATCATAAAGCTAACAGCTAGACCATATAAAAAGTTAAAGTATACACCAATACCGACACCGATTATTATAGAAAGAAATATTGCAAACCAACTATGCTTATGAATCATTCGCTTTGTAAATAAAAGAATAATGATAAAGGGCAGCATGGTGATGTGAAGAAAAGCAAAGATGTAAATAACCCCTAAAATTGTCATATCGATTGATAAAAATAAGGTAAACGAGAATAGTATAAGGCCTATCAAGTAGTAATAATAGGGTTTTTTTGTGGAAAAGAAGCGTTTCGTTGCTCGCATTTCAACAAGTAAGGTTGTCACAATAGCTAAAAATGTAAAGACAAAAAAAGCAAAAGTAAGGAAACCTGGCTGTACCTCATATAAAAAGGTAAGGACTAAAATTTGAAATTGTCCATAAGAGCCGCTATATAGGGCGATCATTAAGACAGCAGTAAAGGATAGAGTTAATAAAGCTAAAATAATGCCTGCCGAAAATAAACTTCGACGTATTTTTTTAGGTTTAATAAAAGCAATTAGAAACCATGTTGATTTATCG
>Ga0213821_1000512_pt1 | contig 23345 bp, 23 predicted proteins | sample MC6MC0909MG_FD_179894 | JGI IMG/M metagenome (GOLD analysis project Ga0213821, IMG submission 179894) | Enriched soil aggregate microbial communities from Iowa State University, Ames, United States - MC6-MC0909-MG | ecosystem: Environmental > Terrestrial > Soil > Unclassified | place: USA: Iowa...
GGTAGTCGACCGCTGGCGAGCCGCAGGTCTGTAGCAGTTCCTCGCCGGCGTTCAGATATCCTGCGGCTTGCTCGTACGAGGCTGAGTCACGGGCGCGTCGTGCCGCCTCCATCAGGAGAATCAGGTAGGCCTCGCACTCCTCAGTGCTGAACACAGACTTTTCTGCACGTTGCACCTGATTGGCGATCTCGAACACTGCATCGGCCAGCGCATTGCGCCACACGTATTTCATCACCCGGGCGATCTGGGCATGCTGTGCAGCCCGCTCCGGAGCGGCAGTCAGCAGGTAGGCGGCTTCCTCCACGCGGTCGTGCGAGAAACTCAAGCCGTGCTGGCCGGCCGCAAGAAAGCCTGCGTCCAGCAAAGCGCTGAGATGCTCGCCCAAGCGATCGTGGTCGAGCGTCACCAGCTTGGCCAGCAGCGGTGGGTCGAAGCGCCCGCCAGCGGCGCCGGCGACTCGCAGGATCTCCCGTTGCGCCGCTGGCAAGCGGCCCAGGCGATGGATCATCAGGTCGGCGACATTGTCGGCATAACGGTGTTGGGCCACAGCTTCGAGAGACCACGACCAGCGCATGGCCAGGGGGTCGAAGGTGAACAATTTGTCTTCGACCATGGCTTTGAGGATTTGCCGAGCGAAAAGCGGGTTGCCGGCGGTTTTCGCGTGCACCAGTTCAGCGACCTGCTGGGCGTCGTCAGTGCTGACGTGATAACGCTCGCTGATCAGCTGAGCGACGGCATCGACAGGCAGCGCCAGTAGCTCCAGGTGATGGCTGTGCAGCGGGGTCAGATGGGTAGAGTTGGCCAGTTCGTAGGCTCTGCCAGCCGGGTTGCCGGCAGCATTGCAGCGGCTGGCAAAAATCAGCAGCAGGTTAGCCGGGGAGCGCGCCAGCAACTCCCTGAGCAGGTGCAACGAGGCGTCGTCAGCCCACTGCAAGTCGTCGAAAAAAAGAATCAATGGCCGGCCAGGCGCGGTGAACAGTTGAAGGAAATCGACGATCGCCCGCAACTCCTTTTCCAGTGCCAGCCGAGAGGGTTGTTGCGGAAATTCGGCCATTGGCCCGATGATCAGCTTCAGCTCTGGAGCCAGCGTGCCGAGCAAGCGGCCGCGGTCTTGGATGCGCTGCTGGATCTGGCTGCGGATGGTCTCCAGGTCTGCAGGGTTCTTGGCCAGCAACTGGGTGGTCAGCGCGCCGAGGATGTCGACCCATGGGGCGTAGGGGATGGCCTGCTCCAGGCTGTTGCATTTGCCGGCCGCCCAATAGCCGGCGTCATGATCGCGCAAGGCCGCCTTGACCAGACTCGATTTGCCCATGCCCGTCGCCCCGCTGATGAACAGCGCTTGGGCTGTGCTGTCACGACGCAAGGTCTTGAGGATGCGGGCGATGGACTGCAACTCGCTGCTGCGGCCATACAGGCGCTCGTGAGTGCAGGGCATGGGGTCGGAGCAGCCCAGGGTAAAGGTCGCGATCGTCTGGCTCGCCTGCCATTGACGCTGGCAATGGGCAAGATCGACGGCCAGCGCCTGGGCACTCTGGTAACGCGCATCAGGCTCTTTGGCCAAGGCCTTGGCGAGGATCAGGCTGATCGCCTGGGGCACGTCTGGGCTGAGCTCGGCGGCGGGGCGGGGCAGAACGCCTGCGTGCAGCTGGCGCCAATGCTGCTTGTCGCGACCGGCCAGCGGTAGTTCACCCACCAGCAGTTGGTAGAGGATGGCGGCTAGGGCGTAGAGGTCGCTGCGTCGGTCGCTACTGGAGCCGTGCGGGCAAACCTGCTCGGGTGCGAGGAACGACCAGGTGTCGATTGCTCTGCCCTGATCATTGATCCGCTCGCCGCTGTCGGCCTGGAACCCACCGAGCTTGACCCGATTATCAGCGAGCAATACGACATGCTGCGGCTGCAGCGCGCCATGCAAGACCCCGGCCTGATGGGCCTGCGCCAGTGCGTTGCTGGCGTTGACCGCGATCTGCAGAAACGCGCCCAAGGTAGGCCGTCCTTGGGCGATGACTTCGGCCAGCGATTCACCTGCTGGGTAGACCAACAAGGGGCCTTCGGCCGAGCGCACGAATGCACATGGCGTGACAGCCCATTCAGGGTCGAGCCGCAGTCGGTAGTCGCGCTCCAGACGCTGGCAGGCAGCGGGCGATTCCACTGGCGCGCGTATCGCCGTCCAAGCTCGAGCAGAACGTGCGTCCCACAAGCGGAAGTAGCTGAGCTCGCCCTCCTGTGCCAGCAAGGCCGTATCGCAACGGTTGAGCCAGTCTTCATCGATCGACGGATCGTGATCGATAGGCCATTGAACGAGGCGTTCACCCAGCATCGCGCATCCCCTGCAGCCTGCATGTTCAACGCGAGTATACGCAGCGGACCCGGCGCGAATGCCCGTTGTAGGCGGCTTGGCAGGAATGGGAACCAATCTGACCGTTCTGGATCCTGCGCCGCGGCCTTTGCTCGATTGCCGCGTGCGTTGGAGGTGTATCCTCAGGCCAACCTATCCCTCGGGATAATTGTCTGAACGCGCACGCTCACCTAGATTGCATGGGGCTGTGCAACCGCCTTGGCCTGTGAAACTCGAGACGATCATGATCCGACTAGGCAATGCGCTGGTGTCGCTGGAGCGACGAGAGGCTTTCCTCGACGGCAAGCCATTGCCTCTGGGTGGCCGTGCGTTCGATGTCCTGGCGATGCTGGTCAGGGCCAAGGGCCGCGTGGTTAGCAAGGAAGAGCTGTTCAGCCAGGTCTGGGCGGGCACCGTGGTCGAGGACAACAATCTTCAGGTGCAGGTATCGCTGCTGCGCAAGATGCTCGGTGACAAGCGCCTGATCCAGACCGTCGCCCGTCGAGGCTACCGGTTGGCAGTCGATACTGCCGCAGACCTTGCGTCATTTGCCCATAGCCCTTCATTCAACCTCGATCCCGACCTACCGCCCCCGAGCGACGATGGCTCCGCTGTGCCGGTGCTGGTGGTGGACGACGATCCATCGGTGCGCTCCGCGCTGGGCAGGTTGTTGCGGGTGGAGGGTTTCCCTCACCGGCTTTACGCCTCGGCAGAGGAACTGCTGCAGGCGCAGTGGGATTCACCTTATGCCTGCCTGTTGCTGGACATCAATCTGCCAGCCGCTACTGGGCTGGAGCTGCAGGACATGCTCGGCAAGCTCGACCTGCCGTGGCCGGTGGTGTTCATGACCGGCTACGGGACTATTCCCATGGCGGTGCAGGCAATGCGCGCGGGGGCGATCGAGGTGCTGACCAAACCGTTCGATGAGCAGCAGCTGTTGGCGCTGCTCGATGTCGTACGTTTGCGCGCGGTGGCGGCGGGCAGGGCGTGGCAGCACGCGCGACAGGTTAAAGACAAGTATGCGCGCCTCACTACTCGCGAGCGCCAGGTGTTTTCGCTGGTGGTCAGTGGGCTGTCGCACAAACAGATCGCCAAACACATCGGAACCAGCGAAGTGACGACCAAGGTGCACAAGAAAAACATCATGAACAAGATGCAGTCGCGCTCGCTGGTCGATCTGGTTTCGATGCACAACGTGGTCGCTAGCTCTGGCTACGTCGAGGGCCAGGGCGCCGCATGAACGGACCCGTTTCAACCGCCAAGGGTTGGGTGTGCATCGTCGATGATGACGAGTCCGTTCGCAAAAGCCTGGCCAACCTGTTGCGCTCGGCAGGCTTGGACCCGCTGCCGTTCAGCTCGGGGGAGGCATTCCTCGGGTCAGGGATGGCGCGTGAGGCGGGCTGCGTCTTGCTCGACTTGAAAATGCCGGGGCTCGGTGGCTTGCAGGTTCTACGTGAACTGGCGGCGATGGGTTGGCGCGTGCCAGTGATCTGCATGACTGCACACTGGAACGATGCCGGGCTGGATGAGTCGATGCGCGAAGGGGCGGTGGCCTGTTTGCGCAAGCCATTCAGCGAAGAGGCGTTGTTGCAGGCAATAGGCTTGGCCTTGGCTGTTTGATACCGGGGCCGCGAAGCAACCCCGGTCACGTTGTACGATGACTTAAGTGAACAGATCCACACCCAGCTGGAACGCTACCCACAACGCAAGGCCGGTGGCGAAGGCCAGGGCAATGTTCTCGAACAGGTTGTTGCGGTACTCCTTGCTCAGCAGCGACTTCTGGTTGGACATGATCAGCAAGCCCAGCGAAATCACCGGCAAACCGACGATGTTCAGTGCGCTGACCCCGATGGTCAGGGTGACGAAGTCCGGCATGCCGGGGATCGACCAGATCAGCGGCGTGACCAGGATGAACAGCATGAACCAACGGTGCGCCGGGTCCTTGTGGAACTCCTTGCCATAGCGCTCACGTCGCTGTGGCCGCACGTGCTGGAAGGCGTCGGTAATCAGCATCGGGAAGGCAGTGGTCTTGCCCGAGATGCTGGCGAACAAGGTCGCGAACACGCCGATGAAGAAGATGTACCAACCGATCGGGCCGAAGAACATTTCCAGGGCCTTGCCCAGGTCGCCCAGGGTGTTCACTTCGATGCCATTGGGACGCAGGATTTCTGCGCCGACGATCCAGATCGCCAGGTTGATCACGATGCCGACGAACACCGCGAACAGCAGGTCATTGCGCTGTACACGCTTGTGCTGCGGGCCGGTCCAACCTTTCTGGCGCATCACGTACGGGTGGACGAAGTTGGCCACCGACCCTGCCACCGCACCGATCACCGACACCGCGACCAGCATGGCGCCGTGCACGCCCTCATCAGCAGGGATGCTAAAGCCGATGGTGCCTTTGACGATGCCGACCACATCTGGGCCAGACATCACCGCCAGGGCGAGAAACGCCAGGGTCATCACTGCCAGCAGCAGCTTCATCACCCCTTCGATCATCGAGTAGATATTGCGCCCGACCAGCATCCATACCGCCAGCACCACGGCCATCGAGCACAGCAGCGGATAGTCGATGCGCAGCAGCATCGCCAGCGCTTCGCCGGCACCCTTGATCATGTAGGCATTCATCAGATGGCCCATGAGCAAGGCATAGCCGAGCATGAACCAGGCAAACACCGGATGCAGTTGGGCGTAGCCCTGGAGAATGGTCATGCCCTGGTTATTGCACAGCTGGAAGCGGGCAATGATATTGACGATCAGGTAGCGAAGCAGCAGTGACACTGCCAGCACCCACATCATCGCGTAACCGTAGTTGGCCCCGGCCACCGACGAGGTGATCAGATCACCTGCGCCGAGCCAGGACAGCACGGCAATGATGCCCGGCCCGAGCAGTTTGACTACCCGAGAAAGGCGGCTTTGCGAGGGCGTGGCAGTTTTGCCCTCCACGGAAGGTATGCTCGTCATCGATGGTGTCTCCGTTATTTTTGTTGTGAGAGCTGGCGCAGTCGAACACAGTAGATAGGATGTCGTACAACTAAAATTACGCGCTAAATATTACAAGATGTTTCGATTTCGGTGATGGCCTTTTAATGCGAAAGGGCCGCAAAGCGGCCCTGTTCGGTGTGTCTGACTCACATTCAGTTCTGATTGGCGAGGGTGTTGGGTTGGCTGTAGCTCACCTGGTGTACCTGGCCATTGCTGTCGCGGTAGGTGAGTGTGGCGGTACTGCTGTGGCCTTGAGGGTTTGCCGGGGCCTGCACGCTGATCACCTGATCGATATCCATGCCGTAGTGGTAGGCGCGGACTTCACCGGATTGGGCGAAGACACTGGCACTGCTGGCAACGGCGAAGGTGGTAGCGGCAATGGCGAAGCTTTTGCGAAGGGTCATGATCGTTCTCCAGATGAGGCGGTAGTGGGCGACGACTGCTTGCTGTCTGGAGGCAATATTGAGCGCAAATAGTTAGCGCGCAAAATATATTGCTGCTATGGCTGGGATTGAATCGGTGTATGGGCATCCCAGCCCGCTCCTGTCAGGACCCCGGCCGATACTGCAACGCCTCGGCCAGATGCGTGCGTGCGATGTCCTGCACCTGTTCCAGGTCGGCCAAGGTCCGTGCGACCTTCAGTAATCGGTGCGCCGCGCGCAGCGACAACGTCAGGCGTTCACAGGCGTTTTCCAGCCAGCGCTGGTCTTCGCCGCTCAAGGGGCAGTGCCGGCGCAGACCCTCGAGGTCGAGAAAGGCATTGGCGCAGCCTTGGCGGCGCTGCTGTACGTCGCGAGCTTCGGCGACCACGCGGGCGACGCTGGCGCTGGTCTCACCGCTGGGGGTGTTGGTCAGCACGGTGCTTTCGCGGGCCACGGTCAGGTGCAGGTCGATGCGGTCGAGCAGCGGGCCGGAGAGCTTGTTGCGATAACGCTGGATCTGCTCGGTGCTGCAGCGACAGCGTCCGCTGGGGTCGCCCAGGTAACCACAGGGGCAGGGGTTCATTGCCGCCACCAACTGGAAGCGGGCAGGGAAGCGGACTTTGTCCTTGGCCCGGGCGACGACGATTTCGCCCGATTCCAGCGGCTCGCGTAGCACCTCAAGCACCCGGCGTTCAAACTCGGGCAGTTCGTCCAGAAACAACACGCCGTGATGGGCCAGGGTGATCTCGCCTGGCTGTGGACGACTGCCGCCACCGACCAATGCCGGCCCGGAGGCCGAGTGGTGCGGATGGCGAAAAGGTCGCTGTGGCCAGCTGTTCAAGGGTGTGCGCCCGCTGACTGACTGGATGGCGGCAACTTCCAGCGCTTCGTGTTCATCCAGCGGCGGCAGTAAACCCGGCAAGCGGCTGGCGAGCAGGGTCTTGCCAGTACCTGGCGGGCCGGTGAACAGCAGGTTGTGCGCACCTGCCGCCGCTACCAGCAGGGCGCGTTTTGCCGCGATTTGGCCTTGCACCTCGCTCAGATCTGGGTAAGGCCTACTCTGCAGGACCAGGCCATTGGCAGCATAAGGTGGCAGCGGCACCTGGCCATTGAGGTGAGCGACCAGTTCCAGCAAATGGCCGATGGCATACACCACCAGCCCGCTCGCCAAGCTCGCTTCTTCGGCGTTATCGCGCGGCACCACCAAGGCGCGACCGGCCTCGCGGGCAGCGAGCGCGGCGGGTAGCACGCCTTGCACGCTGCGCACTGCCCCCGAGAGGGCAAGCTCGCCCAGGCATTCGATGTCGCTCAGGGTAGCTACCGGGACCTGGCCATCGGCAGCGAGGATGCCCAAGGCAATGGCCAGGTCGTAGCGTCCGCCATCCTTGGGCAGGTCGGCGGGGGCGAGGTTCTGGGTGATGCGCCTGGCGGGGTAGTTCAGACCGGCATTGACGATGGCGCTGCGCACGCGGTCCTTGCTTTCTTTGACCGTCACTTCCGGCAAGCCGACCAGGGTCAGGCTGGGCAGGCCGTTGGCCAGATGGGTTTCAACGCTGACAGCCGGCGCCTGCACGCCGACCTGGGCGCGGCTGTGGACAAGGGCAAGGGACATGGACACTCCGTGGTCGCTGAGATGTAGGCCGCCTCCTGCGGCTTTTCAAAGCGTAGCGGCGCCGTCACCGAGGCAACTGGAAAGAGTGAGTCGAGGTTTTACCGGCAAGCGCAGGTGCGCGGCTTACGCTCTGGTCAGCCACTCGGCCATGGCGGAATCTTCCAATGCGTATTCGCCGCGATTGGCTTTCCATACCAGCTCTTGCTCGCGCAGCACCTCAAGGGCTTTCTGAACATTGGGAGCCGTCGCGTTCGGCAGGTTCTGGCCCTGCTCCAGCCGACGGTTGATTTCTGTGAAGGTCTGTTCACTGAACGGCGAAAACGGCTGTTTGTCGATGACGCGCCGCGCCATCACCTCCAATACCGCCTGCTGCAAGGGCGAAAGCTCGTTGAAGGCACTTTCGTAATCACTCCAGACCCCGGCCTGATGATTGAGTGCACCGGTCTTCAGCAGCTCGCCAAGATTGCCCGCCTCGCCCAAGCCGACACTGACTTCCGCGAGCAATTTGGCGAGCATTTCCGGGCGTCTGCCGACCAGGCCGAATGCATACTCGAGATCTTCGACCTTGAACTGGTTGGTAGCGGCCAGGCGTTGGTTCCACACCTGGGTGATGAAAGCGACGAACTCTTTGCCCAGGAGCGGAAAGGGCGTGATGTTGGCGCCATAGAAGGGCTGTTTGCTTTTGAGTACCAGGTTGGCCAGTTTGTCGCGACTGGATCCGGTGAATACCAGCCGTAGGCCGTCCGGATCGCTGCCACGGTTGAGCTGATCGCGGGCAGCCTTGAGGGCAAACATGGCGTTGATGCCGCTTTCGGTATTGAGCGCGTGCTGCGCTTCATCGATCACCAGCACGACCATCTTGCCCGCTACCGCATGCAATACCCCCAGTGCCTGAGCCAGGGTGGTGCCTTGTGGCAGGCGTGGCTTGCTGAAATCCCAACTCAGGGTACGGAGCAAGTTGATCTTATCGATTCCCGCCTTCTTGGCGACTTTTTCGAACGCGCTTTGGTATTGGCCCAAGGCGTTACCGATGGCGGCGCTGATCAAGTCGGCGGGGTCGGCTTCGCGGTCTGCCCAGAGGTCGACATACACCGGCAGCCAGCCACGGCGTGCGCACTCCGGGATCAGGTCGTTGTTGAGGAAGGTACTCTTACCCGTACGCCGCGGGGCTGCCAGGAACATCCCCGAGCTATAGTCGACCAGCGATTCCCCGGCCAGATCGTTGGCAAGTGTCTTGGCCAATAGCTCTCGTTTGAAGATCGGGCGGGAAGGGCTCATCGAATTATCCTAAATTATCTCGCTTGGTATAATTTATACCTAAAAAGATAATCTTGGTATAAAACAAAATTCAGACCCCGGCGCCTGCCCCCTGGAGGGGCGGGCTGACGACCCTAAATGACGGCCTGCGTCAATCTGCTGCGGGATCCGCTGTTGGCTGGGGCGCCGCAGCGGGAGCCATCCGCGCATCCAGCTCGGCGACCTGTTTCTCCAGAGCCTCCAGGCGTGCACGGGTGCGCGCCAGGACCACCATCTGACTGTCGAATTCTTCGCGGCTGACCAGGTCCAGCTTGCTGAAGGCGCTTTGCATGAGGACTTTGAACTGGCTTTCCAGTTCGGCGCGCGGTTGCGCGGTGTCGCCGCTGAACAGGCGTGAGGCTTGGTCGCTGAGGGCGTCGAGTAGGGCTTTGGGCGCGAGCATGTTCGGCTGTCCGCTTGATCAGTGAAAAGAGCGCCAGTGTAGCACGCCACCTTTGGCTCTCTGGCTGCCCCTGCGTTGCACAGTTTTTGCGCAGCGCCCCTGAATGACGCGCACCGAAGTTGTGCATGTTTTTGCTGGTGGCGACTGGCCAATCCTTCGTGTTTCACGCAACAAGCTGTTTTTGGGCGGTTTATCCGACCTGGCAAGGTTTCTGCAAAGACCTCTGCGAGCCATGCACTGATGCAGTTCCTTGTGACCAGGCAGTGCGCAGGCCGAGCCGAAAGGCTGTTCAGCACCGTCGAGGCGTGCATCGACGGTGAGGAGGGTGCCAACGATGCGTTACAAAGCCGGGCGCTGCGCTTAGACTTGAGACGGGTTTGTTTTCCTGGGGCAAGTCCACCAAATCGGGAGAGAGTTTCATGAAGCTAGTCACTGCCATCATCAAGCCGTTCAAGCTGGACGACGTGCGCGAGTCGCTGTCGGAAATCGGCGTGCAGGGCATCACCGTCACCGAAGTCAAAGGCTTCGGTCGGCAGAAGGGCCACACCGAGCTGTATCGCGGTGCTGAATACGTGGTCGACTTCCTGCCCAAGGTGAAGATCGACGTTGCCATCGACGACAAGGACCTGGACCGGGTAATCGAGGCCATCACCAAGGCCGCCAACACCGGCAAGATCGGTGACGGCAAGATTTTCGTAGTCAATCTGGAGCAGGCGATCCGCATCCGTACCGGCGAAACCGATACCGACGCGATCTAAGCAACAAAAAAAGCCTCACCAAACCCAACGCCCCAGGAGAAAACAACATGACTCTGCGTAAGATCGCAGGGCTAGGAGCCCTATTGTCCCTCGCAATGCCAGGCCTCGCCCTGGCCGAGGAAGCTGTCCCCACGCTGAACTCCGGCGATACCGCCTGGATGCTCACGGCGACGGCGTTGGTCCTGTTCATGACCATTCCGGGCCTGGCCCTGTTCTACGGCGGCATGGTCCGCTCCAAGAACGTGCTGTCGGTAATGATGCAGTGCTTTGCCATTACCGGCCTGATGAGCATCCTGTGGATGGTCTACGGCTACAGCCTGGCTTTCGATACCACCGGTATGGAAAAAGGCGTTCTCAATTTCAGTTCCTTTGTCGGCGGCTTCTCCAAAGCCTTCCTCAATGGCGTTACCCCTGACAGCCTGACCGCTGCCTTCCCGGAAGCGGTGTTCATCACCTTCCAGATGACCTTCGCCATCATCACTCCGGCGCTGATCGTCGGTGCCTTCGCCGAGCGGATGAAGTTCTCGGCGATGCTGATCTTCATGGCCGTGTGGTTCACCCTGGTGTATGCGCCGATTGCGCACATGGTCTGGAGCGGTGACGGCGCGCTGATGTGGGACTGGGGCGTACTGGACTTCGCTGGCGGCACCGTGGTGCACATCAACGCCGGTATTGCAGGCCTGGTCTGCTGCCTGGTACTGGGCAAGCGCAAAGGCTACCCAACCACGCCAATGGCCCCGCACAACCTGGGCTACACCCTGATGGGCGCAGCCATGCTGTGGATCGGCTGGTTCGGCTTCAACGCAGGCTCCGCGGCTGCGGCCAACGGCACTGCGGGGATGGCCATGCTGGTCACGCAGATCGCCACCGCTGCTGCGGCGCTGGGCTGGATGTTCGCCGAGTGGATCTTCCATGGCAAACCGAGCGCCCTGGGTATTGCTTCGGGTGTGGTTGCCGGTCTGGTCGCCATCACCCCGGCCGCTGGCACCGTCGGCCCGATGGGCGCCCTGGTGATCGGCCTGGCCTCGGGTGTGATCTGCTACTTCTGCGCCACCAGCCTCAAGCGCAAGCTGGGCTATGACGACTCGCTGGACGCCTTCGGCGTGCACGGCATCGGCGGCATCGTCGGCGCGCTGCTGACCGGCGTGTTCGCAGCACCGGCCCTGGGCGGCTTCGGCGCGGTCGAGGACATCGGCGCGCAGTTCTGGATCCAGGCCAAAGGCGTGATCTTCACCGTGGTCTACACCGCCATCGTCACCTACGTGATTCTCAAGGTGCTGGATGTGCTGATGGGCCTGCGGGTCAACGAAGAAGAAGAGTCGGTCGGCCTCGACCTGGCTCAACATAACGAACGCGGCTACAACCTGTAACTGCGACGCTGGAAAAACTTGCCCGGTTCGCCGGGCATTTTTTTGTCTGAATTTTGCAGTTTCGCGCACAGCAAACGGTTTATCTGCGCCGTTTGCGACGCGCGCAAAAAACTTACAACACATAGGGCGTTTATGGAGCTTTGCTTTTTCTGCGAGCACGCTAGAATGCGCGCCGAAGGGTGTTAGACGAGTAGTCCCCACACTTCGCTACCCTTTGCTAGGCTTGCCAATATCGTATGGCCAGCAAGGGCTCAAAAGATTTCGTCAGGTCCTGCCAGGAGCAGGGCCTGCAGGGTCCCGCCGCCCATCCGGAGGCGGATGCCCAGGGCAGTGGCCAACCCACGGCCAGTTGAATTTTCACCGGTGGCGGCCGGTCTACGGCTGCACTGGTCTATAACTAACCTGCTTTTCGCAAGTCATGAGGTAGAACATGAGCGACGACGATCTGGAAAATGATGACCTCGAAGTAGGCGACGAAGACGAGGCGGATGACGGCCTGGAAGCTGCGGCGGACGACGGCGCGGAAGACGCTGGCGACGATAGCCCCGCTCCGGTTGCCAAGGGCAAGTCCAAGGCGGCGGTCTCGGTAGACGAGATGCCGAGCATGGAAGCCAAGCAAAAGGAGCGTGATGCGCTGGCCAAGGCGATGGAAGAGTTTCTGTCGCGCGGTGGCAAGGTGCAGGAAGTGGAGGCCAACGTGGTCGCCGATCCGCCCAAGAAGCCGGACAACAAATACGGCAGCCGCCCTATCTGAGTGGTTGTTTGCAAAAGAGCCCGCCGTCGCTGCGGGCTTTTTTGTGGGTGATGGCGCCGGGCACGCCCGCTCCCACCCAGTCGCTTGAGTGCTTGCTGATTGCCTCAGCGCCAGCGCGCTAGCACCTCGGGTAATTGCGACAGCCGCTGAATCTCCGCGTCCGGCGCTTTCTCGCCGGCCCAGGCCTTGCCTTGCGGGTTGAACCACACCGCGCGCAAACCGGCGCGCTGGGCCCCGGCGATGTCATCGCCAGGATGGTCGCCAATGTGCACGGCATGCGCCGCCTGCACTTCACCGCGCTTGAGCGCTTCGAGGAAGGGCGCTGGGTCTGGCTTGCCAATCCCCAGGTCCTCGGCGCACAGGGCGAACTTGAAGTAATCCGCCAAGCCGATCCGGCTGACGTCGGCATTGCCATTGGTGACCACGCCTAGGGTGTAGTGGTGGCGCAGGATCTCCAGTACCGGCTGCACTTCAGGGAATACCTCGACCTGATGCCGCGCATGCAGGAACACCTCGAAGCCTTCGTTGGCCAATGCCTGGGCCTGCTGCTCGCTATAGCCGACCTCTTCCAGAGCATGGAACAGCACCCGCCGGCGCAGGGCGCTGATGCGGTGCTTGAGCCCAGGCTCAGCCTGGACCAGGCGTTCGCGGATGGCATACAGGTGCTCGACCGGCACACCGCCCAGGCGCGGGGCGTTGGCTTCGAGCCAGTCGCGCAGGACGGTTTCGGCGCTGAGAATGACCGGTGCGGTGTCCCACAGGGTGTCGTCCAGGTCGAAGGTAATCAGCTTGATGCTCATGAGTCTGTGCCTTTGCTGCGTTTGGCCCGGGGGTGGGCGCTGTCGTACACCGCGGCCAGGTGCTGGAAGTCCAGATGGGTATAGATCTGCGTGGTGCTGATGTCGGCATGGCCGAGCATCTCTTGCACGGCGCGCAGGTCCTGGGACGATTCCAGCAAATGGCTGGCGAAAGAATGGCGAAGCATGTGGGGATGCAGGTGCTGGCCCAGCTCGCGCTCTCCGGCCGCCTTGACCCGCAGCTGGATGGCCCGTGGGCCCAGGCGCCGGCCTTGGCGGCTCAAGAACACCGCGTTGTCACGGGGGGCGCTGATGCCGCGCAGCTTGAGCCACTCTTGCAACGCCTCGCGGGCTTTGCGACCGACTGGCAGAACGCGGGTCTTGTTGCCCTTGCCCTGGACCTGGACCAACCCAGCGGCCAGGTCCAAATGCTCAAGATCGAGGTTGGTCAATTCCGATAGGCGCAGGCCTGAGGAGTAGAACAGCTCAAGAATGGCCTGGTCGCGGCGGGCGATGAAGTCGTCATCGACGCCGCCTTCGAGCAGTTGCAGGGCGCGGTCGGTGTCCAGTGCCTTGGGCAGGCGCTTTTCGCCCTTGGGCGGCGACAGACCATTGGCTGGGTCGTGCGTGCAAACGCCTTCGCGGTTGAGGTAGCGATACAGCCCGCGCACTGCCGACAGCAGCCGGGCGATGCTACGTGAAGACTGGCCATGGTGATGCTGGCGCGCCACCAGCTGGCGCATCTGCTGTATCTGCAGCGCTTGCCAGCTGGCGATGCCCTGGCTGTTGCAGTATTCGAGGACCTTTTCCAGGTCGCGACGGTACGCCAGCTGGGTGTGTTCCGACACCTGGCGCTCGTTGCGCAAGTGTGCGCAATAAGCCTCCAGCTGGCGCTCCATCAGCGCACCGGTCGCAGGGTCTGGGTCAGGCGCGGGACGACCCGGCCGAGCACTTCGGCGATGTAGCTGAGGAACAACGTGCCGACCGTGCTTTTGTAGTGCTGCGGATCGCGGCTGCCGATGGCCAGGACGCCGTGCAGGCCCTGGTATTCCAGCGTCGCGACCGCACTGGAACCGACTTCCTTGCGCTGCTCGTCACCGAACAGGAAGGCCAGCTCGTGTTCGCGCAGGTTGCCGCTGACGGTCTTGCCGCTGCCCAGCAGAGCCCCGATGGCCTGTTGCGCCTCGCTGTTGCTGACCCAGCGGCCGACGGGCGTGGCGTTCTCGCCAAACAGGATCAGGCTGACGAAGGGCACCTGGAATTCCTGGCGCAGGCTGTCTTCGACGGCCATCACCACTTCTTCCAGGCTACTGGCATCGAGCAGGTCGAGAATCAGCCGGCGGGTTTTATCGAACAAGCGGTCGTTGTCGCGGGCCACGTCCATCAGTTGCGACAGACGATGGCGCATCTCGATGTTGCGGTCGCGCAGCAGCTTGAGCTGGCGCTCCACCAGCGACACGCTGTCGCCGCGCTGGTGGGGGATACGTTGCTCTATGAGCAGTTCGTCGTGCTCGGCGAAGAACGTCGGGTGGGCACGCAGGTAAGCCACCACCGCCTCGGCATCGAGGTCGGTGGTTTGTTCGGGTACAACCTGTGGCTGATCGGTCATGGCGGTTACTCGCTTAGAGACGAACCTGTCCTTCGTAGACACGTACGGCCGGGCCGGTCATCAACACCGGTTGGCCTGGGCCAGCCCATTCGATGCTCAGGCGTCCGCCTGGCAGATCGATGGACACCGGCGAATCCATCCAGCCCTGGCTGATGGCGGCCACCGCAGCGGCGCAGGCGCCGGTACCGCAGGCCTGGGTTTCGCCGGCGCCGCGTTCCCAAACCCGCAGGTTGGCGCGGTGACGGTCGATGACCTGGATGAAGCCGGCGTTGACCCGTTGTGGGAAGCGCGGGTGGTTTTCGATCTTCGGGCCCAGCGCGTGTACGGGCGCGGTTTGCACGTCGTCGACGCGCAGTACCGAATGTGGGTTACCCATCGAGACGGCGGCGATCGAATAGCTCTGGCCGTCGATTTCCAGCGGATAGCTCAGGGCCTGTTCGGGCGCCTCGAACGGAATATCCACCGGATTGAACCGTGGCGGCCCCATGTCGACACAAATCTGCCCGTCGTTGCGCACGTCCAGCTCGATGATGCCGCCTTTGGTTTCGACGCGGATCAGTTTTTTCGCGGTCAGGCGCTTGTCCAGCACGAAGCGCGCAAAGCAGCGCGCGCCGTTGCCGCACTGTTCGACCTCGGAACCGTCGGCGTTGAAGATCCGGTAGCGGAAATCCACGTCGGGATTGTTCGGCGCCTCGACGATCAGCAGCTGGTCGAAACCGATGCCGGTGTGCCGATCACCCCATTGCTTGGCGTGCTTGGGCTGGATGTGCGCGTGCTGGCTGACCAGGTCGAGGACCATGAAGTCGTTGCCCAGGCCGTGCATCTTGGTGAAACGCAGCAGCATGGTTTCACTCCGGCAGCAGGCTTTCGCCAGCGAACAGTTCAGCAATGGTCTCGCGGCGACGTACCTCGAAGGCCTGGTCAGCGTCGACCAGCACCTCGGCGCAGCGGCCACGGGTGTTGTAGTTCGAACTCATGACAAAACCATAGGCGCCCGCCGACTCGACGGCCAGCAGATCGCCTTCGGCCAGGTTCAGCACGCGGTCCTTGGCGAGGAAGTCGCCGGTCTCGCAGATCGGCCCGACCAGGTCGTAGGCACGGCCTTCGCCGTCACGCGGCTGGACCGCGCTGACGCCCATCCAGGCCTGGTACAGGGCTGGGCGGATCAGGTCGTTCATCGCCGCATCGACGATGGCGAAATCTTTGTGTTCAGTGTGCTTGAGATATTCGACGCGGGTCAGCAGGACGCCGGCGTTGGCCACGATGTAGCGGCCTGGTTCGAACACCAGGGCCAGGTCACGGTCGCCGACGCGTTCGCGGATGGCCTTGACGTAGTCGCCGGCCAGCGGCGGCTCTTCGTCGCGATAACGCACGCCGACGCCGCCGCCCAGGTCCAGGTGGCGCAGCAGGATGCCGCACTCACCGAGGCGGTCGATCAACGCCAGCAGGCGGTCGAGGGCATCGAGGAACGGCTCCAGGGTGGTCAGCTGCGAACCGATATGGCAGTCGACGCCGACCACTTCCAGGTTCGGCAGCTGCGCGGCGCGCACGTAGACTTCTTCGGCATCGGCGATGGCGATACCGAACTTGTTTTCCTTGAGGCCGGTGGAGATGTACGGGTGGGTACCGGCATCGACGTCCGGGTTGACCCGCAGCGAAACCGGGGCAACCTTGCCCATCTCGGCGGCCACCACTTGCAGGCGCTCCAGCTCATCGGTGGATTCGACGTTGAAGCAGTGCACGCCGACTTCCAGGGCGCGACGCATGTCTTCGCGGGTCTTGCCGACACCGGAGAACACCACGCGGTCAGCCCGACCGCCAGCGGCCAATACCCGCTCCAGCTCACCGCCAGAGACGATATCGAAGCCTGCGCCCAAGCGGGCCAGCAGGTTCAGCACGCCGAGGTTGGAGTTGGCCTTGACCGCGAAGCACACCAGGTGCTCGACGCCTTGCAGGGCATCGGTGTAGCTGCGGTATTGCGCCTCGATGTGAGCGCGCGAGTAAACGTAGGTCGGCGTACCGAACCGTTCGGCGATGGCCGAGAGGGCCACGCCTTCCGCGAACAGCTGGCCGTCGCGGTAGTTGAAAGCGTCCATTGGATTTCCTTACTGCGCTGGCTGCTGCTCGGGTTCTTGCTCTGGCTGCGGCGCTGGCTGCTGCGAGGGCTGAGCGTGCTGGTGCTGGTGCGATTTGTTGGCTTTGCCGTTCTTGCCGTCTTCCGGCAGGTACAGGGGGCCCTTCTGACCGCAGGCCGAAACGAGGCAGGCAACCGCGACCAGCGCCGCGAGGGAGGAAATCAGGCGCTTCATTGGTGAAATCCTTGAAATATGCAGTATTGCGCCCGAGTATACCGAGCGCCTGCCTGATTGCCTATGCAAGGGCCGGTCCGCCTGGCGGGCGCGGGCCTGCCTCGAGATTGGGTTATCCTTTGCATTCGCCGGCCAGCGTCCGTATCGTGCCCCGCTTGCCGTAAGCAGCCAATTTCGAGGTTTGTGTAATGAGTTTGAGCGAAGCGCGTTTCCACGATCTGGTCGACGCGACCCAACAGGCCCTGGAAGACCTGTTCGATGAAACCGACCTGGACCTGGACATGGAAAACTCCGCCGGCGTGCTGACCATCAAGTTCGACAACGGCAGCCAGCTGATCTTCAGCCGCCAGGAGCCGCTGCGCCAACTGTGGCTGGCTGACAAGTCCGGGGGCTTCCACTTCGACTACGACGAAGAAAGCAAGAAGTGGGTCTGCGAGAAAAGCGAGGAGCTGCTCGGCGAAATGCTCGAGCGCATCGTTTGGGAGCGGGTCGGCGAGAAGCTGGACTTCGACGAGATCTGAGATGAGCGAGCAGCCGCGGCCACCCAAGCCGCTCTACAGTAATGTCAGCACCGCGGTGAAGTCGCCGTGCATCAGCGTTTGTCGGTTGGATGAGCAGCGGGTGTGCACCGGTTGCCACCGCCATGTCGAGCATATCCGCGAATGGCGCTCGGCCGACGACGAACGGCGCCGGCAGATTTGCCGCGAAGCCGAGGCCCAGCGCGCCCGGGCTTGAGTATTTACCCGGCTGTGATACTGTCGGGCTCTGCGTCGGTGCTGCCGAAAGCATTCACAAACCCCGCCCTTGGGCGGGGTTTTGCTTTATCTGCCCACCACAATTTGCCTGATGAACAAGGAGTCTGACTGGATCATGAGCACCAAACCTTCCCTCATCCTCACCCGATTGGACGTGCAACGTCTCGAGCGTCTGATCGACAGCCTCGATGAAAACACGCCAGGTGTGGAGGCCTTGATGGCCGAGCTTGACCGCGCCGACAAGGTGGTCGGTCACGAGGAGGTCCCGGCTGGGGTGGTGACCATGAATTCGCGCGTGCACTGCCGTGAAGAAGCCAGTGGCAAGGACTACCACCTGACCCTGGTGTATCCGAAAGACGCGGGGCCCGAAGGCAATGTCTCGATCCTTGCGCCCGTTGGCTGCGCGCTGCTGGGGCTGTCGGTGGGCGACCAGATCGATTGGCCGGCGCCGGCTGGCAAGACCCTCAAACTCAAGCTGCTTGAGGTTGAGTACCAGCCGGAAGCGGCTGGCGACTTCGATCTTTGAAAACGACGTGACTTCATCGCCGGGTAAGCCCGCTCCTCCAGGGCTGTCGGAGTGGGCTTGTGCCGCGATGGGGCAGTCAGGGCTCCAGTGACGCCTGCAATTGCGCCAGGCCTGCATTCAACGCCTGCTCCAGTTCGCTTTTGTAGCGCAGGTAGAGGCAGGTCGACCCCTGCTCATCGGCTAGCAATTCGGACAGATCCAAATCGGTGATATAGCAGCGATAACTGCCGGCACTACGGCGCCGTCCGAGGATCTGCCGTGCGACCACGGCATACAACTGGTCGCCATGGTCCAGTTGCGAGAACTCCTGCTGGTCGCAATACAGCGTGATATGCACTGCGTCGCCAATACCAGCCTGGACAATCGCCTGGACCTCGTAATAGGGCTGGACGCTGCCGTCGGTTGGCGCCGGACGCGGCTCGAGGCTGCGGACCTTTCCTGATCCCGAGGGCAGTAACTGGTAGTAGTCGATCTGCAATGACGCTTGCTGCAGGCTGTCCAGCGGCAATCTGGCATCGCGTCGCATCACCACCGAGCGCAGGAAGCGCTGCAGCGGCAGCAGCAGGTGGGTTTCATCATCCAGCGGCAGGCGCTGTTGCCACAGCGCATTGTATTCATCCAGCACATACAGGTCGGCCCAGCCCTCGAGCAGACGGTAGAACACCTGGATGCACTGCGGCTGGCCGAGCTCAAGAATCCGCGGCAGGTCGTGGTCCTGCAGGGCATTGGCATCCAGGTGCAAGGGGCTGTACTGGCCGCGTTCCTCGCCCAGGTAGCTGAGCACGTCTTCATGGTTGGCCAGGGTGGCCAAGGTGACATGCCCAGGCAGCAGCTCCAATACGTGGGTGTCTTGGGCAATCTGCACCAAGTAGCGGTGGTTCAAGTTTTGATCGAGCAGCAGTTGCGCGGTGTCGAACAGTTCCTCGACCCGCTGGGCGATTGCCTGGGCGCGGTTATGGCAGAAGCAGCGCACCCGCACTCGCGGGCGATGACTGCGCTGGCCCAGGCTGTTGAGGAAGTCGCGTAGACAGCGCATCAGGGCATGCTCGCCGTCATAGCGCTGCACCAGCACTTCGTTCCAGCTGTTGAGGGTGATCTGGTCGAGGCTGAGCACCAGGTTCTCACGCACGCCGGCATAACTCAGCGAGTCGGTCCGTTCGGTGGTCATCAGGATGTTCAGGTCACGGTGGTGGCGCAGGGGGTCCAGGCCAACGTTGACCAGCAGGAGGATCTCGTCGGCCACGCTTGGTTGCAGTAGACGCACCTCGCTGACTGGCTCCAGCGGCAGGGCGATGCTTTGCTGCAAGCTGCCCAGCAGGTTGAACAGCTCGAACTCGCTCAAGTCACTGACGCCGGGGTGCAGAGCGAGCCGCGTGCTGCTGTCGATCACGCCATTGCGGTGCGCCCAGGTCAGCAGCTCGAGCAGTTCGCGGCAGCGCTTGATCGGGCTGAAATGCTCCCACTCGTGCACGCCCAGATTGCCGTTGTATAGGCCCCAGTGGTGGGTGCCTGGCTCCTTGCGGTTGGGTGATTGCACCAGGGTCAGGGTGTCTTCAGCCAGATCCGGGGCGATCCCAGGGTTGATCACTTCGATCTTGCCGGCACGGCGCTCGAACGCCGCGTACAGTCTGCGTCCTAGCACATTGAGGTCGCGCTGGTCGGCGCGGCTGCTGGCGTTCTGCTCGCGGGCGAGCTGGCTGAGGAAGCGGTAGCTGTGGTTGAGCTCGGCGACCAGCTCCCGGCGCTCGACCGCGACCTGGCGCACCTTCCACTGGCTGCGGCTGTCGAGCAGGGCCAATTGGCGTTCGTCCCAGCCCCATTCCTCGACCAGTCGGGCGAGCAAGCGCCGCTGCCAGCCGCCATTGCGCGAACGGCCAAGGCCGCTGAGTTTCTTGTTGATCTTCAGGTACAGGCTGCGGCGCACCAGCTCCAGGCGCTGCAGGTCACCGCGCCGCTGCAGGTATTGCTCGATGCGGCGATAGACCATCACGTAAGGGTCGAGCGCATCGAGGTCGAGCTGGTTGGCGAACACCGCCTGTTTGTAATCCAGGCTCAGGCAGCGCACGGCCGGCTGCTCGCTGGCATAGACCTCGGTCAGCAGTAACTTGAGCAGCGATTTGTACGGTGAGTCGATGCCCTTGAACAGCTGCCACAGGCCGGCTCCGACAAACTCGCCTGCCGGGATGTGCGCCAGGTGGCCAAGGTCCAGATCGTGGTCGGCGCGAATGAACCGTTTGGACAGCAGGGTTTGCGTGTACGCCTGGTAATTGTGCTCCTCATACACGGGTACCAACCACCACAGCGGGGTGCGCCCGGCCAGCCAGATCGCGGTGCGATAGAACTCGTCGAGCAATAGATAATGCTGGGTGGTGCCGCAGTCATCGGAGCTGAGCTGGCTGTCGCGCTCGCCTTGGACGAAGTTCTGCGGGTCGATCAGGAAAAAGTGCGCCTCGGTGCCCAGGCTCATCGCCCAGGCTTCAAGCAGCTGACATTTGCGTCTGAGCTCCGCCAGTGCGCCTTCACCAAGGTCCGGGGCGTGGCAGACCCAGAGGTCCATGTCGCTGTGTTCGGCTTGGGCCAGGGTGCCCAGGCTGCCCATCAGGAACAGACCGTGAATGGGCCGTGGCGCATTGCCCAGGCGCGGCTTGTGGGTGAACGAGCGGGCCAGGCGCTGGGCTTCGGCAACCCGCTCGGGCTCAGGCTCGAAGCCTGACACACCGGCGGGGGTGTTGCCGCTGACATACCCCGGTAGCAGGGGGTGGTTGACGTGGAACAATAGCGGCAACAGCGTGAGCACCTGCTGCTGGCGTGTCGACAGGCCGTCCATCGCCCGTTCCAGCCGGCCGTTATTGATGAGCAGAAAGCGCGCGCGCAATTTCGCCAGCACCTTGCGGTCGATGCCTTCATCCAGATCGGGGCGAATTTCGTGGGGGTGGTTCATTGCGCACTCAGGGTCAGGCCGGGGCTGTGGCGAGTTTAGCCTGAGCGGGGGAGTCGGATAAGGGCTATGTGAATTTTTGGCGTCAGATTTCTAGCGTGGCTGTAGGCCTCTTCGCGGGCAAGCCCGCGCCTACTTGTAGGGGAGGGGGCTTGGCCGCGAACAGGATTACACAAATCAGGCGGTCTCTGCGCTTTTCAGAATGATCAGCAGTGACTGGACATGCTCAGCCGCATCACGTCCCAGGCTGGTCAGATAACCACCATCGGGCTGGTCGGTCAGTTCCTTTTCGTGCAGGCGCTTGGCGGCGGCGATCAGCGCGGGGGAAGCGTTATTGTGGACTTGGATGCCTTCCTGGCTGCTGTCCAGATTGAACAGGGCAAGGACTTCCAGTTCAGCGATCAGCTCGGGGGTAAGGGACATGGCGACTCCTGACTTCCAGACAAGGATGGGGCACCGCAATGGGTGCCTGAGCGTGGAGTGTAGTCAGACTTTTTACTGGTCGCCTTGATCCGCCTCAGGTGGCAGCTCCGGCAGTGCCCGCAAGGCGTTTTCGTACCACTGGGTATTGAACGGGCGATCTTCGTCGAGCAGGGCGTCAATCTCGATGGCCAACACGTGAGCCATCAGGTTGAGGATGTCTTCGCGCTCGTAGCCGACCAGGGTCAGCTTGTTGAAGGTGGCCTTGGCGGCGGGGGGCTCGCCACTTTCAATCTGGTTTTCGATGGCCTGGGTCAGGGTGGCCTCGGCGAAGGCTTCTTCTTCATCAGTATCGATGTCGCGGGGTTCGCTCATGGCGGTGCTCCTGTAGTGAAGTGCACAGTTTGCCATGCTCGCGCAGGCAATGCCCGGCCATCGACGCGGTGCATGACGCTGGTCATGGCGAGGGGTTGCGGCTATAACACCGGGGCCATCCCCACACGGCCTGGAGGCTGTATCAATGCTCAAGCTTCACGGATTTTCGGTCAGTAACTACTACAACATGGTCAAGCTGGCCTTGCTGGAGAAGGGCCTGCCGTTCGAGGAGGTGACCTTCTTTGGCGGGCAAACACCCCAGGCCCTGGCTATCAGCCCACGTGGCAAGGTGCCGACGCTGGAGACTGAACATGGCTTTATCAGTGAAACCAGTGTGATCCTCGACTATATCGAGCAGACCCAACCTGGCAAGCCGCTGCTCCCAGCCGATGCCTTCGGCCAGGCCAAGGTGCGCGAGCTGCTCAAGGAGATCGAGTTGTATATCGAACTTCCCGCGCGTACCTGCTACGCCGAGGCGTTCTTTGGCCAGGCGGTCGAGTCGCTGGTCAAGGAAAAGGCGCGTGCCGAGCTGATTGCCGGGTTTGCCACGCTCAAGCGTAATGGCAAGTTCGCCCCGTATGTTGCTGGCGAGCAGTTGACCCTCGCCGACCTGATGTTCTGTTTCTCGGTCGATTTGGCCTGTGCGGTGGGCAAGAAGGTGTTGAACCTGGACTTGCTGGAAGACTTCCCGCAGGCCAAGGCGCTGCTGGCGCTGATGGGGGATAACCCGCACATGGCGACGATTGTCGCGGATAAAGCAGCGGCGATGCCGGGCTTCCTGGAGATGATCAGCAAGAAGCGCTGATCTTTAGGTCAGTGAGTTGGCTGCAGTGGGGCCGCTTTGCGGCCCTTCGCGAGCAAGCTCGCTCCCACAGGGATCGCGTCGATTGTGGGCTGCGCGCAGTCCCTGTGAGAGGGACCGCGTCGATTGTGGATTCTGCGCAGCCCCTGTGAGAAGGGCCGCGTCGACTAGGGATTCAGCGCAGTCCCTGTGGGAGCGGGCTTGCCCGCGAACGAGGGCGAAGCCCTCGCAAGGAAGCTTATCGCGCAGCCAGCAACGCCTTGCCGCGCACTACAGCCGCACGCACCTGCGCCGGTGCAGTCCCGCCGATGTGATTACGCGCATTGACCGAGCCTTCCAGGGTCAACACGGCAAATACATCCTGCTCGATCTGATCGCTGAACTGGCGCAACTCGTCCAGGCTCATCTCGGCCAAGTCTTTACCGGTATCGACACCGTACTTCACCGCATGGCCAACGATCTCGTGGCAATCACGGAACGGCAGGCCGCGGCGTACCAGGTAATCGGCCAGGTCGGTCGCGGTGGAGAAACCACGCAGCGCCGCTTCACGCATGACCGCGTGACGTGGCTTGATCGCCGGGATCATGTCGGCAAAGGCGCGCAGCGAGTCGCGCAGGGTATCGGCGGCGTCGAACAGCGGCTCTTTGTCTTCCTGGTTGTCCTTGTTGTAGGCCAGTGGTTGGCCTTTCATCAGGGTCAGCAGGCCGGTCAGGGCGCCAAACACGCGGCCGCTCTTGCCGCGTACCAGCTCCGGTACGTCCGGGTTCTTTTTCTGCGGCATGATCGAGCTGCCGGTGCAGAAGCGATCAGGCAGGTCGATGAACTGGAACTGGGCGCTGGTCCACAGCACCAGCTCTTCGGAGAAGCGCGACAGGTGCA
>Ga0213821_1000513_pt1 | contig 23273 bp, 19 predicted proteins | sample MC6MC0909MG_FD_179894 | JGI IMG/M metagenome (GOLD analysis project Ga0213821, IMG submission 179894) | Enriched soil aggregate microbial communities from Iowa State University, Ames, United States - MC6-MC0909-MG | ecosystem: Environmental > Terrestrial > Soil > Unclassified | place: USA: Iowa...
GACGGGTCTTGTTGTTGGCGTGCGAGACGTTGTTACCCGTCTGCACTCGCTTGCCGGAAACTTGGCATACGCGGGACATTGCGCACCTCGATGAAAGTATGTGTCAGCCCATAGCCCGGGCGACGGCGGCCTCGGCGGTTTCCCGCCACACGTCATGAGAATCAAAGGGTTACGCTGACGAGGGCAGGCCGGATGACGTGTTCCCGGCCACCAATCCGGACGAATCCGGACACAGCGAGCGGCGCATTATGCCGGAGAGTGCCTGTCCGGGCAAGTCCCCAGCCCGGATCTGACCGCCGCGCTGGCTGAATGGACGAGCGGTCTCTACACGGCAGGGTCGCAGCCGCTGGAGATACTGGAGGCTCGCTCCTGGAGGTCATCGATGCGTCTGCTGGCAATAACCTATGGAACCGAAGGCGACACACGTCCTCTGGTGATGCTGTGCCACGGCCTCCAGGCGGCGGGACACGAGGTGATGGTGTTGGCCGAGGGCGGCACGCTGGGCAGCGCGCAGGCACTTGGCGTGCCGCATGCGGCGCTCGAAGGCGACATCCACGACGAGGTGGTGGCGCTGGTGTCGCGCGCTAACAACATGGCGGCGGCATCGCGGGGCCTGGCGCGGATGGCGCAGCGGCACGTGCCGGCATGGATGCGACAGGCCGACGCGGCCGCGGCCGGTTGCGACGCGGTGTTGACGGGCGGGCTTGCCGCCTTCGTGGGCATGACGGTGGCCGAGCACCACGGAGTACCGGCCATTGGCACCGGAATGATTCCGCTGACGCCGACCCGTGCGTTTCCCTCCCCGTTCCTGCCGCAACTGCGGCTGCCTGGCGTGCTCAACCGGCTCAGCTACGGGCTGGTCAACCAGGCGGTGTGGCGCACCTTCCGCGCACCCATCAACGACGCACGACGGGCGCTGGGCATGCCGGTGCGACATTCGCTGTGGCGCGACCTGCCGATGCTGTACGGCATCTCGTCGAGCCTGATGCCGCCGCCTGCGGACTGGCCGGCCAATCACCATGTATGCGGGCAGTGGCGCGCGCAGGATGTGGACTGGCAACCGGAGCCTGCTCTCCAGGCGTTTCTGGACGCGGGCCCTGCCCCGGTCTATGTCGGATTTGGCAGCATGACGGGCTTCGATCGGAGCGTGATCCCGTCACTGCTGCAGGCGTTGGCACCGCGACGCACGTTATTGTTCCCTGGCTGGGCCGGCGTGCCCGACGGACCGTTGCCTGCGAACGTATTCGTGGTTGGGCCTACTCCGCACGAAGCACTGTTCCCGCGCTGCGCGATGGTCATCCATCATGGCGGCAGCGGCACCACGCACTCTGCCTGTCGTGCAGGCGTGCCGTCTGTGGTCATGCCGCTTGCGGCAGATCAGTTCTTCTGGGCGGCACGGTTGCAGGCCTTGGGCGTGGCGCCTGCGCCGTTGTCGCAGAAGCGGCTGGATCACGACACGCTGGTGAAAGCGATTGCGTTTGCCGGACGTTCCGATGTCATCAGTCGGGCGACAACGCTCGGAAATGCGATGGCAGGCGAGGATGGCGTATCCGTCGCTGTCGATGTCATCGAGCAGTTACTGTCATCCCGCTAGACGAAAGCGCCGCATCTGAGCCAGTTGCGTCGGGCAGTGATGCAGCACCTCACAGCATGTGCCAGCATTCGCGCGGCGCTGCTGATCGGACCTTGTAAACAGGATGGTCGCGCTGCGAAGTCAGATGCTCTGTACTTTCCTCAGCCATTGGCGGGATAGGCGAATGCCGACGCGTTGCACTGCCGAGACCCTTGAAGGTCATCCTTCAAGAACCGATGACGGACCAGAGGGCCTGTTGCTTTCTGAACAGGCGAATTGAAGTGCGATGGATTGCATTGACTGGCGTTTAAACCGCTGATCTAATGATCCCACGACCTCGCCCTCGCAGCCGTCATTAAGTTGGCCAAGCGGCTTGGGTTGAAAAAACCGCCGCGAGGCGGTTTTTTCTTGCCCGAATTGGAATCGAGATGGGCGGATCTACTGCCGTGTACATTGACGGCTACAACCTCTATTACGGTCGTATCCGCGGGACCCGTTACAAATGGGTGGACTTGGTCTCATTGTTCGACGGTGTTGTTCGGAAGCAGGCTCCCGATAGCCAGGTGGAGGTTGTCCGCTACTTCAGCGCCTTCTGCTTGGCCAACTTCGCCACGCATGGAACGGATTCCACCGAAGCCCAGAACAGATATCTACGCGTCCATGAGATGAAGCACGGACCGCGATTCTGCAAGACGATGGGAACTCATACCCATGACCGCTGCGGTGTCAGCATGCCTCGGTACGTTGAGGGTGCGCGCTTCAACCGGCGAGATCGCGTCAAGGTATGGCGGCTGGACGAGAAGCAGACGGATGTGAACATCGCTTTGGCGATGTATCGGGACGCCCTCTCTGGCAGGTTTTCGCAGTTGGTCATCTGTTCCAATGACAGCGACGTTGAGCCTGTACTCCGTGCGATCAGAGAAGACTTTCCCGGAATCCGTATTGGAGTGATAACTCCACGACCGCCTCCGGAGTCCGGTGCCCGGTCCCATCGGAATGTCATGTCGTCCCTATCCAAGCACGCAGACTGGACTCGCAGCCACATCCATGACGAAGAGCTTGAGGCGTGTCAGCTCCCTTCTCGTATACACACAGGAAAGCGTCCTCTGGTGAAGCCAGATCATTGGTGACGAAGCAGCGTCTGGAATCTGGGCTCTGGCCATCTACCAGTGCCCAGATTTGCTCTTGGCTTCGGTGGAAGCCGGCCAGAGGCCGGCTCTACCTCGGTTTGTGCAGCCAGCGGTACAGCACCGGCAGCACCAGCAGGGTGAGCAGCGTGGAGGAGACGATGCCGCCGATCACCACGGTGGCCAGCGGGCGCTGCACTTCCGCGCCGGCGCCGACGTTGAAGGCCATCGGCACGAAGCCGAGCGAGGCCACCAGGGCGGTCATCAGCACCGGACGCAGCCGGCCCAGCGCGCCTCCGCGTACCGCATCGGCCAGGGGCATGCCGCCCTCTCGCAGGCTGCGCACAAAGCTGATCATCACCAGGCCGTTGAGCACCGCGACGCCCGAGAGCGCGATGAAGCCGACGCCTGCGGAGATGGAGAGCGGAATGCCACGCGCGGCCAATGCAAGCACGCCACCGGTAAGCGCCAGCGGTACACCGCTGAACACGATGGCCGCGTCCTTGACCGAGCCGAACGCCCAGAACAACAGCGCGAAGATCAGGAACAGGGTCACCGGCACCACGATCGCCAGGCGCTGGCTGGCCGAGATCAGCTGCTCGAAGCTGCCGCCGTATTCGATCCAGTAACCGCTGGGCACCTGCACATCGCGGTTGACCGCCTGCTGCAGGTCGCTGACGAAGCTGCCCAGGTCACGGTCGCGCACGTTGGCAGTGACCACGATGCGGCGCTTGCCGTTTTCGCGGTTGATCTGGTTCGGCCCTTCGCTGTTGGCCAGCGTGGCCAGCTCGCGCAGCGGCACGGTACGCGCGGTGCCGCTGGTCCAGCCACCGGCTTGGCTGGATTCGTCGGCATCGCCTTCCAGTGGCGGGGCCAGCGATACCGGCAGGTCGGCCAGTGCGGCCGGGTCCTGGCGCAGCGCCTCGGGCAGGCGCACCACGATGTCGAAGCGGCGGTCACCTTCGAACAGCTGCCCGGCGACCTGCCCGCCCACCGCGGTGGCCACGGTGGACTGCACCTGGCCCGGGTTGAGCCCGTAGCCGGCCAGCGCGCTGCGGTTGGGGGTGACGGTGAGCAGCGGCAGGCCGCTGGTTTCCTCCACCCGCACATCCGCCGCGCCCGGCACGCTGCCGGCCACGCTGGCAATACGCCTGCCCACCTTCAACAGGGTGTCGAGGTCATCGCCGAACAGCATCACCGCAACGTCGGCACGCACGCCGGAGATCAGCTCGTTGGTGCGCATCTGGATCGGCTGGGTGAACTCGTAGTTGTTGCCCGGCAGCTGCTCCACCGCCGCTTCCAGCTCGGCGAGCAGCGCCGCACGCGGTTTGCGCGGGTCCGGCCAGTCGCGGCGCGGTTTCATCATGATGAAGGTGTCGGCCACCGAGGGCGGCATCGGATCGGAGGCCACTTCCGGGGTGCCGATCTTGGAGAACACCGTGCTCACTTCCGGGAACTGCACCAGCCGGTTTTCGATGCGCTTCTGCATGTCGATCGACTGGGTCAGGCTGGTGCCCGGAATGCGCATGGCGTGCATGGCCACATCGCCTTCGTCCAGGTTGGGCACGAACTCGCTTCCCAACCGGGTGGCCAGAAGGCCGCAGCCGACCACCAGCACCAGCGCTGCACCGACCATCCAGCGCCCGCGCCGCAGCGCGAATGCCAACAGCGGTTCGTAGCGCCGACGCACCCAAGCCATCACTTGGTTTTCCTTCTCCTGCACGCGGCCGCCCAGGAACAGCGCGATCGCGGCCGGCACGAAGGTCAACGCCAGCACCATCGCGCCGCTGAGCGCGAGCACCACGGTGATGGCCATGGGATGGAACATTTTTCCTTCCACGCCCGACAGCGCGAAGATCGGCAGGTACACCGCAGTGATGATGCCCAGCCCGAACAGGCTCGGGCGGATCACCTCGGCGGTGGCGCTGGCGGTTTCGGCAAAGCGTTCCTCGCGGGTCATGTCGCGCCCGAGCGCGTGCTGACGTTCGCCAAAACGGCGCAGGCAGTTTTCGATGATGATTACCGCGCCGTCGACGATCAGGCCGAAATCCAGCGCGCCCAGGCTCATCAGGTTGGCCGAGACCCCGCCGCGGGCCATGCCGGTGAGAGTGAACAGCATCGCCAGCGGAATCACCGCTGCGGTGATCAGCGCCGCGCGGAAGTTGCCCAGCAGCAGGAACAGCACCACGATGACCAGCAGTGCGCCCTCCACCAGGTTCCTGGCCACGGTCTGGATGGTGCGGTCCACCAGCGCGGTGCGGTCGTAGCTGGCGGTGACGGTGACACCCTCCGGCAGGCTGCGTTGCGCCTGCTGCAGTCGCGCGGCGGCCGCCTGCGCGACCTCGCGGCTGTTGGCACCGATCAGCATCACCACCGTGCCCATCACCACTTCATGGCCGTCCTGGGTGGCGGCACCGCTGCGCAGTTCGGGCCCGTCGGCCACGTCGGCGACATCGTGGACGTGGATCGGCACGCCTTCGCGGCGCGCCAGCACGATGTTGCCGATCTCCTCCAGGTTGGCCACCTGGCCCGGAATGCGCACCAGGAACTGCTGGCCGTTGCGTTCGATGTAGCCGGCACCGACGTTCTGGTTGTTGCTTTCCACGGCCTTCGCCACGTCTTCCAGGGTGAAGCCGAGCGCGCGCAGTCGCGCCGGGTCCGGGGTGATGTGCACCTGGCGCTGGAACCCGCCGATGGTGTTGACCTCGGTCACGCCGGGCACGTTGCGCAGTTGCGGGCGGATCACCCAGTCCTGCAGGGTGCGCAGGTCGGTCGCGGTATAGGCCGTGCCATCGGGTTTGCGTGCCGACGGGTCGGCGTCGACGGTGTACATGAAGATCTCGCCCAGGCCGGTCGAGATCGGCCCCAGCTGCGGGTCCAGGCCGGCCGGGATCTGCGATTTCACCTGCTGCAGGCGTTCGGCCACCTGCTGCCGCGCGAAGTAGATGTCGGTGCCGTCTTCGAACACCACGGTGACCTGCGACAGCCCGTAGCGCGACAACGAGCGCGCCTGTTCCATCCGCGGCAGGCCGGCCATCACCGTTTCCACCGGGTAGGTGATGCGCTGCTCGGCTTCCAGCGGCGAGTAGCCGGGGGCGGCGGTATTGATCTGCACCTGGACGTTGGTGATGTCCGGGGTGGCATCGATCGGCAGCCGGGTGAAGCTCCATGCGCCCACCGCGATCAACGCCAGGGTCAAGCCCATCATCAGCCAGCGCTGCGCGATGGCGCCGGCAATGATCCGCTCGAGCAGGCCGGCGCGGCCGCGCCCGGCGGAACCGGCCGAAGGATCAATGTTCATGCGACGCCCCGGCCTTGCCGATGTCGGCCTTCACCACGTAGCTCTGTTCGATGACCACCTGGTCGCCCGGTGCCAGCCCTTCCAGTACCTCGACCTGGTTGGCATCGCGTGCACCCAGGCGCAGCGGGCGCGCGCTGTAGGTGTCTCCATTGCGCACGAACACCACGTCCCTTCCTTCCAGCGTCTGCAGCGCGGCCAGCGGCACCACCTGCGCCGCCGGTCGGGTCGCGACCACGATGCGGGCCTTCACTGCCGCGCCCGGGCGCCACAGGCCATCGTCGTTGCGCAGCGTGGCGCGGGCCACGGTGCTCTGGCTGGCCGTGGCCGTGCCGGGCAGCACGCGCTCGAGCGTGGTGGCCTGGGTGACGCCGTCGGTCATGCGCGACACCGTGACCGGCACGCCGGCGGTGATGTGCTGGGTGTCGTTGCCGAAGATGTGCAGGTCCACCCACAGCGTGGACAGGTCGCCGATCTCGAACAACGGTGTACCCTCGCCTGCTACGCCGCCCACCTGCGCCTGGCGCGCGAGCACCACGCCGCCGATCGGCGCAGTGACCGTGTAGGTGGTCAGGCTGAGGTTGCTTTCGATACTGGCCAGCACCTGACCGGCCTGGACGCGATCCCCCACGTTGGCGCGCAGCGAGCGGATCGGGCCGGGGAAGCGGGCCATCACCTGGGCCACGCGGCCGTCGACCGGGGTCAGCAGGCCCTGCACGTCGTGTTCGTCGGCGATGGTACCGGCGGCGACCGGGGCCACGCGGATACCGGATTGTTCCGCCATGGCGGCGGGGATGGTGGTGCTGTCCGCCGCGTCGTCGTGGTCATCGCCGGCCTCGGCGTGACCGGGCTCGCCGTGTCCGGCATCGGCGGTGCCAGCCGTGGCAGCCGGGTCGTCCCTGCCACAGCCAGGCAGCGTCAGCAGGCAGGACAGCAGCGCGGCAAGCGGAAGCACGCGTGCAATGAAGATGTTCATCGGCGGTCCTCCGTGGACGGGATGGCGGTATCGGCAGTAGCCTGCGGGGCGTCAGCGAGCAGGCCCTGGCCGGTGAGGCGCTGCAGTTCGATCAGGGCGGTCTGTGCCGCCATGGCGGCTTCAAGCTGGCGTTGCCGCGCTTCAATGCGCATGGCCTGCAGCTGGGCCCATTCCATGTAACTGATGGCCCCGGCACGCCAGGCCTTTTCGGCGGCATTCTCGGCGCGCTTCAATTGCGGCAGCACATCGCGCGCCATCCGGTTGACCTCCAGCCGCGACGTTTCATACCGCCCATGCGCCTCCGCCAGCGTGGCGTAGAGCTGCAGCGCGCGCGCTTCGCGCTCCACGCCGTTGAGCGCCAGCTCGGCCTCCGCCGCGCGGATATCCGGATCGGCGCGGCGCACGCTGCCCAGCGGGAGGCTGAAGCCCCCCACCAGCGAGGTATCACCGCTGTCGCGGCTGTTGCGCACGCCCAGCTGCCAACTTACGTCCGGGCGCAGCTGGGTCCGCGCCAGCTGCAGCTGCGCCTCGCGTACGCGGCGCTCGCCCGCCAGCACCGCCAGTTCCGGCGTGCGTTGCAGCTCCCGGGCAAGCTCATCGAACGGCTGAAGCACCGGCAGTCGCAGCGGGTCACCGCTGACCACATCGAAGCCGGGCTCGCGTTCACGCCAGAGCGCTGCCAGGGCCACGCGCGCAGCGCGGTCCGCCTGCCTGGCGCGATCGCGATCCACTTCCGCCTGCGCCAGCATGGCCTGCGCGGTCATCAGCACCGATTCGGGCGATGCGCCGGCCTGCAGCCGCACCCGCGCCGCGGCCACTGCGCGTCGGCGCTGGTCGATATCGGTTTCGGCAATGGCGAGCCGCGCCCGCGCTTCGGTGATGGCCAGGTAGCGCTGCGCCACCGCGGCCAACAGGTCCAGGCGCGCGGTCTCGCGCTGCGGTGCCAGGGCATCCAGGTTGGCCTGGGCCAGCACGCGGCGCGCATCCAGCTTGCCACCGCGCTCGAGCACGCCGGCCAGGGTGACGGTCAGCTCGGCGGCATCGAAGCCGCGGGTGTTGCCGCTGCCGAGCGCGTTTTCCAGCTCCACGCCGACCGACAGCGGTGGACCGAACGCGGCCGCGTCGAGGCGGGCCTCCAGCAGCGGGCGCTGCGCATCCACCAGGCGCAGGTCCGGGTGCTGGCGTGCCACGCGGGCGATCGCCTGCTCCAGGGTCAACGGGGGTGCCGACGACGACACAGCCGCGGGCGGGGAATCAAAGAACGGGGCAAGGGGCGCCGTGCCCTGCGCAGACGCGCACGGCACGAACGCAATGGCAGCAACGGCTGCCAGACGCATCCACATGGGAATCTCCAGAAAGCGGTTCAGAGGTGAAGCCGCGGCAGGCCGCCGCGTGGCATCACACCGCTATCGGGGGACGCAGCAGGCTCTCGGGCGGCTGTGCCAGCAGCTGTGCGGTCAGGCCGACCGGCACCGCATGCGCCGGTGCGGCGGGCAGCGACCAGGCCGACGCGGCCAGCGGCAGCACGCCGCCGTGGCCATGGCAGTGCCCGCAATGGACCAGCGAATGCAGCAGGCGCTCGCTGCCGTGTTCATCGCCGGTGCCCGTGCCTTCGCCGGGCACCACGGCACGCTCGGCCGACGCGGTGTGCGACAACGCATGGGCAAGGCCAGGGCCCCCGGCATGCGACAACGCGTGCAGGTCACCCAATGCCGACGCCAGCGCGCCACCGGCCGTGCCGAACAGCACCACCGCCAGCATCAGCAGGCGGATCGGCATCGACAGGCGGTGGCGCAGGCGGGACATCATCGGCGCAGGGTAGCGACGCCGGTGCCCGTTACACAATCGCAGCGCGGCTGGCGGTTCATGCGCGGCTCTGCGGTGGGGGGGGCGCGGCGGCTGCCCACCGGTCCTGACGACGCTGCCGTGCCTCGCTGGCGGTGCAGGGTGCCGGCGTTTCGCGCTGGTCGCGGCCCGGGGTAACGGGCACCTTGAGCAGGTAGTCGCATTGCAGTTCGCCACCGGCGCGCCATGCGTCCGGTTCCACGGTTCGGCCCGGATCGTGGCCGACCTTCAACGCGTCGCTCCAGCTCGGGTTGGTGTCTTCCATGCGCAGGCTCTGCACTTCCATCCGCTCGGCGATGCCTGCAATGCCGTTGAAGGTACCGGCGTGTGCGTTGCCCACCAAGGCCACCCAGCGCTGCGGACCGGGTTTGCCGACCTGGTCCAGCTGGTCCTGTCGTATGCGCAGCGCCGCCACGTGATTGAACAGCTTGGTGCGCAGATCCAGCCCGGTTTCCTCGGGGTGGCCCGCGGGCACCTTTACCCCGTGCAGGTGGTAGCTGCTCATCAGATCGAGCGCCACCACGCGTATGCCCGCATTGAAGGCAGCATCAACCACATTGCTGAAGGTGTTGCCGCTTTCCACCTGCATGTGGTGTCCGTGGTCCTGTTCGGCCAGGAAGCGCTTCAGTGCTCCAGTATGGATGCCATGCCGGTGCAGCTGGTCCAGGTCGGCCTGGTGCAGGTCGGCCTGCAGGTGCTCCATGTAGAGGGTGTCTACGCCAAGGTGACGCAGCAGTGCCATGTGATCGATCAGCAGGCGCTTGCTGCCCTGTTGCGCGTGGACCTCGCCCAGCACCAGGCCCTTGGCATTTCCCAGCAACTGACGCAGCAGGTCGGCCTGGCGGCGGGCGGGTGCGAGGTCGGGGCAGTCACGTGTGCGGCTTGCCCGCATGGGGCGGGTCAGTGCCGCATCCACCAGGTGCGCACGCTTGCTGCAGAAGTTGTCGAGTGCGACGCGCTCGGGCGATCCAGGTGGCATCTGGAAGTCGTCGTACAGCGCTTTGCCATACTGATGGTGCAGGTCCGCCACCACCGCGGCCCGGTCAGCCGGGAGCGCGAAACGCTGCAGTCGATCGGGTGTTGCCGGCCGTTGGCAGACCACGCCGTCATACACGGCGGCGTCGCGCCTGCGAGTTCCAGGGCTGCAGTCCGCATTGCGCAGCGCGACCAACGGCGCAACAGGGTGGCGGCGTTGAACGCGTGCGGGCAAGTGGGAGAGAACGCGGCACTTCAGTGCGGCCAGGGCATCCAGCATGGTCAGGCTCCTTGAGGGGTCACGCGCGCCATCGGGCGCGCGTGACCAGCCTAGTCATCTGTTGCCACTCATCTGCGACGCGCTAGGCAGTTTCATCATTTCGCAAAACGCGATGCGTCGATACGTGCGCGAGCGCACATCAGGAACGACCGTTACCGACACAGCGTCTCGTCACACCGCGGGCGCAGCGGCGTGACGCAGCTCGCGCAGGCGCAACGCTTCGCCGGCGCTGCACGGCGCCGGTGTCTCCGATCGCAGGCGACGGTCGGCGGCGGGCAGCTTGAGCAGGTAATCGCACTGCAGCTCGCTGCCGCCACGCCGCAGCAGGGGTGGCAGCGTCCGGCCGGGGTCGAAGCCTGCCTGCAGGCGTCGGCTTGTGCCCGGACTGGCATCTTCAATCCGCAGGCTCGGTACCCCGAGGCGTTCGGCGATGCCGGGAATGCCGTTGAAGGTGCCTGCATGGGCATTTCCTACCAGCGCCACCCAGCGCTGCGGTGCCGGCCGGCTGGCCTGCCCCTTCTGCGATGCCGGCTTGCTGGCCTGCCTGCGCTGGTCGTAGAGGATCCGGGCCGTGGCCACGTGGTCAAAGAGCTTGACCCGGATGTCGTGCGTTTCCGCCGTGCTGGCACCGGTGCGGTCGTGGACGCCGCGCAGGTGGTAGCTGGCCATCAGGTCCAGCGCGACAATCCGCATGCCGACCTCGCACGCCGCATCGACGAGACCATGGAGGTGTTCGTGCCCGTCCAGGAAACGGGCCAGGCCTGGCGACATCGCGCCGCCGCGGTACAGATGGTCCAGGTCCGCCTGGTGGATGTCACCCTGCAGGTGTTCCAGGTACAGGGTATCCACGCCAAGCCGGCGCAGCAGCAGCATGTGCTCGATCAGCAGTCGCCTGCCGCCCCCGGCCGTAGGCACGTCGCCCACCACCAGGCCGTTGCCGTGGCGCAGGAGATGTTTCAGCAGCTGTGCCTGGCTCCGGGCCGGAGCCGGATCGGGCCAGTCCCGTCGCGTCGACGCCGGTGGCGCCGCCGCCGCGAGCGCGGCGTCGACCAGCTGCGCGCGTTTGGCGAAGAACGCGTCGAGCGCGAGGCGGTCCGCGACCGGGAATGGCAGGTAGTAATCGGGGTCGAGCAGCCTGCGGTGCTGTCGCAGCAGCGCGACAAGCGCCTGGCCGTGTTCGGGTGCCAGGCTGAAACGCTGCAGGGGATCGGGACCGGCTGCACCGGCGGCGGTGGAGGCTCGGCTCCGCAGCACCGGTGGAACGTCGGGCAGGTTGCGCAGGCTGAGCAGGCGCGGTGCGCCGTTGGCGAGGCGACGGTACGGCACCTGCGCGGCGGTGGAGGGGAACAGGCGGTGTGGCAGGGTGGACAGGGCATCCAGCATGGTCGGGCTCCGTGGGGGAAACGCGCGCCCGGGGGCGCGCGCCGACCAGCCTAATCATCTGTTGCCGCAGCACTGCGATGCGCTATGCAGTTTCGTCATCGCAGTGCTGGGCGTGTGCCAATGCGTGCGTCAGCGCACATCGGCAAGGACCATTGCCGACATCAAGGCGCGCGGCGCGCGTCGATGTAGGCGCGGATCTGCGCATCGAGCACCGGCAGCGGCACCGAGCCCTGGCTGAGCACGGCATCGTGGAAGCCCTTGACGTCGAAGCGGTCGCCCAGCGCCTTCTCCGCTTCGCCGCGCAGGCGCACGATGGCGATCTCGCCGAGCTTGTAGCTCAGCGCCTGGCCCGGCCACGAGATGTAGCGGTCCACTTCGGTGGTGACTTCATGCTCGCTCAGCGCGGTGTGGTCGCGCAGGTAAGCCAACGCCTGGGCGCGGGTCCAGCCCTTGTGGTGGACGCCGGTGTCGATCACCAGCCGCGCGGCGCGCCACATCTCGTAGGTCAGGCGACCGAAATCCTCGTAAGGGGTTTCGTAGATGCCCATTTCCACGCCGAGCTTCTCGCTGTACAGGCCCCAGCCTTCGCCGTAGGCGGAGATGTAGGCGTTGCGGCGGAACTCGGGCTGTTCGCCCTGCTCTGCCGCCAGCGCACCCTGCAGCGCGTGGCCCGGGTCGGACTCATGCAGGGTCAGCGCCGGCAGGTTGTACAGCGGACGCGCCGGCAGGTTGTAGGTGTTGACCCAGTAGGTGCCCATGCCGCCACGACCGGCGGTCCAGAACGGGGCGATGTCCGGCGGCACCGGCACGATGGTGAAGCGCGCGCGCGGCAGGGTCATGTACTTGCCGATCACGCCGTCCACCCGCTTGGAGATCCAGGCCGCGCGGTGCAGCAGCTCGTCCGGGGTCTTGGCATAGAACTGCGGGTCGGTGCGCAGGAAGGCGAGGAACTCGGCGAAGCTGCCCTTGAACTGGACCTGCTTGATGACCTCGTTCATTTCCTTCTGGATGCGCGCCACTTCCTTCAGGCCGATCTCGTGGATCTGCTGCGGGGTGAGGTCCAGCGTGGTGTATTCGTGGATCTGCTGCTGGTAGTACGCCTTGCCGTCCGGCAGCGCTTCGGCGGCCAGGGTGGTGCGTGCCTGCGGCACGTATTCGCCGACGAAGAAGGTGCGCAGCTTGACGAACGCCGGCACCACGCTGGCACTGATCGCCTGGCGCGCCTGCGCCTGCAGTTCGGCCTGCTCGGCGGCGGGGATGCTGGCCGGCAGCTTCCGGAACGGCGCGTACAGCGGCGACTGGGTCGGGTCCTTCAGCTCGGCGACGGTGGCGATGGACACTTCGCGGCCATCGAGCACCGCGCGCGGCACGCTGAAACCACGCTTGAGCCCGGCCCGCATGTTGTCGGTCTGCTGGTCGAAGTAGCGCGGCACGTCGTTGAGGCGGGCGATGTAATTGCGGTAGTCCTTGGCGGTCTTCATCTCGCGACGGGCCATGAACGACAGGTTGGACCAGAACGAGGAATCGGAGTTGAACGGCATCTCGTAACCGCGCAGGCGCACTTCGGCCGCCAGGTTGAACACCTGGTCGCGATAGATCGCGTAGTTCACCTGGTTGGTCGGCGAGAGCGCCTTGGTGTCGAGCTTGTCCAGCTGGGCCAGCACACCGTCCCACACCACCAGGCGCGCCTGCTGCGCGGCCGCGCTGACGTCGGGCATGCGGGTGGCGCTGGCCGGACCATCGCCGTCTTCGCTCGCCTCACCACCACCGGTCTGGCGCCAGGCCCATTCCTTCTCGTAAATGGCGCGGAAGGCGGCATCGGCAGGCGATTCCGCGGCCAGGCTGGCCGGCGCGGCGGCGCTCGCCGGCGGCGGGGCGGCCAGCGCGTGGTGGGCAGGAAGGGCCAGGGCGAGCAGCAACGCAGCAACGAGCGGAGATTTCACGAGCAGGGATTCCCGAGTGACGGCAAACCCCGATCATGGCACCCCGATCCAGCCTGCGCATGGATCAAATGTCCTACCCGCGCAGCGGGCAGGACGGGGATCGGCCAACGGCCGAGACCCACGCGCCAACGGCGCGGGTAGCGCCGACTGTTAGTCGGATGCTCTTGATCGTGATGTTGTTGTTGATCTCCGCGAAGAGCAGCCGACTAACAGTCGGCGCTACCGGGGCGGTGTCGGGCCCGGTATCGGCGAGGTTCGCAGCCCTCAATGTTCGGCTTTATCCCGCTTCCAACCCCGATGCTGGATATCCAGCTTCAGGCTGTACAGCGCGGTAAACGCCGGAAACAGGTTCTGCAGCACCCCTACCGAGTCCTGCTTGGCCGAAAACAGGAAGTAGCTCAGGGTCATCAGGCTGCCGACCACGCTCATGTACCAGAACAGGCGCGGGATCACCGGCTTGCCGGCGCGCCGCGAGGCGACGAACTGCACCAGCCAGCGACCACCGAACATCAGCGCGCCGGTGTAGCCGATCAGTTTCCAGCCGGTCACGTGCAGGCCGGTCCAGTACAGCCAGCTCAACGGCTGGTCGAGCCAGTGCAGTTCCATCAGCGTTCTTCCACGGCGGTGCGCCGGCTGCGGGTGATCAGCCAGGCCACCCCGCGCAGGTCGCGGATGCCGACCAGGGCACGGCCCAGGTTGTTGTACTTGGACACCCCGGCGGTGCGGTGGCGGTGGTTGACCGGCACGCTCACCGTCTTCCAGCCCGCCCGCTGCATCAGCGCGGGCAGGTAACGGTGCATGTGGTCGAAGTACGGCAAGTCCAGGAACGCGGCCCGCTCGAACAGCTTGATGCCGCAGCCGGTGTCCGGGGTATCGTCGCGCAGCATGCGTGCGCGGATGGCATTGGCCCACCGGCTGGCCCAGCGTTTGCTGCCGCTGTCCTGGCGGTTGACCCGCCAGCCGGCGAACAGCTTGACCTCGGCGGGCGCGGCGGCGCGGGCGGCCAGCAGGCGGGGAATGTCGGCCGGGTCGTTCTGGCCGTCGCCATCCAGCGTGGCGATCCACGGCGCACGCGCCTGTTTGACCCCGTTACGCACCGCCGTGCTCTGCCCGCTCTGGCTGACGTGATGCAGCACGCGCAGTTCCGGATGGGCCGGCTTCAGCGACTCGAGCACGGCCAGGGTGTCATCGCGCGAGTGGTCGTCGACATAGACGATCTCGAAGTCCAGCTGGCCGCGCAGTGCGGTGGTGATCTCGTCGATCAGGGGCTGGACGTTATCGCGTTCATTGAATACCGGGACGACGACCGACAGCTGGGGTTGGCTCATGATCGGGCTCTGCGAGGGGCCAGGAGTGAAAACGACCGCGCATTTTCCGTGTTCAAGGTTATCCGAAGATGAACCCGCCGTCGCACCTCAGGCGCGATCACCGAAATAATCGCGGCACCACGCCACCACCGGTGGCAGGCCGCGCTCGATCGGCGTCGCCGGCGCGTAGCCGAATGCGTCATGGGCACGCCGGGTATCGGCCATGGTGCGGACCATGTCGCCGGGCTGCATCGGCTTGTATACCTTGTGCGCCGGGCGTTCAGCGGCCGCCTCGATGATCCCGATGAAGCGCTCCAGCTCGATCGGGGTGTGGTTGCCCAGGTTGAACACGCGGTGCGGCACGTCCTCGTCGGACGGATGCGCCAGCGCGCCGAGGATACCGGCGACGATGTCGGAGACATGTGTGAAGTCGCGCTGCATCTTCCCGTCGTTGAACACCTCGATCGGGCGCCCGGCCAGCACCGCGCGCGAGAACAGCAGCGGCGCCATGTCGGGGCGACCCCAGGGGCCGTACACGGTGAAGAAGCGCAGGCCGGTGGCATGCAGGCCGAACAGCTGGGCGTAGGTGTAGGCCATCAGCTCGTTGGCGGCCTTGGTCGCGGCGTACAGAGAGCGCGGCCGGTCGATGCGCTGGTCTTCGGAGAACGGCGGCGTGGCCGAGTCGCCGTACACCGAACTGCTCGACGCATACACCAGGTGGGCCACGCCGCGATGGCGGCACAGCTCCAGCATGTTGACGAACCCGGCCAGGTTGCTGTCGACGTAGGCCTGCGGGTTTTCCAGCGAGTAACGCACCCCGGCCTGGGCCGCCAGGTGGACCACGCGGCGGGGCTGGACCTCGTCGAACAGCGCGGCCAGACCATCGCGGTCGGTGAGGTCAAGCACGCGGATGTCGGCGTCCGGGCACAACGCGGCCACGCGGTCGTGCTTGATCTGCGGGTCGTAGTAGTCGTTGTAGTTGTCCAACCCGACCACGCGGTGCCCGGCATCGAGCAGGGCACGCACGGTATTGGCGCCGATGAAGCCTGCCGCACCGGTGACAAGGACGGTCATGGGCTCAGTCCTTGCGGACGCGGAGCTTTTCGAGCACGCCGTCGAGCGTGTCCAGGTCGGTGTAATGGATGATCAGCTTGCCCTTGCCGCCACGGCCATGGTTGATCGCCACGCGTGCGCCCAGCGATTCGGACAGCTCGGTTTCCAGCGACGCGATGTCGGCCTGCGGCGCGCTGGCACTGGGCTTGCGGCGCAGGTTCGACGGCACCTTGCCGGCCGCGAACTGCTGTGCGCGGTGTTCCACTTCACGCACCGACCAGCCCTGGTCGGCCGCTTCCTGGGCCAGCTTGCTGGCCAGTTCCGGGGCCAGGGTGAGCAGCGCGCGGGCGTGGCCCATTTCCAGGCGGCGGGTTTCCAGCAGCAGGCGGATCGCCACCGGCAGCTCGAGCAGGCGCAGCAGGTTGGACACCGCCGCGCGCGAACGGCCCACCGCCTGCGCGGCTTCGGCGTGGGTCAGCGCGAATTCGCTGATCAGGCGCTGCAGCGCTTCGGCTTCTTCAAGCGGGTTGAGGTCTTCGCGCTGGATGTTCTCGATCAGCGCCATCGCGATGACGGTGCGGTCTTCCAGTTCGCGCACCACCACCGGCACTTCGTCCAGCCCGGCCAGCTGCGAGGCGCGCCAGCGGCGTTCGCCAGCCACGATCTCGAAGCTGTCGGCGCCGAGCTGGCGGACCAGGATGGGCTGGATCACGCCCTGCGCCTTGATCGACTCGGCCAGCTCGGCAAGCTTGGTCTCGTCCATGTCGCGGCGCGGCTGGTACTTGCCCGGCTGCAGGTGCTGGACCGGCAGCTTGCGCAGCACTTCACCCGGCAGCGGTTCGACCACGGCCGCGGCCTGCACCTGTGTCACCGCGCCCTTGGGCCCCAGCAGCGCATCGAGGCCACGGCCGAGGCCGCGTTTCTTGCCGGGGGCGGGCTTGGTGCTCATCAGGCGGTCTCCATGGCCTTCCCGGCCGTGTTGCGTTGGTGGTGGCGGCGGATGATCTCGCCGGCCAGTCCGAGGTAGGCGACGCCGCCGCGCGAGGCGCGGTCGTAGCCGACGATGCTCTGGCCGTGGCTGGGCGCCTCGGCCAAGCGGACGTTGCGGGGCACGATGGTGCGGAACACGCGGTCGCCGAAGTGGTCGGTCAGTTCGGCCGACACGGCATTGGCCAGGTTGTTGCGCACGTCGAACATGGTGCGCAGCACGCCCTCGATCTCCAGGCTGGGATTGAGGCTGGCGCGCAGTGCGTCGATGGTTTCCACCAGTGCGCTCAGGCCTTCCAGCGCGTAGTACTCGCACTGCATCGGCACGATCACCGAATCGGCGGCGGCCAGGGCGTTGAGGGTCAGCAGCGACAGCGCCGGCGGACAGTCGATCAGGATGAAGTCGTACTCATCCTGGATCGGCGCCAGCGCGCGCTTGAGCCGCTGCTCGCGCTCGCCCTGGTCCATCAGCTGGATCTCGGCGGCGGTCAGGTCGATGTTGCCCGGCAGCAGGTCGAACCCTTCCGGGGTGGTGACCCGGATGTCCGCGGCGGTGCTTTCACCCAGCAGCAGGTCGCAGGTGGAGGCGGCGACTTCGCGCTTGTCCACGCCGCTGCCCATGGTGGCATTGCCCTGGGAATCGAGGTCGACCAGCAGCACGCGCTTGGGTGCAGCAGCCAGGGCGGCGGCCAGATTGACGGCCGTGGTGGTCTTGCCGACGCCGCCCTTCTGGTTGGCGATGGCGATGATGCGGGCCATGCGGGTGAGCCTCATCGGCAGGGAGTGGGACTGGGCATTATGCGGTCACCGGGCGTGTCATGCACTGTGAGATGCGCGCACGGGCCGGTCATGGCCCGGCCACCACGACCAGATGGCGCTCGCCGGTGAGGCCGGGAACCTGCAGCGGCAGCACCTGCTCCACCTGCCAACCGGCGGGCAGTTGGGCGATCTCGTCGTGCGGGTACACCCCCTTCATGGCCAGCAGCTTGCCGCCCGGGCGCAGCAGGTGGCCACCGACGGCGATGATGCCGGCCAGGGTGTCCATCGCGCGGGCGGTGACATTGTCATACGCGCCCGGTTCGGCCAGCGCTTCGGCACGCGATTCAGCCACGCGTGCATTGGTGAGGCCCAGCTGGCGTACCGCTTCGCGCATGAAGCGGGCCTTCTTGCCGTTGCTTTCCACCAGGGTCACCTGCAGCCGGGGGCGTGCGATCGCCAGCGGGATCCCCGGCAGCCCGGGGCCGGTGCCGAGGTCGGCCAGGGTGCCCTGTTCCAGGAACGGCTGCATGGCCAGCGAGTCGAGCAGATGGCGGGTGACCATCTCCAGCGGATCGCGGATCGCGGTGAGGTTGTAGGTGCCGTTCCAGCGGTTCAGCAGGGTCAGGTAGGTCAGCAGCGGCGGCGCCAGGGCAGCATCCAGGCCCATGGCGGCCAAGCCCTTTTCAAGTGCGGCGGCGACGGCCGGCGGGAGCGTATGTTCGGTCATGCACCCATTATTGCAGGGTGGCGCCGCTGGCATTGCGCGAATCCGGTGCGCTCAGAGCGCGTGCCAGGCCAGCGCAGCGCGGAAATCGGCGGCGGCCTGCCATTCGTGCAGGTGCCAGCGCCCGGCCGGGCCGAGGTCGGGGTCGGACCAGGCCAGGTGCAGGGCGCCGTCCGCGCCCGGGGCCAGCTGCAGGCGATGCAGGCCGAACGAAATGCCCTGGCCCTGCGCCTTGAGGATCGCTTCCTTGGCGCACCACACCCGGAAGAACCAGTGCTGGCGGGCGCTGTCGTCCAGGCCGAGCAGCCAGGCCACCTCGGCCGGGTGGAAGAAGCGCTCGATGATCTCGGCCATGCGCGGGCGCGGGCGCAGCGGCTCCAGGTCGACGCCCAACCGCACGCCTTCGCCCAACCCCACCAGCAGCAGGCCGTGGCTGTGGCTCCAGCCGGTCCCGATGTGGGCCAGCGGGCCATGCAGTTCGGGCCGGCCGCGCGGGTCGCGCTGCAGCGGCAGGGTGTCGGGGCGACCGCCCAGCTGTTCGGCCAGCAGCACCCGGGCCTGCGGCTCGCCGCGGGTGCCGGGCACGTGCGGCAGCCGCCAGACGGTGACCGGACCGAACCGCCAGGGGCCGTCCAGGGTGGCCGGCAGGCTCATGCGCGGGGCCCCCGGGGCAGGCTGCACAGCGACTTCACGGGGGCTGCCGTCAACTGGCGCGGCTTCATCCACTCAGAGGGAGTCACCAACATGGGCATCATCATCTGGTTGATCGTCGGTGGCATCGTGGGCTGGCTGGCCAGCATCATCATGCGTCGCGACGCACAGCAGGGCATCATCCTGAACATCGTGGTCGGTATCGTCGGGGCGTTCCTGGCAGGGTTGATCTTCAATCGGGGCAACATCAACGACGGCATCACGCTGTGGTCGTTCCTGTACTCGCTGATCGGCGCGGTGGTCCTGCTGGCCATCGTGAACCTGTTTACCCGCAAGCGCATCCGGTAACCGGTAACGGTAACGGATGGGTAACGACCGTGGGTCGTTGCGTGTTTCGACAGGGCCCGGCATCCGCCGGGCCCTGTTGGTTTCAGCCCAGCTGCACCCACGCCGGCGCGTGGTCGCTGGGCCGGTCCCAGGTGCGCGGCTCGCGGTCGATGCCCGAGGCCAGCGCGCGTGCCTTGAGCGCGTCGGAGACCAGGGTCAGGTCGATGCGCAGGCCCAGGTCGCGGCGGAAACCGGCGGCCCGGTAATCCCACCAGCTGAACACGCCCGCGTCCTCGCTGTGCAGGCGGAAGGCGTCGTGCAGGCCCAGCTGCAGCAGCTTGTTGAGTGCACCGCGCTCGGCGGTGGAGGTCAGGATGTGGTTCTCGTTCCAGACCAGCGGATCGTGCACGTCGCGCGCGTCGGGGGCGATATTGAAATCGCCCATCACCACCAGCTCCGGGTACTTCTGCAGTTCCGAGGCCACCCACGCATGCACGGCCTCGAGCCAGCGCAGCTTGTAGTCGTACTTGTCGGTGCCCACGTCCTGGCCGTTGACCACGTACAGGTTGATGATGCGCACGCCGTTGACGGTACCGGCGATGACGCGCTTCTGTTCGTCCTCGAAGCCGGGAATGCCGATCTGCACGTCCTGCGCCGGTTCGCGCGAGAGCAGCGCGACGCCGTTGTAGGTCTTCTGGCCCGCGAACACGCTGCGGTAGCCCAGCCCGGCCAGCACCGCGTCGGGGAACTTGTGGTCCTCCATCTTGGTTTCCTGGATGCCGACCACGTCCGGCGCGAACGCGGTGAGCCACTGTTCCAGGTGCGGCAGGCGCACGTTGAGGGAGTTGACGTTCCAGGAGGCGATTTTCATGGACGCATTGTAGCGGGTCGGCGGTTCCGTACCGACCAACGGTCGGTACCTACCGGTCCAGCGCGCGAGCGTCGGGTGAGGCGCCGGTCCACCGCACGGGCGTCGGCATCGGCGCCGGTCCAACGCGCGGGCCTCGGCCGTTGCGCCGGTGGAACGCCCGCCTCGGCCGCGACGCATGCGGAACGGTGCTGTCCCTCCGGTAGGTACCGACCGTTGGTCGGTACCTCCATCAGCGCAGAATCACCTTCAGCAGGCCGACAATGCGTGAATACGGCGGTTTGAGCATATCGCTCGCCGCCCAGCGCGACTGCCACAGCACCGGCAGCTGCTTGCTCATCGCATCGAAACCGGCACGCCCGTGGTACGCGCCCATGCCACTGGGCCCGACGCCGCCGAACGGCAGGCCGTTGACGGCGAAGTGCAGCAGGGTGTCGTTGACGGTGACGCCGCCGGCCACGACCTGGCCAAGGATCCGCTCCACCACCGCGCGCTGTTCGCTGAAGACATACAGCGCCAGCGGCCGGTCACGGCCTTGCACGTCCGTTAGCGCAGCGTCCAGGTCGGGATAGGCGCAGACCGGCAGGATCGGGCCGAAGATCTCCTCCTGCATCAGCTCCAGGTCGGCCGGCGGGTCGAGCACGATGGTCGGCACGATCAGCCATTCGCGGCGCGCGCGCTCGGGATCGATGCTGGCCAATTCGATCACCGGCACGCCGCGTTCGCGTGCCTGCGCCAGATAGCCCTGCAGGCGCTGGTACTGCCCGTCGTTGATGATGCGGGTGTAGTCGCTCGGGTCGCTGAAGTCGCCATAACGCGCACGCACCTGGGTCTGCAGCTGCTGCACCAGTTCGCGCTGGCGACGGCTGTCGATCAGCACGTAATCCGGCGCGATGCAGGTCTGCCCGGCGTTGAACCACTTGCCGGTGGCCAGGCGCGCGGCAGCCTTGGGCAGGGGGTAGTCGCTGCACACGATGGCCGGCGACTTGCCACCCAGTTCCAGGGTGAGTGGCGTCAGGTGCCGGGCGGCGGCGGCCATCACCTTGCGCCCGACCGCGGTGGAACCGGTGAACACCAGGTGGTCCAGCGGCGAACCGGAAAGCGCCGAGGCCAACGCGGCGTCGCCCTGCACCACCGCAACGCGGTCGGCGGGGAACACGTCGGCCAGCAGATCCTGCAGGAAAGCGCTGGTGCGCGGCGTGTGCTCGGAGGGTTTGAGGATGACGTGATTGCCCGCCGCGATGGCCGTGGCCAACGGAATCAGCGCCAGGTTCACCGGGTAGTTCCAGGGTGAGATCACCCCGACTACGCCGAGCGGAACTGCGCGGGTCTGCGCCCGCGCCGGCCAGAACCGCCAGCCCACCCCCACCCGGCGCGGGCGCATCCAGCCGCGCAGGTGCCCGAGCAGGTGGTCGATCTCATTGAGCACGGTCATGCCGTCGGCGATCAGCGATTCATGGGTGGAGCGGTGGCCGAAGTCGGCGGCGATGGCTTCGGCCATCTGCGGCAGGCGCGCCTTGAGGATCGCGCGCAGGCGCTGCAGGTCGCTGCGGCGCTGTTCCAGCGACGGGCGGTTGGCCTGCCAGGCGGTTCGCAGGGTCTGCAGGATGGCCGGAAGGGCGGCAGTGTCGGTGTGGGGGTGGTCCATGGCCGGAATATAGCAATGGTTGTGGCCGGCACCGCGAGGACACGCATGGCGTGTCGCTACGCATCGGACCCACCGTAGCGACCCGCCATGCGTGTCCTCGCGGCCCCAGACGAAAAAAGGGCCGTGGCAATGCCACGGCCCTTCTGGTTCACGCCATCACCGGTTACTTGGTGATGTCCACACCCTTGGTTTCATGCAGGAACAGGCCGCCGACCACGACCGTCATCAGCGCGATGATGATCGGGTACCACAGGCCGTAGTACAGGTTGCCGGTACCCGCCACCAGCGCGAACGAGATCGCCGGCAGGAAGCCGCCGAACCAGCCGTTGCCGATGTGATACGGCAGCGACATCGAGGTGTAGCGGATGCGGGTCGGGAACAGTTCGACCAGGTAGGCGGCGATCGGGCCGTACACCATGGTGACGTACAGGACCAGGATCCACAGCATCAGCACGGTGCCGGCAATGTTGATGCGCGCGTTGTCGGCCTTGGCCGGGTAGCCCGCCTCGGTCAGCGCGGCCTTGAGTTCACCACCGAAGGCATCGCCCTTGGCCTTGAGCTCATCCTTGGTCAGGCCCGCGGCCTCGAACGAGGTCACCTGGCTGTTGCCCACGCTTACCAGCGCCAGCGAACCGGCGGCGGCAGGCTGCACGTCGTACGGCACACCGGCCTTGGTCAACGCGGCGGTGGCCACGTCGCAGGAGCTGGTGAACTTGCGCAGGCCGACCGGATCGAACTGGAACGAGCAGGTGTTCGGGTCGGCGATGACCAGCGCCGGTGAGTTGCTACGGGCTTCTTCAATGGCCGGGTTGGCGAAGTGAGTCAGGCCCTTGAACACCGGGATGTAGGTCACCGCAGCCAGCAGGCAGCCGGCCAGGATGATCTTCTTGCGGCCGATGCGGTCCGACAGCCAGCCGAAGAAGATGAAGAACGGCGTACCCAGTGCCAGTGCAGCGGCGATCAGCAGGTAGGAAGTGGTCGCGTCGACCTTGAGCATGCTGCTCAGGAAGAACAGCGCGTAGAACTGGCCGCCGTACCACACCACGGCCTGGCCGGCCGCGGCACCCAGCAGAACCAGCAGCATCAGCTTGAGGTTGCCGTCCTTGAGGCTGTCACGGAACGGGGTCTTGGAGCCCTTGCCCTCGGCCTTCATCTGCTGGAACAGCGGCGATTCGCTCAGCTGCAGGCGGATCCACACCGAAATGCCGAGCAGGATGATCGAGACCAGGAACGGAATGCGCCAGCCCCACGCTTCGAACTCCTCGTTGCCCAGGAAGTAGCGGCAGGCCAGGATGATCAGCAGCGACATGAACAGGCCGAGCGTGGCGGTGCACTGGATGAAGCTGGTGTACAGGCCACGCTTGTCGGCCGGTGCGTGCTCGGCCACGTAGGTCGCCGCGCCACCGTATTCGCCGCCCATGGCCAGGCCCTGGGCCAGGCGCAGGATGATCAGGATCACCGGGGCGGCGAAGCCGATCGACGCGTAGTTGGGCAACACACCGACCAGGAAGGTCGAGATGCCCATGATCAGGATCGTGACCAGGAAGGT
>Ga0213821_1000514_pt1 | contig 23237 bp, 20 predicted proteins | sample MC6MC0909MG_FD_179894 | JGI IMG/M metagenome (GOLD analysis project Ga0213821, IMG submission 179894) | Enriched soil aggregate microbial communities from Iowa State University, Ames, United States - MC6-MC0909-MG | ecosystem: Environmental > Terrestrial > Soil > Unclassified | place: USA: Iowa...
CGGCGAACAGCTTGGAAATCTTGATCATAGTGCTCCACTCATTCTGTTGTAATTCTTATAGTCCTGGCGGCCAGGGCTACAGACCGGGCGGGATTTGCGGCATGGCCATGCCAGACGCAAGCCCACCTTCCCCCGGAACATGTCCCGGAACTGTACCGGTACAGTGTAGAGCGCTGTCCAAGCGCTTGAAAAGCGGCTGAAAAGCGCCAATTTGCCGAGGTGTCGCTTGATCGACACAAAGATACAGAAAAGCGCCATCACTTTGCCTGCATCACCAGCCCCACCCCACAAGTTCGGGACCAATCGACCAATTTACGTATTTGAAACCGGGTTTTTCTGCAAAAATGCCGACCTTTTTCATTGGCCGATTTTTTGCCGGTAGGAACCCATGACTGATCAAACAAGCACCCTCTATGCCAAATTGCTCGGCGAGACTGCAATCATCGAGTGGAAGGCGTTGGAACGATTCTGGGCCAAGGGTGACCTGATTTGGGTCGCGCCTGAGTTGGACCTGATCGCCGTTGCCGAGGCGATGGCCGAGAATCGCAGCGAGATCTTCGCCAAGTGGCGTAGTGATGGCACTGTGGGGGCATTGTCGGCAGAGCAGGCGCTTGACCTGCAAAGCCGCGATCCAGAGATCTGGGCGGTGGTGGTTTCGCCGTTCGTGGTGATGCAAGAGAAGAAAGCGCAGTAATGTCGCGCTTTTTTGGTGCGTGGAAATGCGCAGGCGCATCAAATGAGTGCGTGTTGACGCGCACGTAAGGTGGAAGTTGGTAACAGTGCCGGGGTGATTCGGCGCAGCGGTAACAGTTTACGGAATGCGTAATGGGGCCGCAGAGCGGCCCTTTCGCGGGCAAGCCCGCTCCCACAGTCATCGCGTCGCGCTCACCTGCAGCGCTGTACCTGGGGGAGCTGGCAACAGCCTGCGATGGGCCGCGTAGCGGCCCCAGTGCCTCAGTAGTCGACGCGCCCGGTGTGATTATTGAGCGAGATGACCCGGGTCTTACCGATCCGGTGGCGGAAGATCTCGCGTAGGTACTTCACCGCCTTCTTCACGCACTCGCGCGACAAGCGAATGTCGTTGATCGAGACAAACCGGCTCTTGTCGTTGATCAGTTCGCGGTATTTCTTCTCATACATCGGCTTGATCGCATACCAGTTGGTATCGAGGATCTTCGCCGGGTTCTCGAACTCATTGAGTAACTCGTCAATGCGCTCTTCCTCGAAGTGCTCGCTGGTGATGAATTCCAGGATGGCGTTGTCCAGGGTATCGTCGAAACGGTACGGGTTACGCGCGAAGCAGCGTTTGATGAACGCCACGATCAAGGTCAGGAAGTCGTCCGACAGGCAGGGGCTTTTGGCGATCAAGGTGGTCAGCGACAGGTTGGCCGAGGCGCCGATCACCAGCGCATAACGCTTGAGGGTGGTGTTGGGGAACAGGCTGTTGAGGTGGGTCTTGAGCCGGTTCAGGTCCATGTACGATAGCTTGTAGTCCTTGGGCAGCGAGACGATCGATACCACCGACGAGCAGTTCTTGAAGAAGTGCAGGTCATGCAATGCCGCCGGGTCGAAGCCTGAAGCCTGGTACTGCTCCAGCGCCGCGCGATAACGGCGCGACTCGATCGGCAGCAGGCTGATGCCTTCGATGGCCTGGGTCTGCTTGTTGAAGTGTGGCAGGTCGATGGAGCGGAAGAACAGATCATCGATGTCCAGGCGCGGTGCTTCGCGCTCGAATACCTTGAACTTGTCCGATCCCTGCGCCGGGATCTCCGGCACCACCGATTCGGCATAGGCAATCGCCACCGGGCCGGCCAGGCTCATGAACAGGTCATTGGCGTCCAGGCGGATGGTTTCGCCAATGTCGATGCCGGCGCGGCGGAAGTAGTTCTGATCGTAATCGGTGGTCACCGCCTGGGCGGTGAGGATGTTGAAGATCTGCTGGGAGATGTACTGGTTGGCGTGCTTCTCCATCGCGTTGACGTCGATGTTCTGAATGGTGCCGTCATCGCTTTCTTCGGCGTAGCGCATGATGTCGTTGGAAATCAGCATCATCGCGTTCCACGGGCGGATGCGGCCCATGACGCTGGCTTCGCTGCTGTCTTCGTTGTCGAAGTTATAGGAGAAGTCCCATTCCTCGGAGAGGTATTTGCACAGCAGGCGACCGGCGTTGATGTGCAGCGCCTCGGACATTTCACTGCGATGATCCGAGGCATTGGGCAGCACGCAGATGCCGCTGGTGAAGATCGGTTCGAAGACGAACGAATGCCCGCTCTTGCCGTCGTTCTCGTCGGCAGGCTTGGTGTCGAAGGTCTTGTTCATGTACGAATATTGCTGGGCCAGGCCGAATTCCGACGCCATGCCCGAACCGGTACCGCCACCGGCGCTGAAGATGTAGAAGTACAGCCGCGACTGGTTGGCCTTGATCCCGCAGGAGTCGATCAGGTACGAGTGGATCAATTTCCAGTCGGCGCTGGAGAAGCGCTGGGTGTCTTTGTTGAGGATGATCTTGGCCAGGTACTGACCGAGAATCGGTGCGTTACCGGCGCCACCGGCATGGACCTCGGACAGGTCCATGATCTTCATTTTGCTGTAGTCCCGCAGGAAGCCGCCGCGCTCACCCTTGCGCGAGAAGCGGATGCGTCCGGCGATGTCCTTGTCCAGGTCACCGAGCATCACCAATGGCTCGACCAGAAACACCGGTTTTGCGCCTTTGTTCTGCACCAGGCGCAGGTTCTGGCGAATCCAGCGGGCCGGGCTGTAGCCCGATTCACCTTTGTGGCGATCCTCGTTGTTGAATTCGTTGAGGAAGAAGGTGCGAGCGTTGTAGACCAGCTCCGCCACGTCCAGGGCGATGTTCGAGCCGCAGCGGCCAAGGCCGATCAGGCACACCGAAGGAAACTGCTGCTCCAGGCGCAGCTGGCTTTCGTCCTCGATGTGGCCGTTCTGGGGGAACACCAGGTCGCGCAGGCCATCGAGGTTGTCGAGGATGCGCTGGATATCCTGCTCGGTGTAATACAGGTACTGCTGCGCCGGCACGCTGCGAGTGGGCAGCGGTTCGCGCGCTGCTGTCATCAGCGCGGTGGAGGGGACCGCCGACTCGGGCACCGCATTGGCAGAATTATTAGTAGAGGTCATAGTGCGCCATTTGCCTGGAGTGGTTGGCCCGAAGAGGTGAGTATCATCTGGCCATCACGGAGAAGTTCGCGACTGTATCAGTGCGCCATTTACGGGTGCGATAGGGGTTTGCCTTACAGCTTCTAAGGGTTTTTCTTTCGCGATGGCATTACATCGCCCGTTTGTCACCCTTCTTTAATCTGGAGTCGTTCATGAGTACTGCACTGCCTGCGTTAGGATTCGCCGGAATCGGTCTGATGGGCCTGCCGATGTGCCGGCGGTTGTTGGCCGCAGGCTATCGGCTGACGGTATGGAATCGCAGCCCGGACAAATGCGCCGAGCTGGTCGAGGCAGGTGCCCGTCTGGCTACCAGCCCGGCAGATCTATGCCGCGATACCGACATGGTACTGCTGTGCCTGGCGGATACTGCCGTGGTGCGCGAGGTGGTATTCGGCGAGCAGGGCGTGGCCCAGGGCGGGCGCAGTGGACAATTGCTGGTGGACTTCTCCAGCTTGGAGCCGACCGCCACCCGCGAGATGGCCGCGGAGTTGGCTGCATTGTGTGGCATGGCCTGGCTGGATGCCCCTGTGTCGGGTGGCACTCCGGGGGCGGAGGCGGGGACGCTGGCGATCATGGTTGGCGGTGCGGCCGAGGATTTGGCCAGGGCACGCCCGGTGCTGCTCAACCTCGGCCAGCGAGTGACGCATATGGGCGCCGTTGGCGCAGGGCAGGTGACCAAGGCCTGCAACCAGATGATCGTCGCCTGCAATGCGCTAGTGATCGCCGAGGTGGTTGCACTTGCCGAGCAGTCAGGGGTCGAGGCCGGCCTGATCGCCGAGGCGCTGGCGGGCGGCTTCGCTGACTCCAAGCCTTTGCAGATACTTGCCCCGCAAATGGCCGAGAGCCGCTTCGAACCGATCAAGTGGCATGTGCGCACCTTGCTCAAGGACCTGGATACCGCCGTGAAATTTTCCCGCGAGCAGGGCACGGCAACCCCGCTCAGTGGCCTCGCCGCGCAATTGATGCGTTTGCATGGTAGCCAGGGGTATCTGCAAAAAGATCCGGCGACCCTGGTAGAACTGTATCGACACAAGGACTGAAGTCGCTGTCCTGGCGGTCGAGGCGTTCTAGCACCGGGCGCAGTTCGCCCAGCGGTACCGGGCGGCTGAGCAGGTAGCCTTGCAGGTAGTCGCAGCTGTGGGCGGCGAGGAATTCGTGCTGTTCGACGGTTTCCACGCCCTCGGTCACCACCTGCAGGTGCAGGGTGTGGGCCATCATGATGATCGCCTGGACGATCTCGCGGTCTTTCTGGCTGGAGGGGACGTCCTGGATGAACGAGCGGTCGATCTTCAGCACGTCCAGCGGCAGGCGCTTGAGGTAGGCCAGTGACGAATAACCGGTGCCGAAGTCGTCGATCGACAGCGCCACGCCCTGGGCGCGGATGCGCTTGAGCAGGTTGATGGTGCGATTGATATCGCCCATCAGGGCATTTTCGGTCACCTCCAGCTCCAATTGCCGTGGCGACAGGCCTGCTTGGAACAGCGCCAGTTCCACCTCGGTGGCCAGCTCTTCGCGGCCCAGGGTCAATGCCGAGCAATTGACCGTCACCTTGAGGCTGGTATAGCCGTGGCGATTGAGCTGGGCCAGGTCTTCACAGGCGCGGCGCAGCACCCACAGGTCAAGGTCGGCGATCAGGCCGTTGGCTTCGGCAATCCCGATGAAGCGATCCGGCCCAAGCAGGCCGTGCTGTGGGTGCTGCCAGCGGACCAAGGCTTCGAGCTTGGCTACCTGGCCGTTGTGCAAATCGAAGATCGGCTGGTAATGCACGCACAGGCCGCGCTCTTCGAGCAGGGCCACGCGCAGTTCCTCTTCCAATTGCAGCTCCAGGGTGGCGCGGGTGCGCAGGCCGCTATTGAAGAAATTCAGGTTATTGCGCCCACAGCCCTTGGATTGATACAGAGCCAGATCGGCGTTTTTCAGCAGCTCCTCGGCATTGCGGCCATCGTCGGGGAAGATGCTGATGCCAATGCTGGTGGTCATCACCATGCGCCGGCCGCCCAGATCGATCGGGTCTTTCATCCGGTGCATGATGCGCAGCGCTAGCTGGCGTGCTTCATCGCGGTTATTCAGGCTGGTGACGATGCAGAACTCGTCGCCGCCAAAGCGCGCCACCAGGTCCTGGCTGCGGGTGGCGGCCTTGATATGGCTAGCGATGACCTTGAGCAGGTCGTCGCCGGCGGCATGGCCGAGGCTGTCGTTAATGCGTTTGAAGTGATCGATGTCGAGAAACATCACCGCCAGCATGCCGTCGTTGGCGGCCTGCTCGGCCAGGCGCTCGGCAAACACTTGGTTGAAGCCGCGGCGATTGACCAGGTTGGTCAGGGCGTCGTAGTGGGCGGCTTGCTGCAGCGAAACACGGGCTTGATCCAATTGGCTGAGCAGCACGCTGACCCGACGTAGGTCGTGTTCTTTGCTTTGCAATTTCTTGTCGGCGAGGGCGGCACTGATGCTGCTGCCGCTGATAAGCAGGGTGATGACGGCGATGGTCAAGCCCATTTGCAGGCTGTTGTCGGTCGACGGCAGACTCAGGGCGGCGTCAGGGGGGATCACCAGGGTCATGGCAGCCATGCCGGTGAAGTGGGTGACCACGATGCCGGCCGCCATCAGCACGCTGGCGCCATACTTCATGGCCAGATGCAAGGTGCCGCTGCCGTTGCGCAAGTGCCGCGCCATCAACAAGGCCACCAGGCTGGCGGCGATGGCAATACCCAACGAGACCAGCAGCAGGTGGGTCTGGTAGTACTGTTGAGCACTGATTTGCAGGGCGGCCATGCCCACGTAGTGCATCAAGGTGATGCCCAGGCCGATGAAGACGGCGGCTTGAAGATAGTGACGCGGGCGCATTTCACTGCGGTCCAGGCTGTTCATCGCCAGCCAAGAGGCGAGCAGGGCAATCAGCAGGGACAGCCCGGTCATGGGCACGTCGTAGTGGATTTCCAGCGGTGCGCGGAAAGCCAGCATGCTGATGAAGTGCATGGCCCAGACCCCACCGGCCAGGCAACAGGCACCCAAGATGCGCCATTGCCGGCGCGCACCGAGGTTTTCGCTGTTGCTTTGCCGTTCGGCCATGTCCAGGGTGGCAAAACACGCCGCACAGACCACCAGATAGGCGAGCGCTACCAGGAACGGTTCGTGACGGCAGTCGAGTACGATCTGTCCCGTAGCCGGCAAATCGGCGAACAATTGCAGTCCCAGCCAGTCCATTGCTTGCCTCTTCGTCGACCCTGCACGCGTCTCCTGAGAAGCGGGATGGAGACTGTTCAGCAAGCAGTATAGGAAGAGGTGCTTAAGCCTTCCTGATTAATGGCATTTTGATCTCTACCATTTGGTTATTGGCTTAATAGCGGTTAGATCTAATAAGTTGGGGCCGCTTTGCGGCCCATCGCAGGCAAGCCAGCTCCTACAAGATCACGCGGACCTTGTAGGAGCTGGTTTGCCTGCGATGGGCTGCAAAGCAGCCCCACTATTTACAACCTTGAATTTAGCCCGCAACCAACACGCGAATCGCTTCCAACCGCAGCGCCGCCTTCTCCAGCATGGCCAAGCCATCAACCCGCTGTTTGCGCAGCGCATCGATCTCACTGTCGCGCACGCTCGGGTTAACCGCTTTGAGCGCGGTCAAACGCGCCAGCTCTTCATCGGCCTCAGCCGCCAGGCGCCGTTGCGCCTCGGCCACGCGCTCGACATGGACCGGCAAGATCTTGGCGTCGGCGCCAGCAATCCGCTGCGCAAGCGCATCGCGCTGCGCCTGGATGAATTTGTTGGCGCTGGCGCGCGGCACGCTTTCCAGCTGGTCGTTGAGGGTTTCGAACGCCACCCGCGCGGCCAGGTCGTTGCCGTTGGCATCGAGCAGGCAGCGCAGCGCTGCCGACGGCAGGTATCGGCCCAGCTGCAAGTTGCGTGGCGCTACCACTTCGCTGACATACAGCAGTTCGAGCAACACGGTGCCAGGCTTGAGCGCTTTGTTCTTGATCAGCGCCACGGCGGTGTTGCCCATAGAACCGGACAGCACCAGGTCCATGCCGCCCTGGACCATTGGGTGTTCCCAGGTCAGGAACTGCATGTCTTCGCGCGACAGTGCCTGGGCGCGGTCGTAGGTGATGGTCACCCCTTCGTCGTCGCCCAGCGGGAAGCTGGCGTCGAGCATCTTCTCGCTCGGCTTGAGGATCAGGGCGTTTTCCGAATGGTCCTCGCTGTCGATACCGAAGGCATCGAACAGGGTTTCCATGTAGATCGGCAGGGCGAACTGGTCGTCCTGTTCGAGAATCGCTTCAACCAGTGCCTGGCCTTCGCCAGCGCCACCCGAATTGAGCTCGAGCAGGCGGTCGCGACCGCTGTGCAGTTCAGCTTCAAGGTTCTCGCGCTCAGTTTTCGCCTCTGCGACCAACTTGTCCCAGGTGCCGGTTTCACCGCTTTCGAGCAGCGGCAACAAGCGTGGGCCGAAGCGATGCTGCAGGGCGCTGCCGGTCGGGCAGGTGGCGAGGAAGGCGTTCAGCGCCAGGTGGTACCACTGGAACAGGCGCTCTTGCGGGCTGTCCTGCAAGTAGGGGATGTGCAGTTCGATGGTGTGCTTCTGGCCAATCCGGTCAAGACGACCAATACGCTGTTCGAGCAGGTCGGGGTGGGCCGGCAGGTCGAACATCACCAAGTGGTGGGCGAACTGGAAGTTACGCCCCTCACTGCCGATTTCCGAGCAGATCAGCACCTGGGCGCCGAACTCTTCGTCAGCGAAGTAGGCTGCAGCGCGGTCGCGCTCAAGAATGCTCATGCCTTCGTGGAACACGGTTGCCGGGATGCCGGAGCGCACGCGCAGCGCGTCTTCCAGGTCCATCGCGGTCTCGGCGTGGGCACAGATCACCAGGACCTTGGTGCGCTTGAGCATCTTCAGGGTATCGATCAGCCAGTCGACCCGTGGGTCGAAGCGCCACCAGCGCTCTTCATCATCGCCCGGGCCCTGGGCCTGGAAGGCCACTTCCGGGTACAGCTCGGCGCGCTCGCCGCTGGGCAGCTCGGCGTATTGCTCGGGATTGGGCAGCGGGTAGGGGTGCAGTTGGCGCTCAGGGAAGCCCTGGACCGCAGCACGGGTGTTACGGAACAGCACCCGGCCGGTGCCGTGGCGGTCGAGCAGCTCACGGATCAGGCGGGCGCTGGCCTCGCTGTCGCCATCGCTGACCGCAGCCAGCAGCGCTTCGCCTTCAGCACCGAGGAAGCCGTGAATAGTGGCGTGGGCCTTGGGCGACAGGCGGCCTTGTTCGAGCAGCTCCTGCACCGCTTCGGCCACCGGGCGATAGTTTTCGCTCTCGGCGCGGAAGGCGGCCAGGTCGTGGAAACGGTTCGGGTCGAGCAGGCGCAGACGGGCGAAGTGGCTGTCCTGGCCAAGTTGCTCGGGCGTGGCGGTGAGCAGCAGCACGCCGGGGATGACCTCGGCCAGTTGCTCGACCAGGCCGTATTCAGGGCTGACCTGTTCTTCATGCCAGACCAGGTGGTGCGCTTCGTCGACTACCAGCAAGTCCCAACCGGCGGCGAACAGCGCGTCCTGGGCTTTCTCGTCGTCGACCAGCCACTCCAGCGCGACCAACGCCAACTGAGCGTCTTCGAACGGGTTGCTGGCATCGCTTTCGATGAAGCGCTCGGCATCGAACAGTGCCACCTGCAGGTTGAAACGCCGACGCATTTCCACCAGCCATTGGTGCTGCAGGTTCTCTGGCACCAGGATCAGCACGCGGCTGGCGCGGCCAGTCAGCAGCTGGCGATGGATCACCAGACCGGCTTCGATGGTCTTGCCCAGGCCGACTTCGTCGGCCAGCAGTACCCGCGGGGCGATCCGGTCGGCCACTTCGCGGGCAATGTGCAACTGGTGGGCGATGGGCTGGGCGCGGCAGCCGCCCAGGCCCCACAGCGACGAGAGCATCTGTTTGCTGTTGTGCTGCAGGGTGTTGTAACGCAGCGAGAACCACGCCAGCGGGTCGATCTGCCCGGCGAACAGTCGATCGCTGGCCAGGCGGAACTGGATGAAGTTGGACAGCTGGGTCTCAGGCAGGGTACGCGGCTGGTTTTGCCCGTCGAGCCCGTGGTAGACCATCAGGCCGTCGATATCTTCGACTTCGCGAACGGTCAGCTTCCAGCCCTCGAAGTGAGTGATCTGGTCGCCTGGCGAGAAGCGCACGCGGGTCAGCGGCGCATTGCGCAGGGAATACTGACGGGTGTCGCCAGTGGCCGGATAAAGCACGGTCAATAGGCGGCCATCCTGCGCCAGGATGGTACCCAGGCCGAGCTCTGCTTCGCTGTCGCTGATCCAGCGTTGCCCCGGTTGATACTGCTGCGCCATACTGCCTGAACTCCCGCCGATGAAAAGCCGGCTATGTTAACGGATAGACCGGGCAGACCAAAGAATAAAGAGTCTAGCTGTTTCATCGACGAACACCTCAACACCACGAGGGCTCCAAGTCGAATGCTTGCCAAGCAGCGCTGGTTGAACGCCTCCCTGGGCCTGGGCAGCTTGCTGCTACTGGCCGCCTGTGACCAAAACAATGTTCAAACCCTGCCACCGATCCCGGTCGAGCAGCTCGAAGTACTTGGCGTACAGACGCCGATCAAGAGCGTGCACTTTCGTGACCGTGAGGGTGAAGGGCTACTGGTGCTGAGCCGGGTCGACGGCCAGGCCACCGATGCCGAGAGCGAGCAGGAAGTCGACAAGGTGGTGCTCAAGGCCACCCTGTATGCGCGCAGCGCGGACAGCGATGCATTCAGGCCGCGTTGGCAGATCGAGCAAGAGACCACATGTCCGGGGCTGGATCTGGATGTGGATTTCTATAGCGACGTCAGTGATGTCAGCGACCTAGATAAAGATGGCATCGCCGAACTGACCGTGGCCAGCCATGCGTTCTGTGGCGGCGGTATCGAACCCCATGACATCGCCATCGAAATGCGCGAAGGCCAGGCCATCTACAGCATCACCGGACAATCGCAGATTACTCCGGCCGGTGAGGAGCCCATTGGTGGCGAGCGCGAAGACAGCGCCTCGCTCAAGAGCGCCCCACAAGTCGTGCGTGAGCACCTCGATAGCGTCTGGCAACAGGTCTACAAGCGGCCCTGGAGCGAAACCAGCCCGTCGCCTGAGGATGAGCCGGACGACGAGCCAGCCCAGTAAGCCCATCTATACTTGCTGGTGCGCCGCTGTGACGCGCCGCACAATCGCCTGGCTGCACGCTCAAGACAGTTGAAGGCTGGCCGACACAGTAGCGACAGGAGAACTTCCCCATGCTGCCGCCGATCATCCCGCTCAGTGCCGCCCCCGTGACCTCGCAACAGGATCCGGTCAAGCCGACCCCCGATATTCGTCCGGTGGTCCCCGCGCAGCCTGCTTCCGGCGAAAGCGCCATTGACCTCAAGCACAAGCGCGACCCTGACGAACAAGCCCTGCTGCTGCGCGATGAGCAGCGCCGCCAGCAGCAACGGCGGCAGAATAACCAGGACGAGCGTTACGAAGCCCTTGCCGGTGAAGAGCTCAACGCCGATAACACTGTTCCGGTGGCGCCACTCGGCGAGCGTCCGAGGCAGGGTTTGCTGGTCGATATAGAAGTCTGACTGGTCAACGCCTGCGCCTGGCTTCATCATGCAAGTCTCTGCTGACTGTGGGGCCCGCCCATGAGTGAAGACAACCTGATCGACTTCGGTGCCGAGCGCGCCAAACGTATCCATGACCTCAAGGACAAGCGCCTCAATGAAGTGCGCCAGGCCTTCGAGCAGGCCATGCCGTTGAGCCAGGCCAAAAAGAAGAAGCCCAAGGGCAAGCCCAAGAAACGCTGAAACTTGACGCAGGTCAACCCTGCGCCCGCCTCGCGTGCCCGGCCTCGGGCACCATTGACCCCGGTCAATTTCCTCCTCTCTCGCATTGGTTACCTTGCATCCATCGGACAACGGCAAACGAATACGGGAGCGCCGACATGTTCTTCGACAATGTGGTTATCGCAGGTGTGGTAACGGTCGGGTTGATGGTGGTGTTCTTCGCCGGTCTGGGCATTTTCATCTGGAAGGATTCGAACAAACGCAAACCGCGTTGATTCTTCCCGATTCACGAGCACGCAAGGCATTTAGGGCGACTTCGGTCGCCCATTTTTTTGTCCGCGCTTTTTGCCGATGACGCGCTCATAGCGGGGCACAGAGCAAATGATATACAAAGATGATTAGCTAGCTAATTATTCGTTTCCGCTTTATCCTTGCCAGCGTTGTCTATCGTTCTACTCATCACCCCCGCAAGGTCCGATTCGTGCCCATCACCCTCCAGGCTCTGTTCGCACCCAGCAACCTCGCCATCAAGTTCGCCATCAAGACCCTGTTGGGCGGCGGCCTGGCGTTGTGGCTGGCCATGCGCTGGGGGTTGGAGCAGCCGTCTTGGGCCTTGATGACCGCCTTTATCGTCGCCCAGCCTTTGTCAGGCATGGTGGTGCAGAAGGGCCTGGCGCGCTTGGCCGGGACCCTGGTCGGCACCTTCATGTCGGTGGTGTTCATCGGCTTGTTCGCACAGACGCCGTGGCTGTTCCTGCTTACCCTGGCGCTGTGGTTGGCGCTGTGCACCGCCGCTTCCACGCAATTGCGCAGTGCCTGGTCGTATGCGTTCGTGCTGGCCGGCTACACCGTGGCGATCATTGCCTTGCCGGCCATCGATCATCCCCTGCAGGTGTTCGATCAGGCGGTAGCGCGCTGCACCGAGATTTGCTTGGGCATCGTCTGCGCAACCGCTACCAGCGCCTTGCTCTGGCCCATGCGGGTCGAGCAACAGCTTGGTGGGCAGGCGCGCCAGGCCTGGCAAAACGGCATGCAAGCGTCGACTGCCATGCTCGGCGGTGAGGAGGGCGCGCGCCAAGGCTTGCTGGACATCCTGGGGCGGATCGTCGCCATCGATTCGCAGCGCGAGCACGCCTGGTTTGAAGGCAGCAGTGGCCGGCAGCGGGCCAGGGCCATTCGCGGTTTGAGTCAGAAACTGATGGTGCTGCTGCGCATCTCGCGCTCGGTACGCCGGCAGTGGCGCCAGCTCGATGACCAGGAGGCCCAGCGCCTGTCGCCGTGGCTGGAGGAGGTTCGCGCCCACTTGGCGCAGCCCGAACTGCCGAGTCTATTGCTGTTGCGCCAACGTATCTGGGACGCCGCCCACGATGAGCAGATCAGTTCTGCCGAACATTACTGCCTGGCGCGCATGGCTTTGTTGCTGGACTACGCTATGGCGGCGACCCAGGCTTTGCAGGATGTCGAAGAGGGCAGGACGCCCAAGGATGTGTCGCAAGGCCTGGCCGTGCATCGTGACCTGCCGCTGGCTTTGCTGTTCGGCTCGCGCAGTGCCTTGGCGTTTTTGGTCATGAGCAGTTTCTGGTTGGCCACCGCCTGGCCGTCGGCGCCTGGCGGCCTGGTGCTGACTTGCGTGGTCTGTAGCCTGTTTGCCAGCCGTGAGAACGGCGCACAGATCGGCTTGAGTTTCTTGCGCGGAATTTTCCTGGCGATCCCGGTGGCGTTCGTGGTGGGGCAGATTCTCCTGCCACAGTGGAGCAGCTTCGCCATGCTCTGTTTAGCCATGGGCGTGCCGCTGTTCTTCGGCGCCCTGGGCATGGCCCATCCGCGTACCGGCGCTACCGCCACCTCGTATTGCCTGCATTTCATTGTTTTGGTGTCGCCGCTCAATGTCATGCACTTTGACGTGGCGAGCATGCTCAACAGCGCCCAGGCGATGCTGATGGGGGTGGGCGCTGCGGTGTTGGCCTTCCGTCTGGTGGTGATCCGCCATCCAACGTGGTTGGGCCGGCGGCTGCGCGCGGCGACTCAGAGTGACCTGGTTCGCCTGACCCGCCGCGACCTGCGTGGCGCCGATAGCTGGTTCGGCGGGCGCATGGCCGACCGCTTGATGCAGCTGGCGCGCCATGCCAGCGAGCTGCCCGAAGCTCAGCGCAAGCGCTGGGACGATGGCCTGCACGGCCTGGACATCGGCGATGAACTGGTGCACCTGCGTATGTGCCTGGCTGTGGCCCAGGCACCGCTCGAAGCGGCGCAAAGGCAATACTTGCAGCAGGTCGAAGCGGTGCTTTCCAAAGGCCCGGCGCCGGGGCGCGGCCAGCGCCTGGATGCGGCCAGTGAGCAATTCATCGCGGCCCTGCGCCGCCAGCCGCCGAGCGACCCGCTGCGGCTGGCCGAGGGCGCCGTGCTGCAGTTACAGAAGAGCTGGGGCAAGTGGTGCCGTTGGCAGGAGGAAATGCATGGGCTTGCGTGAATGGGCGGTGGGCGGTGTGCTGCTCAGCCCGTTTCTGATCTACGTGCTGATTGCGCTGCCGGTGACCGGTGCGCTGCGCCTGCTGGTGCAGGCCACGCCGCTTGGGCGCTGGATCTGGCATGAAGCGTTGTTCGATGCGGCATTGTTCGTTTGTATCTTGTTCCTGGTGGTACGTCTGCTAGGGCCTTTGTAAGGAGTCAGTCCATGCGTACAGCGGTACGTACCCTGGTCACCCTGTGCGTGGTGATCATCGCCGTGTTTGCCGGCTATCATCTTTGGCAGTACTACATGCTGACGCCGTGGACCCGCGACGCCCGGGTTCGCGCCGATGTTGTCGTGATCGCCCCGGATGTGTCGGGTTGGGTGCGAGAGCTCAAGGTCCAGGATAACCAGCAGGTGAAAGCGGGCGATTTGCTCATGAGCATCGACCGAGAGCGCTTCCAGGCCGCGTTCGACCAGGCCAAGGCGGTCGCCGAGACCCGCGCCCACCAGTTGCACCTGCGTGAACGCGAAGCGGCACGGCGCACCGCGCTTGGCCCCGATGCGATCAGTGCCGAGCTGCGCGAGAATGCCCAGATCAATGCGGCGGTGGCGCGCGGTGAACTGCACGAGGCCCAGGCGCAGTTGCAAGTGGCCAAGATCAACCTTGAGCGCAGCGAAGTGCGCGCGCCGCGTAGTGGGCATATCACCAACTTGCGCCTGGCGCAGGGTAACTACGTCAACACAGGGCAGTCGGTGATGGCCCTGGTAGATGATTCGACGTTCTATATCCAGGCCTATTTCGAAGAAACCAAGTTGCCGCGCATTCGCGTCGGCGATTCGGTCAAGGTCTGGCTGATGGGGGCCGGCGATTCGATGCAGGGGCATGTACAGAGCATCAGCCGGGGGATCACCGACGCCAACAGTAACCCTGACAGCCAGCTGTTGCCTGAGGTTGAGCCGACGTTCAACTGGGTGAGGCTGGCGCAGCGGATTCCGGTGCGGATTCGCTTGGATCAGGTGCCACAGGGGGTGACCCTGAGCGCGGGGATGACGGCCAGTGTGCAGGTACATGAGGATCAGGCCGAACCTTGAAGTTCTTGCCGGTCGTACTGCCGCTATCGCGGGGCTAGCCCGCTCCCACGAGGCCCGGGGAGTAGTCCATTGTGTGGGCTTGCCCCGCGGACGTCATGGCACAGCCCACTGCGTGGGAGCGGGCTTGCCCCGCGATAGCTTTGCAATAGACGACAGCGCTACAGGAACATCCCCCCGGAGACCTCCAGCCGCTGCCCAGTGATCCAGCCATTGCCCTGTTCAAGTAACAGCGCCACCGCTGCGCCAATATCATCAGGCAAGCCGACTCGTCCCAACGCGGTATTGCCCGCGATGAAGTCATTGACCTGGGCATTGTCGCGCACCACCCCGCCGCCAAAGTCAGTTTCGATCGCCCCTGGCGCGAGAATGTTCACCCGGATCCCCCGAGCGCCCAGCTCCTTGGCCTGGTAGCGGGTCAGCACCTCCATGGCGCCTTTCATAGCGGCATAGGCCGCATAGCCGGGCAGGGCGAAGCGGGTCAACCCCGTGGAAATGTTGACGATGCGCCCGCCGTCGGCCAGCAGCGGCAACATTTGTTGGGTGAGGAAGAATGGCCCTTTGAGTTGGATGTTCAGCAACTGGTCGAACTGCGCCTCACTGGTTTCACTGAACGGCACGTTCAAGCCGATCCCGGCATTGTTCACCAGGTAGTCGAACTGGCGACGGCCAAAGTGCTGCTCCAGGGTTTCGCTCAGCCGTGCTGCAAAACCTGCGAAGCTGCTGCTGTCGGCGACATCTAATTGCAGCATGGCGGCGCGCCCACCCGCTTGCTGCAGTTGTTCGGCGAGTGCTTGGGCTTGATCGGCTTTGCTGTGATAGGTGCCGATGACATCGATGCCGCGCGCCGCCAGGTGTTGGGCGGTATTTTTACCAAGGCCGCGGCTGGCGCCGGTGATCAATGCAATCTTGCGAGTCATGGCGAAGTCCTCATGGGTGGCTGTGAGGAACAGGTTATTGATCGCCTTCAGGCTGTTAAATCCTGTGAATTTGGAAATACTGTTCGCTAGATCCGGATAATCGAGTGCCTGAGGATGAACAAGCTTGAGCTACTGAAGACCTTTGTCAGGGTCAATGAACTGTGCAGTTTCACCCTGGCCGGGGAGAGCCTGGGCTTGCCGCGCTCTACCGTCTCCGAGCAGGTCAAGGCGCTGGAGCGATTGCTTGGCAGCCGGCTGTTCAACCGTACCACCCGCCGAGTCCAGGCGACTCAGGACGGGTTGCTGCTGTACGAGCGCAGTAAGGACCTGCTCTCGGGCATGGATGAGATCGAAAGCTTGTTTCGCGCCGACGATGCGCAATTGTCTGGCCGCCTGCGGATCGATCTACCGACCATGATGGCGCGGCGGGTGATCATCCCGGCGTTGCCGCAGTTCCTCCAGCGTCACCCTCATCTTGAGGTGGAAATCAGCTGCACCGATCGTCAGGTCGACCTGTTACGTGAAGGCTTTGATTGCGTGATGCGCATTGGGGCGCTCAGTGACCTGGATGTGGTGGCGCGGCCGATCGGCCAGTTGAGCATGCGCAACTGCGCCAGCCCCGCTTACCTGGCCACATTCGGCGTACCGCACTGTCTTGCCGACCTGGCCGGGCATCAGTTGGTGCACTACGTGCGTAATCTGGGCGCACGCAGCGCAGGATTCGAGTATGAACGGGAGGGGCGAGTGCACTCGCAGCCCATGGGTGGCGTGGTCACGGTCAACAATGCCGAAGCTTATTCTGCCGCCTGTCTGGCAGGCCTGGGCTTGATCCAGGTGCCTGCAGTTGGTGTGGCCGAGCACCTGCGCAGTGGCGCGTTGGTCTCGGTGCTCGAACCCTGGCAGGCCCAGGCCATGCCGGTATCTTTGTTGTATGCCCGTCAGCGCCATGTGCCACGCCGGGTTCAGGCGTTCATGAGTTGGTTGGCGGTGCTGCTCGAGGGGCAGGTCGATCCAGCGGCGAGCGCCAGTTGAACCGGGCGGATGGCTTCACGGCTGCGAAAACCTTGGCCGTCCCCTGGCGACTTGCGCTAGGCTGGCCCTTGCGCGTTGCCCGACAGAGGCAGCCGCCTACCCTGCGTGCGTGACTCCCATCTTTTTGCGAGGTACGCCATGGCCATTACATCCCAGGACATCTGCAGCGCCGCTGACCAGCTCAAGGGTTTCGTCGGCTTTCACGGCAAGCGCGGTACGCATATCGTGCGCTTTTCAGAAGACGCGTTCGGCATGGACGTGGCGGATGACAGCATTACTCCCTGTAGCGAATTTGTCTGGCGAGCCGAAGCCGGGACGCGCATGGCGTTATGCCGTGAGCGGCTAGCCTTGTTACTTGGGCAACATGTGGATGATCGACTGAATATTGGCCAGCCTTTACGCATTTATTTGCAGCGCACGGACCTGCCGGAAATCGTCGCCGAGCGCAATTTGCGCTGATTGATCGGTTGTTCTATCGGCGGGGCTGCGGTAGATGTGGTGTCAGAAGCGGCCTCTTCGCGGGCAAGCCCGCTCCTACAGGGGGCGCCGAACTGGAAATTGGCGCTATTGCTGTGGCAGCGGGCTTGCCCGCGAAGAGGCCTGATTTGACACAACCCCCAAGGCTCAACCCGCCCCATGCTGCTGATCATCCGGCTGACGCAACAAGGCCTTGAAACTGTCCTTGTCCACCGGCCGGCTCAAGTAATAGCCCTGCACTTCATGGCAGCGCTCCTTGCCCAGCGCCTTGAGCTGTTGCTCGGTCTCCACTCCCTCGGCGGTGACCGTCAAACCCATTGCCTTGCCCAGGTTGATGATCGCCTGCACGACCGCGCGGTCATTGCCGTTTTGGCTATTCAGGCCGGCAATGAAGCGCTTGTCGATCTTGATGCTGTCGAACGGATAGGTGCGCAGATAACCCAGCGATGAATAGCCGGTGCCAAAATCATCCATGTTCAGCCGCACGCCCAACTCCTTGAGCGCGAGCATCGTGCCTAGCGCCCCTTCGATGTCGTTGAGCATGACATTCTCGGTAATCTCCAGCTCCAGACGTTGCGCCGGGAAGCCGGTCTCCAACAGGATCTCGCGCACATCGGCGACCACGTCACTGCGCGAGAACTGCGCCGGGGACAGATTGACCGAAACCAGCAGCGCCTGCGGCCAGTCGCGGGCGGTGCTGCAGGCTTCGCGCAGGACCCACCGGCCGAGTGCGGCAATCAGGTCGCTTTGTTCGGCCAGCGGGATGAAGATGTCCGGGCCAAGCAAGCCTTCCTGCGGGTGCTGCCAGCGCACCAATGCTTCTACGGAAACGATGCGCAGATCGTCCAGGCGGTAGCGCGGCTGATAATGCAGGACGAACTCATTGTGCTTGAGCGCTCGGCGCAGGTCGTTTTCCAGCTGCCGGCGGTACTGGATCTGCTGGCTCATTTCCGGCGAGAAGTAGCGCCAGGTGTTCTTGCCGTCGGCTTTGGCCTGATACAGGGCAATGTCGGCGCAGCGGATCAGTTCGCCGGCATCGACCCCCTGCGATCGGGTCTGGGCTACCCCCAGGCTGGCGCCGATGTGCAGTTGTTGTTCTTCATAAGCGATGGGCCGTTGCAGCAGCTCGATCAGGCGCGCGCAGAGGCGGTCGATCTCGCTGCGATTGTCCATGCCGCTGAGGACCAGGACGAATTCATCACCGCCAAGCCGCGCCACCAGATCACCGTCGCGGGTGGTGTCGCGCAGGCGAGCAGCCACTTCCTGCAATACCGCATCGCCTGCCAGATGGCCGAGCGAGTCGTTGATTGGCTTGAAGTTGTCCAGGTCCAGCAACAGTAAGGTCAGCGGCGGCGAGTCGCTGCCGCGCAGCAGGGCTTGCTCCAGATGACGCGACAGTTTGTTGCGGTTGGCCAGGCCAGTCAGGGCATCATGCATGGACAGGTGCTGGATCCTGGCGTGGGCATCGACCTCGTCGGTGATGTCGCTGGCGGTCCCGCGAAAACCTGCCAGCTTGCCGGCATACACAATCGCACGTGCCGAGATCCGGCAGTAGCGGTTCTGCCCGGTGTGGTCGCGGTAGGCGCAGCGCAGGTTGGCCAACTGCTGTGGATCGGTGTCGGTCTGGGCGTCCAGCCAGGGTGACAGGGGCGTGGTGTCGCACGCCAGCAACTGGTTGAGCGGCTGGCCCAGCCAGTCCTCCACGCGATACCCGGTGACGCTGGCGAAGCGCTGCGAGAGATAGGTCAGGCGCTGGTGGCGATCGGTTTCCCAGATCCAGTCAGACGCCGCCTCGGCAACTGCGCGAAAGCGCTGCTCGCTGGCTTCCAGGGCCTGATTGCTCTGTTGCAGGCGTTGCAGGCTCAGGTCGATGGCCTGTGAGCTGCGCAACGCATGGCGAAACAGATAAAGCATCACCAGGCCCAGCACTACTAAAGCGCCGAGCAAGGGCGGCAGCACCGCCCAGAGCAACTGGCGGCCGGGTTGTGGGCTACTCCAGGCCAGGCGATAGCCGGTGTTGCCCAGGTTTATGCGCGGTTGGCCGTGCGCATTGCTGTTGACTGGCTCTACGCGCATGTCGCTCAAGCCCGCACCCTGGCCGAGCTTGGTCAGCTTGGCTTCGGTCAGTTGGTCGACGAAAAGCATGATCGACGCCTGGGCCACGTCGGCTTCTGAAACCTCTATGTCAGGGCGAATGGCGGCGGCAGTGAGTACTGCCGGCCAGCCGTTGAGCAAGGCGAAATGAGTGATCTGCTCGCGTGCGGGGGCGGCTTTTCGCGCTTGGGCTATGATCGGCGCCAGGGCAGCGTCTATATAGGCGCTGGCCGGCGATTGGCTTGGGCTGCCTTTAAATAGGGCATAGGTTGTGCGCTGGTCATCAATGACGAACACGCCTTCATAGCCGCTGGCGCTGAACAGCGATTCGCCGACGTTCTTCTCTTCGTATGCCCATTGCCAGTCGACCTCACCGCTCAGGTGCTGGTAGGCGGCGTCCCACACCGCGTAGCTGGAAAGAAACTGACGCGAGGCGAGCAGGCGCTGCTCCAGTGCTTGGGTGGCGTGGAAGGTGCTTTGATCCTGCTCTTGCTGATCCAGGGTGGCGGCGATATTGAACAGCGCCCCGAGCGTGACCAGCGCGGCCAGCAGAAACAGCGCAGAAAAGCCAAAGATCAAACGATGTACTTGCAGACGTGGAGCGGGGCTTGCGGCCGATAGGGCGACGGTCCTGTCCATGCGCGAGGCTACTCCTTGTAGAACTGCATCCCTCCCGCCGATGGCTTGAGGGAAGGTTCATTCAGGATAGGCCAGCCTGAGCGGTGCGCCGCCGCCACGATTGAAATTCACCTGGTCGCGGCCTTGGTGCTTGGCTGCGTACAACGCTTTGTCGGCTTCTTCGAGCCAGTGTTCGGCAGACTTGAGCTCGGCATTGAACGCCGCCAGGCCGATGCTCAGGCTGATACGCAGCGCAGGCAGCTGCGGGTTGCGGTAGGCATTGACCCGTTCACGCAGGCGCTCCATGGCCTGGCCGGCACGCGCTTCGTCGATATTCGGGAAGATCACGCAAAACTCGTCGCCGCCGTAGCGCCCGCCCAGGTCATCCTCGCGCAGGTTACGCCGCAGTTCCTGGCTCAGATGGCGCAGCACGCAGTCGCCGACCACATGACCGAAGGTATCGTTGATGGACTTGAAGTGATCGATATCGATCAGGGCGATAACCGCGGGTAGCTGCTGCTGGCGACAGATCTGGAATTTGAGTAGCAGCAGGTCCTTCCACGAGCCATGGTTGAGCAGGCCGGTGAGGCTGTCGGTGCGGCTCAGGGCGCTGAGTTGGCGCTTGTGATCGGCCAGCTTGATTGCCAGCCGGTAGCACACCCAGCCCAATGCCAATGGGTAGAGGGTGAGCATCGGCAGGCAGGCGAAAACCTGCAAGGAGGTGGCTTGCAGCTGCAAGCCGGTACCGACTAGCAAGCTGGCCAGCAGCATACCGGCCAGCTGTGCCAGTAAACCGCGAATAACCAAGCGTTTGCCGCCGGCGGCGACATTGTTCATGGCCATCATCGACAGGATGGTGACACTGGGCAGTGGATTGAAGTGGAAGGCAGCGGTCCAGAACCCGCCCATCAGCGAATCGAGCAACAAGTTGCGCTGCTCGGCCCGGTAGGGCGCTGCCGAGCGCATCGCCCACTGATAGGCCAGGTGTGGCCAGGCCACAGCGTTGACCAGCATCAGCACCCAGACCCAGGTCGGCGGCTGCAAGGGGGCCATCGCAGCCATCACGCAGAACAGGCCGATGCCCATGCCGAGGATCCGCGGCAGGTAGATGCGCCTGACGAATGAGAGTCCCTTGCCGCTGTTATTATCGATCATGGTCGTGGTTCTTCCGTGGGACGCCGTTTATCGCATAAATCGCGTGAATATTGTTCAACAGTGTTCGCGCGGCGAAAAATGACCTTACAAGCCAATTCACGGTTGATCCGATCACTGTGGGGTAACATGAACGCCTTATTCCTGCTCGGAGTGCTTCTGTTCATGCTGCCCACGGCCTCTAACGCCGCTGACCCGGCGCACTACAGGGATGGACGATTCCACAATCAGGCGACGCTGCCCCAGGATGGGGTAATGAAGAAACTGCGCATTGGCCTTAAGTACTTGTTGTTGCGCAAGCCCCCCGAGACCCGACCCGTTGCGCCAATCAGCCTGCTGCCGATGACCCGCCAGCAGGTACTCGATGCGCCAGACCACAGCCTCTGGCGACTGGGGCATTCAACGGTACTGCTCAAGCTGCGTGGGCGCTTCTTTATTACCGACCCGGTTTTCGCCGAACGCGCCTCGCCGGTGCAATGGGCTGGGCCAGTGCGTTTTCATGCGCCGCCCCTGGCGCTGAACGAGGTGCCGGCACTGGCCGCGGTGATTCTGTCGCACGATCATTTCGATCACCTCGATGAACAGGCCATTCGCCAACTGGCAGGGCGCACTGACAAGTTCCTTGCCCCCTTGGGCGTGGGCGACCGGCTGATCGACTGGGGTGTCCCGAGTGAGAAAGTGCGTCAGCTCGACTGGTGGCAGGAAACCGAGGTGGGCGGCGTGCGTTTGATCGCCACCCCGGCGCAGCATTTTTCTGGCCGTGGGCTGTTCGACAGCAATCAAACCCTGTGGGCCTCTTGGGTGATCATCGACGATGACCTGCGGCTGTTCTTCAGTGGTGATACCGGCTACTTCGACGGCTTTCGGCAGATCGGCGAACGCTATGGGCCGTTCAACCTGACCCTGATCGAGACCGGTGCCTATAACCTGGCCTGGTCGAATGTTCATATGCAGCCAGAGCAGAGCTTGCAGGCACACCTGGATTTGCGCGGGCAGTGGTTGTTGCCGATCCACAACGGCACCTTTGATCTCTCCATCCATGGTTGGCAGGAACCGTTCGAGCGCATTCTGGCGTTGGCCGCGCAGGCGCAGGTGAAACTGAGTACGCCGCAGATGGGCGAGCGCATCAGCCTCGACTCACCGCATGCCGGGCAGAACTGGTGGCAGCCACGTCCGATACGCCAGCAGGGCAGGGCGGCGCAGCGCTCGGTGGCTTCACGCTGAAGATCAGAGCTTGGGCTCCTGGCGGCGGCTTGTGGGCTTATTGCCTTCTTTAAGTAGCTGCGAAGGAGGCTTGCCGCTGTCGCTGCGGACTTGGGCGTGGCTTATGAGGGCGAAGATAAAGCTGCCGCCGATAATGTTGCCGACCAGGGTGGGTAAGGCGAACTCCAGCCAGAAGGCCTGCCAGGTTTCATCTCCGGCCCATACCAGGTAGGACACTTCCACGGAGCCTACGACGATATGGGTGAAATCGCCCAATGCCATCAAGTAGGTAATCATCAGGATGATCCAGATCTTGGCGTTCTCCATGGCGGGGATCATCCAGACCATGGTGGCGATCATCCATCCGGAGACGATGCCCTTGGCGAACATCTGGCTGATGTCGTTCTTCATCACCTTGCGGCCCACTTCCAGAAACGCCACATCGGCCTTGCTGTCGAAGATCGGCAATTCGAGCATCACCCACGCTACTAAGATAGTCCCGGCCAGATTGCCCAAGAGAACCACGCTCCAGAGTCGCAGCAGCCGACCCAGATTGGCCAGGGTGGGAGTGGTCATCAACGGCAGCACGGCAGTCAGGGTGTTTTCGGTAAACAGTTGTTGGCGAGCCAGAATCACGGCCATGAACCCCGCGCTGTAGCCGATGCTGGCAATCACCTGGGCGCTATCGCCTTCGGGTAGGCGGGCATAGAACAAGCCCATGGCCATGAGCGATAGGCCCATGCTCAGGCCTGCGGCCAAGGCTGACCACCATAGCGCGGCGAGCGTGCGCTCAAGCTCCTGGTCGCCCTGGGCACGAATGATCTCGTGCAGGACCGCTGCTCGGGGCGGTTGGTTGTGGCTGATTTCCTGCTCTTCATCCGCTGACAGGCCTGGGGTTTTGTCGCTCTGCGCATCGCTCATGGCCGCTGTGCTCCGCTGGGTGGTTCTCTACAGATCCATTGCGCTTCTATTTAGTTGCTCACAACCCGAATAACAGTCAGAAAGTTTTTTTAGATCAAGGTGTTGACTCTGATTCCAAACCGCGTATTATTCGCCTCCTCGCAGCGATGCACGCAGCGAGATGCAACAAGCGTTTGAGATTCACGGCGGTAAAAAAGGTAGTTGACAGCAGCTTGTAACGCTGTAGAATTCGCCTCCCGCTACGAGAGATCGCAAGCGAGTCAAGTGTTTGAAGTTGAACGAGTTTCTCGCAAAATACTTCGAAATAAACGCTTGAC
>Ga0213821_1000515_pt1 | contig 23211 bp, 27 predicted proteins | sample MC6MC0909MG_FD_179894 | JGI IMG/M metagenome (GOLD analysis project Ga0213821, IMG submission 179894) | Enriched soil aggregate microbial communities from Iowa State University, Ames, United States - MC6-MC0909-MG | ecosystem: Environmental > Terrestrial > Soil > Unclassified | place: USA: Iowa...
TTATAAAGAAATGATTACTTAAAGAAGATGGTATTTAACACCATCTTCTTTATTTTGGCCATATTTAACCTTCTGGATAGGCTACACTAAGTTAGACAGATTCTATAAGGGCTAGTACACTATAATTACTAACCTAAAGGAGCGTGTTTTTATGTCACGTAAACGTCGAACTTTTACAGCCGATTTTAAACTTCAAATGGTGAAGCTATATGAAAATGGTAAATCTCGTGCAGATATTGTGAGAGAGTACGATATTACACCATCTGCACTGGATCGTTGGATTAAAAACCATCAAGAGACTGGTTCATTTAAGGCAGAAGATAACCGTTCACAGGAAGAAAATGAACTAGTAGAGCTACGTAAAGAAGTACAACGACTGCGAATGGAGAACGATATCTTAAAGCAAGCAGCGCTGATCATGGGACGAAAATAGATATGATTCGTCACAACGCTCACAAATATTCGGTATCAGCAGATGTTTTTTGTGCGAAAGCGAAGCGGCAGCAACAATGTGCGACGTCCTGCAAATTCCAAGAAGTTCATATTACTACCACTTAAAAATACGCGAAGACGATAAACGACAAGCACAAGAAGCTGATTTATAAGGGGCTATTTATGTCATCTTCAAAAAGGACTTCGTAACCACCTGATAAAGGAAGAAAAAGTATGTAAATTAATTAGTTGATAATCAATTTTTTCAACTTCTAAAAGTTCAAAATATAGCTTCAGATGATATGCATAGGATTTTATGGTATTTTCTGCTCTCCCTATATTTGAAAGATATTTCAGATATTTCAATGCTGGAATAACTAGTTCTCCCTCTCGATTTAGTAGCATATATCTTTTGCCCTCGTCTTAGCCAATTTCTATTACCTTCATTTTCTTCCTCCGTTTCATTAAAAACTAAAAGAACTATAAAAATCACATCCATATATAGTATTTAACCATAAAAAAAGAACAGTAAGCTAACGTAGAAAACGTTAACTACTGCTCGTAATTATAGGCTATATAAAATGGTCGCTATAAGCTGTTCTACGCTTATAGTTTCTATACTTGCATTGTCATTTACTTTTTCACAAAAAAAGTAAACCGCCTCTGCCTCGCAAGCTGTGAGTAGGTTTACTTCTTCTCATTGCAAATCGCCTTTGAAGCGATTCGTCTTATTTATTTTATACACATCTTCACTTTGAATTATAACACGGCGAAGATTTATACTCAATTAAGAAGAATAGACATTTTTAAATAAGTTGAAGTTTCTGCATTCTTAATTAGATAAAATACAGAATGACTTGAATCATCGAAATGTAATGATTTAGGGATTTTACCTAAAAAATTTTTGTTGGGTGAAGGACCTGATTTTGTAAAAATTATATCTTTCAGCATAGTCAATTTTACGCGAAATCGTTTATAATATAGCTATTCATAAAAGAAAGTAGTGAATTAATATGGCAACAGGCACACATATAGTCGAAGTACCCGTAGGAATTGATCACGTATGGGATTTCGTCAGCGATATGGAAAAATGGGCAAAACTTGTCCCAGGTTATAGCGCACATGAAATGATTGATGACAAACATTCAACATGGACTTTTAAAGGAAATGTTGGGGTTCTGAAAAAAACAGTTCAAGTTGAAATTACTATTTTAGAATGGGCAGCCCCTAGTAAAGTAACATTTGAATTAAAAGGTCTTTCTGATAATTTTACAGGAAACGGATATTTCCTTGCTGAAAGCATCGATGCAGAAAATACAAAAATGACAGGCTTTTTAGAAGTGGTAGCGGGTGGATTAGCAGGTCCAGTGTTAAATCCAATCTTTAAGCCAATTGTACCAAAAGCAACACAAATGCTAACAGATCGTGTAGCAAATAAAATTAAATTGGTACATGTATAATTTCATTTATTAGTAAAATGGCATACTAGGATTTTTTCCTAGTATGCCATTTTTGGGGAAAAGCAAGAATCATTTTTCTTTCTGTCTCAATTTTTCAATAGCATACCGAACTCTCTTGCTTCATATGATGCAAGGGGAGGGATTATTATCGAACACAAAACTTGGAATATGCGTGAAACTTTCTGTTTTCCTGGATACGGCTGCCCAACAGAAATAGCAGCTGTGCAAATTAAGCCACAGTGGCAGACAATGCAATTAGAAGATTCATTGCGATTAATGGGTATTTATCACATTACAGCACATGTTCGCTTTGATTTCCAAGATATGCAGGCTTTTAATGATAAAGAAGAATTAATAAAAATTGATGCGCTCGATATTCAAGGAGATACTGGTTATTTTGAATATGCAGTCCCATTACATGTAGATTTACCTAAAGATTCAGCTCTTGAGGACTTAATGGTAAAAGATGTTCGACCAACACTTACTAACCAAATGTGTCAGCTTGAATGGACTGTTACAAGTATTTTTAATGAGCAAGAACTGGTCTTAGAAAATGCTTCTGCTTTCGACCAACAATCGACTACTGTTAAAGCTGAAAAAGCAATGTTTGTAGAAGAAACAGCACCGCTAAAGCAACATGCAACTGTTTTAGCCCCAATAGAAGAGCAGGCTGTAGTGAATGTTGCTTCAGCAAAGCTTGATAAACTTGAAGCGAGTGAACAAAAAACTGTATTAAGAGAATCTTCAAGTCATATTGTGGTTCGTGAGTCCAGTTCATGGCAGGAAGTACCTTCGATGATCTGGGATTTAGAAGAAGGCTATACACCGCTAAAAGTTCGTGTTTCAAATGATATCATTTAAGAGTAAATAGCATAGAAGTATTAGGAGCAATAAAAAGATGAAGTCTCCAGATGTTGGTACAATGATTACTCGTATAAATTGAAATGCACAAATTGGCACAATTATTGTTCTACAATAAAAGCGGAATTGTCTAAGCCAAGGTGGTAAAAAACAGGGATTATATTTACGTCGTCGCATTTAAATATCACTTCCTTTTCTATTTACTTTATTGTGAACACTAAAAATGACTAAATCACTTGAAAGATTGCACGATTTTGCGGTACAATGTGTAAAAATATTGATATAGATGCTATGACAGGGAAGAGTAAATTATTCGTACATTTTCAGAGAGGAAACGGTAGCTGAAAAGTTTCTATTTGTGCCTAATTGAACGTAGCCCTCGAGCAGCTTTAGTGAACTAACAGTAGTTAAAGCCGGTTAAACACCGTTACCGAATTAAGAGCCAGTAGTAAAAAGGCTTAAGTAGTGCTATTTCTATTCATAACACTTACTTTCCTCTGCTGGAATTAAAGGTGGTACCGCGAACTAAAACTCCTTCGTCCTTTTTGACGTTAGGAGTTTTTTTATTTTCAATTAATCTTCAGATGAATGTCTTTTGAACATGCGTCATGGAATAGTTGAAGCTTTTCGATGTTTGCACAAGATAACACACAACAGGAGGATTCAAAATGACAGAAAACATTTCAATGCCAACTAAATATGATCCACAGTCCATTGAAGCTGGTCGCTATGAATGGTGGTTACAAGGGAAGTTTTTCGAGGCACAGCCAGAAAGTGGAAAAAAACCCTATTCAATCGTTATTCCACCACCGAACGTAACAGGTAAATTACACCTAGGTCATGCTTGGGATACGACATTACAAGATATTTTAACGCGTATGAAACGTATGCAAGGATACGATGCGCTTTGGCTACCTGGTATGGACCATGCAGGTATCGCAACACAAGCAAAAGTTGAAGCAAAACTACGAGAGGATAATATTACACGTTATGATTTAGGCCGTGAAAAATTCCTCGAAAAAACATGGGAGTGGAAAGAAGAATATGCTAATCATATTCGTGATCAATGGGCAAAGCTTGGTCTTGGATTAGACTACTCGCGTGAGCGCTTCACTCTTGATAAAGGTCTTTCAGATGCTGTTAAAACGGTTTTTGTTGAATTATATGAAAAGGGCTTAATCTATCGTGGTGAACGTATTATTAACTGGGACCCTGCAGCGAAAACAGCTTTATCAGATATTGAAGTTATCTATCAAGATGTTCAAGGTGCGTTCTACCATATGAAATATCCACTAGCAGATGGCTCAGGGCATGTGGAAGTTGCCACGACACGTCCTGAAACGATGCTTGGTGACTCAGGAGTAGCTGTTCATCCAAATGATGAGCGTTATAAGCATCTAATCGGTAAAACCGTTATTTTACCAATCGTTGGTCGTGAAATTCCTATTGTAGCCGATGATTACGTAGATATGGAATTTGGTACTGGGGTAGTAAAAATGACACCAGCCCATGATCCGAACGACTTTGAGGTTGGAAATCGTCACAATTTAGAGCGCATTCTTGTAATGAATGAAGATGGCACAATGAATGAGCTTGCTGGTAAATATAACGGTATGGATCGTTTTGAATGCCGTAAGCAAATTGTTGCTGATTTACAAGAAGCAGGTGTGTTAATTCGAATCGAAGAGCATATGCATTCAGTGGGACATTCTGAACGTTCTGGTGCCGTTGTAGAGCCGTACCTATCAGCGCAATGGTTCGTTAAAATGCAAACACTTGCTGATGCTTCACTAGAGCTTCAAAAGGATGAAGAAGGTAAAGTAAACTTTGTACCAGCTCGTTTTGAAAACACATACTCTCGCTGGATGGAAAATATTCGTGATTGGTGTATCTCTCGTCAATTATGGTGGGGCCATCAAATTCCAGCTTGGTATCATAATGAAACAGGTGAAATATACGTAGGTAAAGAAGCACCAACTGATGTAGAAAATTGGACTCAAGATGAAGATGTTTTAGATACATGGTTTTCTTCTGCGCTTTGGCCATTCTCAACAATGGGCTGGCCAGACGAGACAAATGAAGAATATAAACGTTACTACCCAACAAGTACATTAGTAACTGGCTATGATATTATTTTCTTCTGGGTATCTCGCATGATTTTCCAAGGTCTTGAGTTTACAGATCAGCGTCCATTCAAAGATGTGTTAATTCACGGCTTAGTACGTGATGGTGAAGGACGTAAAATGAGTAAATCGCTTGGCAATGGTGTTGATCCGATGGATGTTATTGAGAAATACGGTGCTGATTCTTTACGTTACTTCTTAGCAACTGGATCATCTCCTGGTCAGGATTTACGTTATACTACAGAAAAGGTTGAAGCGGTTTGGAACTTTGCGAATAAGATTTGGAATGCCTCTCGTTTTGCGCTTATGAATATGGATGGTATGACATATGAAGAAATCGACTTAACTGGTGAAAAGTCAGTTGCCGATAAATGGATTCTAACTCGCTTAAATGAAACAATTGAGCGTGTAACATCCTTGGCAGAACGCTACGAATTTGGTGAAGTGGGTCGTGAGCTTTATAATTTCATTTGGGATGATTTCTGTTCATGGTATATTGAAATGGCTAAATTACCTTTATATGGTGATGATGAAACAGCTAAGAAAACAACTCGTTCTATTTTAGCTTACGTATTAGATCAAACAATGCGTTTATTACACCCATTCATGCCATTCATTACAGAAGAAATTTGGCAACACCTACCACATGAAGGTGAATCTATTACTGTGGCAGCATGGCCAACTGTACGTATGGATCTTCAATTTGCTGAAGAAGCAGATAACATGAAGCTCCTAATGGATATTATACGTTCAGTTCGTAATATTCGTGCGGAAGTTAATACACCAATGAGCAAAAAAGTACCTTTATTTATCTCAGCAAGAGATGCAGCAACTGTAGCTGTCCTTGATGCAAATAAAGCGTATTTAGAAAAATTCTGTAATCCAGAATCATTAACGATTGGTGAAGGCTTAGAGGCTCCAGGTCAATCAATGACAGCTGTGGTAACTGGTGCAGAGCTATTCCTACCACTTGTTGGGCTTATTAATATAGAAGAAGAGGTTGCTCGCCTTGAAAAAGAATTAGAAAAATGGGCAAAAGAAGTGAAACTTGTATCTGGTAAATTATCGAATGAGAAATTCGTGTCAAAAGCTCCTGAAGCATTAGTGAATGCAGAACGTGAAAAATTAGCTGACTATGAGAGTAAACATGCGGCTGTATTAAAACGTTTAGAAGAGTTGAAAAATATGTAAGAAAGAAACAGTGGATGGCAATAAAGTCATTCACTGTTTTTCTTTTTATGGAGCTAAAGATATGTATTGTATTAGGGAAAAATGTATAGTAATATTTTAAATAATTAGTATAATAGGTGAAGTATCTATTATCGTGTTATGGGTATAAAAAACTAGTAAGTTATGCAAATGTTATTTAATTTATGACTGTTCATTGGAATGGTCTTTTTTAGGGTGGTAAATTGAATGGAGGCAAAGTATGGCAGGAAATATTACTACAATTATTACAAAAATCAATAAGGCTTGTGATGATTTAGATTTTGTTAGTGCAAGAGTATTGATTGAGACAAATCTTCTGAAATTATCAGAGGCAAAACAGTATCGTTTATTGAATTCAAATGGTCGCGTACTTATAAAACATGTACTAGCAAATAGTAAGGAAGAGACATCAGAAAATAAATTAACAAGAAACGACTTATTAACTATAAAAAAAATTAATGAGTATTGCTCGAATTTTGATATTTCTATGCTAAAAAGGACTTTAAAAAGCTCCTTTGATTTAGTGCAAAGAGATGATATCCTTCCATTGTTAAACAATGATGCTAAAATTATATTAGATAATATGGGAGCCCTACTTGATGTACACCAGCATCAATAACTCGATACGAAATTGCTTAAAAACACACAGAACCTCACTTATTCAAGTGCCTTTCTGTGTGTTTTTAATGTTGATAAAAGAGTGGTTAGCTGGGAGGAGCATTTTTTACGAAATGTATGCGCATTAGGCAGTACTTGTACTAAAATAGAGATATTGTAGTAAGAGGGAGTGTTTCTTTTGTTTAAAACAATGAAAGAGTGTACAGATTTTATTTTTACATTAAAAGCAGTTGACCATAAACGTGCTCCGCTTGTCCTGATGCGAGAGGTGCTTACGCTTTTAGAGAATCCACAGGACAAATTTCGCGCTATTCATTTGGCAGGCTCAAATGGGAAGGGCTCCACTGTAAATGCGTTAAGAGAAATTATACAACATGCTGGCTATAAGGTGGGTGCTTTTACTTCACCACATTTAGAGCGAGTGAATGAACGCATGACGATTAATGGCATTCCGATTGCGGATAAGGATTTTTTACTTTATATGAATAGAATAGCCGAGCAGATTCATTTACATTATAAAGGTGAGTTTCCAAGCTTTTTTGAAGTTATCACATTAATAATGTTCCTATATTTTGCAGATCAGGCTGTAGACATTGCCCTTGTTGAAACAGGACTTGGAGGACGCTTAGATGCTACAAATGTCATTACACCTGAGCTTTCAATTATTACTACCATTTCATTAGAGCACACTGCTTTTTTAGGCGATACTTTATCGAAAGTAGCATTTGAAAAGGCAGGGATCATTAAAGAGGGTATACCGGTTATAGTGGGCGTTAAAAATGAAGAGGCTCTTTCAGTTATTCAGCAAGTTGCAGAAGAACGTCATGCACCATGCTTTGTGTTAGGGAAGGATTTTAATGTTGCAAAAAAAATGCAAGGTACTAATTTGCAGCATTTTCACTACAAAAAAGCAAATACTGAGATGAAAGATGTTCCGTTAAAGATGGCAGGATCTCATCAGGTCAATAATGCGAGCCTTGCCATCACTGCTATCTTAACATTAAGAGAGAAGCAAGTATTTAACATTTCTGACGAGTCAATACGTCAGGCCTTGGCAAATGCTCAGTGGGCAGGTCGTTTTGAGCAATTGCAAAGCAATATTGTATTAGACGGTGCCCATAATTCTGAAGGCACAGCTGCGCTTATTCAAACCCTTAAAGAGGTTTATCCAAATCAAAACTATCGCTTTATTTATGCCGCCTTATCAGATAAAGATCATGCGAATAGTATTGCCTTGATGGATCAAATAGCTGCATCCATATCTTTTACAAAAATAGATTTACCCAATGCCATGCCTGCTGAAAAATTAGCAAGTCTCTCTACGAATAGGGTGAAGGATTTTCATAGTGATTGGAAGGAAATGGTGCGAAAAGTGTTACATCAAAGAGATGAGAAGGACATTGTAATTATTACAGGTTCACTGTATTTTATTGCTGAAGTACGACAATGGCTTCAGGAGGGAGAACGATGATTCCTAATTTGAATCGGTATAAAGAAAAATGGAACGTTAAGAGTGATGATATTATTAAACCTGGTCTTGCTGCCATTGAGGAAGCATTAGTGCGAGTTGGTCATCCAGAAAACGGATTGCAAGTTGTCCATTTAGCAGGGACGAATGGTAAAGGCTCAACGCTTACATTTCTTGAGTCGTTAGCGAAGGAGCATGGCCTACGTGTAGGTAAATTTATGTCCCCCTGCATTGTCGATGTCCATGACCAAATTCAAGTGGAGGGTCAAGCAATTACTGGAGCAGAGATGGACCAATTATTCCAACAAATGCAGGCAGCTGGACTTAGTGAAAAATTAACGGACTTTGAACTCTTGACAGTTGCAGCATTTTTACATTTTGCTGCTAGTGATGTCGATATCGCTCTCATTGAAGCAGGGATGGGAGGCTTACTTGATAGCACAAATGTAGTGACACCGATTGTATCAATTATTCCAAGTATTGCTTTAGAACATACAAAATTTTTAGGTAATACCATTGAAAGCATCACCCATCATAAAGCTGGCATCATAAAACCATATAAACCTGTCATTATCGGTGATTTACCACAGGAGGCAAAGGATATTATCTATAAGGAGGCTCGAGAAAAACAGTCAGCTGTCTTCGAACTTAACCAGCAATTTTCTGTTGGACAAGAAAAGGATGGAGAGACATATGAATATGATAAACAGAGCTTCCATCTATCAAAGCTAACTCGGACGATGAAGGGAGCACATCAGGCAAATAATATGGCTTTAGCTATAACAGCCTTTCTTGAAGTGGCAACTGCACTTAATATAAAGGTAATTAAAAGCGCATTTCAAAAGGGAGTGAAAGAGGCAACCATTTTAGGGCGCTTTGAAGAAATTTTGCCTCATGTAATTTTAGACGGTGCCCATAATCCAGCGAGTGTTGAAAAATTAATTGAAACGATAAAAAGTGAATTTCCCGATGAACAAATTGCTTTGGTAATTGGCATACTTGCAGATAAAGATGTTCCACAAATATTGCAGCTTTTTGAGCAGATAAGTGATCATTTTTATTTTGTTGATTTTAATAACTCTCGTGCAATGGGTGCTCAGAAGATGCTAGAACTATCTGGCGCACCCTATAAAGAAGTTTTAGTGGACTATGCCTCATTTTTACAACATCAGTCTGAAAGAAAGCTAAGGACGATTGTAACAGGATCTTTATATTTATTAACAGAAGTACGGAATAGATTAAAAAGTATTTAGTAGTTTCAGTACCCATTTTTTATGGGTACTGATTTCACTTTATGGGTTAGAAGATGATGAAATAATGTCAGAAAAGCACCAGAAATCAACATTACTAAAAATTGATTTCATACTTAAGCAGTATAAAATTCCAAGCAAATATTTTTAGCTAGATTTATTCTTCATCGCTCGCTCACCTATTTTTTCTAGGATAGTTTCCCAATATTTTTTCATTTCTTCTCTAACATACTGATCTGATAGCTTTTCTTGATGAAAGCTAATCGTTGTTTTATTGTCTGCTTTTGATAGAATGCGAATTTGAACTGTTGATGGGCGCTCCCATCCTTCCTTTTGCCATGTCAGACGAAGCTGCTGTAGCGGTTTAACAATCCGAATTTCTCCTGACCCCAAAGTGGTCGTATAAGTCTGACCTGGAATAAGAGAAATACCAGTGCTTTCCCCCAGCCATAGATTTAATCCATCTGATGAAGTGAGAAGGCTCCAAGCATCCTCCTGAGAGATAGAAAATGATCTTCTTACACCAACTTGAAAGCCAACTGCTTTTGTTTGCCCAATAATTCTATCGTTAGTCATCCTAGTTTCACTCCAATAGTGTTTATTTTGTCTATAAATTGTTATTCAATTTCTCTGTCATGATTTCCTTTTCTATTTAGTAAAATAGAGTGTTTTTGAGGACGAAAATAGTTGGTTTTTAAGGCGTATCTTCTTTAAAACTACTACATCAAAATGTAGTAAATTAGCATTTACAGCTACTTTTTTACATATACTTATATCAAATTGTCGTTGAAAGCAGACCGAGAAGTTAGAGGAAGAGGTGATGGGTGCATGAAAATTGTCAGTCAGGTGATGAAAAAACAAATATTTAGAGCAATGCTAATTGGAGGAATAGTCGGGCTTTTTGGTGTAGCAATTTTTCTAGGTATTCTTCAGGCAAGTACTCAATTATCTTTAAAAAATGATAGTAACGAGGTAGCAAGCAGCAATAATAAAGATACAGACACGGAAACAATTCCGACAGCGGGAGGTGCCACAAAGTCATCCATGTTTTTTGCGAGTCAAGCAGGGGTTTATTCAAATTATGAAAGTGCCAGCTCCTTTGTCTCCGAGCACCCTTCATTAAAAGAAAGTGCTATTGTTGAAGTGGATGGAAAATTTTATATTTGGACGAGCATGGTAACAGATGAAAGCCAGCTAACCTTTTTAGAAGATCCTGCTACTTTTAAAAAAGCATTTAATGTAAGCAGTGACAGCTGTAAGGAGGCAACTATTGCAGAGCTGCCATCCGTGCTAGCTGATAAAAATGCAACAAAATTAAATTTTAAGGAAAATTCAAAGGATTCTACACTTCCTGCTGATTGGCAATCGATTGGAGCGGCAGCCTCTTCTATTTCTAATGATGTCAGCATTATTCGCCTACAGGTTTTTGCCCATTACAAATCGAAAAATGCCTGTCTTCAAGTAAAATTTTAGTATGAAATCGGCATTATCTTGATTATTAGAAAATTTTCAAATACCAATTTCTTCGTTATGATAGCTAATAAGGAGGAATGGTTAAGTCATGTTTAAAACAAATCATAACCTTGTGCTTGCTTCTGCTTCACCAAGACGAAAAGAATTACTAGCTATGTTATCACTTCCTTTTGACATAATTACGAGTGAAGTAGAAGAGACAAGTGTTCAGGCAACAACGATGCGCGATTATGTGAAAGGTGTAGCTCTATTGAAAGCACGGGATGTCGCAAAAAAGGTTCCAAGTGCAACTATCATTGGTGCAGATACGATTGTTGTTTTTGATGAAGAGCTACTGCATAAACCAAAAACCCGTGAGGAAGCAATTTCCCATTTAATTCGTTTATCAGGCAAACATCATGCGGTCATGACAGCTGTTGCCATAATCGAACCTAATGGTAATGAAACCGTGTTTGTTGAAGAAACTACCGTTGTCTTTCATCATTTATCACAGGAGCTAATCGAAGTATATGTAGATTCGGGAGATCCATTTGACAAAGCAGGTGGTTATGGCATTCAAACGGCTGGAACCCTTTTAGTGAAGAGAATTGAAGGAGATTATAACAATGTTGTCGGTTTACCACTTGCGACGTTGTTTACGCAAATGGTAGCACTCGATATAATCCAATTTGCGAAGGAGTGAGGCTTTATTGCCGAATGATGTTTTACTTAGTATGATGATACGAGACGTGAATATTGAAGATCGTCCACGTGAGAGATTATTGCGGCAAGGTGCGATGAGTTTATCGAATCAGGAACTACTAGCTATTTTACTTCGGACAGGCACTAAAGAGGAGTCTGTTCTTGTTCTAGCAAATCGTGTATTAAGTGTATTTGAGCGTTTACACCATTTAAAGCATGCAACTATTGAAGAAATGGTTGCAATTAAAGGAATAGGCGAAGTGAAAGCTATTCAACTATTGGCAGCCATTGAGCTCGGTAGGCGTCTTGCCCAGAAACAAAGTGAAGAAAAGTATACGATTCGATCCCCGCAGGATGCTGCTGCCTATTTAATGCCCGATATGACCTCCCTAAGCCAGGAACATTTCGTTACTCTTTTCTTAAATGTAAAAAATCAAATTATTCATAAGCAAACGATTTTTATAGGTAGCTTAAATGCTTCAATTGTCCATCCAAGAGAAATTTTTCGCGAGGCTGTTAAAAGATCCGCAGCTTCTATAATTTGTGCACATAATCATCCCAGCGGAGTACCAACGCCTAGTACGGAGGATATTGAAGTGACAAAAAGACTAATAGAAGCCGGTTATATTATGGGCATTGAATTAATTGACCATGTCATTATAGGCGATCATCAGTTTATAAGTTTAAAAGAAAAAGGTTATTTTTAACTCTGCATTTATTGCAGAGTTTTTAATGTATTTATTAGTTTACATAAAATGATACCCATGGATGATGAGTCTTTTGTATTAAAAATAAATAATTTGTATTTTTTTGCGATATACTTGCAAAAGCAAGCGAACCTTTTTTTAGATAATACGTTATTGTATTCGTAGAAATATCTATCATATTCACAAAAATTGGTAGCCAAATACACGTTGTCTTATAACCATAAAAATTATATTCTAATCTATACGTACTATTTTAAGTTTACGAGGGAATTAAAATAGTATCTTTTCCGCAAGAAGAGGCATGTGGCACTACAAATTCTTGCGTTTTTCCGTTATAATGAAAGGTATGATTTTATCTTCATTCAGCAGAAGACTCTCACCTCTATAGGTGGTGAGAACAATAAGCATGTCATTTTTTCAGTGCGTGTTAAACACTAGCTGGATGAAGGTAAAGCCTCTGAATGCAAATACAGACAGAGGTATAATGGATGTCAACGAAAGTATGGCTTAAATAGAAAGGGAGTACACAATTTGTTTGGACTAGGAAGCAAAGATGTCGGGATTGACCTCGGCACAGCGAATACATTAGTGTTTATTAAAGGAAAGGGCATCGTTTTACGAGAGCCTTCAGTCGTAGCAAAAAATACAAAAACAGGAGACATCGTTGCGGTTGGTAATGATGCGAAAAATATGATTGGTCGTACACCTGGCTCAATCGTAGCAATCCGTCCAATGAAAGACGGCGTTATTGCTGATTTTGATATAACTACAGCAATGATTGAATACTATTTAAAAGAAGCGTCGAAAAATTCTGGTGGCAATTGGAAGAAGCCAAATGTCATGATATGTGTGCCTTATGGGATTACATCTGTTGAGCAACGTGCCGTTATCGATGCTGCTCGTCAAGCAGGTGCTAAGGAAGCTTTTACAATTGAAGAGCCATTTGCAGCAGCTATCGGTTCGAACTTACCAGTTTGGGATCCTACAGGGTCAATGGTTGTAGATATCGGTGGTGGTACAACAGAAGTTGCAGTTATTTCATTAGGTGGTATTGTAACAAGTGAATCTGTCCGTGTTGGTGGGGATGCGATGGATCAATCTATTATTTCGTATATTCGTAAATCCTATAACCTAACAATTGGTGAGCGTACTGCGGAAGCTGTAAAGATGGAAATTGGCACAGCATTAGCAGAAGGTTCAGAAGAAAAAATGGATATTCGAGGACGAGATTTGCTAACCGGTTTACCAAAAACAATTGAAATTTCATCTAAGGAAATTTCTGAGTCTTTACGTGAAGCAGTATCATCAATTATTGATGGTGTTCGAAAAACATTAGAGCAAACACCTCCTGAATTATCCGCAGACGTAATGGAACGCGGCATAGTGCTGACAGGCGGGGGTGCGCTTTTAACGAATTTAGACAAAGTGATTAGCCAAGAAACAAATATGCCAGTCTTTATTGCGGAAGATCCGCTCGACTGTGTAGCTATTGGTACAGGTAAGGCGCTAGACCATATTGATTTAATTCGTCAACAACAAGTTAAAGGGTAAGGAGGTTTAGGCAATGCCACATTTTTTTTTCAATAAGAAAGTAATTTTGCTGCTTGTGGGCATGGTTTTTCTTGTGGCATTGATTAGCTTCTCATTACGTGATCGGACGAACGCAACTCTACCAGAGCAAATTATTAAAGATACTGTCGGCGTCGCACAATCTATTGTTGCGAAGCCGGCGAACTATATTTCAGGTATTTTTAATAAAATTGACTCCCTCTTAAACACGTACGAAGAAAATAAACGTTTAAAAGCACGCTTAGAAGATTTTGCGGTTGTACAAGCTGAAGCAGCGGATTTAAAATTAGATAACAAAAAGTTACAAGAGCTTATTGATAAATCAGAGAGCTTAAAAGATTATAATCCAATTCATGCAACAGTTATTGCTAGAAATCCAGACCAATGGGAAGAAAAAATTATTTTAAATAAAGGATCTTCACATGGTGTAGAAAAAAATATGGCAGTTATGACGGCGAAAGGTTTAGTCGGTAAAATCATTTTAGTGACTCCTTTCACATCTGAGGTAGAGCTTTTATATACAAATAATCCAAACTATCGTGTTTCGGCGATGGTATTAGGAGATAAAGAAGCATACGGTTTAATCGAGGGCTTTGATAAAGAACGTAATGAACTCATTTTGAAGCGAATCGATTCTAGCTTAACAGTTAAGAAAGGCCAGCAAGTGGTTTCTTCAGGTCTTGGCGGTATTTTCCCAAAAGGAGTGCCAATCGGAGAAATTACGGAAGTAAGTACAGATGATTTTGGCTTAACAAAAATGGCCTATGTAAAACCATCTGCAGATTTTTCAATTTTAGACCATGTTGTGATTGCAAATCGCACATCGACCGTTATTGATGGGTTGGATGGTAATGCAACCAATAAGGATTTAACAAACCCACCAGAGGTGAATGAAGAGGAGGAAAAATAATGGTTCGATTTCTCATCCCCTCTGTAGCGGTTTTACTATTTTTGCTAGAACCAGAGTTTGCGATGCTTTCACCAATTGAAGTGAAAGGGCATATCTATTATTTAGTTCCACGATTTTTAATCTTATATTTAATTTTTATATCCATCTATTACAGCCGTCAGCGTGCGGTAATGTATGGACTTTTTTTTGGTGTCTTGTATGATGTGTTTTACATTGATATTATTGGATTATATTCAGTACTATATCCGCTTATTTGTTTTTTAGCAGGGTCTATCGTGAAAGTGATTCATCAGCACTTAGTTGTGACAACATCCATCTCAGTTATTTTAGTAGCTATTTTAGAATTTATACTCTATCAATTTTTCTATCTTATCGACTTTACAGCAATCCCATTATCAGAATTCTTACGTTCACGACTACTTCCAACAATCATTGCAAATGCTTTATTTTTAATGATGCTTGGTTGGGCTTTCAAATATTTAATAAATGCGCGTGTCTTACAGAGAGCACGTGAAGTTTCTTAACAAAGAGCAACGTGAGGTGAGAGGCATTCATGAAAAAACAGTTAGTGAATATGAAGGGAACAAAGGATGGTTTTGTTCTTCGTTTAGATGATCAATGTGCATATGTCGATTTAGTAGAAGAATTAAAGAAAAAGGTTTCAGAAAGCGGTATCGATGGCAAAGTGAATGTCCAATTAGATTTAGGCTATCGATACTGTTCAGAAGAACAAATGAATGAGCTAATTAAAATTGTGCAGGAAACAGAGCAACTTATCGTTTCAAAAGTGCAAAGTGAAGTACTGACTATCCAAGAAAGCAACCAGAAAATGATTGAAAGTCAACAAGATACATATATAGGCGTGGTCAGATCGGGACAAATTGTGCGTTCGGCTGGTGATATTATCGTTGTTGGAAATGTCAACCCAAATGGACGTGTGGAAGCTGGTGGTAATGTGTATGTTCTAGGTAGACTTAAAGGCATTGTACATGCTGGTCTTCATGGTAATAAGGAAGCAATTATTGCAGCATCCCGCTTTGAGGCAACACATATCATGATTGCTGATCAGGTTCAAGCAATGTCAGACGAACATGTAAAAGCGATTAATCAGGCAGAGATGACATGTGCATTTATCGGCTACGATGGGTGTATTACGTACGATCAAATCCATGTGTTAAAAAATATTCGACCATTGTTAAATGTGTCTAAGGGAGGAAGCTAGTGTGGGAGAAGCGATCGTCATAACTTCAGGTAAAGGCGGTGTCGGAAAAACAACGACAACGGCTAACCTTGGGACTGCATTGGCTCTACAAGGTAAAAAAGTATGTTTGGTAGATACTGATATTGGCCTACGTAATTTGGATGTAATATTAGGTCTTGAGAATCGGATTATTTATGATTTAGTTGATGTTGTTGAAGGACGTTGTAAAATTCATCAAGCACTCATAAAAGATAAACGGGTAGATGAGAAACTATTTTTATTACCTGCTGCTCAAACGACAGATAAAAATTCCGTTAATCCTGAGCAAATGAAGAGCTTAATAGAAGAGTTAAAAAGAGATTATGATTATGTATTAATAGACTGTCCTGCTGGTATTGAGCAAGGTTACCGTAATGCTGTTGCAGGTGCAGAGCATGCAATCGTCGTAACGACACCAGAAATCTCTGCCGTGCGTGATGCGGATCGCATTATTGGCTTGCTTGAGCAGGAAGAAATTACAGCACCTAAGCTCATTATAAATCGTATTCGTCAGCATATGATGAAAAACGGGGATACACTTGATGTAAATGAGATAACAACACATTTGTCAATCGACTTATTAGGTATAATTGTAGATAATGAAGATGTTATTTCATCATCAAATAAAGGCGAGCCAATTGTTATGAACCCTGCCAATAAGGCATCCTTAGGCTATCGTAATATTGCTCGTCGAATACTTGGTGAATCCGTACCGCTTATGGCGATTGAAAATGAAAATAGGGGTGTATTTTCAAAACTGAAAGCGTTATTTTCGAGATAAACCTTCGAGTCTTTTCGTGCATTTGTACGAGAAGGCTTTTTTTGTTGGTTTAATGGAGAGAAGAGCCAAAGTGATGAATAGAAACACTGAAATGATAGAACCCTCACTATCAGGATATTTGAATTGTTCAAAAATTTTTTTGCATGAATGGACATGCAATCACATATAGTGTGAAAAAAGGATGAGGGCTTGTTTAAAAAATGGAAATGGTTGGTCACAATCTTACTTGTGGCAGGAATTATGCTAGTGATTCGTCTAGAAGATCAAGGAGTGTTGGATACACCTGTGCGAAAGCTTGTGACAACATCTGAGGATTTAACTTATTTAAGCGAGCTTGGACAAAGCTGGTTAAACAAAGAGGATGAAGCCATTTTAGTATCGAGTGATGTTGGGCAAGCTGAACTTTTAGCGTTTGCAAATGCTCAAGTTTTTAAGGAAGGCTTTTTATTGCAGTATGATATAGGTTTACCTATCTATGCTGGACAGAATGGTTTAGTTGTTTTTACAGGTCATACAAAATACACAGGTAAAACGATGACGATTACCTACGATGATGGCACAACAGTTTCCTATGGTATGCTGGATAGTTTAGCACAGCTACCGTATACAACGGTGCAGGCAAATGATTTAATCGGGATGAAAGAGGCTGGACAACTCTATCTATCAATTGAAAAAGGTAAAACACATTATAATTTAGAGCAGATTGTGCAGTGGCTGGAATCAACAACAACAGATGAGAATTAAATTACATCTTCTATGTATCCCTCTCGTATTGTTAATGATTTTTAGTGGCCAAATTGCGTACTATGCTATTATTTTAACTTCCTTACTTTGGCATGAGGCTGGACATCTACTAGCCGCAACGCTTTGTGGCGTTAAGGTAAAATCATGCGTTATTACACCATATGGAGGGGAAATCAAATTTGAGAATCCAGCGGTTGTGCCAGCATCGTCACTCCTATGGATTGCCCTAGGGGGACCAATCGCTACAATAATAGGGATTGGCCTCGCTTTTTTTATGCCCGAGCTTCTTGCCAATAAGCTTATCAATGTTCAGCTTGTCCTTTTAGCTATTAATTTATTACCGATTATTCCGCTTGATGGTGGTCGAATTCTTATGGCATGTTTGTTTTTATTTTATCCAAGTGTTCGTACGCTTGAATATTACTATTGGCTTTCTCTCATAATAACATCCATCATATTTATTTTAACGTTAATTAATCTACCGAATTCTATTTTTATAGCAATTCTTTGTTTATTTATTTGGCTTCAAGCAATTAAAGAATGGAACTATCGAAAATATAGCTTAGCATTTGAGAAATATGTGATGAATAGATTGACTTAAAAAAAAGCATGTGGTAATATTTTAATGTTATTGTTTGTAGCACCTGTGCTACTACAACCGCTCTGGAAAGGTTTAAGTATCTTTGATCACCTTTATATACAGGCGAGTCTGAGTCTAAGAGGAGGTGCAGTAAAATGTACGCAATTATTGAAACTGGTGGTAAACAAATCAAAGTAGAAGCTGGTCAAGAAATCTATGTTGAAAAATTAGGTGTAGAAGCTGACGAGGTTGTAACTTTTGATAAAGTATTATTCGTTGGTGGCGAAAACGTTAAAGTTGGCGCTCCATTCGTAGAAGGCGCTACTGTAACAGCTAAAGCTGTGAAAGAAGGCCGTGCGAAAAAAATCGTTGTTTTCAAAATGAAAGCTAAAAAGAACTACCGTCGTAAACAAGGTCACCGTCAACCTTACACAAAATTAGTTGTTGAAACAATCAACGCTTAATTGTGAGGTGTAACGAATGATACAAGTTACGATTCATCACAATGAAAATAGACATGTGTCAGCATTTGAATTTTCAGGACATGCTGAATACGATGAATCTGGTAAGGATTTAGTATGTGCAGGGGCATCTACAATTGCCATTGGTACAGTAAATGCTATTTATGCGCTATTACAAATCCAGCCAGAAGTCGAACAAGCTGCTGAAGGTGGAGGCTATCTTAAGGTAGATTTACCATCAGATTTAGAGCCTGAGATTGATGCAAAACTACAGTTAATTGTCCAAGTTATGACTGCCCAAGTGTATTCAATGGTGCAAAACTATGGACAATACATCCAAATCAACTACAACCAAGTAGGAGGTGGAACACGATGAAATTATTATTAGCATTAGACCTTCAACTTTTCGCATCGAAAAAAGGGGTAGGTTCTACTAAAAACGGACGTGACTCTGAGTCTAAACGCCTTGGTGCTAAACGTGCTGATGGCCAATTCGTAACTGGTGGTTCAATTCTTTACCGTCAACGCGGTACAAAAATTTACCCAGGTACTAACGTAGGTCGCGGTGGTGACGATACACTATTTGCTAAAGTTGATGGCGTTGTTAAATTCGAACGCTTAGGTCGCGATCGCAAACAAGTATCTGTATACCCAGCATCACAAGAAGCTTAATTATTAAAGGACTGCTATAGAAGCAGTCCTTTTTTTACTGCTACCATATATTTATTGTGCTATTCTTATAATTTGATACATACTATGACTCTTCACTAAATAGAGTTAATGAAATAACTCCTATAACTATTTGTTAATCATTAATCCTGATGTGATGATGCATAATTTTTTCTCTTTCAGCAATCGGGCCATTTAACGGAGTAATTCTTATTGTGAAATTGAAGCTAATTTGAAATGATATAATGAATAATGATTAATTGGGGGGCAAAAAATGCGACGCTTTAAAAGCCGATACTTGTTTATAATTTTTGCTTTGTTGTTAACAGGTTGTGTAAACGTAGAAAGAGAAAAATCTTTAGAAAAGGAAAAATCACCATTAACTACGCAAATAACCATTGAGCCCTATAACATGAGCGAGAAAGAAAACCTACTTATTAGCAAGACTGGTGTGGGGCACATTGAATTTTTCAAGCTGAATGGCACTCCGAAAGACGAGGATCAATTGTACTTCTCAGTGGAGGTATTTAAAAACGGTAAGTTTAAAGAGGAATTGCTAAAGACTTGGGATGGACCTGAAACAAAATATCAAGACAGCTTTATTTCCTTTGGAATAAGTGACATTGAAAATGAAGGTCATTCTTTGAAACTAATCACAGGTACACCAACTGGCATTGCTACAACTGTTTATTCAAATAACATGACATCTTCTTCTTTCGGTAAGCTAGTCGGCGGCAAAGTTACTTTAGAAAAAAATAAACCTGTTTATTTAGCAGCGTGGCTAGGCACTACTAAAAACAAGCTGAGTTTTGGTGGAGGTAATAATGGGGAACTACCCTCGGGTCTTGAAGAAGCTGAACTCACATTTTTATACAAAGTTATATGGGCCGATAAAGAAAAGTAATAATTTCCTACTTATTCAGCATATGGGCTCAAATGTGAAGGAAACAGATAGAAAATAGCCAAAACTTTATAAAAAACCGATATAATAGCTAAGAATCTATTTTGATCAATCTTTTTTTCAAAATGGATTCTTTTTATTTAATTTAACTTTATTTCAAAGCAACGACAATGATATACGTAATGTATAGGGGAAATAGATTCTGTTTGATAGGCTAAATTTGTGGAAGCTAGTGTACAGTCAATGAAATAAGTTTTGTAAGCCAAACACAATGATTTTTATGAGTATCCCGAGACAGTTGTCACGGATTCAAGGGAATGGATTGTACAGGTGCAATTCAAAATCCTGACGCATTGTTTATCTGTAGCGAAAGCAAAGCAGCAGATGTTTTTTGCGCGAAAGCGTAGCGGCAGCGGCAGCTACAATTACGCCAAGGCGAAATTGATTGTTATGCATCATAAAATTCGATGAAGAATTAAGGGAAAAATACAGTAAAACTTGTTATACTAGTAAGGATAACTTTATTGGAGTGAATGGGATGAACAATCAATCACTAACCATTAGTGAAGTATTACGTTTTGCAAATCATGATTATGTGAATCAACTTCAACTGATTCGCATGAATTTAGATTTAGGTAGAATTGACGAATCGAAAGAACTTATTCAAAATTATTCAGAGCAATTACGAAAAATTTCTATCCTTAATCGTTTACAATTACCACAAACAATTGAGTGGCTACAAACGGCAGGCTGGCGCTATCCTTCCTTATCATTAGAGCTTAGTGGAGAGATAAATAAGCCTGTTACCAATAATATTGATAGGGAAGTTGTAGATACCTTAAACAAAACAGTTATGCATGTTTATGATACATTAGATCCATTTACAGAACAGAAACTAGCGCTTGATGTACGTGTTGACGATCATACATTTGCCGTGACATTCACGCTAAATGGGCTATGGAGTGCTGATGCATTCACCGAAAAAGGTTTGAAACAATTAGACATTCAAACAATTGAACAGACAAAAACAAGCTGGCGATATGTATTGAGTGCAAATAGGGAGTGAACTAAATGTTTGTCGATCACGTGAAGATTTATGTAAAAGGTGGCGACGGTGGTGACGGAATGGTTGCCTTTCGCCGAGAAAAATATGTTCCAAATGGTGGTCCAGCTGGTGGTGATGGTGGACATGGCGGGAATGTAGTATTTGAAGTTGATGAGGGCTTACGTACATTAATGGATTTCCGCTATAAACGCCATTTCAAGGCGCCTCGTGGTGAGCATGGTATGAGTAAAGGAATGCATGGTAAAAATGCTGATGATTTAATTATTAAAGTACCACCAGGAACAGTAGTTATCAATGAAGAAAATGAAGCAGTAATTGCTGATTTAGTAGAGCATGGTCAAAGAGCTATCATTGCAAAAGCTGGTCGAGGTGGACGTGGAAATTCTCGCTTTGCAACACCAGCAAATCCAGCTCCAGAACTTTCTGAAAAAGGTGAGCCAGGACAAGAATTAAATGTTATATTAGAGTTAAAAGTTTTAGCAGATGTAGGACTAGTAGGATTCCCAAGTGTTGGTAAATCTACACTTCTATCAGTTGTTTCTGCTGCTAAGCCAAAAATTGGTGCTTATCATTTTACAACCATTGTTCCGAATTTAGGTATGATTGAGACAGAGGATCATCGTAGCTTTGCGATGGCAGATTTACCGGGTCTAATTGAAGGAGCACATGAAGGGGTGGGCTTAGGTCATCAGTTTTTACGTCATATCGAACGTACACGTGTTATTGTTCATGTGATAGATATGTCAGGGATGGAAGGTCGCGATCCATATGAGGATTATTTAACGATTAATGAGGAACTAAAACAATATAATCTTCGTTTAACAGAGCGTCCACAAATTATTGTAGCCAATAAGATGGATATGCCAGAAGCAGAAAATAACTTGACGGAGTTCCGCCAAAAAGTAGGAGAAGATATTCAAATCTTCCCGATTTCTGCGATTTCGCGTCAAGGCTTAAAAGAATTATTATTTGCCATTGCAGATTTACTAGAGGTAACACCTGAATTCCCTCTTTATGATGATTTAGAGGAGCAATCAGAAGCGACGGTCATGTATAAACATGAGGCAAAAGGTGAAGATTTTGAAATCACTCGTGATGATGATGGTACATTTATTATTAGTGGTTATGCAATTGAACGCCTATTCAAAATGACTGACTTTAGCCGTGAAGATGGAATTCGTCGTTTTGCTCGTCAATTGCGTGCAATGGGCGTAGATGAAGCTTTACGTGAACGTGGTGCGCAAGATGGCGATACAGTTCGTCTGCAAGAGTTTGAATTTGAATTTGTCGATTAAGACAAGAGTTTTAGGGGGAAGCGTATGAAGAATGTTGCGAATCAGCGATATTATTTAGTTCGTGAAGATGTTTTAACGGATGCTATGCAAAAAACTTTGGAGGCGAAGCACTTACTTTCAAGTGGCTCAGTTTCATCCATTTGGGATGCGGTAAAGCAGGTGGATTTATCGCGAAGTGCGTTTTACAAATATCGTGATGCTGTATTTCCTTTCCACTCAATTGTGCAGGAACGCATTTTAACAGTCTTTTTACAGCTTCAAGACCGTAAAGGAACACTTGCAAAGCTTTTAGAAACAGTAACAAATACACATTGCAATGTGCTAACTATTCATCAAACTATACCTATTCAAGGACGTGCTAATGTAACTTTGTCCTTAGATGTAACGAGCATGACTTGTGAGCTTGATGAATTAATACAACAACTAAAACGTTTAGATTTTGTAGAATCAGCGGAAGTTATTAGTTCCGGTGCATTGTAATAGCTGTTTTGACTTACTGCTATAGGACGGCAAAAGGCTTTAAGAGGAGCAGTCTCATTAGAAATAGTATCTGATGGGACAGCTCCTTATTCTTATCATTTCAAAAGGATTAGGATGTTAGTGAAGTTGTCAAAAACATATATAATATTTTTAAAACTACAATTGTAGTGAAGGAGGAAATTGCAATGACAGAGCAGCATTGGGAAAAACGAATCGCATATTTAGGACCAGAA